>Ga0209487_1003051_pt1 | contig 13324 bp, 11 predicted proteins | sample Poulit2012_FD_187524 | JGI IMG/M metagenome (GOLD analysis project Ga0209487, IMG submission 187524) | Agricultural soil microbial communities from Georgia to study Nitrogen management - Poultry litter 2012 (SPAdes) (version 2) | ecosystem: Environmental > Terrestrial > Soil > Agricultural land... | reverse complement strand
ACGTGTTACTCACCCGTCCGCCACTCGATCGGAGGGAGCAAGCTCCCTCGTCTCGCGTTCGACTTGCATGTATTAGGCACGCCGCCAGCGTTCATCCTGAGCCAGGATCAAACTCTCCATAATTGGAGAGCTCATCTTGAGCTCGTATGATACTGTTCCAGTATCAGTTGCGTTTATATTGTCCGCCTCAATCGGTAACACACATCGTGTGTCACTTTCTCGGAATTAACGTTGACATATTGTCATTCAGTTTTCAATGTTCTCTTTTTTGTGTTGCCTTATCATATTATCACTTTAGCAACTTGATTGCAAGTACTTTTTTAAAAATGTTTTTCATGTTGTTTGCCTTGCTTTTGTTTTTGGCCACCGTGTTTCAGCGACAAGATATATCTTACCAAGCGTGCGGTTTGGTGTCAACGATTTGATCGATAAATATATTGGAGTTTTACACCGGATAAATAAAAAGCAGCGCAAAAGCGCTGCACAACAGGGTTTTAACCCTATTTATCTTTTTTCTTTTTATCATTTTCCGCCATGCGGGTCTCATTTTTATACTTCATGCTCTTTCTTTTCTTCGTCTGGGACTCTTCTTTTTTCTTCTGCGCGGCTTCCTGCTGTTTTGATTCAGCCCTCTTTTGTTCATTGATATCACTCTTTGTCACCCTGCCCCGCTCTTCCTTCTCTCTTTTAGAATCTTCTATATAAGACGGCAGTGTCAGAAGCTGAACTGCATTACATATGATGAGTGTGAATACCGATCTGTATATCCATGATGTGTCTTCCACACTCAGAAACGGAATGAGTGTGACTGAAGTCATGAATATCATATAGAAGAGAGCCGGGATGAATATATTCGTATCTTCAGAGGACTTGTTCTTCATTCCCGCCACGATAAAGCCGGCTAAAACGACAAGTCCCGGAATCCAGATGAAGCTCCAGACCTGACCTGATTCAAGGCCGAACCTGTAGAATCTCAAGTAGAAAAGATCAAAGATTGCGTACATCACAAGCAGAAGCTGGACATACGGCCAGATCCGTCCGAATATTCCCATGCCGAGTGGATGGATGAATAAATATATGAAGAAAGCGACCTGGCTGACTGTTGCTATGAGCAGTCCGTAACCCAGGAACCATACAAGTCCCGCCAGAAATTCGCCGATCTGTCCTTCGAACAGATACTGTGTGACATTCTGATACTCAGTGACCAGGCTGACTGCTGCAGTGATGATCATGCCGAGCAGAAGTATCCTGAAGTAAAACTTAACTAGATATTTTGATGTCATGCTTTTACTTCCCCCGCCTATTCACTTTCCTGGATTACATTTTCTGCAATGCTCTGATATACTCTTCCGATTTCGTCATCTCCATAGACAGAAGGTGCAAAATCAGTTTTATCCCATTCCGGCTGTCCGAGGGGAAGCTGTCCGAGCACCGGTACGCCCAGTTCCTTGGCGAGTTTGTCCCCGCCACCTTTACCAAAAATGAATTCCTTCTCTCCTGTGTTTTTGCTTTCGAAATAGCTCATATTTTCTATGACCCCGATGATCTCATGATCTGTGTGCTGTGCCATTGCCCCTGCCCTTGCAGCTACAAAGGCAGCTGTCGGATGTGGTGTGGTCACGATGATCTCCTTACTGTGCGGCAGCAGCTGATGAACATCCAGTGCCACATCTCCCGTACCCGGAGGCAGGTCGAGGAGCAGATAATCGAGTTCTCCCCACTTCACTTCGTCGAAGAAACTGTTGATCATCTTGCCGAGCATCGGCCCCCGCCAGATGACAGGAGTGTTTTCCTCTACGAAGAACGCCATTGAAATCACTTTGACACCAAAACGCTCAACGGGAATCAGTGTTTTATCCTCTATTTCCGGTTTATCAGTGATACCCATCATGTCCGGGACACTGAAACCATATATATCTGCATCGATCAGACCGACTTTCTTCCCCTTGTTGGCAAGTGCAACTGCGAGGTTTACCGCAACTGTGGATTTTCCGACTCCGCCTTTACCGGATGCGATGGAGATGAATTCCGTATCGCTTTCCTTGAAACGGTTCTCAACTTCGCTGCCTGCAGTCCCGCGATGGCGTTCGATCGTTTCTTCATCCAGTTCACCAAACCTGAGTCCGACTGAATCAGCCCCCGCTTCTTTGACAGCATTTACAATCTTCATCTGAAGGTCGAGCTGCTCCTGCCCGCCAAGACGGCCGATTGCAACCTTAATGCTTACGTGGTTCTTTTCTTCCTTGACGCTGATCTCCTGAATACCTTCTGTTTCTGCTATAGGTACGTTCAGTATCGGATCATTTATATTTCCAACGATTTCTTCAACTTGACCTCTCGTGATCATTCAAAAATTCTCCTTTACGCCTATGGTTAATATATTCATGATAACACAACATCTTCATTATATAATCAAAAAAATCCAAACACTTTATGCATAAAGTGTTTGGATTGGAATTAAATTCAATCACATTCCGTTACTGGTTGCCACGGTCTTCTTTTTGAACTTTGTCTTCAAATTTATGAAGCTGCTTTTCGGCGAATGTTCTGCCACCGATACCGAAACTGATTGCAAAGGCGATGGCCACTGCGCCCAGGATGAACAGGAAGGCGAGGTTGACGATGCTCTGTGCAAAATTCAGCTGATCGAGTGTCATGAATACTGCCACGATGATGATAAGATATTTGGCAATTTCACCAACGAACGCATTTCCCGTACTTTTGGTAATGACAGTGGACAGCAGGTTGCCTCCGATAAAGCCGAGCGCCAGGATTATGAGTGCTGAAATCACCAATGGAATATAGGCGATGATTGCCGTTCCGATCGTATTGAACACTTCAAGATTAAGCACGCTAAGCGCCTGTACCACGAAGAACAGACCAATCAGAACAGCGACAATCCATCCAACAGCATTAGGAATATCGATGCCCTCTTTGGATTTGTCTCCAAAATTCACGTAGGAATTGAATTTACTTGCATTCAGGCTCTTAAGCAGGTTCGTTACAAGCTTGCCCAGGATTTTCGCCAGATACAACCCGAGCAGAACCAGTACACCTGCAACAAAGAGCCTCGGAATGAAGTTCAGCACTGCAGTCATCATTTCCCTGATGGGATCTGAAACAGACTGCATGTTCAGCGCATCAAATACCGGCGGAAGGAACAGGATGAATACCAGGAAATAGGCAAGTTTGCCAAGTGTTGCTATCAGTCCTTCCGACTCCCGCTGCGCTTCATCGGGACTGCTCACCCCCTTCTTCTCAAGCCATTTGTCGAACCCGATTGCCTTGAGTCCCTTCACGATAATATTCTTCACGATTACTGCAATGATCCATGCCAGAATTAAGAACAGGATTGCACTGATAAGATTTGGAATAAAATCAATAATACTGTTCAGCACGGACATGAATTGATCTCCGATGTTATTCATGTATAACTCCTCCTTCTTTGTGGTCTATTTTATTATAACCTGAGTGCAAAGGCGATAAACGGAATATCACAATTTTTCATCTGGAACTTGTCATCTGGATGGCAAAATTTTTATCCTTATGGGAAAAAAGGTTAAACGAAATGAATAAGGGATATATATAAAACAATAACTTCGGGAGGATATGAAAAATGGATCTGACTATTATGCAATATTTCGAATGGCATTCACCGGATGACGGGGAACATTGGAACCACTTATCAAAGGAGGCTGCGAAGATCAAAGGGCAGGGGTTCGACGCCGTCTGGCTGCCGCCTCCGACAAAAGCGGACCATCCTTCGAATCCCGGTTATGCAGCCTATGATGTTTATGATCTCGGCGAATTTGATCAAAAAGGCAGTGTCAGGACCAAATACGGCACTAAGGAACAGCTTCAAAATGCCATCAATGCCTGCAGGGAGACCGGACTCCTCGTCTATCTCGACCTGGTGATGAACCATAAGGCGGGCGGTGACGAAAAAGAAACATTCAAGGTCGTCGAAGTCAAAGAGGACGACCGCGAAGAGGAAATCCGTGAGCCGTTCGATATAGAGGGATATACTTATTTTGACTTTCCGGGCCGGCAAGGAAAGCATAGCGATTTCAAATGGAACTTCAACCTTTTTACAGGTGTCGACTATGATGCAAAGGAAGAACGGAACGGGATTTTCAGGATCATGGGAGAAGACAAGGACTGGAGTGATAACGTCGATGCCGAGCACGGCAACTATGATTATCTGATGTACGCAGACATTAACTACGCCCACCCGGAAGTACAGGAAGAGATGATCCGATGGGGCAAGTGGCTGTCCGATGAACTGGATGCGGATGGATACCGTATTGATGCCGCGAAACATATTGACAGTAATTTCATTAAACGTTTTATAGATGAAGTGGCTGAACATGCCGGCCGGGATATATATTTCTTTGGTGAATACTGGAACCCTTCGCTTGAAGCGAATGAGGATTTCCTGGATGATGTGTCATTTGATATCGACGTATTTGATGTCAGGCTCCATTATAATTTTTACACAGCGGGCCTGGAGAAAGAGACATATAATCTGACACAGATATTCGATGGATCAATGGTCGCAGAAAATCCATCGAATGCTGTGACATTTGTGGATAATCATGATACGCAGCCGGGTGAATCGCTCGAATCGTTTGTTGCGGACTGGTTCAAGCAGCCGGCCTACTCCCTGATACTTCTGAGACAGGACGGCTATCCATGTGTATTTTACGGAGACTATCACGGTATCAGCGGCGACCATAAAGTCGACGGAAAGAGAGATGAAATCGACGTTCTGCTCGATATCCGGAAAAAACTTGCTCACGGCAATCAGAAGGACTATTTCGACCATCCGGATACAATCGGCTGGATCCGTTTCGGCGGTGAGCATACTACCGGTTCGGGATGCGCCGTTGTCATTTCCAATGGGTTGGAGGAAGGATTCAAAAAGATGCATGTCGGAGAAATCCGCACCGGTGAAAAGTGGGTGGACCACACCGGAAACCGAGCTGATGAAATTACAATTGACGAAGAAGGAAACGGGGTATTTTATGCTGACAGCCAGTCTGTCAGCGTCTACGGCAAAAAGATGGATTAAAAAACACAGGCCGCGCGGCCTGTGTCCTATTTTGTATGATCGTATTCCATCAATGCATTGAGCCCGGCAGCATCCACATTTTCAATGCCGAGTTTCTTGAGCGTGACGCCTTCATTGAAATAATCCCTTCCGAGCAGTACACCGGCCAGTGTGATGACAGCATCCATCACAGGTGTTTTTACACCGGCTGCATCACCGATGCTCGCCCAGAGGACGAGTCCGTTGGATACATCTTCAGTCACATATCTGTTTTCAAGATCTGCCGGCCCCTGTATGTCAGCGAGCACCGGGGAATGGTTGTACTGTTTCTGCAGGGACGCAGACTTTCCGAAATACCCACTCCGTACGCTGCGCTCCGATTTTGACATCGCTTCAAAATCAAGCACTCTGCATATCTGCTGCCGCTCCGCATCGATTTTGTGTATGATGTTCACCGTGTGTTCGGTGATTCCCTCTTTATACAGGTAAAAATCATCACCGGCATAGTCGATGCGCCCGGCATTGAGAATAGACGGCCCCGGGTGGCTTTCCGGATTGCCGTTGTTCAATGTCGTTTCTATGATGTTCTTCGCCGGCTTCAGATGATCATACATCCAGCCCAGCACTTCCAACATTTCTGTTGTGAATCTTGAAGGGTATGCCGCAAAAAGGTTGTGTTCATTGTACGAAATCAGCGTCGCTTCATTCGTCTCCTGATCATATCTCGATGCATATGTGAGCGACATCGTTTCACCGACTTTGACATCGATATCATTTTTCATATTATTCAGCACGCGTTTGAATCTCATACTGCTCATTGAACTCGCACTGTTTATAAATACATACTGGCCGTCTTCAAGATAAGGGGCGAGCTTTTCGGCAATTGGCTCAACGGCTGTTGCAGGTATCGTCAGCATGATGACATCTTTGCCGCGCACCGCCTCCTCCACTTCTCTGGTGAATTTATGGATTTTGACCGGTTGGCCGTTGAAATTGATTATGCCGGTCTCCGCAATGCTTCCGAGGTTCCTCTGCGAATTTTTTGACTGGTGCAAAGTGACCTCATGTCCTTTTTCCGTCATATCGGCAGCTGCAGTAATACCACCATTCCCGGCTCCGAAAATACTGATTTTAAGTGTCATACTGGTTCCCCTGTTCATTGACCTGATATACTGTATCACCATCTATTACAGTTCTTGTCACCCTCGCTTCGAGCAGTTCTTCAGCATCAACCTGCATAATGTCCCTGTCGAAGACGGCAAAGTCCGCGTAATAACCGGTATTTATCCTGCCGGACCTGTCTGCTTTATAGGCAATTTCCGCCGGATTTACCGTATACATTTTAAACGCATCGAAACGGCTTACCCCTTCAGCTTCATTGTACACTCCGGCGCCGCCCTTACGTGTGACGAGGGTGTGGATGCCATGAAGCGGATTGACGTCTTCTATCGGTGCGTCCGACGAGCCGCCGAGGATGAGCCCGTTATCCTGCATCGTTTTAAAGGCGTACAGATAATGCGCCCGTTCCTTACCAAGATATTCTAATACCCACGGCATATCTGAAGTAAGGAAGGCAGGCTGGATATCACATATGACGTCCAGTGTCTTCATGCGCTGTATGAGTCCCTCATCAAGCAGGCTGCAGTGGATCAGCCGGTCATGTTTCCCTTCCGGCGCCGGGTATTCCTCAATCGCATCCAGCACCAGTTCGCATGCCTTATCGCCGATCATGTGGACTGCGACCGCATCATTGTTTTTCCTGGCACGCTTCACCATGTCCAAAAGCGCCTCCCTGGAATGGATCTGAAGCCCGTAATTCTCCGTTCCCGCATAAGGTTCTTTAAGGAGTGCCGTCCTGCCGCCGAAAGCACCGTCCATGAAAATCTTCATGGCATCTTTTTCAATCCAGTCTTCAAGATAGGCAGGGGCGTCCTGAACCATCTGAGGGTACACTTTTTCATTCCTCAGCAGATTGACCCTGAATTTCTTCCTGTCCGGGCCGATGGTCTCAAGATAGGCTTTGAACGGCATTTCATAAGGACCGTAGTTGGACATGTCTTCCGTGTGTGCTCCGGCGATGCCGTAACTGTACATATGATCAATGGCTGTGCCGAGGTCATTTGATAATGACCTGACATCATCATCCACCGTCTGGTCTCTTATGAGGTCAAACGCTGTATCATACACCCAGCCAGTGAGTTCGCCGTTATCATCCCTTTCAAAATAGCCGCCTTCCGGATCTTTTATGCTCCGATCTATACCCAGAAGTTCCAGGGCCATCGTATTCACGAATCCGGCATGATGGCAGACGCGTGTCACAAGCGTCGGCTTATCCGTCAGCCGGTCGAGTTCAAACCGGTTCATGCGGTGTTTATCCGGGAGATTGTTTTCATCATATCCAAGAATCAGATTCCATTTCTGATCCGTTCTGAATTCCCCGATCAGGTGCTTCATCTCGTCGATGTCACCCATATGATGAAGCGCCAGGGATTTCAACTTCTTGCCAAGCATGATGAGATGGATATGTGCATCCGTGAGAGCAGGCAGCATCGTCTGACCGTTGAGGTCCGTTTCAAAATCAGCCTCCGCTTCCAGTTCGCTGCGGCTGCCGGTCCCGACGACCCGTCCCTTATCCACCAGAACCGCTTCCACCGTTTCCCCTTCACGGTTCATCGTATATATGGTGCCATTATAGTACAGTGTTTTCACAAGACCCCTCCTAGAAAAAAATACTCCATATAAAGCTTATATGAAGTATCACTATTCCTGAACTCTTTTATTCGTCTGCGTCGTCTTTGCTTAGTTCCTGGCTCCGGCTTGCAGCTGCATTAAGCGTTCTGGACAGGATTTCCTTGATTCCTTCTCCGTCCAGTGCTTCAAGCCCCGCCTCTGTTGTGCCGCGTTTTGAGGTGATGTTCTTGCGTAGCTGGCTGAACGGCAGCTCGGAATCCTCAACCATCTTACCGGCGCCGATCACAAGATTCGTTGTCAGGAACATCGCTTCCTCTTCACTGAACCCGAGGTCCATGAGACTCTCCGCATATTTTTCGTATATATAATAAAGGAAAGCGGAACCCGAGCCTGTCGCAGCAGTGATGTTGTGCATCTCCTCTTCCTCTTCGACCACAACTGTCGTACCGAAGCTTTTCATTAATTCGACCAATTCGTCCTTGTTCGGGAAGTTTTCGGAATAGGTGATTCCGCTGACGGAATGCTGTACCATGGCGTTCGTGTTCGGCATGATCCTGGCAATCGGATTTTCAGTCTTAAGCTCGCGTCTGATCGTCTTTATCTGAGTGCCGGCCATGACAGATACGATCTTTGTCTTTTCTTCAAGGTGCGGCCGGATCCTTTTCGCAACATCCGGGAAACTCTGTGGCTTGCTGGCAAGAATGACATAATCCGCTCCTTCAAGTAGTTCTGTATCATCATATGAGACGTTCACACCGAGGTTTTCCTTGAAGAACATGATCTTCTCTTTCTGGCTTCTACTCGTAAGGTAAATCTGTTCCGGCTTTACAACGCGATTTTCAATCATGCCGATAAAGATGGCACTCGCCATGTTTCCCGCACCATAAAAGACAATTTTCATCGAATCAACTCCATTTAATTTTTTTCGCAACGGTTCCTATCATAACAAACTGAATAAAAAAATCAAAAATCGATAAATATTCATGCCTGGATGAAGAATACGATGCCGATATAGTGCAGTATGCTTCCGATGATGATGAAGAAATGCCATATCATATGAAAATACTTGCGGGTTTTCTGGGCATAGAACCAGGCACCCACCGTATATGCCACCCCGCCCAGGGCAAGCATGAGCAGGAACATCCAGTGTGTATTGACAATGATTGCCGGGAAGAAGATCACCGCCATCCATCCCATTAAGAGATAGAAGATCAGGCTGACTTTTGAATTCACTTTCGGACTCAGCACCTTGTACAGGATGCCGAGGACTGCCGCCGTCCACTGCACAATGAGCGTGACGATCCCCCATGTTCCGCCGATGACGGAAAGTGCGACGGGGGTGTATGTGCCGGCGATCGCTACATATATCAGACTGTGGTCAAGAAGCCGCATGATGTACTTGTGCTGGGTGTTATGTGCCATCGAATGATAGAGCGTCGACGTAAGGAACATCAGCAGAATGCTGATGACGAACACCGAACCGCCCACTGCATGGAGCGTGCCGCCGTCTGCATACATATATATGGCGGTGAACGGCAGCATGAAGATGAACAGGAGTGCAGCCACCCCGTGACTGACACTGTTACCGACTTCTTCACCAAAAGAGAGGGGGACGATATTTCTCAGGGATCCTTCCAGTTTCCTGGTCATCTTTTCTTTTTCCATAAGGATATCTCCCTCTACACCGGTATTTTTTGCTGTCATACAATCCCTTCATCTTTCAGGTCATTATATGCCGTTTCGATGCTGTCTTTGCCCACTTTGTTTTTAAGTGGAGAAAATTCACCTTTGCGGTCCACCTGCAGTGTCATATGTTTGCGCGCATGACGGAATGCATCAAAGTAGAATTTCTCGAATTTCAGCACCTCATCTTTGACGAGCAGCAGATTTTCATTCATATGCTCCAGTTTCTTCAGCGCAAGGTGATAAGGTACTTTCTCTGCGGCCGCTTGGTCAAGATAGTCCATGCCGAATACGTGGATGCCGATGTTGCCGTTCTGGAATTTTTCTCCGGCACCTTCCGGCAGTTCTGTATATTCCACGACACTCTTTTCCCCGTTCACGAGACTCAGGCGGCCGACACTTTCACCCGGTTTCGGGAGGATCGATTTTGAAGTTACGTCGTTGTCCTCACTGATATGCAGTCCGAGAAGTACCGGATCAAGCACTTTGACCACTGCATTGTCCACGTTGTTCATGAACACATGTCTGATGCCCCGGTTCTTCATATCTTCAAGCATTCCGCTTGTTTTGAGCGCGCTGAAGATGCCGCCGTTGCCGTTTGGAGTAAGCATGATATCCTTGTTTTCTGTCAGAAGCAGTCCGCCCTCTTTGGACAGTGCCGGGAAATGCTCCTGGCGAAAGAAATGGATATCCTCTTCTGCAAACCCGAAGTGGTTGTGTTCCCGGAAGAAATCGAGCGTCTCTGTATGGTTGATATCACTTGTCATAATATACCAGTGGACAGGTTGTCCGGATTCATGTCCGGCTGCTCTGATCTGTTTCGCCTGCAGTTCAAACAGTGAGAGCCCGTCAAAAGAAAACGTGCCTTTCGGTCCTGGATGTTCAAGGCGTGTGCCCTGGCCGCCTGCCATGAGCAGTGCAGCCACTTCACCGTTTTTAACCGCTTCTTTTGCCGTACCTGCCAGTTTCTCTATATCCAGTTCCTCCCTGCTTACAAAAGGAACTTCTTCTACCGTTGTCATGTCCACCGGCTTCGGATTCACGTATACCTCTTCATATGTCTCTCTGATTTCATCTAACGGGAGTGTTTCAAACTGCTCCTCCACTTTCTGTTGGTAGTTTTCTGCCAGCCTGTCAAACTGGGGTACCCATTTTGTTATCATTGCTTTGCCTCCATACTTCTGTTTCCTCCATTATAATCCAATTGTACATACCCTGTAAAAAATAAGCAGCATGAAAAAGACACCGGTACCCCGGTGCCTCACGCGCCACTCTATTCAGTGATCACCTGTTTTATGAGTGAGATGCTCACTTCTTTGTCTCCTATTTTGTAGTTGTCGAGAATTTTACGTTTGACATCCTCTACATCCTTACGGTTCGAATGGATGACAGCCAGTGTTTCACCTTCGTCCACCCGGTCGCCAATTTTCTTCTCGAGCATCAGACCGACCGCAAGGTCGATGATGTCATCTTTTGTCTGCCGGCCGGCACCCAGCATTGCCGAAGCGACACCAAGCTCCTCAGCGGCAATCTCTTCGACGTACCCTGAATTCTCCGCCTTCACTTCAATCTGATACTTTGCCTGCGGCAGTTTTGAAACATCGTCAGCAACAGAGGCGTCACCGCCCTGATTGGAGAGGAACACTTTGAATTTCTCAAGTGCGCTGCCATCATCGATGACCTGGTGCAGCTTTTCTTTCGCTTCATCGAGCGTTTTCGCCTTGCCGCCGAGTACTGTCATCTGGGCGCCGAGCTCCATGCAGAGGGCAGTCAGATCTTCAGGCCCTTCTCCGCGGAGCGTTTCAATCGCCTCTTTCACTTCAAGGGCGTTGCCGATAGCATAACCGAGCGGTTCCTCCATACTTGAAATGATTGCCATCGTCTTTCTGCCCACGTTGTTACCGATGGATACCATTGCCCTGGCAAGTTCAACAGCATCCTCTTCGCTCTTCATGAAGGCGCCGTCGCCGGTTTTGACGTCGAGGACGATCGCATCCGCCCCTGCAGCGATCTTCTTGCTCATGATCGAACTTGCAATCAGTGGGATCGAGTTGACTGTTGCGGTCACATCACGCAGCGCATAGAGTTTTTTGTCGGCAGGAGTCAAGTTGCCGGACTGGCCGATTACCGCCACCTTATCCCGGTTGACGATATCTGCGAATTCCCGCTCAGTGATCTCGACATGGAATCCTTCCACTGCCTCGAGTTTATCGATCGTGCCGCCGGTATGGCCGAGTCCGCGTCCGCTCATTTTCGCTACAGGTACATCAAGTGCCGCCACGAGCGGTGCAAGGACGAGCGTTGTTGTATCGCCCACACCGCCTGTGGAATGCTTGTCCACTTTAATGCCCTCAATTGATGAAAGATCGATTTCATCCCCGGATCTGACCATAGCCATCGTCAGATCGGCCCGCTCATCCTCGGTCATGTCCCGGAAGAATAAAGCCATCATCAGACTGGATACCTGGTAATCAGGTATATCATCATTCGTATAACCATTGATGAAGAAATCGATTTCCTCTTTCGTCAAAACTTCACCATCGCGCTTTTTCGCTATCAAATCTACCATTCTCATTACTTACACATCCTTTATCAAACCATTTTGTCACCCGTCGAATGCCTGTCTCTCGCATCCATATAAAAATCAATAAGTCTCTGTGACGTATTGTCCCATGCGTAACCCATCGCTTCCCTGCGGGCATTCCGTTTCATTTCAGCAAGCTTCTCTTCGTCTTCCAGCACTTCCACCGCCCTGATCATACTCTGTAGATCCTCGTTCTCAAAAAGCATGCCGTTCATACCGTCAGTGACCTGTTCGTTGGTCGGCCCGCTTTTGGCGGCGATGACGGGCAGGCCGGAAGCCATGGATTCAAGTATGACGAGTCCCAATGTCTCCGATACGGAGGGAAATATGAATGCATCGCCGGAGGCGAATGCCTTTGACAGTTCTTCACCATGCATAAAGCCGGTGAATACGGTATTCGTACCTTCAAATTTCTTCTCGATTTCCTTACGTGCAGGACCATCGCCGACAATCGCCAGGCTGATGTCCTTCCGCGCATCGAGAAGCGGCAGGAGCTTATGGATCTCCTTCTCCACGGCAAGTCTCCCTATGAACACAAGCAGCTTGTTTTCCGGTTTCCCGCCACTCAGCCTGTCGCGCATTTCACTGTCCCTGAAATCGGGATGACGGTTGATTACATCCACTCCACGCGGAATGATGTCCAGGCGTTTTATCCCTTCGGCATCCAGTTCATCCCTGATTGCACGGGAGGTGACCAGGTTAATGTCTGCATTTTTATGGTTGCGCCTGATGTACCACCAGAGCAGAGGTTTTGCAGGTTTATAGACTGTATAGTAATCCAGATACTTCGGCAGGTGTGTATGGTATGAAGAAACGAGTGGTATATTGAGTTTCTGCGCTGCCCTGACAGCACTTGTCGCGAGCAGGACAGGGTTGACTGCATGGACAACATCCGGTTCAAAGTCTTTCAGTATATGATATACCCTGCGGGAAGGAAAACCCCATTTGCGGTATCTGTAGAAAGGGAAAGTGACCGGTTTGATACCGGCCACTCTGGCTCCCTTATAATCATGTACACCGAGATCAGGTGCGATGACAAGCACCTCGTGCCCTTCCCGCATGAAGTAATCAATGGCTTTTGTCAGTCTTGTAACAATACCATCTGTCGATGGTAAAAATGTTTCGGTGACAATCGCAATCTTCATGCCATTACCTCTTTCTTTATTTCCACGTAACTGTCGGCAGTACGTTGTCCACGATGATGCGGTCTTTATGTTCGAGCGCTTCCTGAAGGATTTCCTTCAGCACATCCTGTGTCAGAAGGTGAGGCTCAAGACCAAGGTCGATCAGGTTGGTGTTGACCGCATTATAGTAAT
>Ga0209487_1003050_pt1 | contig 13325 bp, 13 predicted proteins | sample Poulit2012_FD_187524 | JGI IMG/M metagenome (GOLD analysis project Ga0209487, IMG submission 187524) | Agricultural soil microbial communities from Georgia to study Nitrogen management - Poultry litter 2012 (SPAdes) (version 2) | ecosystem: Environmental > Terrestrial > Soil > Agricultural land... | reverse complement strand
ATGGTGATGAGTTTGCCGCTACGGAAGAGCAGTTGAAAATCGGTGAGGAGCTTTATAAGGCTTCCTGCTTTGCCTGTCATGACGCTGCTGTTGCGGGGGCGCCCAAGTTTGGTAGTGCCGAGGCCTGGCAGCCCTATATTGATACGGGTCTGGATGCTATGTTGCAGGTTGCCATCGAGGGCAAGGGGGCCATGCCACCACGAGGTGCTTCCAGTGCCTCAGATGAGGAGCTCAAGGCCGCTATCTTGTATATGGTTGCAGAGACCAAATAACCATTTTTTCCAAATGAAAACGCCGTCTGTGGATGCAGACGGCGTTTTTTATTTTATTGAACGTGGCCGATGTACAAATTTTGCTTGGCGGTGCTTCCTGATCACGAAAATCACTGCTGTGGCTCCTATGTAAATATAGCGCACTTTGTCTCTTTTACAGGCCATTCAAGTTCTTCATCAGTGTCTTCTTTTAGTAGTTCAAATTGAGTGAATTGTTGTAATCAGCAAGCAATATCGGGATAACCCTGATTAGGGTTTGTCACTAGTTAATTTTATCGATTTTGTTACTTTATATGTGGGATGGAGGAGATGCAGAAATTGCACATGCTCCAGAAAGTTGCTCTAAATTTATTCACCATTCTCCCGGGCTGAAACAGACTGTTATAAAAAAGCGCAGTTTTTGCTGTGAATGGGCTTTTGTTTCAGTTTGTGCATTTGTAAGCCTTCTCATTCAAGCACCGCTTTTCAAGCCTTTTCAGTATCAGCTTTCAAGTTTTTTGTCTTGAGGTTTCAAGTAGTTGTTGGGTAATATGAGGCCTGAGGCCTGAGGCTCTCCGAAGCAGGAGGCTGCAGATCGGAGGTCTCAATTACCATTAAAAAATTCCTAGATGGCAGTAATAACGGAAGGAGACAACAATGAAACGATTATTGCTATCGTTTGCTGTTGCCTTTGGTGTGGTTACCATGGCACCAATGGCGCAGGCAAACGAAAAGCTGATAGAGCTTTCAGAGAAAGATGAGTATTGGGTGCTTCCAGGCAAGAATTACAGTGCGCAAAACTATAGTCCATTAGAGCAAATCAATGTCTCTAATGTTCAGGAACTGCGCCCAGCCTGGTCATTTTCAACCGGTGTGTTGCATGGTCACGAAGGAACGCCGCTCGTTGTGGATGGGGTGATGTATATACATTCACCTTTTCCAAACACGACTTATGCTGTGAGTTTGGATGAGCCCGGAAGGATTTTATGGGTACATAAATCAAAACAAAGCGCAGCTGCGCGCTCAATGGCTTGCTGCGATGTGGTAAACCGTGGTTTGGCTTATTGGCCTGGTGACGAAGACCGTGAGCCTTTATTGTTCAAGACGCTTTTGGATGGTCACGTTGTTGCCATGGACGCTGCCACCGGCGAGGAGATCTGGAAAATAGAAAACTCGGATTGGCGGGTTGGTTCTACTTTGACTATTGCCCCGTTTGTTGTCAAAGATATGGTCATAGTAGGTTCTTCCGGAGCAGAGCTGGGTGTGAGAGGTTATGTCACAGCCTATGATGTCAAGACCGGGGAACAAATCTGGCGTGCCTATGCAACCGGGCCTGATGAGGATATTTTGCTGGCTGAAGATTTTAACGCGCATACCCCTCACTATGGCGGTAAGAACCTGGGTATCGAAACCTGGGAGGAGGATGCATGGAAGATCGGAGGCGGAACAAATTGGGGTTGGTATGCTTATGATCCAGATACGAACATGATTTATTTCGGGACGGGTAACCCGGCCCCATGGAATGAAACCATGCGTCCGGGGGACAACAAGTGGACGATGGCAATTTTTGGCCGTGATGCTGATACAGGTCAGGCCCGTTTTGCCTATCAAAAGACACCTCATGATGAGTGGGACTATGCAGGTGTGAATGTCATGATGCTTAGTGAGCAGAAGGATAAAGAAGGCAAACTGCGCAAATTGCTCACTCACCCTGATAGAAATGGCATCATCTATACCCTGGATAGAGAAACAGGGGAGCTGGTTTCTGCAGATAAGATGGATGATACCGTTAACTGGGTAAAGTACGTTGATTTAGAAACAGGTTTGCCATTGCGTGATCCAGAATTTGGTACACGAATGGATCACAAGTCTCGTGATATTTGTCCAGGTGCCATGGGATATCATAACCAAGGTCATGATTCATATGATCCGCGCAAGGAGAAGTTTTTTCTTGGTTTAAACCATATTTGCATGGATTGGGAGCCATTCATGCTGCCCTATCGTGCGGGTCAGTTCTTTGTTGGTGCGACTTTGTCCATGTATCCAGGACCAAAAGGCGACCGACAGAATTATGAGGGCTTGGGACAAGTGAAGTCCTATGACGCTATCACCGGTGAGTTTGATTGGGAGGTTATGGAACGCTTCTCTGTTTGGGGAGGGACGCTGGCTACTGCGGGTGATTTGGTGTTTTATGGTACGTTGGATGGCTTCATCAAAGCGCGTAACTCTGATACCGGAGAGCTTGTGTGGAAACACCGGCTGCCCTCTGGTGCGATAGGTCACCCCATGACTTATTTGCATGATGGCGTTCAGTATGTAGCTATCTTTTACGGCGTAGGTGGCTGGCCAGGTATCGGATTGGTGTTTGACCTTGATGATCCTACAGCAGGATTGGGTTCTGTTGGAGCATTTAAAAATATTCAGCATTACACCCAAATGGGAGGAGGTGTCATGGTATTTTCCCTCGAAGGAAAATCACCCTATGATGACCTGGTTCTGGGTGAGTACGAAAGCTAATTGCTTTGTCTGTGAAATAATGCTGAGTCGGGTGGGTGCAAGCGCACCCACCTGCAAAAATTTGGAGGGTTGTGATGTACGTTGAGACACCCAAAGGGAAAGGGCAAAAAATGACGAGAAGTATGCTCAGGAGTTCATTTTACGCATTCGCTTGCCTGTCATTATCGTTTATGGGGGTTAATGCGGCTCTTGCCAAGGATGACGGTGATAGGGATCTACAGTTACGAATTTGCACTGCAGATGAGCCCCCGTTTACTACAAAAAATGCGGATGGCTTTGAGGATGAGATTGCAAGGATCGTAGCTGAAGAAATGGGGCGTGAACCAGTATTTGTACATAGTGGACGCCCTGGTATTTATCTCGTGCGGGACTTTCTCGATGAGGGCAAGTGTGACGTGGTAATGGGTTTAGATGTAGGCGATCCCAGGGTGCTTACGAGTCGGCCATACTATCGTACTGGTTATGTTTTTGTGACCAAATCAGATAGAAACCTGAAAATTGAAAGCTGGGAAGACGACAGCTTGGCTGAGTTAACCAATATTGCCTTGCAGTTGTACTCTCCGCCTACAGAGATGCTTAAGGCGATTGGGAAGTACGAGACCAATATGAACTATATGTTTTCGTTGGTTGATTTTAAGCAGCCACGTAATCAATATGTGAGAGTAGACCCGGCAAGGATGATCAATGAAGTCGTTCGGGGAGAGGCTGATGCAGCAATAGCTTTTTCTGCTGAGGTTGCTCGTTATGTCAATAACTCTACCGTTCCTCTGGATATGAATCTGGTACCAGAGGATACAGTGCCTGACGCCCAAGGGAATACGATTGAGTTTAATTATTCAGAAGCGATAGCTGTGCGCAAAGATGACACTGAGCTATTAGAAGAAATAAATAAGGCGATTGAAGCGGGAATGCCCCGCATCACTGAGGTACTAGAGGCTGAGGGTATTTTACTTCTCCCTCTGGATGATGCGTAAGTTTAACGAATTGCCATACAACATAAAAGGGATGAAGCACATGAAGTTTCTGAATGTCAAGAGGTTGGTAGTTTTAGGCGTGGTTTTAAGTGCTTTTGCTACCACAGTTTCTGCACAAATGGTATTCCGTAATGCAGTCACTGGTGAGGAGTTGGATCTGGATGAGGGTAAGCAAGAAGGGCGTGATACTCCAGCTGTAAAAGAGTTTTTGCAGACTGGGGTGAACCCTTATAACGAAGATGAAAGCATTTTGGAGAAGGCTCGCAGTCTCTATGACACTGCTTGTTCGGCATGTCATGGACATCATGGTGAAGGCAGGATTGGCCCGGCATTAAACCGTGCTAATTGGGACTATGAAGTCGAGTCTGATCGTGGGTTATTCGAGGTGGTTTTTGGTGGAGCAACAAGGCAGATGGGCCCGATGAACGAGATGCTCACGATGGATGAGATCTTGACGGTCATGGCCTGGATTAGGCATATGTATACAGGTGAGCCTGAAACTGCCACATGGTTAACTCCGGAACAAAGGGAGAGTTTTGAGCCTTATCAATACGATGAATAGATTTTTAGCGGCCTAGCCATAAAAATAGTTAAGGTTGCAGGGACAAGGAGACAAGTCATGAAAAGAAAACTTATTAATATCGCAACAGTAGCCGGTGGAGGGTTAGCATTTGCTTTCTCGGCTTCCATGGCCTTTGCATATACTGGCACAAATTGCGAGAAGCCTGGCATGTGTTGGGAGCCGAAAGCGGGTTACCCTGAAAGGGTTGCTGGAACAAAATATGATCCCAAGCACGACCCCAATGAGCTTGCAAAACAACAAGAAAGCATACAGGGGATGGAGGAAAGAAACCGCTTGCGAGTAGAACATTTCAAAAAGACAGGCGAGTTTATTTATGACGTTGAAAAAATCCCCAAGAGTTAAACTCCGCTCCACCATTACACTAAGTGGCTGTATCGATGCGCTCGTCAAGGTTATTTGCGAGCGCATCGTCACAATGAATTAATCAGATATAGGAGAGTAAAATGGAGGGGGCCACTGCGGGTTCTGATATTGACTTGGAAAAATGGCGTGCCAAAGCGCTAAGTTTCGAGGGTGAAATCGCCAAGGCGATTATAGGTCAGTCACGTGTGGTAAGGATGATAAGTATTGCATTGTTTGCACGTGGCCATGTTCTGTTGGAGGGTGACGTAGGGGTTGGCAAGACCATGCTCTTGCGTTCGGTTGCCCGGGCGATTGGAGGGCCGTATAGTCGTGTGGAGGGGACAATAGATTTGATGCCCGCCGATCTCATCTATCATACCTATTTGAGCGAGGAGGGCAGGCCCCGTGTTGATGCTGGACCAATTCTAGAGCATGGCCCCGAGCTTTCAGTGTTTTTTTTTAACGAGATTAACCGTGCAAGGCCGCAGGTGCATGCATTACTGTTGCGCCTCATGGCCGAAGGTACAGTAAGTGCCTTTAACAGGGAGATAGAGTTTCCTTATTTGCAGGTGTTCGCGGATCGTAACCAGGTGGAGCGCGAGGAAACATTTGAACTACCCGCAGCTGCCCGGGATCGCTTCTTCATGGAGATTAGTGTTGAAGCCCCACAAGACCGTGATATCCGCAGAGATTTAATCTTTGACCCGCAGTACCACGATACTGAGGGATTGCTTTCCAAAGTCTCCGATCATGTGCTTGACTATAAGCAGCTGGAAGCAGTCGCACGTGCCATTCAGCATTCTATCCAGGTAAGTCCAGTCTTGGAACAGTACGTTTTGGATCTGTGGGAAGCGTTGCGTTATCCGCAACGGGCAGGTCTGCAAATAGATGATGTAGAAATGGAGAGGCTCGTTATCGGTGGCGCAAGTCCTAGAGGAATGGCCGTGTTGGTTCGGGCAGCACGGATTCGTGCCTGGCTGGAAGGTAGAGACATACTGCTACCAGAAGATATTCGCGAGGTATTTACCGAGACGGTAGCACACAGGGTCTTTCTAAGTCCTATGTATGAGGTCCACCGTGAGCAGTTGATAGGTGAGCTGGTAGATGCCGTATTTTCCCATGTGGCTGTTCCTTGATGATTACATGATAGGGCACATGACATGAAAGTGGCGAATGAAAGGAAGGCGCGCAATTCCATCGGCATTGATGAGCTTTCCTATGCATTAAATTGGCGGGTACGCGGGCTTTATCCCGGAGCACATGTAGGAGAAGGGAGCGTTGGTCTCGGGATATTGAGGGGAGTTATCCCTTTCGATCGACATCCGGATGCTCGCCATTTGGACCTTCGACAAAGCCTTCGGGACCCTTTTGGTGAATTATATGTGCGAGAGTTTCGGCCTCGTACGGCGGCAATGATCTATGCTCTCGTTGATGTATCTGCATCAATGGCCATTGGGCAGCCAGGAGGCAAGCTTGGTTTGGCGAGTCAAATATGCTCCTTGTTGGCACGCTCAGTGCATCGCATGGGCGATTCTTTTGGGTTATATGCCTGCGGCACCGAGCTGCACTACTCTCTGAGCTTTCCTTCTCGCCGAGCAGGGGCAGGGGCTCAATATTTCAGTGAGCAGCTAGCCCGGGTGAACCCGGTAGATAGGGGGGTTGATGCATTTCTAAGTGCTGCAGACGAGCTTGTAGGCCGAAAAAAACTGGTTTTCCTCATCTCTGATTTTATGTTCTCGACCGAAAGATTAAAGAAAATATTAGAACGATTGCGAACACATGATGTTATTCCTGTGGTTCTTGAGGCACAGCAGTTGAAAGAGATACCTCGTTGGGGCTTGGTACAGCTCAGGGATGCAGAAACACAGCGCATGAAGTTGATGTTTTTCAGGCCCGCAATTAAAAAGCTTTGGGAAAGTGCGATAAAGCGCCAGGTCAATGAGCAAAAAGCAGTTTGCAGAAGCCTTGCGAGCACTCCATTTTATGTTGGCGAGGAGTTTGACGTTGCGGCATTTAACAACTATTTGATGATGCGTTAGGAGGCCGGATGTATAACCAGTTGCGTGCATTTTTCATAGTTTGCCTGAGCTTGCTCTGTACGCCACTGGCTGTGGCTCAGGTTCATGACATGGAGATGGCTACGCCCCGTCCGGCGGGTTGGATGGTAGGTGATTTAATCCCTATCAGGTTTACAGTCACAGTGGAGGATAGCCATCCATTACAGCTAGCATCGCTGCCTGAAAAAGGCCCCGTTAATTATTGGCTGGAGATACGTGACGTTCAATTGCAAGAGCGGGAACAGGATGGAAAAATTGAATATAGACTAGATTTGGAATATCAAAACTTTTACGTCCCTCTGGATGTCCAGGATCGCCGCATACCATCGTTTGATTTGATCTTTGGTGAAGGTGAGCGAGCATTTACGATCAGCACCGAACCATGGGCATTTACCGTATCACCCTTGCGGGGAATATCTTTAAGAGAAAGTGATGAGGGGCACGGGATCGTGCGGCCATTGGCAGATGCCGAGCAGCTCCCCCTGTCAACAAAACCGACATTGAACCGTATTTATGTTTTTTTGGCGGTATGGGTGCTCCTGGCAGTTCTATTGCTTTATCACTATAGTATTTGGCCGTGGCATCAGCGGCCTTATCGGCCCTTTGGTGCGGCCCTTAAAGCAGTACGCCGCTCGTATAAAAACAGGAGGGATGCGACAGTCTGGATGAATGCCATGTTGGCTACACACCGAGCTTTTGATCAAGCTGCCCAGCGAAGCGTATTGAGCGAGGATCTGTCAAACTTTTTGCAAGAACACAAAAAGTACGGCAAATTAGAGGAGGAAATCAAGGCTTTTTTTGAGGCTTCGCGAGCGGCTTTCTTTGGCATGGATGAGGATTTTGCCATGGAATTAATGCCTTGGAGCCGCCTGATCAGGCTCTGCAGAAGTCTTGCCTCATTGGAGCGGAGGGCGTCATGAGCAAACTTCTCGCATTAAGCTTTGTTCGGCCAGGTATTTTGTGGTTGACTCCGCTGGCTCTGCTGCCATTTCTGGTCAGCCCACGTGCCGTTTCTGTCTGGCCCTGGCTTGGAGCAGTGCCACAGGACCGCTTGTCGGATATTGTTGATTTGGTGTTGAAACTCTTGGGCAGCCTGGCAATATTGGGTATCGTTTTGGGCATGTCAGGGGTATACCGGGTCGGCGGTACAATTACAAAGGTGGGCACAGGGGCTCATGTTGTGCTGCTTATTGATTACAGTTCCAGTATGAGTGATGGTTTTGCAGGTACTCGTACAAATGGGGAGGAGGAGTCCAAGGCAACAGCAGCCAAGCGTTTATTACAAGGGTTTGTAAAGCATCGTCCTAATGACCATATTGGTATAGTGGCATTTTCTACTATGCCTTTGCAGGTTTTGCCCTTGAGTAACAGTCCAGAGACAGTAGAGGCGGCAATTAGTGCCATCGACCGGACTGAGTTGACCTATACCGATATAGGCCGAGGTCTGGCCATGGCATTTTCCTTGTTTGATAAAGAGCATGATCCTTTAACCTCCAAGGCGGTCATTTTAGTCTCTGATGGCGCTGGTGTTATTGATCGGCAGGTACAAGATAAGCTGCGCGCAGCTCTGGAGGCAAGGCCGGTCAATATCTATTGGCTTTTTTTACGTACAGCAGGTCATTTGGGTATTTATGATGATCCGCCCGCCTCTGTCAGGGACACGCCACAATCCATGCCCGAGCGGCATCTGGACTTGTTTTTTAAATCCCTTGGTGTGCCTTATCAAGCGTTCGAGGCAGAAAGTGTTGAGGAGGTTGCCCGTGCGATTGAGGAGATAGATACCCTGGAGCAATCACCGTTGGTTTACACCGAGGAAATTCCAAGGCGTGATTTATCGGTTGTGGCCTACAGTGTCTCCCTGATTTCTATAATGCTATTGCTGCTCAGTCTGTTGATTGAGCGTCAAATCGAGCCAATTGCACGGAGGTAGCATGCCAAAAATACAGCATCGTGAGCAGGGTACAGCGTCAATACGTGCTTTCCCACTGAAAGTCTACCATTTTATTGCGGGGCTATTGCCCTGGGCTTCATTGATATTGTGGACCCTGTTTTTACTGGTCAGCGCTGCGATTGTGTATTACACGTATGAGTATGTGATTTTAACCAAAGATAATAGATTGATATCCCGGCTAGCGCAGGGTTATGACGAAGCGATCGATGAGGATGCACGCGTCGAGGTGCTTTTTCAACGGATGGCATTCTTCAGTTTCAGGGATCGATTGGATGATGCCCTTCCACTTGTTGAAAAAATTGCGCAATGGGAGGGGGAAGAGCGACTGGTAGAGACTGAGGACGGTGAGGTGATTGCCCCGGAGGTGCCCGTGCAGGCCAGGGCGCTCTACACAATGGGAAATGGACGGTTGAATCGGGCGCTACAACAGCTTGAAGACTCTCAATTGGATAAAGCGCCTCAGTCTATACGTTTGGCCCAGGATTACTACACTCGTGCGCTCAGGATTCATCCCGGGCATTGGGAGACAAGATATAACCTGGACATCGCGAGTCGCTTGGTTCGAAATCTTCCGAGGCAGCCTGTAGATGATGATGAAGAGGGTTCCGAAGAGATGCCAGAGGATTTGTGGACACAGCTGCCTGGTTTGCCGAGAGGATTGCCATGAGACTGCATTACTTGCGTAATTATCGTTTCTGGCTAAATTTTTTGGCCATGATAGCGTTAGTGGTTGTGCTATTTAAACCGGAGGTACCAATTAAACGAGAAAGGCCAGACTTCTTCTTTGTGATTGATATTACCGGGAGCATGAATGTCCGCGACTATGTATTTGCAGATAGGGCTCGAAGCCGCTTGGATCAGGCCAAACATGTGATTACTGAAACCTTGAGCCATTTGGCGTGTGGTTCCCGCGCCGGCTTGGCAGCCTTTAGCGAAAGGCGAGTATTTCTGATGATTGAGCCTGTTGAAATATGTAACAATTACGATGCGCTGGTTTCTTCCTTGCATGATCTCGATTGGCGCATGGCCTGGGAAGGTGACAGTTATATTGCACAAGGCGTTTATGATTCCATAGCGCTGGCCCAAGTAATCGATAGTAGTCCTATTTTCATATCTGATGGCCATGAGGCGCCACCGTTGCCTGCGGTTGGCGGCCCGCAGTTTACCGGCAATCCAGAGGCAACACATGGCTTGCTTGTTGGTGCTGGTGGGGACGAATTATCGCCTATCCCAAAGTTTGATGATTTAGGTAACGAAATCGGCTTTTATGAGATGGACGAAGTTGTTCAGGAAAATCGCCATGGTTTGCCTCCGGCAGAGGTGCAAGAGCGTGAGGGGTGGCATCCACGTAATGCTCCCTTTGGTATAGGCGCTCCGGAGGGGAATGAGCATCTTTCATCTGTGAAAAGAGATTATTTACAAAAATTGGCAGATAGTACGGGTATGGGGTATGTAGATCTTAAGGATTCACAGACAATGATCTCAGGAATAGAGAAGCATATTTTAAAGCGCTCAAGCGCTACTTTTTTAGACTTGCGACCGTATCTGGGAGGTTTGGCCGGCATTTTGATTTTACTGTATTATATGTCAGCCTTGTGGCCAAGACGCAATATAGGCTTTGCCAGATAGCTCAAGCTTGTCAGGTTGTTTCCCTTGGTCGAACGCGCGGTGGGTTAGTGCGGAACTTGAGGCTTTCAATATTATCAGCGTGCTCCTTCGCTTTTTCTATGGCTTCGTCTACCACATACCGGTAAGGAGATAAACTGCACACGGGATCGGCATTGCGGGCATCACCGGTCAAAAGATAGGCTTGACAGCGACAGCCACCAAAGTCTTTATGCCTTTCACTGCAACTGCGGCATGGATCCTTCATCCACTCAGTACCACGGTACTCATTGAAGGCTTGGCTTTCGTACCAGATTGAATACAGGCTTTCTGATCTTACATCAGGGAAAGTAAGGCCTGGCAACTCACGGGCTGCATGGCATGGCAAGGCAGCCCCATCTGATGCTACTACAAGAAAGATTGACCCCCAACCAGACATGCAAGCTTTGGGTCTGTTTTCATAATAGTCCGGTACCACAAAGAGTATTTCACATTTATCGCCAATTTGGCGGCGTTTTTCATTTACAACACGCTCGGCTTCGAGTAGTTCTTTTGCAGTTGGAAGTAAAGCATCGCGGTTTAACAAAGCCCATCCATAATATTGGGTGTTCGCAAGCTCCAGGTAGTCTGCGCCCATCTCAACAGCCATATCGATGATTTGAGCAACATGGGGGAGGTTTAAACGGTGCAGAACACAGTTCATGACCATGGGATAGCCACGGGATTTTATCATTCTCGCAGTTTTGCACTTAAGGTCGAAGGTGCGAGTATTGGACAAGAAATCATTCAACTCTCTGGTGGAATCCTGAAACGAAAGCTGTATATGGTCCAATCCTGCTTCTTGTAAGCGATCAAGTCGCTCCTCAGTCAGTCCAACGCCTGAGGTCAACAGGTTGGTGTAATAACCAAGATGGTGGGCGTGCTCGACGATGGTTTCAAGATCACGTCTTCTCAATGGTTCACCACCAGATAAGCCAAGCTGCACCGCTCCCAATTCTCGGGCTTGTTCCAGTACATCCAGCCACTGCTCTGTTGTCAGCTCTTTTCCAATATTGCTGTAATCAACAGGGTTGTAACAAAATACGCAGTGTAGCGGGCATTCATAGGTTAGCTCTGCCAATAGCCAGAAGGGGGGGTTGATATGTTGCGGCTGTGTGAGATGGTCTGGCATGGTTTCCTCCTTTGGGTCATTTGGTAATAAGCCAGCCCCTTAGTATCGCATGATGAATAAATTCGATGATATCGGGGGTAAGCCCTGTGGTATCAAATTCTTTTTCTATATCGGTAATAATTTCCTTGATTGTCATGGTGCCGTCACAGCGCTTCAGTATTTCCGAAGCGCTGTGATTTAGCTTTACCATGCCTTCCGGGTAGAGTAGGACGAAGCTTTCTTGTACAGATTCCCATTGAATTCTGAACATGGGGTTAAGCCGGTACACGTCCGTGAGGCAAATGTTATTTTTATCGGCTTTTGTATTGTTATTATTTTGCTGTTCCATTTGGCGAGTATTTTTTCTCTACAGCGTCTAATATAGACCAGAGAATATCTAGTTTAAATTGGAGGATTTCTATGGCTCGTTGCTGCTCTTCATGGGTTTGGAAATAATCCAGTGTTACTTCGAGCCCATGCTCAACATCTCGCTCAGCCAGTGGTATTCTGGAGCGGAAATAGGTGAGCCCTTCTGACTCTACCCATGGATAAAGTTCGGGCCAGGTGTTCAAGCGCTGTTGGTGTATTTCAGGTGCAAACATTTCGGTTAGAGATGAACAAATGGCCTCTTGCCAAGGTGCGCGTCTTGCAAAATTGACATATGCATCCACCGCAAAGCGAACCCCTGGCGCGACATGCTTGAGTGACCAGAGCTCTTCTCTGGTAAGGCCAGTTGCTTCACCTAGTCTGCACCAAGCTTCAATTCCACCTAAATTGTCCCCCCAGCCATCGTGGTCCAGGATCCGGACAACCCATCGTCTGCGAGTTTCCCTGTCATGACAGTTAGAGATAATGGCCGCATCTTTTACCGGGATATTAATCTGGTAATAGAAGCGATTGGCAACCCATCCCCGTATTTCTTCAGGAGTGCATTTGCCCTCAGACATGCGCATATTGAAAGGATGGTGGATATGGTAGCGCGATTCCATTGAGCGTAACCTGGTCTCGAACTCCTCCCTGGACCATGGTGTTTTTTGTTTATCTGCTTGTGCCAACATAATCTTACCCAGTATCAGAATTGGAAGGTCATACCATCATTTGCCACTTCAATACCGTGCTTGGCCAGCTCCGCACGCTCTGCAGAGTCCTCCCGCAAGATCGGGTTGGTATTGTTGATGTGCACAAAAACCTTACGTGGAGTTTTACCACTATCTGGCCTCAGGTTGCCAAGTATGTCCAGCATGTTGCCCTTTCCGGAAATAGGCAAATGGCCCATGCTACGTGAGGTTTTATCTGATAGTTCCAGTTTTTGCATTTCGTCATCACTCCACAGGGTGCCATCAACGAGAATAAGATCTGAATCTTCCATGGCCTCCTTGATATGTGACTCTACCTCGCCAAGTCCGGGGGCGTAAAAAACTTTGTTGCCGCTTTCCCGATCCACTATCTGTAAACCAATGTTATCTCCTTTAGTAGGGGCGTTGCGTTTAGGTGAATAAGGGGGCGCTTTGCTCAGCAAAGGAAGTGGAACTATTTCAATGGAATCAAAGCCGGGGATTAGACTGGTATCAAGTGTTTGGCCATTTGTGGGTATTTGATAATGCGCTACACCACAGTAATGGGCCAAGATTTTTGTAATGGGAAATCCTGTTGATAAGTCCTCCCAAACACTTTCAGTGGTGAATAATTTGAGTGGCTCGTTATGCTCTCTTAGCATCAAGAGGCCGGTGACATGGTCAATCTGGCTGTCTGTCAGGAGCACTCCACTGATCCCGGTGTCACGTTTATGGCGTGCAGGCTGCAGTTCAGGCGTTGATCGAATTTGGAACAGAATGTCCGGCGACGCATTTACCAATAGCCAGTCTGTACCGTTTCCACTGATGGCAAGAGATGAC
>Ga0209487_1003049_pt1 | contig 13327 bp, 12 predicted proteins | sample Poulit2012_FD_187524 | JGI IMG/M metagenome (GOLD analysis project Ga0209487, IMG submission 187524) | Agricultural soil microbial communities from Georgia to study Nitrogen management - Poultry litter 2012 (SPAdes) (version 2) | ecosystem: Environmental > Terrestrial > Soil > Agricultural land... | reverse complement strand
TTACTCCCGGACGTTTTGCTGCGCGCTTGTCGTAGGCTGACGTCTAGGGCCTCTAGCTCAATCGGTAGAGCTCCGGACTTTTAATCCGTAGGTTGCGGGTTCGAGCCCCGCGGGGCCCACACTGCCTCACCTGCACAAACGCGAAATTTCGCCGCTGTGCAGGTGGGGATTTTGCGTTCTTGTCCCGACGGTGTCCCGAAAATTTTTCTGCACCACTCGCGTGGCGCCGTCCTGGCAGCGCCGCTTTCGGAATTTTCTTACGTCAATATGCAGACCTTGCCTCCGCCGTTCCACTCCGGACGGTCACGGTCATGGCGACACAAACTTTTAATAAGTCGGCAACGACCCACCTGACGGTCGCAGACATATGCGCGCAGTTGGGCGTGGGCCGCTCGACGTTGTACCGCTGGTGGCAGCTCGGTGAAGGGCCGCGTCGGATCCGGCTGCCTAACGGATCGATCCGGGTCCGCCAAGTTTGGCTCGATGACTGGCTTCTGCAGCGCGAGGTGGACAGATAAAAATGTCGACCTACACGACAGACGTCCAAGTTCACCCGAGCCTCGGACATAAAAAGCGCCGCCCAAGCCCATACCTTGTCCGCTGGCGAATCGCCGGAAAGGACAAGTCCAAGTCCTTCAAAAAGCAGAAAGAAGCATCATCGTTCCGGGCTGCTCTTACAACAGCCGCACTAGCTGGACAGAAATTCGATCAAATGTCGGGGCTGCCGGTAGAGGATGCAAAACTTGCAAACATCCCAACGGTTTTAGAGTTTGCGAAGTACGTGGTGCTACGTGACTGGGATGCACTTGCTGCGAAGTCCAATCAGGGGCTGGTCCAAGGCCTAGCAACCGTATTGCCTGCATTTTGTACCGCCAATGATCTCCAAAAGTCTCTACCGGGCAAAAGCAACGATCCTCGCAAGCTGCTCGAAAAGGCCTTGCAGACGTATCTGAGCCCTAAGGACGCCCGCCCAAAGACGCATATATGCAGAGCTACCGATGAGAAGGTGGCTGAGGACGCCGCTGCGGAGGAGTTGCTACGTCGGCTGGATAAGACGTCCTTACTCATAACTGAGGTGACATCAGTTCATGTCCAAGCAGCGCTACTTCGTGCAGAGAAAAAACTCGACGGAACACCGGCAGCGGCTTCGACTTATAAGAGGAAAAGATCAGCGCTGAGCAAAATTTTTACGGATGCAGTACACGGCGGGCTGATTCCCCAGTCTCCTTTTGCTGGAGTCTCAAAACCCCGCACCGTACGTCAGTCGACTATTACTCCTCTCGACCCGATCGAGGTGGGAGATGCGGCGACCGTTGAAACGATTCTTTCGCACGTAGAAAACCCTGTTTTTAAGTTGGCGCTTCAAATCATGTATTACGCCGGGTTGCGACCTTCTGAGGTCGCGGGCCTTCAGGTTGCGGACTGCGAACTTCCTAAAGACGGTCGTGCTGTGATCAATCTGCGCCGCGCAAACACAGAAACCCCTGCGAGGTGGTCTTCTGACGGAGAAACGCGCGAGGCGCGGGAACTGAAGCATCGTGCTCCGGGCGATATTCGGCGCATTCCGATCCCAGCAGTCCTAACTGCACTGCTCAAAGAAGCAACTGCAAACCGCAATGCTGATGAACTTGTGGTGTGCACATCGAGTGGGCGACCTCTTAGTTCTTCAAATGTCGCACGTGGCTATCGCAAGGCTCGGGCAGCGTGGGTTGAAACCGAGGAATTTGCCGGGAAACCAAGGCCGAGTGATCGCCAACTTCCTACCCCTTATTCTCTTCGTCATGCATGCGCCACATTATGGCTGGCCGTTATGCCGCCTGTTGAGGTAGCAAAAAGGCTCGGAAACTCAGTCGACGTGCTATTCCGCACTTACGCAAACGTTCTCCCCGAGCTCGGCGAAGAGTACAACAGCAAGCTTGATGCGATGCTGAATGCAGACTAATAATTCCGTGCAAAAGTTCACGACATAGAAGCGCCGTGTCGGCATAGTTACCATAAGAGCCACTGCGTTCCAGTAATGAATAGGCAGAGTGCGGTTATGGAGGATCAAAACCAGTGCCAGCCCCAGGCGTGGATGTTCGAAGTTCAGCCTGGCAAATTCGATGTCCGGATCATGAACCAAACCACGTTTTGGATCAACCGCGAAGCCCAGATATTGCGTATCGACGATATGAGCATTGAGCACATCGCCAACGTGATCACGATGCTCGAAGAAAATCCCCTCCGCTACCATCTTGCCGCGCTGGTCGACGCAATGATCAACATCGCCGAAGCTATGTTTGATGGTCGCCCTTCTGGCGAAGTGCTCGCCTATGAACTAACCGGCGAAAACCCCGGCGACGTCACCCCGCAACAGTGGCTGGCCTCCACGCCGCTCATGCGTCACCTGCGCCGAACCATAAAAGAACGCCGCGACGCGGCATCTTCTTAAAAATTTGCTGTCGAGAGGAAAATGAGACACTAAGTAACCGGCCTTGGGAGATGCTTTGAGATACGACGATCAGATGTCAAGCGACGATGAGCAAGGCGAGAACGAGCGCCTCAACGCCCGCTTTGGACCGTTCTTCACACGGGCCCGCGTCAAACAACTCCTCAACATCACCGACGTCGAGCTCGACCGCCTCGTAACCACCCACCACCTGTTGGCACCCGTTACGGCTGACGGCATCCAAGTGTTTCCAGAGTTTCAATTCGACACCGAACAGAAACAAGCCCAAGAGCATCTGCGTCCACTCCTCGAAATTCTGATTAGCTCAGGCGCCGACCCGTGGACAGTCACCTATTGGCTGACCGCACCGCTACCAGAGTTCGAACACCAGCGGGCAGTAGACATCATCGACCGAGACGCAGAGACTCGCGCCGCGCTCCTCGCGATGGCGAACGAAGACGCAGCAAGGTGGCGCATCGCCACGTAGGGTTAAATCAGACACGCCTTCACCTCCAGACGAACGGGGGTGCACTGCGGTGTTATCTACCGGTCAATACCAAAAGATCGCTCCGTTGTGATGAGATAGTGTTGTGCAACTCACCAAATCGTGGGAAAGCGTCTTCCCGGACTACGTGCTTGAGCGCTATAAGTTCGCTGAGACTCGCAATGCTGCGTCCATTCTGCGCGCTACCTCGCCCACCGCTTTCGCTGACATCGTAGACCTGCTGTCGACGTTTCATCTGGATCTCGAAAAACTGACTACGCCCGGTGGCAATCAGTCAGTCATTGCCGCCGAACTTGATGGCGTGATGCGACTTAAGGGCTGGCGTGAAGCTAGGTACGATCAAGAGTTGACAACCACGTTAACCATTTTTCCCTGGAATAAAGCTTCACCCGTCGAGAAAAAGCGCGAAGAAGTATCGGAAAATGCTTACGGTGGGCATAAGGTTGACAACATTTTGGGGCGAGCAGCGCTCGATGTCGAGTGGAATCCCAAGGATGGAAATTTAGACCGTGATTTAGCGAACTACGCCTCATTGCACCACGGAGGCGTCATCGACGTCGGGGTGCTTTTAACGCGTGACGGAGACTCGATTCGGGATCTTGCACACGACCTCATCGCCCAGGTGAAAGCCGTAGAAGTCGCACCAGAATTTACTGTTTGGCGCCACCGCATGTCCAAACTCTCTAATACCCCATACGGCACTACTACCACTGCGAATTTTCAAAAATTAGTCCCGCGCATCGAACGCGGAGACGGACAAGGTTGTCCAATTCTTGCTATAGGTATCACCGATGCGTGTTACGTGCCGCCCGCCGACATAAGAGAAGAAGTTTTTCGCATCGCGCGCGAGCTTCAGATGCAAGAGCAACTCAAGTAGGACGTTAACGGCAAAGTAGATCTTACTCCGAAGATCTACTTTGCTAGAATGCCTGGTATGACATCGAATACGCCCCCACTACGCCCTGACGAGGGAATAGCTCCGCTCCCGACTATTGATGGCGGGTTCAAAACGATTCTCGCGGACCCACCTTGGCGCTTCACCAACCGTACAGGAAAAGTAGCGCCAGAACATCGCCGCCTAGACCGCTACTCCACAATGGATTTGGCGGACATCAAAGCTCTACCCGTTGCGGATATAGCTGCTCCTAATTCTCATCTCTACCTCTGGGTGCCTAACGCGATGCTTCCAGACGGGATAGCTGTCATGGAAACTTGGGGCTTCCGCTATGTTTCCAACATAATTTGGGCAAAACGCCGCAAGGACGGCGGGCCTGATGGGCGCGGAGTGGGATTCTACTTTAGAAATGTGACAGAACCCATTCTATTTGGAGTCAGAGGCTCAATGCGAACGCTAGCTCCCGCGCGATCACAGGTGAACATGATTGAGACGCGAAAGCGCGAGCACAGCCGCAAGCCTGACGAACAGTACGATCTAATCGAGTCCTGCTCGCCCGGGCCGTACTTAGAACTTTTTGCACGGTATCCTCGTAAAAATTGGACTGTTTGGGGCAACGAAGCTAACACAACCGAAAAACCTCGGGGGAGAGTTCATAAAGGTTATGCCGGAGGGGCGATTGAGGTACCCACGCTTTTACCCCATCAACGCATTGATTCGCGAACTTCAAAGAAGATAGCTAGCATTCTTAGGGCGGAATATGACGACGGCGCCTCAATACGAGATTTGGCGACCGAAACGGGGTTTTCCATTGCTCGCGTAAGATCTCTCTTGGAACTATCAGGAGCGAATATGCGCCCTCGAGGACAGCGTGCGAGCAAATAGAAAAAACTCCGGCGGAATCAGGCCCAGTCTCAGTTAGCGAGTGGCGTGCGCTCTAACTCAAGGACACGATACTCAGCCAAACAAATTTTCACGGTCTTTCCACTCGTATGGAGGGAGTGTCGAGAGCACCTGGTCGGGCAGCTAGCGGCGACTCAAGGGAGCGCTATTCAGCGCGATTCAATGTCTTCCCAATTTCGCGCGTTTAACCATTGGCGAGCGCTTTCCCAATCGCGGTAGGAGGGCGAAGAGTTTAGAGCCTCCTGAAATCGTGATGGCTGAACTTTGATGTTAGAGCGCCATGGCAAATCTATTGTTCGCACTTGCGTCGTTATAACTCCGTGACGGGCCCGAGAAATCATGACTGAGAGCACCCGGGCTTCTTCAACCAGTTCGTCTTGCGTTTTAGCATGGCGTGAAGGAATTGAGTCGCTCTCAACACCGAGAACAATCACCCAATCAAATTGCTGCCCTTTTCCCGAATGTCCGGTAACTAAGTGCAAACCCGCCGCAGTGAGAACAGTGTCATTCTCACCGATCTTGATTCTGTCGATGATGTCTACCTTCGAGACTCCTTGCGCCGATAGGTCTCGCACCCAACCGCATGCTTCCACTAACCCTTGCTTAGTAATCGGGTCCTGTAGTTCCAGCGGGTCAATATTGGCGCGAACGTGTTCTTCAAACTCTGGACCGCTTAGTTGTTGATTACTTATTTTTCGAAGGGAAGATTTCAAATAGAGAGCTATCCGCGAGTCGAAAATGGGATCATCCCAGCGGTACCAGTCGAACGTGTTCCTACGTTCCGTAAGTTTTGCGTCTACCGCCTCGCGCCTCATCTTGCTCCGAGCGAGTACGCCGATCCGATGGGACGGCGCTAGGTCAAGGAGTGTTGAAGCAAATTCCATTACCCAATTGGCTTCTTCCGCAACATCACTCGCGACTCGGTGTGCCGCGAGTCCACCCCCGGGCCACGATGCCGGGACCGAGCATTCCAGTTTGTCCCCTAATGTCCATGGAATAAGGGAATTCACCAAATCGAGGACGGCCGGTGAAGAACGATGGGATTCCGCGAACGTGATTGCCGCAATCCCTTCAGCTAGCGCAGCATGCAGCACGCGCTCCGGTGCGGCTCCGGCAAACCCGTAGATTCCTTGAGCTAAGTCTCCTGCATAGGTAGTTCTTTCGCGTCCGATCCGCTGGATGATGCTGAGCTGTTGAAGTGTCAAATCTTGGAACTCGTCGACGATTACGCACGCAAAGTGTTGCCGGTAGAGATCCGCGACGTCATCGTTCTTGAGAATTAGGTCCGCCAACCGCGGCAGATCATCGTAAGTAATAATCATGTTCTGTTGGCGTTCCCGCTCAAGTTCATAGGCGATTCGGTGCCCATGCCGTTCTAGATGTTCCAGAACCTCAACGTCAGTACGGGTTTCAAGTTTCGAGACCTTGAGATGCCGCTTAATTCGGTTTCGTGTCTTTGTGGGTAACCCATTGTCTCGTAGGCGTTCGCTTACCCAGTCAGTCTTTGAAATCTCCCATTTTTCATCCAAGCCAATGGTATTGCCGTGGGCTTCTACGATGCGCGCGGAAAATCCGTGAAGATTATGAACCGTGATGTACCGAGATACCTCAGACAAAGTTAGATGCTCCTGGAGCCGGCCCTCAATGTTCTCCCTGGAACGGTTTGTGAAGGTAAGCATCAGGATCTTTCGAGGTGGAACAACCACTCCGCGATCCAAGAACCCGCGCACCCTGAGTGCCAGAGCCTCGGTCTTTCCACAACCTGCTGGTGCGGTGACAACCAGCCCGAGCGGAGTGTGATCCCTAATTTCAGCTTGACGCGGGGTCGGGTCTAACCGACTACTGTTGGGCAAGATTCATCCGATCAAACAGAGCGGATATCGACGGGAGGCCGGCTGCCTCGTCGGCGGTGAGGGTATCCGCAACGACCAGAGAAGCTTGTACCTTATGATTTCTATCACGACAGAATTTCGCTACATCGGCAACGGTGCGGTCTCCTTCAAGCCCGGTCGCTTCGCACTTTCTGAGTTGGTTTCGACTGAATTCGCGCGACGCTTCGAGGCGATGCCAAAGTTCAGCGGCCCCAATTGCTGCAACATACTCTTCTTCAAGGTCAGGATCAGCTATCTCGACTCCGTGGTCCCTGAGTTCTGCTTCGCTAATACCCAACTTTTTTGCTGTCTTAGTTTTTGCATCATCATCAATTAAGATCAGCAACGGAATATCGAACCCTTCTGGGCCGAATATTTTCCGGGCGTTTGGTACTTCATTCCCACCATCAGTTTCGACAATCGAGATACCGAGCCGATCGAGATCTATGTCGAGAAGTTCGGCGGCTCGTTGCAAAACGATGCGGTCCGTTACACCCTCGACGAGGATCACTTGCTTTGACGTGAGTGGTTCCAGTTTGCCCCTGACCCACCAATGAGCAGCAAGTTTGGCCTTCCCGTCTAGGAATGTGGGCGACGGCTGTACTACCGATCCGCCCGCGCGGATTACGACGATGTCCCTCGGTGGAAATGCGCCAACAATATCCGGCGAGTGAGTCGCTATGATCTTCTGGCTTTCTGACTCCCGCAATAAGCTCGCAAGGCTTCGCTGGCTAGTTGGATGTAAATGTATTTCCGGTTCGTCAACAGCCACAATATTCGCGGCTTCGGAAACAAGGTCGTACATCGCGATTGCGAACAGTGCCCGGGCTCCGTCTGATTGTTCCGTTATGCTCCGACTAGTCCCCCCTCGCAAAATACGCAGTCGTACATCCGCGAGCAGGTCATCTTCGGCGGTACTGGCATGCACAAATTCAAGATCATCGGTCTGAATTTTTGCGGGCACTGCCCGCGACAGTTGGGCCGCGAGGCGGGCTCGGAGACCCTCCAAGACTGTGGAACTTTTCAAAATGGCTTCTATACCTCCGAAAGCATCGCGGAAAAGTTGCTCTTCTTCGCCCAGTTCAATGGATTCAAGGATGTCTCGTTGGACACCGTTCCTAACGCCTCTAAAGCCTCTGGCATCTGAGTGTGCAGCACCGACCATTTTCCACCCCAGCGCTTCTACCTGGACCCGGCTGAGTTGCCGCTTTGTGCCACTGCCGGGCGAGAAGCGCTTAATATTTATGGTCTCGCCGGCGTCCAGGCTTGCTTCCAACCGAATGGTTAGGGTTTGTGACCGGCCAGCGCCGATTCGAATTTCGTCAGGAAAGACTGCGCGCTCATCGGGGGAGAAATCGCCTAAGTCCACTTCGATGACGAAAGGAATCGAAGGGTCAGCAAAGTCCTCCTTAGCGACTCTTGCGTAGAGCGCTGCCGTTGACGCCCCCAGAACCAAATCCAAACAACGCAATAGCGAAGTTTTGCCGGCCTCATTCGGCCCCACGACTATCAAATGCCGCCTCACTTCGAGGCTTAAGTCGGATAATCGGCTATGATTCTCAATGCGCACACCAGTTAATTTCAATTTCCCCTCCGGGACGCAGAATGAGGTCGAAAAACCAATCGCTTATTAGCCTAATGGATTCTTATCTTATTCGATGTCATTCACAAATAACCCGCGCGTCTTATCAAAGCAATACCAAATGAAAATCCGGCGGAGCGGCACCGGCGCATCGACGCGGAACTGGGCAGGCGTGCGTCCTGACGCATCTCGTGAGAGCCAAGACATGGAGCGCAGTGGCCGTTAAATAGCGTAAACTCTAACCGCCGATAACCTATAATTTGCGCGGCTAGACTTTACGCCCATGGTATGTTTGTGCAGGTCAAAGCCTGCCAGCCTGTTCTGAGGAGCGAAACCATGGCTAACGATGCTGTTCTTCCCCAACGGAGCGCTAGCGACGGGGAAGTCACAGAGGATCGCGGACAATCTCATCAGATCAGAAGGCTGCGCCGCATTTCTTTGCAAGAGTTGATCTCGCGCGGTGAAGCGACGAAAGACGCTCTCATCGCTGCTTTTATCACGCCAAACGGGGAACTCGTTCCCACGCGCTCTGTAGTGCATGAAAATACTCCCCACAATGTGGCGCGTGAACTAATGGCAGCTGATGAATTAGCCGCGAACGCAAGGGCAAATTCGACTCGTAAGGCGTACGGCAGCCATGCTCTTGCTTGGTTTGAGTGGGCGGAAAAAAACCAGCGGCCTTTGCTACCCGCGGATATCGATGACGTGGTGGCTCACTTGGCTGCCTACGGTATCTTGCGCGACGAAACCGGTGAGGCGCTGCGAGACGAACGGGGAAAGTTGGTAGGGCGGGTGTCGGCTCATTCTATTCATCAACGCCTCGCCGCAATAAACGCCCTACATGATCACGCAGGGGTGCCTGCTCCGGGGAAGACCCCGAAGGTTCGTGACTTCATGCGTGGCGTAAGACAAACTTTCGGGACGGCTCCTCGCGGGGCAAAGGCAGCACTTACGATGTCAGGGCTCAAGCGCATACTTAACGTAATTGAAGAAGGTTCTTATGAACATTTGCGGCGGACTAGCGCTAATATTTTGGCTGTCCGCGCAGGAGCCACAGCAGGTCAACTAGCGCGCCTGCAATGGGATGACGTCCGCATTATGGATCGTTCGGTAGTTATCGCGCTTCCTCGGGCCCGTGTCGGTCACGAGCGGCTGACTGTTGAGTTGAATATGCGTCACGATCGTTCCGTGTGTGCGCATTATCACTTGGATCAACTACAACTGCGCGCGGCTGAACTCACTGGGTCAGTGTTTACCCATTTAAACGGAAGGCCGTTAACGCGCCAAGCACTTCATAAACTCTTAACAACGACGTGGTCCGGCTCGGTGCCACGCTCAGGCACGCAACGCGAAATGGATGCGGTTCTAAAAGCACGCTTGGAAGAACTGAACACAAAGCCGAGTGCGAAGCAGCTTCGGGATCGCGCGCTGCTTACGGCAGGATGGATAATGGCGGCGCGTCGTTCGAATCTTGAACGCCTCAATTGGGACGACTTGACTCAGGGTGAACGTTCGTGGCGAGCGACGTTCCGAGTTACCAAAACGGACCAGATTGGGGAAGGTACGGTACTTGACATTCCGCGAATTCAGCCACATTCTCGAGTGCCTGATCCAGCCGGCGCACTAGATGCTTGGCACAGTTACGTAACGCAAAACCTCGGATATGATCCGAGAACCGCAAGCGGAATACCTGTGTTTTGCTCTTTAGATCGACACGGAAACTTAAAGTTTCACCGAGGCGAGCTGGCGAGGATAACGGGCGAGGGAATTAACGCTCTTATACAGGACCTAACTACGAAAGCAGGACTCGTTGCAGAGGTCAATGTCAATGCCCATGGCCAGCCGATTACAAGGGATCATCACCCTTTTGGGGCGCATTCGCTTCGCGCTGGCTATGTAACCGAAGCGTTCACCGATAATAAATTGTCCATCGCGCAGGTAATGGAAGTGACGCAACATCGGTCGCCACAAACTTTGATGAGCTACAACAGGACCATCAACAGCGCCAATGAAGGCGCCGCACGAAAAATTTTAGATGCGCTATCAGAAGACGGCTAAGTAAGTTTATCCCAATTGATTTGCAGTTCCTGCCGGCTTGCGGTGTTTCGGATATAAACAGCCGTCGTCGCTAAGTCTTTGTGCCCTAGCATCCGACTGATTTCTTCAAGGGTGGCGCCGCGCGCGTGCGCTCCGGTCGCGGCTCCGACTCGTAAAGACCTGGTGCTGGTGACTTCTCCCATAGATTTCAACCAAGAGTTGATATTGGTATAAGTCATCTCACGCCATTGTTTGCCGTAATAGGTCGCAAATGCCGGTCCCGCATTCCGTTCATGTTGCAGGACTACAAAGTCAATATACTCACGCAAAGCGCATGCTGGACACAGATCTGTACACTTCTCCAAATGTTCGACGGTTGACGTGAATCCGTCGGATTTCTTTACGGGTCCAAACCAAAGCCTGAACCCGTTGGGGGCTGGAGAGATGTCCTCAAGTTGCAGTTTCGCCAAACTGACATGCCGCGCCGCGGTAACGAACCCCACCAATAAATATGCTTTATTTCGTAAGGTTTGTAATGCCCATTTGTCTCCGGTTTGAAGCAGTAGTTTCCATTGCCATAATTCGAGGTCCTTGACCCGTGAATTCGGTGAAATGCGCACCTCTTCCAAGCGTTTTAGAGCCTTTGGAGCCGTTGAGGGCCTTGAGATGCGGGGGCCGAGCGTTTTCACCGCGTTTTCAACCAATTCGCAGTCCTCGGGATGTTTGTCTCGACGCAGCACGGTGCGTTGTCCGCCGACGTGTAGAACTATGACGTTTTTTTGCGGATCGATAGCGATTTGCGCGGTTGAATCCAGTTGTGCCAGCAACGCGGAAAGGAGTTGTTCACGGTCGGTAGAATATTTTGCGAATAGGATGCCGAGTTTGCGCCAATACGTCTCCTTCGGAGCTTTCGGAAGTTGCGCCTTGCCTATGATGCGCTTGATGTCTTGCGCGGTAAAGGGAGTCGTTTTGTTGGCTTCTGTTTGTACTTCACTGCGCTTCTTTGCGCTCAGCATGCTTTTTATGAGAACTCCACATGGTTTTGGATACCCGCTTTTCTCATGCGCGTGATCGATAGATGTCCTAATCGTACGCAAGTATGCATGGCGGTTGTCGCTAAGTTCGTTAAGATACTCCAGCACGGTTTTCTCAACGGCCGGGAGAGCAGAAAGACCTTTCGCCTCGCACCATCGTGAAAACCTGGAAAATACGTCTTGATAATCGGAACGTGTTCGCTCGGTGAGAGCGTTGGACGTGATCTCCTTACCTAATTCATAAGGCGTCATCTTGGGCCGTGCTTCTTAAGTTGGGCAAGGAGGTCTGCTGCGATTGAGATATCGGCATATCGAGCTATAGGCTCCATGGTTGTTGTGGGTTTTTTATGTCCGACAATCCGCGAAATCACCAGCAGATCGGTCCCCATGTTTGCTGCCTGCACTATGTAGCCCACTTGAAGACTTTTAGTTGACACTTCGAGTTCCGGGAAGCCTCTAAAGAAGGCGTTTAACGCCTGGGTGAGTTTGCGCGTTTTTTTACCTTTTGGATTACCCTCTTGCAGTAGCAATTTGCCTGAACTGCCTTCAAATCCGGTGAAAAAGAGGGTCTTGTCCTCCGGCGAGTGTGCCCGGACGTACTCTGCCCACTGCTTGATGGCTGCAACTGGGCACAAAATATTGCCCGTAGCCTCAAGTGAGCGAGGTTGAGGATCTGTGCCATCTTGCACGCTCAGTACAACTTTTTCACGAGAAATTGACACATCGCTCCACAAAAGGTTCTCTAAGCTGTTCACACTCAAGCCCGTAGCGGCAAGTAAAAGGATTGCTGCCCGAATGCGAAGCCAGCGCGCGGTATCCGGATCAATGAGGACTATCGGCAAAATCCGAGCCACGTTCCCTAACGTTGGCGCATCCAAGTTACCGAGCATTGGTAAAGAATTTTTCAGTTTTTCGCGAAATGCCTTATACGCATCCACATCGGATGCAGCAATTAATTGTTGACCTCCCGCGTGCTCTTGCCATTTCGAAAGCGCGCAGTGCAGACAAGTCCATGATTGTACGTTTGAATTTCCGGTGCATTCGATGTCAGTTCCCCAAAGGCTTATTACCGAGCCCTGCACATCAAATTCGTCTCCCGCCAGGTTGATAAACTGTGCGCCCAAGGAGCCCCGAAAGAACTCCAATGCGGACGCAAGGCGGAAGACGTTCGGGCCTCGGTATCCCTGGGGCTCCCGTAACATCGTGCGCAATGCGGCTGCTGTAATAGGTCTGGTGGCGGCTTTCGGTTGTCCATACTTATCGGCGTATCCCCGGCGCAACTCTTTAACTTTCTTGCCGCCCGCTTCGGTATCAGCAAGCCATTCAATTCCGACCCGGTGGTGCTGCCAACGTAACGCAGCGAGCATCGATTCTACTGTCCGCAAAGCCAGAGGTCCGGACTCTTCATTTCGCCACTTAGAATTCTTGACAAGTTTGCCAGTGCAGTATGCGAGCAAACTCTCGATCACGGAGATATCGAGTGGTGTTGTCTCAGGTCTGAATTCCTGAGGGAGTCCTTCTCTCTGCGCGAAAGGTTGCCACCATTTGAGCAAGGTTCTTTCATAGGTTTTTATTGTTCGAGGCGCCAATGTCTTATCTACAGCGCTTTGAATGAAATCGGTCGGTCTTCCAAGGGATGTTTCCATTCCTTGGACAGTCCTGAGCCGATGCCTCTTCGCAACTGGCCCCAGTGTTGTCTCAGCGCTTACTCATTCTTACGCCAGGTTGATGCACGCTGCGCCAAGATCAGTCAAACTGGTTCTTGTCCCGACGGTGTCCCGAAAATTGTGAGACGAAACGAGTATCAACGGGACAAACTCAGACACCCCACCCTTGAGAGGCACAGAGTGCACACCGGTAACATCCCCGTAAAACCCCAGGTCAGAGCCTTAAATTGTCAACTGCAGCCCCGCTTCCCGACCCGCGCAATTTTTCGAGATTACTCTCTTTTAATCCGTAGGTTGCGGGTTCGAGCCCCGCGGGGCCCACACTGCCCCACCTGCACAAACGCGAAATTTCGCCGCTGTGTAGGTGGGGATTTTGCGTTCTTGTCCCGACGGTGTCCCGAAAAT
>Ga0209487_1003048_pt1 | contig 13332 bp, 11 predicted proteins | sample Poulit2012_FD_187524 | JGI IMG/M metagenome (GOLD analysis project Ga0209487, IMG submission 187524) | Agricultural soil microbial communities from Georgia to study Nitrogen management - Poultry litter 2012 (SPAdes) (version 2) | ecosystem: Environmental > Terrestrial > Soil > Agricultural land... | reverse complement strand
CCATGTAATTTTATTTACTTTTACTTTAATTTTTTTATGCTTTTTATCAATATCATAATGTGTAAATTCGAATTTACCATCTTCATTCATGTATAGTTTGTCGGGAAAAACATAAACTTTATTGGAGACAATTTCTTCATCCTTATTTGTCAGTAATGAATACTCAATTAAAACTGAATTAATAGGTACTGTTGCTACACTAGTAACCTCACCGTTTATGATCCAATTACCTTGCTCATCGTTGTCTATCTTAACTGAGTTTAGCTTGACAGCATCTTCTTTATTTTTTTCTTGTTCTTCGGCAGCTAAATGAATAGCTTGTTCAATTCTCTCTTGTTGCTCCATTTCAAAGGCATTTTTCTCTTTTTCAATAGTTGTTTTAAGGCTAAGTAATTTTTCAGAGTCACTTGCATATTTCAAACCATCATCAACTAGGATTTGTGCATCATTGAATTGTTTGTTATTTAACTGTTCACTAGCCTTTGAAAAAGTATAATCAACGATTTGATTTTTGATGTTTAATGTTATTTCTTCGGCATCAGAATTGTTGATAGCTTCAGATTCCCATAGTAGGCTTTTTAAATCATCAATATTGGGTTGTTTACTTAATAGATATTTTAATTGTTCTATTTTAGTGTCATTTCTGGTAATAATAATTTGATCAATAAGATGGTTCACGGCACTACCATGATAGTTCTTTAGTGTTCTTTCTGCTGTATCAATCATGGATAATGCTTCCTTAAATTCGTTGTTTTCTTGTTGTTTCATTGCTTTTTTTAAATCTTTATTAATTTGAATAACTTTTTCGGTAAATTTTAAAGCTGCATTTGCATCGTGAAAATTGTCTTTATAATTTAATGCATCACTAAATGCTTCTTTCGCTTTTTCATAATTCTCTTCTATAATGAAGTTTTCACCTTCGTTATATAATTGTTTTGCTGATGCTTCTTTATGTTGCAAAATAAAGTGAATTGACATAAAGGAAAGAATGCATAATACTAGACTAAAAATAGGAAAAAGCCAATAACGATTAAAGTATTTCTTCTGTTTGAACCGTGCATTTATGTCATTTGGTAATTCTTTTCCACATTTAATGCAAAAAGATTCATCTTCTTTTACAATTGATCCACAATATGGACAATGGAGCATTATTTACACCTACTTTATCACATTCAACTATATTTTTGATGATCAAACAATCGAATAGTCTCTGAAGATAGATTATAACATACTATGGCTTTATTTAGGGAGGAAATATTGCTATACTAATAAGAGTAAATAATGAGATAAAAATAAATGAAATATGAACATATAAGGGGAGGGCATTATATGGAACTAGTGTTTAGTATCGTTTGTCTTGCTATTGTTGTCTTAAATATTGGTTACTGCATTTTTGATCATGAATAATTTATAAAGGGCTTATCCCATTAATATTGAGATAAGCCTTTTATTTTTTGGAAGGGCAAGTAGTGCATAGTTCTAAATTTTGAGTTCCTTCTTATGATAAACAACAGAAATTCATTTGATTCATTCAAATTTACATTATGATCGTCAGTCGCTTTCCAATTGTATGGCTCTGAACAGTGGCTTAAGCTTTTAGTTCTTATCTTGTTTGAGCCCATTCACTAAATGGATAAATAATAAATTCAGATCGTCCAATAATATGTTCATCAGCTATAAAACCAAGTCCATTTCTACTGTCCTTACTAATTGCACGATTATCCCCCATTACAAAATAGCTGTCTTTTGGTACTTCAATTGGACCAAAATTTCCTGTATTAAGGACGGCCTCTTCACTAATATAAGGCTGTTCATACATTTCATCATTGATATATAGTGTATGATTTCTAATTTCAATGACTTCACCAGGTAGTGCAATAATTCTTTTTACATAGTTTTTAAGTGGTCTCTGAATAATAACTACATCAGTACGTTCAGGTTCACCAATTAGATAGACAAATTTATTAAAAATAATTTTATTGCCATGTTCTAATGTAGGTGACATACTTTCACCTTCAACAACAGACGCTGAAAAGACAAAGGTTCTTAAAATAAGTACAAGTATAATTGCAACAAAAACAGCCTTTATCCATTCTAACCATTCATTTTTCTTTTTTTCTTGAGCCATCGATGTCACCTCTTAAAGCAAGTCACTCATATATTAGCACAGAGATCGCAAGGATTCGAATATTAAACATCCTTTGTCCTAATACAAAGTGATTTCTACTTGTTCCTGTATCTATAATTAACGTATTTGAAAAAAATAATGATGAATTGGTTTGTGAATACTTTTCTACTATGGAAAAACATGAGTTTTCAAACCTCATAAAGAGCGATTTTTACTCAAATTATGCACAAAAAAAGCTGCGCCTTAGAGCAATTCCAAATGCGTTTAAAGTAATTATTCTGAGTTCCGGTAATAACTAGTCTACTTCTAAAGTTTTTAATGTATATTAATCAAATATAAAGTGAAAACTAAGAAGTATGATTAAAGTTAAGAGGGGGGATGAGCAGGATGTTGGAGAAGCCGTTTTATTTTACGTTGACACATTTTATAAAAAACATTGTTCTTAGTTCTTATGAGGAATATTTTTATTACACAATAATGTTCATTGCCCTATTTGTAGGTTATCTATTTGCAAAGCCAATTACTTATTGGCTTATTTCATTAAAATCTGTTCGCTTATTAAGTTATTTGCTTAACAGTTTATTTATTCTATTAACAATGTTGTTTATTCTATTGACTATTGATGAATTAAATCATTTACTTGTTCAGTTGTTTAGGATATTTTTACAATGTTTAGCTTGCTTTGGTGTAATCCTTATTTTATATAAATTGTTTTTTAAAAGACAGAAAAAACAAGGTAACTATTGAAAAAGCGTACAGGTTTTCCCAGTACGCTTTGCAAGATATGACGGTAAGAATTGTCTTATCTCATTCGATGAGTTCGATGTGGTGGCCATTCCATTTTACCAAGTGATGAAGGCGTGTAATAGGCAGATGAATTGCTTTTATGGGAAGAATGTCTTTTCCTTTTTGGTGGCTTCCAATTAATATATTGATAGATTATTTTTTTTGCGTGTGATAACGACATTTTTGTTCGTGGATTTCGATAGTTTTCATCTAGTGTTCCTAAATGATCCAATTCCTCAAAATCTTGTTTTTCTGGAAGGATATGAAAAAAGTAGTCACCTACACTGATGAGAATAGTTGAATGTTGATTACTGAGTTTTGGATGATTAGAAAAATGAAGACCAATTTTTTTGGCACGATTTTCCGACAACAATCTGTCAATAGCTTCTTTTTTAATATGATACAAATGTTGCGGCTCTGGGGCTGTTTTCGCATGTCGATTAATTGTAAATATAGCTTTAGCGATATCAGATAACGGAATTCTTTTATTCATCAATACACTCCTTTCTTATTTATCAGCCTACATATTTATATAGTACAACATAGCTTGTCCCGTTGCAATGGAAAAATGTAAACGTTTTAAAGTTGAGGATTATTTGCTATGTAGTGTAAATACATGAATTTCAGGTTTACATAAAAAACGAAATGGTAATCGTGTTGTACCAATCCCGCGATTTACATATAGTGAAAAATCTTTATTGTTCAGTTCATACTTACCTTGGACATATTTTTCAGCATAGATTGGGGTGTACAAATGTCCAATCAAAGGGAGGCGGACCTGTCCACCATGGCTATGGCCTGATAACTGCACATCAACAAAATATTTCCTAGCAATATCAGCATAATCAGGTTCGTGAGCAAGTAAAATTGTAAACTTTTCCTCATCACTGTTAGCAAGTGCAGCCTTTAAATCAGGAGACCCCAAAATAAGGTCATCTACACCAACTAGCGTAATACCCTCATTTCCAAGTTCAATGTTTTTATGACTATTCTTTAGTAGTTGAAATTCAGCTTGATTCATGATGTCATTTACCATATCTGTGCCATAACCACCATGATCGTGATTACCATATATCCAAAACTTCCCATGTTTGGCATGAAGTTGTTGTAGAACTTTAATTAACTGCTGTGAGGACTGAAATGTTTGTGGTTCATCGATTAGATCCCCAGTAAAAACAATTAGATCAGGTTTTTGATCGTTTATAGTTTTTACTAATTTTTCAAGTTGGGAAAATGAATATTGAAATCCAATATGTGTATCAGAAAACTGAACGATTTTAAAATGATTAAACGAGGCAGGAATACGATATGATGTAATCATTTCTTTTGTAATTTGCAAGGACGCTGGTTCAATTTCATGTGCATAATAGTAAGTACCACCACCAACACCAAAAAAAGTAATGACACTTCCTAACATTCTTTTTAAAAATGTTCTTCTTTTCAATCCAATCCTCCTCTCTGTTATCTTTTTTTCAGCATGTTTTATTATAGCATAATTTTATAGATTTCATCATTTCCAGTTAGCTATCTTAATTAAATTAATACTAATTTTAATGCATTTTAAAAAAGATTAAGTATTTGACAGACGACTTTGATAGCGCTATCATTAATGTTGATAAACATTATTATTTTTAGGGTAGGAATGTCATGAAAAATAAGGTAGTTATCGTTACTGGTAGTTCAAGTGGTATAGGTAAGTATATGGCGAAAAGATTCGCTCAAGAAGGAGCAAATGTTGTCCTTACTGGAAGAAATCCAGAAAAGCTCAATCTTGCTAAACAGGAAATTTTGCAGGTAGGAACAGGCAAAATTCTTGCTATTCCAATGGATGTTCGAAAACCACTTAATGTAGAAGAAATGGTTCAAATGACAATTAAGGAATTTGGGGTTATTGACCACTTAGTGAATAATGCAGCGGGAAACTTTGTGGTTGCAGCGGAAGAATTAACTATAAATGGTTGGAACTCAGTTATTGATATAGTATTAAATGGTACTTTTTATTGTAGTAGAGAGGTGGGTAAACACTGGATTAGTCACAAAAGAAATGGGACGATATTAAATATTGTCGCAACTTATGCGTGGAATGCAGGGGTCGGTGTTATTCATTCCTCTGCTGCCAAAGCCGGCGTTCTTAATTTAACGAGGACATTGGCAGTTGAATGGGGATCTAAATATGGGATTCGTGTCAATGCTATTGCACCAGGTCCGATTGAAAGAACTGGTGGAGCGGAAAAGCTGCTCGAGTCGGAAAATGATGCAGAAAAAACAATTGCTTCTGTTCCGTTAAAACGTTTAGGAAAACCAGAAGAAATTGCTGGGTTAGCTTATTATTTATTATCAGAGGAAGCGGCATATATCAATGGTGAAGTCATCACAATGGATGGTGGGCAGTGGTTGAATAAGTCACCATTTTAAACTTGGTTTATAGAAGGTATCCACTCACTTCAAAAATAGTCTGGTGACCATAACATGTAGTTGGAAATTATAGCATGTACTGAAGTAGGTTAAATTCATATTTTGGGATTCATTAAACATAATAAAGTACGGCAAAGAAATGACTAATTGAACCTGCAAGTACAAATAAATGCCAAATTACATGATGATAAGGTATTTTCCGCCACATGAAGAATATTGCCCCAACTGTATAGAAAATTCCACCAATGATTAATAATAAAATTCCATGAGAATGAATAGCTTGGGTTAGAGGTTCCCAAACGATTATAATAAGCCAACCCATTAAAATATAAAAAAACGTAGAAATAATAAGAAATTTCTTTACAAAGAAAACCTTAAAGATGATGCCAACGACCGCAATACCCCATATGACACCGAATAATGTCCAACCTATATTGGAGCGTAAATGTACAAGTAGAAAAGGAGTATATGTACCTGCTATAAATAGATAAATTGAAGAATGGTCAAATATTTGGAATAGATCCTTCCATTTACCTTTTGGTAAACCGTGAACAATTGTTGAAGAAAGATACATAAAAAGCATTGTTAATCCAAAAATTGTCACCGAAACAATTTTCCATGGATTCCCATGAAGGCTAGAGGAAATAATTAATAAAACTAGGCCAGCTATACTTAATATGGCACCTATTCCATGTGTGATTGCATGAGCTATTTCTTCATTTTTTGAGAAGATATTTGTATTCATGTTTCCCTCCGTGTCGCATTGATAACTTCTATTTTACATTGTTATTGATCGAGATGGAATTATTTCAAAAGAATCGGTAATCCTTGGTGAAATGAGAAAATAAATATGGTAAGCTATAAATATAGAAAATAGTTTAATTTATTTTAGACAAACTTTGTTTATCACCTATTTTCATAAACGGGGTATTGCCATGCCTTTTACTTGAATTTATTAGACAGAGATCATTTAAGTTTGCATTTGTGAAGGGGTGTTTTTTTATGAGTATTATGCAAGAAGGTAAGAATTTAACAGATATATATGTTGGAGATTTAATGATTCCCTCTGAAAAGGTTGCCCATGTGCAATTAAATAATTCAATTGAACATGCGTTATTAGTATTAGTTAAATCAGGTTATTCTGCCGTACCAGTATTAGATTCTTCCTATAAATTAGTAGGTACGATTGGTAAGACAGTCATTTTAAATCAAATATTAGGGTTAGAACGTATTGAAGTCGAAAAACTTTCCGATATTGAAGTTCACGAGATTATGAAAACTGATATTCCTCGCTTAAAACAACAAAGCTCTTTCCTAGATGGCTTAAAGGAAGTTATTAACTCACCTTTTGTTTGTGTTGCGAATGATGAAGGATATTTTGATGGAATACTAACGAGACGAGCCCTTTTAAAACAGTTACAAAAGGATATTTATACATCAGATTATTTCTCGTCTTAGATCAATACGAATTCCGACTTGAAAATAGTGCAAAAGAACACTTTTCACGATTTTTTTGCATATAATTTAGAAGCCTGCTCAATCGAGTTGGCTTCTTTCAGTGAGGGAGGCGTATTTATGAGACTAAATGAAAAAATGCCCCAATTAAATGGGGCAACAATTTGGCTAAATAGCGGAATTATCGGAACAGATGATTTAATTGGAAAACCCACATTATTCCATTTCTGGTCTGTAAGTTGTGATATGTGTAAAGGTGCATTTCCACAAATCAATCAATTAAGAGATGATTATCGTGGAAGGTTAAATGTGATTGCTGTCCATATGCCGCGCTCAAGTGATGATTTATACATGGATGTTGTAGAAGATGTTGCAAAGGAATACGATATCATACATCCTATCAATATAGATAATGATCATCGTTTGACAGACTTATTTTCCGTGAATTATGTACCTGCATATTTTATTTTTGACGAAATGGGAAAATTAACATATTATCAATCGGGAAACAGTAGTATAAGGACTGTTTTAAGAAGAATCGATCGATTAATTTGATTTTCAATTGTTATTTTTTATAGTAAAGCAAATTTTGAATCTCTTCTTACGATAAGTCAACATCAATTCGTTTCACTCTTTCAAGTTCCCTTTATCCAGGTCAGAAGTTCTCCAATTTGTTTGTCACTGAACGAACGCATTAAGCTTTTGGTTCTTTTTAAACTCTTACAATTTTGTAGGGGTTATTTTTTGATAATTTAAACATTAAAAATATAAGCTAAGTAAGTGGAAATTTATTTCGGAAACCGATATAGTTAATAAATGTTAGAAAATATTATGCGGAGGGAAATTTTTGGATACATTTAAAAAATTGAAACAATTTTATTGGCCATTTAGAAAAAACTTTTTTTTGTCATTATTATTTTTATTATTTGTAACAATTATCACGGTTATTTATCCAGTCGTTTTACAGTTAACAATTGATGAGGTTGTATTAAAAGACAGGTATTCTTTAATTCCTTATATTGCAAGCGTTTTTTTAATCTTAATGATCTTAAAAGGGATTGCAACATTTTATCATCAATATTTAGGGGAACTGTTTGGAATTAATTCAGTTTATTCGATGAGAGATGCCTTATATAAAAAGTTACAGGTCCTTTCTTTTAAATATTATGATAATGCAAAAACAGGCGATATTATGTCAAGGTTAACGGCAGATGTTGAAGGATTTCGTTTTTTCCTTTCTTTTGGGTTTGCAGAACTCCTAAGAATGGTTTTATTGATCGGGTTAAGTTTAGGGGTAATGTTTTACTACTCAGTTCCTCTTACATTGGTTACAATGGCGGCTATGCCTTTACTAATTGTTGTTGTACTTAGATTTGATAAGAAAGTACATCCAGCCTTTAGAGGAATTAGAAAGTCTATGGGAAGATTAAACACGCGCGTACAAGAAAACGTAAGTGGAATGAACACTGTTAAATCATTGTCAAGAGAAGGTTTTGAGATTGATAGATTTTCTACAAGTAACGATGATTATAGACAAAATTATATATCTACTTCTAATATTTGGGCTAAATTTTTCCCGCTTATGGAGTTTATTGGTAATATTTCAGCTATATCTTTATTAGCGTTTGGAGGATATTTAGTTATACAGGGTACTTTAGCTTTTGGTGAGCTTGTTGCCTTCTTTAGTTTAGTTTGGTATATATTAGGCCCTTTAATGGGATTAGGATTTGTGGTAAACATGTTTTCACAAGCTAAAGCTTCAGGTGAAAGGTTAATAGAAATATTAGATGCAACGGAAGATATAGTTGAAAAGGAAAATGCGATAGATAAAGAAATCGAGGGTCATGTTGCTTTTAAAAATGTTACATTAACGTATACAAAAGATGATGACTCTGCGTTAAAAGATATTAGTTTTGATGCACCAAAAGGAAAAATAGTCGGTTTAATTGGTTCAACTGGTTCAGGAAAAACGAGTATTACCCAATTAATTACCCGTTTTTATGAGCCGGAAACAGGAGAAGTGCTGATTGATGGCAAACCTGTTGGTGATTACAAACTGAAATCACTCCGTAAAGCAATTGGTTTTGTTTTGCAGGAACCATTTTTATTCTCCACAACTATTAGAGAGAATATTGCCTATGGAAACCCAGAAATGTCTGATGAACAGGTTATTGATGCTGCAAAACGGGCTCAAGCTCATGATTTTATCATGGAGATGCCATTGGGATATGATACATTACTTGGGGAACGTGGCATGGGACTTTCTGGAGGGCAAAAACAAAGGATTGCTATTGCAAGGGCTATCTGTATTAATCCAAGTATATTAATTCTTGATGATGCAACATCTGCTGTTGATATGGAAACAGAATATGCTATCCAGCAGGCATTAAAAGAAGTGATGAAAGGAAGAACATCTTTCATTATTGCTCATAGAATTTCCTCATTAAGACATGCAGATGAAATATTGGTGCTTGATGAAGGTGAAATAATTGAAAGGGGCACACATGAAACATTGCTCCAGGAAAATGGAACTTATAAACGAATTTATGATATTCAATATCAAGACCACGATTTATTTTTGGAACAGGTTAAATAATGAAGGAGGAAAATGGTTTGAGTGAGAAGACAGATAAGTCTAAAAAAAGTCGGCATTTAGAACGGTTTTATTACACGACAGATACAGCCATCGAAAAACCATTTAATTGGAAACAAATATGGCGCTTGTTAGTGTATGTAAAACCTTATTCAAAAACTTATCTTCCAGGTGCAATCCTGATGATGTTAATCGGCACACTTGTTAGGTTAGCTGTACCCATTTTAATTGGTCGAGTAGCAATTGATATAGCAATTGCTAATAAAGATACGACGATGTTGACCTATTTAGTGTTGCTTATCGGAGTATTGTATTTAATTAATTATGTAGGAAATATTTTTCGAATAAAATGGGTCAATTTGTTAGGACAAAATGTCATTTATGATCTTAGACAACATATATTTTCACATGTCCAAAGATTATCACATCGTTTCTTTGATTCTAGATCAGCGGGTTCGATCCTTGTTAGAATCATAAACGATATTAACTCTTTACAGGAACTTTTTACGAATGGATTAATTAATGTACTTATGGATCTCGTTACACTATTTGGAATTATCGTTATTTTACTTGCCTTAAGTCCAAAACTAGCCATTGCCATTATGGTTATCATTCCGTTAATGTTTTATATATCTACTAGATTACGAAGATCAATCCGTCGTTCATGGCAGGATGTGCGTTTACAACAATCACGCTTGAATTCACATTTAAATGAAAGTATTCAAGGCATTCGGATTACGCAGTCTTTTTCTCAAGAAAGGGAAAACACTGAATTCTTTAATGGAATTAATGAAGATAACTTAGAAAGCTGGCGTAATGCTACTAGAAAAAGTGCCTTTTTTAGACCGTTTGTTGAGATGAGTAATGCGATTGGAACTGTTATCTTAATTACTTATGGTGCATATTTAATTTTATTAGGTCCTGAAAATGGGGGTATTGCTTTAGGAACATTTGTATCCTTTACATTCTTTTTGGGTATGTTCTGGGATCCTATTTCAAGACTCGGTCAAATGTATAATCAGTTATTAGTAGCTATGGCTGCTTCTGAACGAATTTTCGAATTCCTAGATGAGCAACCAAATGTAGCGGAAAAAGAAAATCCTTATGTATTTACAGAGATGAAAGGTAAAATTGAATTTGAACATGTTCAATTTTCATATGAAGAAGATCGTATTGCACTTCATGATATCACTTTAAACATTAAGGAAGGTGAAACGATTGCATTAGTAGGGCATACGGGAAGTGGGAAATCTACCATTGCAAACTTAATTAGTCGTTTTTATGACCCAACAAAAGGTTCTGTAAAAATAGATGGACATGATTTACGGGATGTTGAATTGGATAGTTTACGTCAACGAATCAGTGTTGTTTTACAAGATACTTTTGTATTTTCGGGAACAATTATGGAAAACATCCGTTTTGGACGCCCAGATGCTACTGATGAAGAAGTGATCGAAGCTGCAAAGGTAGTTGGGGCAGATGATTTTATTCAAAGATTAGCGGATGGATATCAGATGGAAGTAGAAGAGCGCGGAAATATATTATCAGCAGGAGAAAGACAGTTATTGTCATTTGCTAGAGCATTACTTGCAGATCCAAGTATATTAATCCTTGATGAGGCTACTGCAAGCATTGACACAGAAACAGAAGTAAAAATTCAAGCAGCATTAAATAGACTTTTAAAAGGAAGAACTGCTATTATTATTGCCCATAGATTATCTACCATTAGGGAGGCAAACCAAATTTATGTACTGGAAAATGGCAGGATTCTCGAAAATGGAAACCATGATGAACTCATGGAAAAAAGAGGCGAATATTTCGGATTAATTAAGTCTCAATTTAGAATGTTAGACGTTGTATAGGTATTTACTATTTGTAAGGTAATAAGATTAGGCAATCTCTCATGGAGGTTGCCTTTTGTTTTTGATGTGTAGACTTATCATCTTATGTTAAACTAGTGTAAAAGAAGAGTAATGGAGGTACAGCACATGAATCGAGATTTTGCTGTAATTGGACTAGGCCGATTTGGCAGTAGTATTTGTAAAGAATTAACACTAGAAGGTATGGATGTTTTAGCAATTGATATAGATGAAAATAAAATTAATGAATTTAAAAATATCGCATTGCACGCGGTTATTGCTGATTCAACTGATGAGGATGTATTAAAGGAGTTAGGGATTAAAAATATTGACCATGTAATTGTTGCAATCGGGGACAATATTCAGGCCAGTATTTTAACGACAGTTATTTTATCAGAACTTGGGATTAAAAGAATTACAGTGAAAGCACAAAATGATTATCATGAAAAAATATTGAATAAGATTGGAGCACATCAAGTTGTTCATCCTGAGCGAGACATGGGTAAACGTATTGCGCATAGTATTATGTCTAATAATATTCTTGATTATCTAGAACTATCGGATGAACATAGCATTGTTGAAGTTATTGCTGGGAAAAAAATGAGTGGTAAAACATTAATTGACCTTGATATCAGGGCTAATTATGGTTGTAACGTAGTAGGAATAAAAAAAGGCGCAAATATTAATGTCTCGCCTGATGCGAACGATCTAATCAAGGCAGACGATATATTAATTATAATTGGTTCCGACGAAGACATCTCAAGATTTGAAAAAGACCTAGTCATTGAAGATTAAAGTACACTGATGAATGGAACCTTAAGACATTCTTTTGAAAATTCACGCTTAACATAAACTACGAACCAACTGAATTCAAAATAACTACCGCTACGGAAATACACTTCGCTTGCCGCGGGCGCTGGTAAGCCCCCTCCGTGCTAACGCACTACGTGGTCTAACCTAGGCTTTTCATCCCGCAGGCGTCTACGTGTATTTCCTACGCTAGAATGGCATTTATTATTCAAAAAAGATATAGCAAACATTTGAATTCTAACCAGTTCGGGGGAGCGAAAGGTGACGACTCCAGCGGGAATAGCATGAGGCACCACGGAAAGCGAAGTGTGAACGGGCTGCGGACATCTTGAGGGATAGTGTGAAAACTATATGCATTAGTTCGCTGCTTGGTTCTACTGTAGTGGAGTGGAAATTAGGGGTATGAAAATCGGGCTAACATGGTTCTGAATGAATAATGTTAGCCCGATAAGTAATTATACTTCCATAATAATTGGTAAAATCATTGGTCTACGTTTTGTTTTTTCATAAAGGAATGGTGCAATTGTATCAGTAATTTCATTTTTAATTTCTGACCATTGAGTTGTTTTACGTTCCATTACTTTATTCAAATGGGAACTGACCAGCTTTTGAGCTTCGTTGATTAAGTCTTCTGATTCTCTCATATAAACGAAACCACGAGAAATAATATCAGGTCCTGAAGCGATATTAAATTCCTTCATATTAATACTTACAACAACAATAACTAATCCTTCTTCTGATAGGATTCGACGATCCCTTAAAACAATATTACCAATATCGCCAATTCCGCTACCATCAATATAAACAGAGCCTGAAGGTATTTTTCCTGCAATTGCAGCATTGTCCTTACCAAGCGCAAGTACATCACCGTTATCTAAGATAAATGATTGCTCCATAGGAACACCACATGACTCAGCAAGCTTTGCATGCTCATTTAACATACGATATTCACCATGCATTGGCATGAAAAACTTTGGATTCATCAATCGTAGCATCAGCTTCTGTTCTTCTTGACTACCATGACCAGAAGTATGGATATTACTTAACGGTCCATGAATAACCTCTGCACCAGCACGAGATAATTTATCTATCGTCCTACTGACACTTACGTTATTACCAGGGATTGGTGATGATGAAAATACGACTGTGTCACCAGGATTGACTTGAATTTGTCTGTGGGTACCATTAGCAATTCTAGATAAAGCAGCCATTGGCTCACCTTGAGATCCTGTACAAAGTATCGTTACCTCGTTAGCAGGTAGACGATTAATTTGATGTGAATCAAT
>Ga0209487_1003047_pt1 | contig 13333 bp, 10 predicted proteins | sample Poulit2012_FD_187524 | JGI IMG/M metagenome (GOLD analysis project Ga0209487, IMG submission 187524) | Agricultural soil microbial communities from Georgia to study Nitrogen management - Poultry litter 2012 (SPAdes) (version 2) | ecosystem: Environmental > Terrestrial > Soil > Agricultural land... | reverse complement strand
CTCCTGACCGCTGCACACTATTATGAGGCGGCGGCTTCCGCCACTGTCGATCTTCAGTGGTTGCCCGGGGGGTGGGACGCTGACCGCAAGGCTCAGGATTTCGGCACCTATGCATCTGCACGCCGGGCTCTTGACCATCTGGAGAGGGTAATTGCACTCGCTGAACTGCCACAGCCGGAGTTTGAACAGAGAATCGCTGAACTTACCCCGGAGCGTGAAGAGAGTATGGAGCAGGAGATCATCAGAGAGGGAGTGACGGAGTCTGTTCCGTTTCCGTCTCTTGCTGAACCGCAAGCCGGTCTGCCGGATGACCTGGAGGTCGCGACCGATGAGGCGGAGGAGGATGGATTTCTCAACATTCACAACCCATCCAGGCTTGCGCGGGATGCCATGCGCTTCCAGGCGCGGTGGGGGGACCGTCCATTGATCGATAACTGGAGGCGGGAGACGGGTGTCTCCGGGACGGAGGTTGGCGATGTTACCAGAGATCAGGCTGATGCGGCCGGGCCTGGACTGGCACCTGGAAATATCAAATCACCAGGTACAGAGGGATCTCCGGAGATGGCTGTTCCGGACATACATACGATCCCCAGAGACAGAGCGGGACGTGACTCATTATTGGCTGCGCGTGCAAGCAGCTACTTTGAACTAGCCAGTATTTTTCATGTGACGCTCTCTATGCCGGATAGTGCTTCAGTATACTATGACCGGTCTGCCAGAAGCGGAGGTGATGGGGACGTGGTCGCTTCGGCCATCTACGGACTTGCGGATATAGCCCTTCAGGAGTCGGATACTGTGCGTGCAGAGAGGCTGGCACATCGCCTGATTAACCGGTTTCCACAGAGCCGCCACGCCGATCTGATCATCCAGCGATTGGGTCTGTCACCGGTCCATGAGGAACCTGCACCTGCCGACTCCCCGATTCCTGCCGATCCGCCGATTCCTACTGACCCCCCGTCTCCTGCCGATCCGCAGCGATTTTAGTGTTGATGAACCGGTTCAGACCTGGCTTTTCGGATGCTCTCAGTACGACGGGCTTTTCCACGGATCTGGTAGAGATACTCCAGATCGTTCTTCTTCATGTATCTGTGGATCCCCTTGTTGATCCGTTTGACCAGGCCCGGTCCTTCATAGATCAGACCTGTATAGACCTGAAGCAGGTCGGCACCGGCTTTGATCTTCTCAATCGCATCTTCGGCACTGAAAATACCCCCGACACCGATAATTGGCTTCTCATCGCGGTTCAGGTCGTGGAGCGTACGGATGAACTCTGTACTTCGATCTCTGATGGCCATCCCGCTCAGTCCCCCCCTGCCGATCTCTTCAAGTCTGCTTGCCGGCACTGACAGCCCGTCTCTGCCACTCGAGGTATTGACAGCCACATAGCCGCTGATCGAGTGGCTCCGTGCGACAGCGATAAGCTCCTCGAGCATGGGCCTCTCCAGGTCGACGGAGAACTTGACGAAGACGGGTGGCAGAGAGAGATTCCTGTCGATCTGTAGCTTCTCCAGAAGTCGGCAGAAAGCTTCCGGATCCTCAAATGTTTTTCCCTCTGCCGTGTTGGGGCAGGAGATGTTCAGCGTGATATAGTCAGCCACATCTCTGGCCGCTTCAAAACTCAGAAAATAGTCATCAAGAGCCGCCTCTCCGCTGATGGCCGGATCGTGCGTCTTGGCAATGTTGATACCCAGCGGAATTGAGAGTGACATCTTCTTCAGCCGCTTGATGATGGTTGCAGCCCCGTCATTGTTCAGACCCATCCGATTGATCAGAGATCGGTCCTGTTCCAGCCTGAATGTCCGGGGTTTGGGATTCCCTGCACTGGCTACAGCTGTGATACTGCCCACCTCCAGGAAGCCGAAACCGGCGGCTTCGATCACAGGTCCGAGCTTGCCGTTCTTGTCGAAACCGGCGGCAAGTCCGACTGGATTCCTGAACGTGAGACCCAGAATTTCCTGCCTCAGTTCAGGTGCCTGATAGTTATAGACCCACTGAGCCAGTTTGAGCGCTGTCGCAGATTCGGAGGCCTCTGACATCACCCTGACGGTGGATTCATGAATATCGTCCGGGCTCTGTCTGAAAAGCAACGGCTTTACAAATGCTTTATACATACAAACTCTGTTTCAACTCTATTTGGTTATTAACCCTTACCATCCCCGAAAAGTACTAACATACATAACGCGGTTAACGCTCGTGAATTCCGCAGAAAGATACGTATTATTCCAGAGGTCAGGTGATATCGTTACAGGCGATGAGGGAGTGGATATCAACAACACTGTGTGCACGTCGGAGATCTCCCGCCGGATTGGGTCCCGAAAGGTGCAAGAGCCTTGCTCCGAAAGCTTTAGTTGCACTTTCAACATGTAAACATGACACAGATACCGGTTGCCAGATCGCGTTTTTTACGGATGCTCTCCAGTCTGTTGGAAGATCCTGACCGAGCATCACCCGCTGTACTTCTGGAGTCACAGCTTGAGGATCATCCGGCAAGTCGCAGAACGATCTATGCGGCTGACCCCGATACGGTGATCAGAGCGCGCGGTTGTCAGATCACGATCGAATCGGACGGGATGGTTTCCGACACTGAGGGAGATCCGTGGAGAGCTGTCCAGGAGCTGCGTAGCCGCCGCCCCGGCTGGTATGTCGGGTACCTTGGCTACGACCTGAAAAACAATCTTGAGAAGCTGCACTCCAGGAATGAAGATCCGGTCGGTGCTCCGGATATGATTCTCTTCCGCCCGCGTCTGCTGCTGATCTATGATCATATCTCTGAACAGCTGACGTTGACCTCAGGTACCTCAGAGGAAGGAGAGAAGGTTCAGACCAAAAGAGTGGAAGAGTTGATCAGGCGGTTCCAGTCGAATCGTGTTCAGGCCGATGGTGAAATCGGCAGGGTTCAGGTCTCCGATCTGGTATCACTGACCGGCCAGACGCTCTATATGGATCGGATCCGGAAGGCTCAACAGCTGATCCGTGACGGGGATATCTACGAGGTCAATCTCTCCCATATGCTGAGGGGGGCGTTCAGCGGCAGCCGGCTGGATCTCTATCGACGGATGAGGAGAGCCGGACCGGTGCCGTTCGGTTCCTGGCTGGACTTTGGAGAGTTTACGATCTGCTCCGCCTCACCTGAACGGTTTATCAGAAGGGAGGGCAACAGAATCAGCTCTCAGCCGATCAAGGGAACCGCGCCCCGACAGACCGATACGGCAGCGGATGGGCAAACACGTCAGTTGCTGGTCGAGTCGGAGAAGGAACGTGCTGAAAATCTGATGATTGTTGATCTGGTGCGCCACGACTTTTCAAGGATAGCGAGACCCGGATCGGTCCGGGTTCCGGAACTGTTCAGCCTGCAGTCGTTCAACACGGTGCATCAGCTGGTCTCGACGGTAGAGGCCGAGGTCACTCCGGGTACCGATCCGGTGGAGATCATCAAAGCCTGTTTTCCGATGGGATCCATGACAGGAGCACCCAAAATCCGGTCGATGGAGGTGATCGAGGAGCTTGAGGACTATCGCCGGGGGATCTACTCCGGAGCAATCGGATATCTTGATCCTGACGATCAGTTCGATTTCAGCGTTGTTATCAGAACGGCAGTTATCAGAGATGGACAGATCTTCTATCCTGTAGGTGGTGCTGTGACCAGTGGGTCAGATCCGGAAGGTGAGTGGGAGGAGACCCGGGTAAAGACGCGCGCTCTGATAAAGGCTCTCGGGAAGTGATCCCGTGTAGGTTTGTGGGGAAGTGAGCTGATGAGCGATCATGTGAGCCGGTGTGATCATGTGAGCCGGTGAGCGATCATGTGAACCAGTGAGTGATTATCTAGGTGAGCGATCATTAAAGGAGCGAGACCTGCTTCCGCGCCTCTCCGTGTGCCCCGGAAGAGGAGGGCTGAACGGTCTCACCGTCCCTGGTGTAAGTGCTATAGGTGATTTCCAGACTGATTTGGGCAACTGAGCAGAATCGTTAACGCATTAATGAGTATCTGAACTGAATGCATACTTCAATCCGTACGCTGGGTGAATTGAAACAGAGTGGCTGGACCTCCTCAACGGTCAAGGAGGAGATGCGCCGGAATCTTATCCGGATGCTTCGCGAAGGGGAACCGCTTTTTCCCGATATTGTGGGTTATGAGCATACAGTGATACCGCAACTCGAGCACGCTCTTCTGGCGAGGCACGATCTGATCCTTCTCGGCCTGAGGGGACAGGCAAAGACGCGAATCCTCCGGCTCCTGGTCCGATTTCTGGATGAGTATATCCCGGTAGTGGAGGGGTCCGAGGTGAATGACGATCCGCTCAATCCGGTCTCTGTCTATGCAAGGGAGAGGATTGAGGAGATGGGCGATGAAACACCGGTAAGCTGGCTTCACCGGGACAAGAGGTATGGCGAGAAGCTTGCCACGCCCGACACAACCGTTGCCGACCTGATCGGAGATATCGATCCCATCAAGGCCGCCTCTCTCAAGCTGGCACTGGCGGATGAACGCGTGATCAATTTCGGACTGATTCCACGCTCCAACCGAGGGATTTTTGTGATCAATGAACTGCCGGACCTTCAGCCGCGTATTCAGGTTGCCCTGCTTAATATTATGCAGGAGCGGGATATTCAGATTCGGGGGTTCAATGTCAGGATCCCTCTCGATCTCTCCATGGCCTTCTCCGCAAACCCGGAAGACTACACCAACAGGGGGAACATTATTACTCCGCTGAAGGACCGAATCGATGCGCAGATCATCACACACTATCCGCGGAATGTGGCTCTCGGGATGGAGATCACAAGCCAGGAGGTCGGGAAGAGACTGACGGGCAGTACAGAGGTCAGGATCCATCCGATCTATCGTGAGCTGATCGAAGAGATCGCCTTTCAGGCGCGCACGAGCGACTATGTGGATCAGAAGAGTGGTGTCTCTACACGGATGACCATCACTGCCATGGAGCAGGCCCTCTCTTCAGCTGAAAAGAGGGCCATCACCCATGGGGAGGAACATGCGGTGGTCCGGATTGCCGACGTTTTCAATACGGTCCCTGCACTGACCGGGAAGATCGAACTTGTCTACGAGGGGGAGCAGGAGGGGGCGATCAACGTGGCCCGGCATATCATCGGCAAGGCGGTCAATGAGGTTTTTCAGCGACATTTTCCAGAACCGAGAAGAAGAGAGGATGAGCAGAACCCCTACGATGAGATCCTCAACTGGTTCAGAGATGGCCGGGAGATCGAGATTGCGGACACCATGCCGGAGAAGGAGTACCGCAAGGTTCTGGACAATGTGAAGGGACTGGGGGAACTTGCAGATACTTGGCTGTCAGGTGGAAGCCTGAAGAAGGGTGGTTCCGGATCCGGTTCAGAGTCGGGAGAAGGCTCTGGGTCAGGAGAGGGCTCCGGGTCGGCTGGGCGTAAAGGAGCTGAAGGGCGCACAGGAAAGACCGGCAAACCGGGTTCAGCCGATAGGTCAGGAGACACAGGCCCGGAAGCCACTGGATCAGCAGGTTCGCAGGAGTCCACTCCGAAGAGAGGCTCTGAAGAGAGCGGCTCCAGCGAGTACAGGTATGTGTTGATGGATCTTGTTCTGGAGGCGCTGCATCAGAATTCAATGCTGGGTAAGGAGGATGTGGATCAGCAGCGCAGTTTCAGCGACATGCTCGGGAGTATGCTGGGTGGAATGGGGGATTATGGAGACTTCGACGATGAGGATGATGATTTCGATGATTTCCGTGACTTCCGGTGAAGTGATTAATATACATACAGCGATAGCACCGGACGATGCAGATTCCGTTCTGAACCATTGCATGCAGTCGGAAATTAAGCTATTTTGTCAGTCTGAAAATTTTATGACACCAAGCGTTTAAGTTATGAAGAAAGGAATACATCCAGAGTATAACGAAGTCAAGGTTGTCCTGAGTGACGGTTCCGAGTTTACGACACGGAGTACAATGAATCCGGCTGGTGGCGTCTACAAGAGCGAGGTGGATTCCAAAAATCATCCGTTCTACAACGAAGACAAGTCTTTCCAGAGAAAAGCCGGTCAGATCGACAAGTTCAACCGAAAGTACGGCAAGAAATAGGTTACGGATTCCGGCGTGAAGTTTCTCTCATTTACTGTCGGTCCGTTTCAAGAGAACACCTATCTGGTTATCAAGGGAGATGAAGCGCTGCTGATCGACCCCGGGTTCAGTACAAACAGCGAGTTTGTTACAATGAGAGAGGCACTGGAGGCGTCGGGTGCCGAATTGAAGCATATTCTCCTGACGCATGCGCACATCGATCATACGCTGGGACTCAACGTTGCTCTGCATCGGTATGAAGTACCTGTCTGGCTGAACCACTCCGATCTCACCGTCTGGGAGAACTCCGAGAGCCAGGCGGCCATGTTCGGCATTCGTGCCGGCGGGTTTTCGTTTACACCCCGGCCACTTGAGGAGCTGGACTCTCTCGAGCTTGGCAGCTTTACCTTGACAACTCTGTTTACGCCCGGGCACTCACCCGATCACATCTCGATCTATTTTAAAGAGGCAGAGACTCTGATTGCCGGGGACGCCCTGTTCCGGGAGAGTATCGGCCGTACCGATCTCTATGGAGGTGATGCCGGGGTACTGGCTGACTCTATCCGGGAGAAGCTCTATACACTTCCGGATGAGACACGTGTGCTGCCAGGTCACGGCCCGGAGACCACCATAGGCCATGAGAAGGTCAACAATCCGTTTGTGACGGCCGGGTAGCGTTAAATAGTTACTGCGGGGTCTCCGACTGTGCCTTCAGTGCTTTCAGCCGTTCGATTCTCCCCTGATACTCCTCTTTTTTCCCCGGATGAATCTCGATAAGGCGGCGGTAGGTGTCAATGGCTTCCTGATAGCTCTTCTGCTCCTCATGGATCTTTGCGAGAGTCTCGGTGACAAGATCGTCCACCTGTGAAGCCTCTTCGCCAAGATCACGGCCCTGTTCTCTATTCATGTCCAGCTGAATCCGGGTCGTTTCAACGGACGACAGCCGGCTGATCAGTGAGTCGAGATCGGAGATGGCATGGCGATGCTCCGTACTATGCACTCTGGCCGTTTCGACATCCTCATGATCGGGTATCCAGGCATCGAAGTGATTCGGATGAGCCATGTAGTAGTGGAGACGCTCCATGGCAGGACTTCCCGGCGCAAAAATTTTAGCTCTCCATGCGTTCTGTACAGCCCTCTCTCTGTCTCCCTCCAGATGGTAGAGCCAGGCCAGCAGATAGTGGCCTACGGCATCCGGTCCTCGTCTCTCAAGATGCTTCTCCAGCCTTTCAATTGCCCTCTCAGGATCTTTCTGATATTGCTCAAGATAGGAGCGTAACGAGTGGGGTATTTTGCGTGGAATCCGATTCATGTCAGGACCTCAAAAGCTATCAGACCCACCATTAAAAAACAATAAGAATAAGCCGTTTCAGAAAGATAGCGCAGAATCTACCAGTTGCTCACTGCATCGTTGAACATGTTGTTGACGATCTGCTGAAGAGCCTCCTCGGCTGCGGCGACCTCCCCGTCAACGGGATTCTCCTGGACATCGTAGGTTCCGGTGCCGGTAAAGTTCTTGTCCCAGAGCGGTTCGTCATCACTGGCATACTGGAACAGGCCTCTTACGTTGATGGTCACCTGGTTCAGGTTGGCCTGCTCATCCCCTCCGATACTGAACTGCCGATTGGTGTAGCCCTGGATGGTTCCCTCCAGCCAGGCGTCAGCTCCATCTTCGTCGTTGGTCATGGCAAGACGGCTCTGGTTGACAAACCGGTTGATCAGACGGCTATTGAGCCGGTCACTCAGATCACCGAGACCCCCGCCGGAGCGATCTTCAAAGAAAGGAATGTAGATGGTGTTGACATCCGCCGGAATGGACGTCCCTGTAAAACTGTACCGGAGACAGCCACTGACGTTCAGGCAGAGAAGCAGCAACAGGCAACCGATCCAACGCCGATAACGATATTGCGGGTAACTATACAAGGTCATACTGATCAAGTTTCCTGTACAACGTACGCTCACTGATTCCCAGTGTCTCTGAAGCTTTTCTTCGGTTGCCCTCAAACTGTTTCAGGGCCATCTCTATGAGAAATTTCTCCGTCTCTTCAATGGACGGAATGCGATCGCCCTCAAAAAATTTCTCGAACTCACTCGGTTCACTCTCCTCCTGATTCAGCTCTTCACCCTCCTGAAACGTATCAGGACCATCGGCGTTAGTGTAGCCACCGGTATTGAGGTCATTGGGATCAATATTACGTTGGACGGCGGGCGGAAGTGCTTTGAACTCTTTGGCAGTAAAGGTGCTGTATAGAAATTTGCCAAGCATCTTTTTCAGGTCGCTCATATCACTCTGGAGCTCCAGCAATACCCGGTAGATCAGCTCTCTGTCGGGGTCTGAACCTTGAGGCTGATACCCCTCGTCCGTGCTGTCCCTCGTCGAGAGCATGGGCAGGTTGTCGGCCACCCCCTCACGCTGACGCCCTTTCAGATACTTCTGAAGCACCTTTACATCCACAAATTGTGACTTCTCCAGGACCACAAGCTGCTCGGCCACATTTCTCAGCTCCCGTATGTTGCCGGGCCACCGGTAGGAGACCAGCAGCTCCCGGGCTTCATCCGAGAAGCCGCGGAAGACGGAGTCATACTTGGAAGAGAACTCTGTGACAAACTTGCGGAAGATCGGAATGATATCTTCGCTCCGCTCCCGCAGGGGTGGGAGTCTGAGTTTTACGGTATCAAGGCGGTAGTAGAGATCCTCCCGGAAGCTTCCCTCCTGAACCAGTTTCCAGAGATCCTGATTGGTGGCAGCAATCACCCGGACATCGGTAGTACTGAGCGAACTGGAGCCAACCTTGAAGAACTCACCCGACTCCAGAACCCGGAGCAGTTTTACCTGTACATTTTTGGGGGTGTCCCCGATCTCATCGAGAAAGATAGTTCCGTTGTGCGCTTTCTCGAAGTAGCCTTTGCGCGACTCATGAGCTCCTGTAAATGCGCCTCTTTCATGTCCAAAGAGTTCACTCTCGATAATCCCTTCCGGTATCGCACCACAGTTGACGATCACCAGATCGTTCTGGCGTCTCTTGCTGAGTGCATGAATAGCTCGTGCGGTGACATCTTTACCGACGCCACTCTCTCCCTCCATCAGGACTGTAATATCCGTTTCAGCAACCTGCATGATCTTGTCAATAACCTGCTTCATGCCTGCCGAGGTGCCTAGCAGGCCGAATTTCTCCTGAAATACTTCTCTGTCCATGGTTTCTTTTTTAAATGTCTGTCAATTTGACAATTTAACAAGGAAAAGCGGGTCGGGCAATGGAACAATTGTGCGGCGGTTCATTTGAATTCAGTGACGGATCGATACGACCCTCGGTTTTTGTTAAGTTGAACGATCATGGGAGCAGCTAAATCTGATCCCATAAGATCAGGTCCTGACCGGAAGATTAAAATCAATCGATTTTCTCTAAGCTGAAACATAGCGGCCTGTGATGCGTATATAGTTCAAGACTCTGTTTTTATTACGTGAGCGTCATAAAAGTTCAAATGAGAGCGTAATAAACATTAGGGAGATCAGTTAAATCAGAACTGAAGAACCTGTCCGGCAGGAGTATCCAAATCCACTACTAAATCAGAAGCCGGACGGATGTTCCGGGTGCCAGCCGGGCTGAATAAAATAGATTAGTTGTTGTGGAAGTGAACTACAGAGAAGCTGAGATTAAAACGAAGATTGCCCCGGATGCCTATCAGCGGTGTCTTTCCCATTTCCTGTCCATCTATGGAGAGGATCTGGTTGACTACTGTCTGGAGAAGCTGGAGGCGTTGATTGATGAGTATGACCTTGAGGAGCAAGAGCCCATTCCGGTAGAGGAACTCTGGACTCATGAAGATCAGATACTGATCACCTATGCAGATATGGTCTCCGGCGGTGAGGAGGACTCGCTGAGCCCGCTGGCCAGACAGCACCGGTTCCTGAATGAAACGATCGGAGAGGAGTTCACATCCGTTCATATCCTTCCATTCTTTCCCAGCTCATCAGATGACGGATTTTCCGTGATCGACTACAGGGAGGTGGATCCTGAATTCGGGAGCTGGAATGATATCGTCAACCTCTCCAGGGACTACCGGTTGATGGCAGACCTGGTTATCAACCACACCTCACGCCAGAGCGAGTGGTTCCAGAAGTTTCTGAAAGGGGAGGAGCCGTACAAAGACTACTTTATCTCCGTCAGCCCGGATATCGATCTCTCCGGTGTAACGCGCCCGAGAAGCTCCCCGATGCTGACCGAGGTGGAGACCGCCGAAGGCTCAAAGCTGGTCTGGACTACCTTCAGTGATGACCAGAAGGATGTCAATTTCAAGAACCCGGATGTCCTCTTCGAGTATCTGGATATCTTCTTCTTCTACGTCACACGTGGCATCAGAATCATCCGGATGGATGCTGTGGCCTACATCTGGAAAGAGATCGGGAGCAGCTGTATCCATCTGCCGAAGACGCACGAGATCGTGAAGCTCTTCCGGACACTGGTGGATATTTACGCTCCGGATGTCACCCTGATTACCGAAACCAATGTGCCTCACAAAGAGAATATCAGCTACTTCGGCGACGGTGATGAGACGCACATGGTCTATCAGTTCAGCCTGCCGCCACTGCTGCTCCATGCCCTGCTATCAGAGAACAGCCAATTTTTGACAGACTGGCTAAGCTCTCTTGAACCGCTGCCTGAAGGGTGCACCTATTTCAACTTCACCTCTTCTCACGACGGGATCGGCGTGCGTCCTCTTGAAGGACTGGTGCCGGATGAAGAGCTGACGGCGCTTGCAGAGGGGGTCAAGAAGAAGGGCGGTTTTGTCTCCTATAAGCAAAATTCTGACAAGACGATGAGTCCGTATGAACTCAATATCACATGGTTTGACGCATTCTCATCGGTCAATGGTCATGCCGGTTATCAGGAGAAGCGATTCCTCTGTTCACAGGCCATCATGTTGAGTCTGAAAGGGGTACCGGGGATCTATTTTCACAATCTCACGGGGACACCAAACTACCTGGAAGGGGTGAACCAGACAGGCCGGTACCGTACGATCAACAGAAAGAAGTGGGATTATGATGAGCTGGTCGGGGAGCTGGAGACAGAGGGATCGACAACCCGCACCACTTTCGACAGCTACAAGCATCTGCTTGATGTCAGGAATGATCACCCCGCTTTTCATCCATTTGGTGAGCAGCGGGTCTATCAGGCGGGGAGTGACTTCTTCGTGATCGACAGGGTCTCTCAGGATGGGAGCGAGACGATTCTGGTAATAAGCAACATCACCAGCGAACAGAAGGAGCTGGATCTCTCCTCAATTGGCATCGAGCTCGATCCCGACATGGAGTACGATAATCTGATTACCGATCAGGTCTGTATTGTGAACGGGCGAGTGAGTCTGAACCCCTTTGAAGTGGCCTGGGTCTCTGTCTGACACGTGGCTACAGGCAATCTGCAAGCTGGATCAACTCTGTGATGACGAGGTCCGGCTTCAGATTTTTACAGCGGGGATCCTCGCGCCGCCATCTCAAGGACCGCTCGTCACCCGCGAAAAGTGCCGTACGCATCCCGAGCTCGCTTGCCGGCCAGATATCTTTTAGCATGTCATTGCCGACGTAGAGCACCATCTCCGGGCTCGCTTCCGGGTCATGAGCATGGAGCTTCTTCATGAATCGACGATAGAAATCTACTGATGGCTTCTTCAGCTGCTCTTCGTAGGACCAGTGCAGCAGGTTGCGATTGAACCCGCTCTCCTCCAGCTCTTTGCCTGTCAGTGCCCTGAAAGCGATCGGGGTATAGAACTGGGAGTTCGAGATGATGCCGAGCTCCACCCCTTTCCCTGCAAATGTCCTGAGGGAAGGGTCCAGCCCCGGCATCGGCCAGACCGGGTTCATCCGGGCCTCATACTCGACGGCGAACTGCCGGGCCAGCTCTGATGTGATCTCTCTGTCCAGCCCGCTCTCTTTCCGAATGCTGTTGAGCACCTCCAGCCACACCTCTTCTATGCGAACTTCAGGCGTTTCAAGTCCCTGTTTCCGTAGCCGGTCAACATCCTTGTCGACCACCTCTCCAAACAGACCGAAACCGAGAATTGCGATCTTCCGGTCGGCCGGAAGATCGCACGCTTCCAGGGCTTTCCGGAACCTCTCCAGATTCTGTGACTCGGCATCGACGCCGATATCTCCGACTCCGGAGATGAAGAGTGTACCGTAGAAGTCGAATATCAGATACCTGATCCCGTCGAGCTGCTTCAGCTGCGGCTCTTCACCGGTGGGCTGAACCGTGAGCATGGCGGTAAGTTTCTTGAAACGATCCTCAAGTCTGGCCTCCTCTTCCCGGTTCATCTGGATCACGTTTCGGGTTCCAGTTTCATATTGAACTTCTCCCGATACGCATCGATCTCGATCATGGGAGGGCGCTCATCCTCGATGATCTCCTGTTTGAGCTGCTGATACTCCTCCTCATGAACCTGGAACTGCCTAAGAGTCGTCTCGTGATCCTGGTGCACATCAAGGATGCCGAGTGATTTGGCCCGCTTGATAAATGTCTGAAGAATACCAAAAGCCATCTTGCCAAGATCCTGGGTCGGCTTGTTCTCGTGAACCCTCTTGTCAAGGTCGGTCTGGGCAAATGCCTTCAGTCCGAACTTGTTGTGTACATCGAGCAGGTGTGAGGTCTCCACCCCGTAACCAATTGGAAAGTAGATCTGCTCCAGCACCTCTCTCCGTACTGCGTACTCACCGGACAGAGGTTGGATGATGGCGGTCAGCTCAGGAAAATAGAGAGAGAAGAGGGGTCTGACCAGGATTTCAGTGACCCGGCCTCCACCTGTTTTACGGACGTTTCCTGAAAAGGCAAGAGGACGGTCGTAGAACGCCTTCACATACTTGACGGTCTCGTTATAGATCAACGGGGCGACCAGGCCATAGACAAAACGGGGGTGAATGTTGCTGATATCCGCATCGACATAGACGATGATATCCCCTTTGAGCTGATAGATCGCTTTCCACAGATTTTCGCCCTTGCCGCGTTTCACTCCCACCTCAGGCAGGATATCTTCGGCAAGATAGGTATCGGCACCGAAGCTGCTTGCTACCTCCAGGGTCTTGTCCTCTGACCCTGAATCGATCACTGCGATCTCATCGAGCAGAGGGTAGCGGTTCATCAGTTCAGACCGGAAGAGAATCACCTCTTTTCCGATGGTCTTCTCTTCATTGAGAGTCGGCATACAGAGAGAGATGGTCAGATTCCGTTTCTGTTTCTCCTCTACAAGTTTTCCGAGATCCCGGAACTGAGAGTGGTGGTAGGTGTTGAGATCAATCC
>Ga0209487_1003046_pt1 | contig 13346 bp, 10 predicted proteins | sample Poulit2012_FD_187524 | JGI IMG/M metagenome (GOLD analysis project Ga0209487, IMG submission 187524) | Agricultural soil microbial communities from Georgia to study Nitrogen management - Poultry litter 2012 (SPAdes) (version 2) | ecosystem: Environmental > Terrestrial > Soil > Agricultural land... | reverse complement strand
CTATCAGGTTGCGGATGCCTTGATTAAAGCGGGAAAGGATTTCGATTTTCTTACGATTCCGGGAGCCGATCACGCATCCATCGGTATCTACGAGGAACGTAAGCGAATGGATTACTTTATCCGGCACCTGCATGGCATCACCCCGCCGAGCTGGAATCAGATAACAGATGGTGAGGTGTTTCCCTTTTGATTAAATGCTGTCTCTCTCTGCCGAACGCAGTTTTCATATTGACGAAGCCGTGCTGACCATCCAGGCTGGGGTGGTTAATGCATACAACCAGCAAAATCTTTTTTATTATGATATGTATCTGCAGCGAAGAATTGATCAGATGGCATTTGCCCCATATGCTTCGGTACGGATGGAGTTTTAGAATGGCATTTAAAAAGAGAATATCTCCGACGTGCCTGTGTTGTTTTAGACTATTTGCAGCCAATAGCAATCCATTTTTAAGAATTTCATCTAAATCTTAAAAATGATCTCTCGTTATTTAAGTTTTTGCGCTTTTTCTTAAATTAGAAAAAAGATTAAATTAACAGAGTATGAAAAGCTTTAAATCAGGTACTGATTTAAAGCTTGTGAGGCTTGATGGGAATGGATCTGAAAAGGGGAGTGTAGTACCACTGACAGCTAATTCCAGTCCATTACCAATGTCAGGTAGGGGGCAAACGGAAGCTGATCTACCCGCCGGTGAGTGAACACATCATAATAGAACATGTTCTCTCTGTTGTACAGGTTTGTTGCACCGGCTTTGATATTTAGCTGTATGTTATCCCAATCAAAGCGGCGCTCCAATGAAACATCCAGTCTGTGAAACGGGAGCATCCTGCCGCGGTAATAGTCCTCGATAATCACACGTTGGGTACCGAACTCCTCTTTAATGAATGGCAGGCCGTCCCGGAAGCTGTGCAGTTCATCAAAACCAATCGGCTGGGTAAACGGAAGGCCGCTGCCATATTCCCATTTCGTGCCAATTATATAGTTTCCAAGCTCTACACTTGCCATTGTGCTGAATTGATGGCGCCGGTCGTGCGGCGGATGGTATGTCCGGGCTGGTTCATCAAACCACTCTGTGAAATGATTCTGGGAGGTGGTGTACTCTGTACTTGAGAAGCCATACCCTGCAAAGCCGTAAAAGCGACCACGGTTCAATTCGAGCCGGATATCCAGGCCAGTGGTTTCACCATCAGCCGGCGCGAGTTCCGTGGTAAACTGCACAAGGTGGCTCCATGCTGGTACAGTAAGGTGATTTATCCATTTTTGATACCCCTCTATAGAAAATTCAAGTCCGTCAGCCACAACCTGGCGCCATCCCAGTATGGCATGAATGGCTTCGGTTTGCGAACTTCCGGTTGGCGACAGCATCCATGCTGTAAATATAGAGCCTGCGTCCCTTGTGCCATGTACGCCGGTTACGGGCTGCCGGTACAATCCCAGTGCGGCGCTCAGCTGGTGCGAGTCACTGCCAAAAGGATTCCACGAAGCGCGAAATCGAGGTTCAATACCGGGGTTGTAGGTACCCATATAAAATGCAAAAACGACTCCGGGTTTCAGTTCCAGATTTCCGGTATTAAATGTCGCTTCCGTATAAAAGCCGGTGCTAAACATGTGTTCTGTGGCAAATTGGGGTCCGCCGAACCGTTCTCTCATGTCATATGAAAAGTTATTCACATGCAGAAATGCCCCATAATCGAGCTGTGTAGCTCCGAAAAAGCGTGTCAGATTGATATCAAGGTTTACGCGCAGGGCTTTGGACGTAAGTTCGGGAGCATCCATCTGTCCGGTTGCATTCGATACGTACGATACGCCCAGGTTTGTATCAAAAAGCATTTTTGCATTCTCCGGCAGAATCACACACCGCCCGCCTGCCACGACATTTGTCCAGCGCACCATATCATCCGTATTCAGGTCAAGACGTCCGCGGTCGTAGGTTCGCATGGCCATCAGAGAACATCGGGAATCCATTCTTCCGAAATGTGTCAGTTTCGCATACTGACTTTCAAAGCGAAGCGGGTACGTATCTCCGAGAAATACCGGGCTGAACTCCTCCGTCAGGGATCGCCGAACGGATGCAATCCAGGAAGTTCGTCCTGTTTTGATGGGGCCTTCGGCTGTTATCTCCGCCAGGTATGGGCTGATGGATGCCGTGCCTGATGTTTCGTATCTGTTGCCATTTCGCATATTCACATCAATTACAGAGGATGTTCTTCCGTTGTATTTTGCGCCGAATCCGCCGGCATACACATCTGCGCCGGAGACAATAGACTCCGGAAATGCTGAAAAATATCCCAGGATATGGAACGGCTGGAAAATCAGTACGCCATCCATCAGCACCATATTTTCCGCTGGCGTTCCTCCGCGAATAAAAAGCTGTCAGCCGCGGTCTCCCGAAGAAACCACTCCGGGCATGGTTTGAAGATAGCTTGTTAAGTCGGCTGCCGGAGAAGGCACGCGCCTGAAATCATCGGCTTTCACTCTTTGCCGTCCTGCAACAAGGCCTGCGGCACCTGTTCCGGGGGTTGTAATGGTCAGGACTTCGAGCTGTTCCTCATCTGCAGCCAGTGTCACGCTAACTGTGCGGCGTTGTCCGGCTCCAAAAGTCAGGGTGTCATTGTACGTTATATATCCAACAAAACTTACCCTTAGTTCATATTCTCCGGGAGAAAAGCCGCTCAACTGATACAGTCCGTTAGAACCTGCAGCCATTCCGTACAGGGTTCCGTCACCCAGGTTTTCAAGCATTATATTGGCTCCTTCAAGCGGCAATCCGGCTTCTTCGCTGGTAATTATTCCCTGTATGGTGGCGGTTTGAGCGACCACCCCAGCGGACAGCTGCAACCAAAGGCTGCTTGTCAGAAGGATAAGGAGACAGATTTTTTTGGTGTAAAATAACATAACCAAGATTAGGCTTTTTATTGATAATCAACGTGATGGCATCCGATGCTATTGAAATTTACCAGGGAGGCGGCTGAAGTTCGCATGGTACAAATTGCATGTTCTCATCTACACACCGCTCATAGGGGGTGGTTTTGCTGATGATCCCTGCAAGGTACCCCACTCCGTTCCGGATGTTGGAGACTCCCTGTGGCAGGGCGATTACTCGTTCGTCTGTTTGTCCGAAATCAATCAAATCCTGACTGGCTGAGGCGGTAAAAATCTGCCGTTTGAACACTGGCGGGAAATGCTCAAGTTCTCTGGCATTTCTTCTTGGATTAATGTGAACCTGCAGATCTCCGTGAAATGTACGGCTTGTATCAGCGATGTGAGAAATTGCACGAATCAGAATTTTGTCATTATGATCCCGCGCATGATATACAGCAAGTACGTCTGCCAGGTGGTTTACTTCTTTTATGATGACGACATCTTCTCCTTGTGATTCGGCGATTTCAATGACGGGCGTTGGGAAATCTTCGGGGAGCTGGACGGTTGCATGGCTGGCTCTTCCATCGGGATATTCAGCGGTGATGGTGTAGGTTTGTTCCGGCTCGATAGCCATCCCAGAGCTGAAATTCCAGGCGTACCCCTGAAAGTAGGTGAACAGGGAATCTTCCATCACTGCTGTTTCCCCGCTTTCCTCATGTTTGAGTGTTACGGTGGCGCCCAGCGGACGGGGTTCAAAAAATAGGTCTTCTCGAACCGGCATCACGCGTACCCACTGAGTGTCCGCTGAGGCATCCAGATATCCATGGATGGAAAAATGATAATGCTCGTTTTCCTGCCATGGCTCGAATGTATCTTTGCAGGAGATCAATTGTAAACAGATCGCGATTGAACATATTAGAAAAAGGAAATGACTCTTGCTCAGTATGTACTTGTCACTACAATCCATGATATGTAATTGATGCACTTGCATTCCCGGTGATCTGTCCGGGATGAAATGCATAATTAAATGAAGCGGTGATTCTGCCGTATTGAACCGAATCTTCATACATAAAGAGACATAAAAACCTGAAAAGTACCGGATGAAGATGAAAGATTATTGAAATAGACACTGTATTTAGCTCTGTCATTGGCCAGTTTACAACAGTTGTCCCACCCCTAAAATAATGAGGGTGCAGAGTTCTTTTATATTTGTTATTTATCAGATAACAAATGATAAATAAAAAGAAAGGTGAGCAGCGATGAAACTAAAAAAATTAGGCTTTATGAATATTAAACGGGAGGATATCCTTAGTCGTAGTGAGATGAGAAGTGTTTTAGCAGGTTCTGGTGGGAATGGTGGAACCAATTGTGTTATATGTCCATGGGACATTTATTGTATTTGCTGGAGTTGCTTCCCGACCAACCCTCCTCCGCCTGTTGGCTGTAGTTATGGTCATTGTGGGAGTATGTGCTAGTAAAATCGAAGTAGGCTTTGCAAAACTAGGAATTTTGGTTGATTTCAACACCAGAACAAAGAGATAATACAGCAATGTTGCCTATTCAAGGTTTTTCTTTTTGGCTAAAGCAGAAAGTGTGTAAAATAATGCTCATTTTTTTTATACGAAGCGATTCTTCAAAGTCTTCTCTAACAACCTGAAACTTTAACAGCTGTAGGGGAATTATTTTAAACCCTCTTTTTACAATGATAATCAGCCGAACACCCTACAACTAAAAAATGGTCAGAGTGTGTGATTTTTTTTATACGGTTACCGGTGAAAAGTCCGTTCGGAATAAAACGTTAATTACTTTGATGCTTATCTGGAGCGGAATCAGCTGCACTGCTCAGAATGAACCAGAGATACCCGCACATTTGAGCAGCATCCAAAATCTGGTAATTATTCAACCTGACAGCGAGCCAACTTCTTCTGTTGAGCTGATTCGGGATACTGTTATTAATGATAACCAGGCTGCCAGTATGTGGTTTAAGGACATTGTGAGTGTTGGCTGGGCGTTTGGCGGATCTGATTGGATGGCAGGGCTTGAAGTTGACGATTCCGGTAAAATATATGTGGGAAACCGGCGCGCCATGGAAATACAGGTATTTGACTCTGAAGGCAGATTTCTGGTAAATACAGGCGGAGTGGGGAATGGTCCCGGAGAGTTTAGAGGAATGGCAGAGATGAGAATTCAGGCCGATCAACTCTATGTGTTTGATTTTCAGCAATTCCGAACAACTTTTTTCTCTCTCGATCCGCTTCAGGTGGATGAAGTTAAAATCGCTTCTGTGAATCGTACTCCGGATATTGAAGAACTAACAGCCTGGTTCAGTACTGGATATAAGCTGAAGGATGATGAGCGATTCTTGATTAAATATGCAAATGAAGCTGTAAATACCGTGGTGGGTTCACCAGATTATAATCTTGATGAAACGAGGATTGACAAGTACTACATTGTGAACCGGGAGGGTACGGTTGTATCTGAGAAGCTCTTCGAATTAAAAAGTCAGGCGATGATCACTGCCGATGTTGAGGGTCGTCATTTGTGGAATATGGGCCCGGTTCCATTTCTGAACCAGCCAATGGTTTATATATCTGATGATGGTCACATACTGTCAGCTAACAGTGAGGAAGCATTGATCAAAATGCATGCACCAAATGGAGACTATCTCAGAGCTTTTTACTTTCCCCGGGAGAAGAAATCAATACGAAGAGATGAGCTCTTAACTTTGTACGGTGCAGGTGGAGTGGAGAATGAAAACTTATTGCAGCATGCAGAGCTTCCTGAAAAATGGCCGGCATTAGCGGATATCATCCTGGATGATGAAAAGCGGCTTTGGATTTCTACGATTGCGGATACTGAAAATTTGACTCACGAATGGTGGGTGCTGGAAGAAAACGGAGTCCTCTTGGACAAATTCACATGGCCGGCTGATCAATCCATTGATAAGATAAAAAACGGCTACATGTACACCCGCGAAACTGATGAAGAAACCGGCTTGCAGCAGATTGTTCGGTATCGGGTAGGGATAGAAGAAAGATGAGGTAAACCCTGTTAACTCTGTAGATGCTGACACCTGTCGGCGATCAAACTACAACAAATTTGTTCACCCCCAATATAATGAGGGTGTAGGTATCGTCTATTTGGGTGCGTTACCAGATTCTGTATTTCTTGCACAAATAAATGAAAATCATTTGCTGCCTTCTCAATACCTTCAGGAAACACTCGCCGCAGTAGAGTCAGTTGTTGTGGCAGTGGATGCAGTTGAAAACATCATTGAAGATTCATTGCATAGTCTAAAAACTCCCATGCCGGTATTCAGGAGGGAGGGCGCTACAGTAGAATTCGCTTCGCCGTCATACTATCAGTATCAGGAGCATGCAAAAGTAATCAGCAATCATAAATATATCATTGCACGACCGGAACCAGATAAGATCTCCATCGATATCTATCAGAGTAATTATCTGTCCAGCGAACAATTAGAGTTTTCTGTCAAACCGAGACACATGGATCCGGCAATGCTGGACTATAGCTTAAAGCAAGTGAATAACAGAGAAATACGCAAGGAGCTCGAAGACCGAGTCGGTGATTATAAACCATCTTTCCTGGATGTATGGATTTCAGATAGTTATGTATGGCTGCATACAGACACTGGCGGGGAAGTAAAACAAATGGCGATCGTATCGATGGATGGCGAGCCGGCGGGAGTTTTTTATCTATCCGTTTATGATCATGTTGAATACATAAGCGATAACAACGTTTACACACTTTATAAAAACCCAGAGAGCGGGCATACGATCACGGTTTATGAAGTGCCATTGCCGGGTTCGCATTAATATACGGCATACCATCGCAAAGGCTTTAAAAGGGAGTGTAATCTGAACTCTGCCTTGTCGTTCAGAAAAGGAATTGCCTATCTGAATTTCGACCGCGAGGGGGAGGATCTTGAATCAGCGATTATTTCTGCTATACAGCAAGTAGAAAAAACCGGATTCAACCTATGGGTAAAAAGGGTGGAACCATCTGATTTTGTTTAAAGTTCGGAAATAGCACGGAGATTAGACCGCAGCAATAAATGGTAAATGGGATGAAGTAGTTTTCTAACCACCACACTCCATAAAATCCCCGCCGTTCTCAATAAAATAGTAGTAGCTTATTTGCAGCTTTTTTTGAACTATTCAGGAAAAGGCTTTGAAAAACCCTGTCGTCTCCCTGTCCGTGAATTTTTCTGGATCAGAATTCCGTTTAGGATTCTTTAGTACCGGGTGAAGGTTTCTGACCTCAAGCCCGGGCCGGGGATGGATCAACCAAAGGAAGAGGTACAAAGCTACCAGTAAATAAAACAGAAGAAAATTTGAACGACATGCTACATGTGAAAACCGGTTTATTACTGCTGCTTTGTTGTGTAATTCTGGGCGGCTGTTACGCATCCAATGAAGTTTTGAATGGCAGCCAGAACACTTCCGACGTGGATCTGGCCGATCCATCGCGGACACTGGCTGACTATCTCAGAGGTGTGAGCGGGGTAACCGTTACAGAGTCTGGAGGGAACGTAACCATAAATGTTCAGGGAAACCTCTCCTACCACACCGACACCAGGCCGCTGTTTGTTGTGGATGGCGTACGGTACGGCTATGAGTATTCCAGTGTGGCCAGTGCGGTACCGGTTCAGAACATACGGTCGGTCAGAGTGCTAAAAGGCTCTGATGCCTCATCGGCTTACGGACTCGCCGGCAGCAACGGCGTGATTGAGATACGGATGAGGAGCCGTGAATAAATCAGTGTTTATCATCCGTTAACGAATGTAAGGGGGCTTTGCAAAATCGCCTCGCGTACAAAAAATGAACAGGAATTTTGTTTGATTTCAACACCAGAGGTTAAATAAAATTGCAGTATAAGAACCCTATTCGGAGATTTTATTTTTACGTTAAGGCAGCTCATTTTTTGCACTCGAAGTGCTCTGCTTTTTGAGCACGTAGTGAAAACGGAAAAAAAGCTCATTTTTGCAGGCGCAAAGCGATTTTTTAAAGCTTTCTTTAAGTCTGTACAATAGACAGATACTGAAAGCTTTCCCGGAAACCCGAATGTTGTACCGGAAACTATGCATAAGAAACAGCTCATATCTTTTATTTTATTTGCCCCTGTCGCCATTGTACTCTTGTGGTTGTTCCTCAGCAGAGGAGCAGAGACGGACAGCCTGCCGCCGCACATAATTTCATCCGATATCGAACATCGTGGTGAACAGCTCGCAAGGCGCTATTGTACCTCCTGCCATACGTTCCCGGATCCCGACCTGCTGGACAAGGAAACCTGGAAGGAGCAGACACTCCCTTCCATGGGTCCGCATCTGGGCATTTTTGAATTCGGCGGACAAACCTATCCGTTAGACGTTACCGATGACCTCCCGGAAAATTTCTATCCCGAAACAGCGCTGATCGATTCTGCGGAGTGGCAAGCCATTCTGGACTATTATTTCAAAATGGCACCGGAAGAACTTTTATTTGATACAGATCAGCTTTCAATCCAGATAGACGATGCCATTTTTAAACCCCGGAGGCCGGACTATCGCCCGGATGTGCACCCCATGGCTAGCGCCGTTAAGTTTGATCCGGGAAACGGAGTAATCTATTTAGCTGACGGAAACCTGCAGCGTATGCTGGTTTACAATCGTGATCTGACAATCGAAGCGTCCATACCCACTCCCGGTCCCGTATCGGATATCCTGTTCATCAACGATGCGGACGAAAAAGGGACAAGAGAGATGATCATCACGTTCATTGGGGATATTTCACCTTCGGAGCGTAAAGACGGCTCGGTAGTTCGTGCACGGTACGATCCAGCAGCAAAGCAGGGTGAAATTCAAGACACAATTATAGACAGCATCGGCCGCCCTGTGGAGACGCTGATGGAAGATCTGGATAGCGACGGCATCAAAGATCTCCTGATTAGTGAGTTCGGCCACCGTACAGGGTCTGTTTTTTGGCTAAAAGGAAATGGACAGGGGTTTGATAAGGAAAGAAATGTTCTGACAAATTCCGCAGGTTGCCTTCAGGCACACATCACAGACGTTACAGGGAATGGTCTTTCGGATATACTGGCTCTTTGCTCACAGCTCGATCAGGCTCTGTATCTATTCGATAACCAGGGAGGCGGAGAGTTTAAACGCACAACCTTGCTGCAGTTTCCCGTTACAGCGGGTTCCAGCTCTTTTGAACTGGCCGATATGAACGGCGACGGACACCCCGATATTCTGTACACTAGCGGTGACAATGCTGACTATTCCATCACCTACAAACCGTACCACGGCGTCTACCTCTTTTTGAATGACGGAGAAAACAACTTTCACGAAGAGTGGTTCTATCATGTGAACGGAGCCTACCGCGTAAAGGCGGGGGATTTTACGGGCAGCGAGGAGCCCGATATCGCGCTCATCTCTTTTTTTGCTGACTACACCCAGAAACCTGAAGAGGGATTTCTTCTTTTTCAGAATGAAGGAGACCTCACGTTTACTCCCCGTCACCCGCAAATGGCTTCGTACGGACGCTGGATTGCGATGGACACGGCAGACTGGACCGGCAATACTGCTGAGGATATCGTTCTCGCAAATTTTTCGATGGGACCCACACGGCTCCATCCCCGGATAGAACAAATTATTACACAGAGTCCGCATCTGCTGGTTCTTGAAAACCATCTCGTCCAACAAAAAGAATCTCCCTAAACCGATAGTAATTCAGAAATGACAGGATTGCACAGGTTCTTTCCACTCATCGCTTATTTTTTATTTGTCGCTCTTTTTTATGCGTGTGGTTCTTCTTCTTCACAGGAGCAGATCGAATTGGAGTGGCAGGAGGGAGCCGGCTATCGGTACGCGGAGCTTCCGGTTGACAGGAATGGGGAGTTCGGGTTTGAGCAAATCCCTTCGTCCTATAGTAAGGTGGACCTCATCAATAGCCTTCCGGAAGAGTTGATGAACGAAAACCGGGTCCTGATGAATGGGTCGGGAGTGGCAGCCGGAGATATCGATGGCGACGGCCTTCCGGATCTCTACTTTACCCGGATCGACGGGCCGAACAGACTCTATAAAAATTTGGGCGCGTTTCAATTTGAGGAGATTCCGATCGAAGAGCTCGAATTAAATGATCTGCGCTCTACAGGTGCAGTGTTTGCCGATGTAGATGGCGATGGGTATCTCGACTTGCTGGTCACCGCTGTAAGTGGAGAAAATGTTTTTTTCCTGAATGACGGGAGGGGCGGGTTTACCCGGCAGGAAGAGAGTGGCCTGCAGCCTGCACTTGGAAGCATGACGATGGCGCTTGCGGATGTGACCGGCAACGGATATCCGGATCTTTATGTCGTGAATTACAGAGAGACGAACGTCATTGATGAATTTCCGGTTCAGGAACTCACCTGGGAGAATACGATCAGAAACGGGGAGCTGATCCCGCCATACGACGACTACTTTACTATTATTGACCGGGGGGAGGGGTTCCCGCCGGAACGCCATGAGATCGGCAGAAAAGATGAGCTGTACCTCAACAACGGAGACGGTACATTTACGCTGGCTGATGATATGGAGCGCTTTCGGGATCAGAATGGAGAGCCGCTTGGGCTGAGCCCGGATTGGGGCCTTTCAGCAAAATTTCACGATCTGAATGGAGACGGCTTGCAGGATCTCTATGTGAGCAATGATTTCTGGACACCCGACCGGATCTGGATAAATCAGGGAGACGGTACGTTCCGGGCGATCGACTCTCTGGCGATCAGAAACTCCAGTTATTATTCGATGACGGTAGATTTTGCCGATCTGAGCAAAAATGGAACTCCCGATATTTTTACAGTGGAAATGCTGGATGAGGATCACTCCAGCCGTCTGATAAAACGCCTGCCCATCGAACCCATTCCGCTTCGGCCGGGGGAGTACCACCACCGGCCGAGATACAATAGAAATTCCCTTTACCTCAACAGAGGGGACCATACCTACACAGAGATATCGCAATACAGCGGCCTGCACGCCACCGAATGGTCGTGGGCAGTTCGGTTTCTGGATCTGAACCTGGACGGGCACGAAGATGTGATCGTCATGAATGGGTTTGCCTATGATTTTCAGAATATGGACTCCCAACAACGCCTGTTACACGAGCTGATTCGCACACAAGGAGAGATGCGGGGGTATATTGAAGACTTTACTCCGCTGAAACAACAAAACAGAATTTTTCTCAACAACGGTGACCTGACATTCACCAATGCAAGCAGTGAACTGGGATTTAATGAGCTGGATATCTCTTTGGGACTGGCCCTGGCAGATCTGAACAACGACGGCTCATTGGATCTGGTCGTCAGCCGGCTGAATGAGGAACCTGCCATTTTCAGAAATCGTGCAAGAGGGCCGAGAGTGGCGGTGAAGCTGATTGGGGAATCTCCGAATACTCAGGCGATTGGTGCGGAAATAGAGTTTCTGGGAGGTCCGGTCGAAAGCCAGATAAAACAGATTGTGAGCGGTGGAGATTATTTGTCGGGTTCTGATCCGATGGTGGTATTTGCCGCAACTGCCGGGAGCTCAAGCCACCAGATCCGCATCCGATGGCCGGACGGAAGCAGAAGTGTACTACAGGAGGTTCCATCAGGACAGATCTATGAGATCCGGGAATCGGATATCGCTAAATCACCAGAAGCCGTTCCTCCCACGGCTCCAACGGCCCTATTTGAGGATGCAAGCCATCTGCTTGCACATACACACCATGAAGATCCTTTTAATGACCTCACTATTCAGCCTCTGCTGCCGGTCAAATTGAGCCAGCAGGGCCCCGGCGTAGCTTTTGTTGACATGGATCATAACGGCCAGGATGCATTGATCATCGGAAGTGGAAAAGGAGGGGCCGCTTCTCTTTTTACATGGAACCAGGCCACGGAAACATTCCAGAATCAACGGGGAGATCTTCAGCTTCCGGCAGAAGGAGATCTGACGGGTATGGCAGCGTGGAGAAAGGATGACGAAACTCATCTGATTGTGGGACAGGCCAACTACGAAGCAGGTTCTGTTCGTACGCCATCGGCTCTCCATATCATCGTAGAGAACGGGGAGGTGACGCAAACACAGGATCTGCCCGGGATCTTATCTGCGACCGGCCCGGTTGCTATGGCAGACTATAAAGGAGATGGAACGATGGGGCTGTTCATCGGAGGACGCTTTGTACCCGGACAATATCCGGCGGACGCGACATCCAGACTGTTTCTCTACAACGGAAAAGAGTTCGTTCCGGACACGGAAAATGAAGCGCTGCTCAAAGATTCAGGGATGGTAACCAGCGCCTTGTTCGTTGATTACAATCAAGACGGACAGCCGGATCTCATTCTCTCCACGGAGTGGGGAACCCTCAGGGTATTTGAAAACCAGGGTGGGAAATTTACCGATCGCACAGAAGAGATGGGGCTGCACACGTACAAAGGCCTGTGGCAGGGGATCACCGCTGGTGATTTTAATAACAACGGATATCCTGATCTGGTGGCAACAAACTGGGGAGAAAATAATTTTTTCAGGACACTGGCCGGCGACAAGCCGCTTCGAATTTATTACGGAGATTTTAATCATAACCGCCGAATGGATATGATCGTCTCCTATTATGCGGAGTCTGCCGGGGAGTACGTCCCCATGAACAAACTGGGGTACTATGAATCCATCGAAGATATTTTGCGCCACGCGCAGACCAATCAGCAGTTTGCAAACTTCTCGGTTTCAGAGATGCTTCGTAGAGATGCAGAAGGGATCCCTTTCAAAGAGGTGAATACATTTCAGCACATGGTTTTCCTGAATCAGGAAGGAGAAGGATTTGAAGCCGTGCCGTTGCCTGCCAAAGCCCAGTTTGCCCCCGGCTTCTATGCGGGAACGGCAGATATGGACAATGATGGTGTGGAGGATCTGTTTCTGTCTCAGAACTTCTTTGCGGTTACTCGGCCGCAGAACAATCCGAGGCTGGATGGGGGCAGAGGGCTTTGGCTGCACGGCAATGGGGACGGAACATTTGAGCCTGTACCCGGGCACCAATCAGGAGTGATGATCTATGGAGAACAGAGAGGAGCCGCTCTCGGAGATCTGAACAGCGATGGCAGAACCGATCTGGTGGTTTCACAAAACGCAGCCGATACGAAGCTCTATCTGAATCAGGCAGAGAGAAGAGGGATAAGAATCAGGCTTGAAGGTCCACAGGAGAACCGTGCAGGGATCGGAGCGGCAATCAGGCTCCTGTACGAAGATGGAACTCATGGGCCCAAACGGTTTATCACGGCCGGATCGGGGTACTGGTCACAAAATAGTACTACTCAGGTGCTGGGTTATACCGGGCAGCCGGTTTCCATAGAGATTCAGTGGCCGGACGGGAGCAGACAGTTCGAAGAGTTCCGGAAAGGAATCATGGACTACACTGTAACATATGCAAAAGATTAAGTTTGATAATACAGGTTGTAAGACGGTTTATAACTCGAATGAAAAACC
>Ga0209487_1003045_pt1 | contig 13346 bp, 10 predicted proteins | sample Poulit2012_FD_187524 | JGI IMG/M metagenome (GOLD analysis project Ga0209487, IMG submission 187524) | Agricultural soil microbial communities from Georgia to study Nitrogen management - Poultry litter 2012 (SPAdes) (version 2) | ecosystem: Environmental > Terrestrial > Soil > Agricultural land... | reverse complement strand
GCCCCACCTGGAACGCGACATCCTCGGGCTGTACCTCTCCGACCACCTCACCGGGTCGACCGCTGGCCTGGAGCGCGCGGAGCGGATGGCAAGCGCCTACGCCGACACGGACTTCGGCCAGGAGCTGGAGCGGGTCGCGCTGGAGATCCGCGAGGAGCGCGAGCTGCTCAAGGACCTCATCGACTCCCTGGAGCTGCGCCGCCGGCCCCACCGGCAGGCGGCCGCGTGGGTGGCCGAGAAGGCCGGGCGGCTGAAGATCAACGAGCGGCCCGAGGGCTCACCGATGACGCCCCTGCTGGAGTCCGAGCTCATGCGCAGCGCCGTCATGGGCAAGCTCGGGCTGTGGCAGACGCTCACGGAGCTCTCCCCGGACCTCGGCCTGCCCGCCCCGCTGTTCGAGGCGCTGGCACAGCAGGCCCGGGACCAGGCCGAGACCTACGAGCGGGTGCACCAGCACATCATCGGCAAGGTCCTCCGCGCCGGCGAGGTCGACTGACCCGGGCACCGGCGTCTCGCGCGACCTCCCTTTGGCCCCGAGTTCCCTTGGCGCCGAGAGCTGAGTTGTTCCGGAACAACTCAGCTCTCGGCGCGAGAATGACGCAAGAATGAAGGGGGCGGACGCGGCGGGGGAAGGGCGGGTCAGGCCTGGCGGAGGCTTGCCATCCAGGCCTCGACGTCCTCGGCCCGGCGGGGGAGGGCGGCGCTGAGGTTCTCCACGCTGCCGTCCTCGCGGACGAGCACGTCGTCCTCGATCCGGACACCGATGCCGCGCAGCTCCTCGGGCACGGTGAGGTCGTCGGCGCGGAAGTACAGGCCCGGCTCGATGGTGAAGACCATCCCCGGCCGCAGCTCGGCGTCGAGGTACATCTCCCGGCGCGCCTGGGCGCAGTCGTGGACGTCGATGCCCAGGTGGTGGCTGGTGCCGTGCACCATCCAGCGGCGGTGGAACTGGCCCTCCGGCGCGAGGGACTCCTCGGCGGTCCCGGGCAGCAGCCCCCACTCGGCGAGCCGGTGCGCGAGCACCTCCATCGCCGCGGCGTGCAGGTCGCGGAAGCGGACGCCCGGCTCGGCGGCGCGGGCGAAGGCGGCGTCGGCGGCGTCCAGGACGGCGTCGTAGACCTTGCGCTGGGCGGGGGTGAAGAGGCCGTCGACGGGCAGCGTGCGCGTGACGTCCGCGGTGTAGAGGGAGTCGACCTCCACGCCGGCGTCGACGAGCACGAGGTCGCCGGGGCGGACCTCGCCGTCGTTGCGGATCCAGTGCAGCGTGTTGGCGTGGTTCCCGGCCGCCGCGATGGTGTCGTACCCGACGGCGTTGCCCTCCTCGCGGGCGCGGGCGCCGAACACGCCCTCGATCACGCGCTCGCCGCGGGGGTGCTCGACGGCGCGGGGCAGGGCGCGGACGATGTCGGCGAAGCCCTCGGCCGTCGCGGCGACGGCCTTGCGCATCTCCTCGACCTCGTAGTCGTCCTTGATCAGGCGCAGCTCGGACAGCGCCTCGACGAGCGCGGCGTCGGCGGCCTCGGTCTCCGCCTGACCGGCCCGGGCCGTCTCGACCTGCGCCTCGACGGCGGCGTCCACCCCGCGCACGACCCGCACCTGCACCCCGCCGGCACCGGCGTCCTTGGCCAGCTCGTCCGCCAGGGAGTCGATGTGCGCCGTACGCAGCCCGGTGAGCGAGGCGACCTCCTCGAGGCTCGGCCGCTCACCGACCCACAGCTCCCCGTACCGCGAGTCGGCGTAGAACTCCTCGCTGTCCTTGCCGGCGCGCGGGCGGAAGTAGAGCACCGCCTCGTGCGTGGCGGCCGGGTCCTCACCGGTGCCCGGGTGCAGGACGAGGACGGCGTCGGGCTCCTGGTCGGTGCCGAGGCCGGTGAGGTGGGCGAAGGCCGAGTGGGGCCGGAAGCGGTAGTCGGTGTCGTTGGAGCGGGTGACGAGCGTCCCGGCCGGGATCACCAGCCGCTCGCCCGGGAAGAGGGCGGCCATCCGCTCGCGCCGGGCGGCCGCGTAGGGCGCCGCGGGGCTCTGCTCCGGCAGCGTCTCCTCGCGGTCGGCCCACCCGGAGGCGATGAACGCGCGGAAGGCGGGGGAGGAGGGGCGCTGGGAGCGGTTGGAGCCGCGCTCGCTCAACGGTTGGGTCTCCGTGCTGTCCGTGTCGGTCATGTGCCCATCGTCGCATGCGGGAGTCGCGTGCGGCCCGGCGCCCAGGCCGTACGCTGGGCGCGTGCTCGCCCGTCCTGCCGTCGACCTCCACGCCCACTCCAACGTCTCCGACGGCACCGAGAGCCCCGCCGAGGTCATGGCGGCCGCCCGTGCGGCCGGGCTCGACGTCGTCGCCCTCACCGACCACGACACCTGGGACGGCTGGGCAGAGGCGGCCGACGCCGTCGGGCGCACGGGGGTCGCGCTCGTCCGCGGCGCCGAGATCTCCACCTCCGCCGGCGGCGTGAGCGTCCACCTGCTCTCCTACCTCCACGACCCGGACGCGCGCGGGCTCGGCGCGGCGGTGGACGCCGCCCGGGAGTCGCGCCTGGGCAGGGCCCGGCGGATGGTGGAGCGCATCGCCATGGACTTCGACCTCACCTGGGAGGAGGTCGAGGCGCGGCTGGAGCCGGGCGGCACCGTCGGGCGTCCGCACATCGCCGACGCGCTCGTGGCGCGCGGGTACGTCGCCGACCGGACGGCGGCCTTCCTGGAGATCCTCAGTACGAGCGGTCCCTACTACGTCCCCTACCGCGCACCGTCCACCGCGGAGGCGATCGAGCTCGTCCGCCGCGCCGGCGGCGTCCCGGTGATGGCCCACCCGCGCGCCGGGGCCCGGGGCCGGGTGGTCGACGACGCCGTCATCGAGGAGCTGGCCGCGGCCGGGCTCGCCGGCCTGGAGGTGGACCACCGCGACCACGACGACGGCGCGCGCGCCCAGCTGCGCGACCTCGCCTCCTCCCTGGGGCTGTTCGTCACCGGGTCGAGCGACTACCACGGCGCGGGCAAGCCGAACCGCCTCGGTGAGCACCTCACCGACCCGGCCGTGCTCGAGCAGATCGAGAGCGAGGGGTACCTGCCGGTGGTCCGCCCGTGAGCGGGGTGCTGGACGTCTCGCTCCTGGCGACGACGTTCTTCACCCTCTTCGTCATCATGGACCCGCCCGGGACCGTGCCGCTGTTCCTGGCCCTCACGTCCACGAGCACCGCGAAGGAGCGCAAGCACGCGGCGCTGCAGGCCACCGGGGTGGCCCTCGGCGTCATCGCCGTCTTCACCGTGCTCGGGCCCTACATCCTGGACTTCCTCGGGATCTCCGTGCCGGCGCTGCAGCTGTCCGGTGGCCTGCTGCTCCTGCTGGTGGCGATGGAGCTGCTCACGGGGCGGGCCGAGGAACCGCGGCCGGCGGCCGGCGGCAAGGTCAACGTCGCCCTCGTCCCGCTCGGCACGCCGCTGCTCGCCGGCCCGGGCGCGATCGTGGCCGCGATGCTCGCCGTCGAGGAGGCCGACGGCCCGCCGGGGTGGCTGGCCATCGCGCTGGCCGTGCTGGCGGTGCACCTGTGCCTGTGGCTGGCGATGCGCTTCTCCAGCGTCATCCACCGCGTGCTAGGCGACGGCGGGACGACGCTCGTCACCCGGCTCGCCGGTCTCCTCCTCGCCGCGATCGCCACGCAGCTCATGGCGGACGCCGTCTTCGCCTTCATCGACGCCCACTCCTGACGCGCGGCCCGGCGTCGTGCCGGCGGGCGGCTACGGGGCCACCTCGAGGGGGAGCACGACGACGGGGCTCTCGTAGGTGGAGACCCGCGCGCCGAGCTCCAGCTCCCACGCGCCGGGCAGGGGCAGGTCGACGTCGACGACGTAGCTCCCCGGGCCGCTGGGCGTGGCCTCCGGCGTGAGCGGGCCGAGGTCCATCTCGGGCAGCCGCAGGCGGACCCGGGGCGGCTCCGCCGGCTCGAGCGCGGCGCCGTCGGCGTCCTGGAGACGCAGCTCGATGGTGTTCGGGCCGGTGGTGGCCGGTGCGACGTGCACGTCGACCGTGCCCTCGCCCAGGGGCTCGTGGACGCTGACCGGGCCCGTGGCCGCCGGCGGCACCTGCTCGCTCGACTCCATCGGGTTGCGGCTCACGAGCACGCCGGTGAGCCCGAGCACCACGACGAGGAGCCAGGCCTCGGCGGCGACGGTGCGGCGCAGCCGCGACCGGGCGGCGACGGCGTCGTCCCGCTCGACGCGCGGGACGAGCCGGAAGCGGTTCCACGCCGCGATCGCCACGATGCACGCCACCGCCCCCACCTTGACGAGGAGGGTGAGTCCGTAGCCGGTGCCGGTCAGCGCCCCGAGGCCCGGCATGATCCGCCAGGCCAGGAGGGTGCCGCTGACCGCCAGGGCGAGGACCACCCACGCCGCCACCCCGGAGAACCGGGCGACCGTCCGCGCCACGGCGCCCGCGGGTGCGGGGGAGCGCAGGGTGAGGACGAGGCCGAGCAGGCCGCCGAACCACACGCTGCCGGCGAGGACGTGGAGGACGTCGCTGCCCATGACCAGCCAGCCCGGGCCGAACGAGCGGCTGTGACCGGTGAGCGGCAGGGACAGCAGCGCGAGCACCGCCCCCGCCGACGCGGGCAGGCGGCGGTCGCTGCCCAGGGCCAGGGCGAGCCCCGCAGCGGCGACCCCGGCGGCGACTCCCGCGGCGGAGGTGACGGTGCTCCACAGCAGGGCGGGGTCCAGGGCGCCGGTGAGGCCCGCGCCGGCCCGCCACGCGCCGTCGAGGGCGAGGTGGAGCAGGAGGCCGAGGGCGGCCACCGCGGCGAGCTGGGCCGCCGGGCGGAGCAGGCGCAGCGGTACCTGCCGGTCGAGCAGGACGGCACGGAACAGCACGAGGCCGGCCGCACCGAGGATGCCGACGTAGACCAGCACCTGGGCGGTCTGCCGCAGGACGTCGACGAGCACGGCCGAGCCGTCGGGGGCCGGCGCCTCGGCGGCGGCGTCGGCCGGCGTGCCGACCGTGAACGTGAGCGCGCCGGAGACGGGGTGGCCGTCGGCCGAGATGACACGCCAGTCGACGACGTAGGCGCCGTCGGGCAGGTCGGGCGGCACGCCGAGCTCCACCGTCCGGTCGACCGACGCGGCGGTGGCGGGCAGCGCGTCGCCGGACGCGTCGAGCAGACGGACGCCGTCGTCCGCGACGCGGACAGGTTCGTTGAAGGTGAGGGTGACCTGGGCGGGAGGCGCCTCCAAGGAGGCGCCGTCCGCGGGATCCGTGCCGAGGAGCGTCGCGTGGGCGGTGGCCGGGGCCGCGGACAGGAGTGTCAGCGCGGCCCCGGCCAGCCAGGCCAGGACGACCGGCACGGTCCGCCGTCGGGGCCGGACCGTCATCGGCTCAGGCCCGTCGCGACCTGGCGAACGCCGCGCCCCCGAGAAGGAGGCCGGCGGCGCCGAGTCCCAGCGCCACCCAGGCGACGGCGGCCGGCGCCCCGGAGCCGCCGTCGGACGCGTCGGCCGCCGCGTCCGCCTCCGTGGGGGCGGCCCCCTCCGGGGCGGCCGCGGGCTCGTCCGGCGCGCCGGCGTCCGTCAGCGTGACGGCCGGGGCCGGCATGTCGAGCTCGCCCGCGTCCTGTCCCTCGGCCGGGAGCTGCACCCAGGGCGCCTCGCCCTCCTCGCAGTACTGGACGGTGGGAAAGGCGAGCGTCTCACCCGGCGCGTCCGGCAGCCGGACGGAGAGCTCGAAGGCCTCCCGGTAGCCGTCCGGCAGCGGGGTGTCGGTGGTGTAGACGATCTCCGCGACGCGCTCGGTGAGCTGACCGCCGTGGCCGTCGTCCACGGGCGGGTCGAGCGTCTCCATGACCTTCTCGATCTCCCACCCGGCGGTCACGGTCGGCGTGGCGTCCGCCAGCGCCTCGGGGACCTGGATGGCGACGGAGGTGGTGGGCGAGTCACCGCAGCCGTGCGGGACGGCGAAGGTGAGCACGGAGTAGGAGCCGGCCTCGGTGCTGCTCGGGTCCACGGTGACGTGGGCGGCCGCGCCGGTGGCGCCGAGGACGAGGAGGCCCGCCGTGGCCACGGCCGTGGCTGCGGGCAGGGTGAAGCGACGTCTCATGGTGGTACCTCTCTGGTTCGACAGTGGTCCGTGCAGGGGGCGGTGCCCACCCGCGCGGGTGGCCGCCGAGCGGCCGTCAGGTGCTGGGTCGTCGGACCAGGAGGGGTGGGGCGCGTCCCATGACCGCGCCGGCGCCCGGCGAGGGGAGCGGGCGGCGGTGCCCGACCGGCACCGGGAGGCACGCCCCGGGCAGTGCGGCCGCAGGACGCGGGAGGCGCCGCCCGGTCATCCGGGCCCAGCCCTCCCGGAGCACCGCCCGGCCGTACCCCAGGACGAGTGCGGTGAGGAGGGTGGCGATGGCGTGGGTGGCCACCATGGGCAGGGGCGCGGCGTGGCCGCCGTGCCCACCGGTCGAGAAGCCCATGTGCAGCGCGACCTGCGCCAGCCCGAGCATGACCAGCAGCTGCCCCACCGAGATGCGGGTGCGGACCAGAGGCAGCCCGGTCACCGTGGTGAGAGCGGTGAGCGCGGCGACGGTGCGCAGGGACGGTGCGTGACCGCCCGCGAGCAGGTGGAAGGCGAGCGAGAGGACCACGACGACCCCGGCGGCCGTCGCTGCCCGCACCATCGCTCCCCCTCGCATTGAGGCGAGGTTAACTAAACCGCATGACAAAAGCCACCATGCGGATGGCCGAAGGGCAGCTTCTCAGCACAGCACCCCGCGCCCGGAGGACCGGATGCGGGGTGCTGTGGAGCGCGGAGGGGGCTCAGCCCTCGGTCGACGTGCTCGGCTTGCGGGTACGGCGACGACGACGGCGGGCCTGGCCCTGGCCCTCGCCGTCGGTGCGGCGGGACTCGCCCTGCCTACGCTGCTCACCCTGACGGCGGCCCTGACCGGCCCGCGGGGAGGACCCACGCCCGGCGCCGCGGCCGGCCGACTTGCCGGTCTCGCCCAGGTCCTCGATCCGCTCGGCGTCCAGCCCGGCCCGGGTGCGGGCGCTGCGCGGCAGACGGCCGGTCACGCCGGTGGGGATGCCGAGGTCCGAGTAGAGGTGCGGGGAGGTGTGGTACGTCTCGACCGGCTCGGGCCGGCCCAGGCCCAGCGCCTTGTCGATGAGCGTCCAGCGCGGCACGTCGTCCCAGTCGACGAAGGTGACGGCGGTGCCCTTCTGGCCGGCGCGGCCGGTGCGGCCGATGCGGTGCAGGTAGGTCTTCTCGTCCTCGGGGCACTGGTAGTTGACCACGTGGGTGACGTCGTCGACGTCGATGCCGCGGGCGGCGACGTCGGTGGCGACGAGGACGTCGACCTTCCCGGAGCGGAAGGCGCGCAGCGCCTGCTCGCGGGCACCCTGGCCGAGGTCGCCGTGGATCGCGGCGGCGGCGAAGCCGCGCTCGGACAGCTCGTCGGCGACCTTCGCGGCGGTGCGCTTGGTGCGGGTGAAGACGATGGTGAGCCCGCGGCCCTCGGCCTGGAGGATGCGGGAGAGCATCTCCACCTTGTTCAGGGCGTGGGCGCGGTAGACGATCTGCCGGGTGGCCTTGACCGTGGCGCCGTCGTCGTTCGGGTCCTGCGCGCGGATGTGGGTGGGCCGGCTCATGTACCGGCGCGCGAGGGCGACGACCGCGCCCGGCATGGTGGCCGAGAAGAGCATCGTGTGCCGGCTGGCCGGGGTGCTGGCCAGGAGGGTCTCGACGTCGGGCAGGAAGCCGAGGTCGAGCATCTCGTCGGCCTCGTCGAGGACGACGGTGCGCACCCGGGAGAGGTCGAGGATGCGCTGCTTGAGCAGGTCGATCATGCGCCCGGGGGTGCCGACGACGACCTCGGCGCCACGGTTGAGCGCCTCGATCTGCGGCTCGTAGGCCCGGCCGCCGTAGACCTGCACCACGCGCAGCGAGGGGCGGCGGCGGGAGGCGGTGGCGAGGTCACCGGCGACCTGGACGGCCAGCTCGCGGGTGGGGACGACGACGAGCGCCTGCGGCTTGCCCGGGTCGGGCAGCTGGTCCCAGCCGTCCTCGCCGGGGGCGACGACGTGCTGCAGGGCGGGGATACCGAAGCCGAGGGTCTTGCCGGTGCCGGTCTTGGCCTGGCCGATGATGTCGTGCCGGCTCAGCGCGACGGGCAGGGTCAGTGCCTGGATCGGGAAGGGGTGGGTGATGCCCGCGTCGGCGAGGGCGTCGACGATGTCCCCGGCCACGCCGAGGTCGGCGAAGGTGCGGGAGAGGGCCTCGTTGGCGGTGTCGGTGACGTCGGCGTCGATCGTGTCGATGCCGGCGTCGCCCAGCGCGGCGGTGTCGGCCGCGGTCGACACGTCGAGGCGGTCGTCGGACGAGGGCGTGATCACGCCAGAGGAGGTGTCAGTCACGAAGTGGTACCTATCCGGTTGTGGCGGGCCAGCGAGATCTCGCCGGCAGCACCGCCTGGTCGTGGCAGCCGATCGTGGACATTCGTGCCGCTGTCGCGGCGATGTTCGTGCGTACGTGACGACCGGTCAACCGTATGAACCGTCCCAGTGTAGCGCCCGGCCCGGCGCGGCGCTGTGACGCAGGGAACTACCCTGGGCCCCATGTCATCCCCCGAGTCGTCCCCGTCCCTGCTCCAGGAACCCGGACAGGTGGTGACGGCGCTCGGGCTGGTCGCCGCCGGGCGGATCACCGCCTTCGACTGGCTCGCCGACGACGCCGTGCACGCCCCGCGCACCGACGTGCGGGTGGCCTTCACCCGCCTCGCCGCCGGCCAGGTGGGCCGCTTCGACGACCTGGCCGCCGCCGCCCGGGACGTCGCCGGGGGAGGCGAGGAGGTGCTGGTGGAGGCCGCCGAGCCCTACCTCGCGCTGTTCGACGGGATCGGGCACCGCACCCGCTCCCAGGACTGGTGGGAGCGCGTCGTGCGCACCGTCGTCGCCGGCGGCATGCTGCGCGACCTCGCGCGGGTGGTCGCCGGGCAGCTGCCCGCGCCGGCGCACGACGTCGCGTACGCGGCCCTCGCCGGGCAGGGGCTCACCGGCCTCGTCGCCGCCGAGGTGGCCCGGGCGTCCGGGCAGGACGCCGCCCTGGCCGCGCGCCTGGCCCTGTGGGGCCGGCGCGTGGCGGGGGAGGTGCTGGGGGCGGTGCAGCCGGTGCTCGCCGTCGCCGGGTCGGCCGGTGCCGATCTCGGTGAGCTCGCGGCCCCCGCGCTGGGGGCGATCTCCGCCGGGCACGCCCGGCGGATGGACCGGCTGGGGCTGGCCGCCTAGACCCCGAAGCCCACCCGGCGAGGGATCTCGGAGCCGAGGCGCACGTAGCCGAGCGCGCCGCTCGGGACCAGGAGCTGGGAGCCGTTCTCGTCGGTGAGGTCGAGCGGCATGCCGGTGTCGAGCGCGGTCTTGACCGCCTCCCGCAGCTCGTCCGCGGACAGCGGCGAATCGATCGTGATCTCGCGGGCGATGTCGCGCACGCCGATGGTGATCTCCAAGGTGGTCCTCGCTCCTTGCTGGGGCGGCCGGACGGGCCGCGACTGGGATGGGCTCCACCCATCGTAGGCGCGCGCCACCTCCCGGACCGTCCGGTGTTCGCGGACGGCGTGATGGCGCGGGTCCGCGGCGATGTCAGTCCCTCGTGGTTCCATCGACGGCGTGACACAGACGGCGGTTCGGCTCAGCGTCCCGGCGGCGCCGGCTCCGGTGGAGCTGGACGCCGACCAGCGGCGCGTCGTCGCGCGCCCGCGCGGGGCGGGCCACCTGCTCGTGCTCGGCGCCCCGGGCACCGGCAAGACGACGACGGCGGTGGAGACCTTCGTCTCGCGCGCCGCCGAGCCGGCGCCGGTGGGCAGCCACCCGCTGGGCAGCCCGGCGCTTTTCCTCGCCCCCTCGCGGCGCGCGGCCGACCGGGTGCGGGACGCCGTCGGCACCCGGCTGCTCGGCGGTTGGGGCAACACCCGCGGCCTCGTGCGCTCGGTGGCCTCCTTCGCCTACGCCGTCGTGCACGCGCGGGCGGCGGCGCTGCGCCGGCCGGCGCCCACGCTCGTCACCGGGCCGCAGCAGGACGCGATCCTCGCCGAGCTCCTCGGCGGCCACGCCGAGGGGCTGGGCCGTGACCCGGGCTGGCCCGCGTCCATCGGCGCCGAGACCCGCGCGCAGCCCGCCTTCCGCGCCGAGCTGCGGGACCTGCTCACCCGGGCGGTGGAGCTCGGGCTCAGCCCCGCGGACCTCGCCGCCCTCGGGCGCCGCACCGGGCGGCCGGAGTGGGAGTCGGCCGCCGTCGTGCTCGAGGAGTACACCGACGTCACCGTCCTCGGGGAGAGCCCGGCGGACCGCGGCGCCCGCTACGACGTCGCCGCCGTCGTCGACGTCGCCACCCAGGCGCTGCGCAGCTGGCGCACCGACCTGCCCGACCTCCCCCCGCCCCGGTGGGGAACCGTCGTGGTCGACGACTACCAGGACGCCACGCTCGCCACCGCCCGGCTGCTGCACGCGCTCGCCGACGACGGCGCCGAGCTCGTCCTCCTCGGCGATCCGGACACCGGCGTCCAGGGCTTCCGCGGCGGCACGCCCGCACTCGTGGGCCGGGCCGTCACCGGGGAGGCGCTCGGCGGCTTCGGTGCGGACCGCGAGATCCTCGGCACGGTGTGGCGCGGCACGCCGCAGCTGCGCGAGGTCGCCCGCCGGGTGACGGGCGAGATCTCCGTCGTCGGCAGCGCCCGGCACCGCCTCGCCGCGCACGCCGCCGACGCCGCCGCCCCTGGGGACCCGCGCCCGGCGGGTGTGGAGACGGCCGTGCTGCGCAGCACGAGCCAGCAGGCCGCCCACATCGCCCGGCGGCTGCGCGAGGAGCGTCTGCACCACGGCACGCCGTGGTCGCAGATGGTCGTCGTCGTGCGGTCCAGCGGGCAGGTCGCGGGGCTGCGGCGCCAGCTGCGGGAGGCGGGCGTGCCCGTCGCCCAGGAGGGCGCGCGCCAGCCGCTGCGGGACGAGCCGGCCGTGCGTCCCCTGCTCACCGCCCTGCGGGCCGTCACCACCGGGCTCGACGGCGAGGCCGCCGTCGCGCTGCTGTGCTCGCCGGTGGGCGGCATGGACGCCGTGTCGCTGCGCGGGCTGCGCCGGTCGCTGCGCAGCGCGGTGGCGTCGGAGCTGCCCGAGGGCAGTGCCCCGGCCGCGGTGCGCGCCGCCACCGACGAGCTGCTCCTGGAGCTCCTCGCCGATCCCGCCCGCGCCGCCCACGTGCCCGGACCGTCCCGCGGCGGGCCGGTCCGCGTGGCGCGGGTCCTCGCCGCCGGCCGGGCCGCGGCGGAGCGCGGTGGCGGCGCCACCGACGTGCTCTGGGCGGTGTGGGAGGCCACCGGTCTGGCCGAGGCCTGGCGGCGCCGGGCGCTGGCCGGAGGACCGGCCGGCGAGCGCGCCGACGCCGATCTCGACGCCCTCATGGCCCTCTTCCGGGCGGCGGAGCAGTTCGACGAGCGCCAGGCGGGCGCCGGGCCGGCCGGGTTCGTCGCCGACGTGCTCGCCCAGGACATCGCGGCCGACACCCTGGCCGCCCAGGCACAGCGCAGCGAGACCGTCTCCATCCTCACCCCGGCGGGCACGGGTGGGGGACAGTGGGAGGTCGTCGTCCTCGCCGGCCTGCAGGAGGACGTGTGGCCCGACCTCCGCCTGCGCGACACCCTGCTGGGGGCGGGCGAGCTCGCCGAGATCGCCTCCGGGCGCCGCGAGCCGGGCACGCCGCTGCCGCGCCGGGAGGCCCGCCGGAGCGTGCTGGACGACGAGCTGCGCATGCTCGCGGTCGCCGTCTCGCGCGCTACCCGGCGGCTCGTGGCCACCGCCGTCCTCGACCTCGACGACCGCCCCTCCTCCTTCCTGGAGCTGCTCGGCGCCGACGGCGCCGTCGAGCAGGTCGGCCCCGTGCCGCCGGCGCTCGACCTGCGGGGACTGGTCGCCGAGCTGCGCGCCGCCCTGGACGAGGAGCTCGTCGCGGACGCCCGCGGTGAGGGCAGGTGGCCGCGGCGCGAGGCCGCGGCGGCGCTGCTCGCCCGGCTCGCCCGCGAGGGTGTCGCCGGTGCCGACCCCGACGACTGGTACGGACTGGCCGCGTCCTCGACCACGAGCCCGCTGCACGGACCGGACGAGCAGGTGCCGGTCTCGCCGTCGAGCGTCGAGACCGCCGACCGCTGCCCCCTGCGCTGGGCGCTGCAGACCGCCGGCGGCCGCCGCGAGGACACCCTGGACCAGTCCCTCGGCAACCTGCTCCACGAGATCGCCGCCGAGCACCCCCACGGCACGCTGGAGGAGCTGCAGGCGGCGCTGGAGGAGCGCTGGTCCGCACTCGGGCTGGGCGAGGGCTGGGTCGCCGAGCGTTCGCGGGCCGAGGCGGAGCGCATGGTCCAGCGGCTGGCCCACTACGTCGCCGGTGTCCCGGGGGAGGTGGACGTCGAGCGCTCCTTCCGGGCCGACGTCGGGCGCGCCCGGCTCACCGGCCGCATCGACCGCGTCGAGCACGTCGGCGGCGAGGACGGCACCGACGAGGTGCGCGTCGTCGACCTCAAGACCTCGAAGAACCCGGTGAGCGAGGAGGAGGCCCGCACCAACGCCCAGCTGGCCACCTACCAGGTGGCGATCGAGGAGGGCGGGCTGGAGCGGCCCGCCGGCTCGGCCGGTGCCCGCCTCGTCTACCTCGGTGCCGGCACCTCGGGTCCCACCACCCGCCGGCAGGTCCCGCCCCGGGACGCCGAGGACCCGGGCTGGGCGCACGACCTCATCGGCCGGGTCGCCGAGACCATGGCCGGCTCCCGGTTCGAGGCCCGGCTCAACCCCGGCTGCAGCCACTGCCCCGTGCGGCGCAGCTGCCCGCTCCAGGACGAAGGACGGCAGGTGACCCAGTGAGCGACCTCTCCACCGCGACCACCCGGCACAGCCCCGCGGACATCGCCCGGGCGCTGGACCAGCACGTCCCCACGCCGGAGCAGCAGGCCGTCATCGAGGCGCCGCTCGCCCCGCAGCTGGTCGTGGCCGGCGCCGGCTCGGGCAAGACCGAGACGATGTCCGCGCGGGTGGTCTACCTCGTGGCCAACGGCCTCGTGCGGGCCGACGAGGTCCTCGGGCTCACCTTCACCCGCAAGGCCGCCGCCGAGCTGTCCGACCGCGTCCGCCTGCGCCTGCGTCAGCTGCGCCGCACCGGACTCCTCAGCGCGGCGGACACGCCGCGCATGGACGTGGACCGCCCGACGATCGCCACCTACAACTCCTTCGCGGCGGACATCGCCAAGGAGCACGCGCTGCGGGTGGGCATGGATCCCGACGCCCGCCTGGTCACCGAGGCGGGCGCCTGGCAGCTGGCCGACGGCGTCGTCCAGCGCTGGCAGGGG
>Ga0209487_1003043_pt1 | contig 13351 bp, 12 predicted proteins | sample Poulit2012_FD_187524 | JGI IMG/M metagenome (GOLD analysis project Ga0209487, IMG submission 187524) | Agricultural soil microbial communities from Georgia to study Nitrogen management - Poultry litter 2012 (SPAdes) (version 2) | ecosystem: Environmental > Terrestrial > Soil > Agricultural land... | reverse complement strand
TTCCGATTGTCGGCTGTTTATTCTTAGTTGATGTTGCTCTTGGAATTATTGCTCGTACTGTACCACAGTTAAATGTGTTTGTAGTTGGTTTACCTATTAAAATCTTTGTGAGTTTTGTTGTTCTATTAGTTTTTCTTAGTCTTTATATGACACTTACTAAAAGTTTATTTTCGACGATGTTCAATACGATGCATCGTTTAATGGAGTTATTAGGGGGAGCTTAGCTTGCGATTAAAACTAGATATACAATATTTTGCAGGTGAAAAAACTGAAAAAGCCACCCCCAAAAAAAGACAAGATGAACGAAAAAAGGGAAAGGTAGCGAAAAGCCAAGACGTCAATACAGCCATTCTCTTATTGTTTTCCTTCTCAATTTTATTTATTTTTGGCGGAATGATGAAAGAAAGCATGATGACACTCTACCGTCAAACGTTTACTGAATTTATTCATTGGGATTTAACAGAAAATAGCGTGCATCAAATATTCTCTGGAGCTTCTATAGAAGTGGCGAAGATGCTTGCACCGATTGTATTAATTGTCATTGTGGCTGGTCTTGCTTCTAATCTCATGCAAGTGGGTTTCCTGTTTACTGCTGAACCATTAAAGTTTGATCTTAAAAAAATTGATCCAATCCAAGGAGCAAAACGTATATTTTCGATTCGCGCAATCGTTGAACTTTTAAAATCACTTTTAAAAATAGTATTTATTGCTACTGTCACATTCGCTATCATTTGGAATTTTAAAGACGACATGATGATGATGGCTTTTAAAGATATTGAAGGGGCGTTAAGCTTTTTTGGGAAGACGACTATCATTATGGGGGTTTCGGCGACAATCGCTTTATTATTTTTATCTGTCTTTGATTATGCTTATCAACGTTATGATTTTGAAAAAAATATGCGCATGTCTAAACAAGATATTAAAGATGAGCATAAGAACATTGAGGGAGATCCTCTAATAAAATCAAAAATCAAAGAAAAGCAACGTCAAATGGCGATGCGACGCATGATGAGTGAGGTTCCTACAGCTGACGTCGTTATTACAAACCCAACACATTATGCTATCGCTATAAAGTATGATGAAGACAAAGCCACTGCGCCATATATTGTAGCTAAAGGAACCGATCAGGTTGCATTAAAAATTAAAGAAATTGCCAAAAATAATGATGTTGTGACAGTCGAAAACAGACCACTAGCTAGATCATTATATAGTGAAACTGAAATTGGTTACTTAATACCGGAACATTTCTTTAAAGCCATTGCTGAGATACTTGCTTACGTATATCGTTTAAATAATCGTTAAATCAGTCATACATATAATAACTTTTAAGTAATAAGGGGAGAACTCTTTATGAAAGCCCGTGATTTATCCGTTTTATTAGCTGTTATTTTAATCATTATTATGCTGGTCATTCCATTACCTGGATGGCTTTTAAGCATACTTATTTTATGTAATATATCGATTGCACTCATCGTCATCTTAGTTTCCATGAATACGCAAGAATCCTTGCAATTTTCAATTTTTCCTTCTCTCCTGTTACTATTGACGTTATTTAGGTTAGGATTAAACGTTTCTACCACAAGATCCATACTCTCCAAGGCAGATGCCGGTGGAGTGGTTGATACGTTCGGAAGTTTCGTTATTGGTGATAATCCGCTTGTAGGTTTCGTTGTGTTTATCATTTTAGTTATTATTCAATTTTTAGTTATTACTAAAGGGGCAGAAAGGGTTTCAGAAGTGGCAGCTCGTTTTACTCTTGACGCAATGCCCGGTAAACAAATGAGTATTGATGCCGATTTAAACGCTGGACTTATAAGTGAACAACAAGCTAAAGAAAGAAGAGAAAAAGTGGAAAAGGAAGCCGATTTCCATGGATCTATGGACGGGGCCAGTAAGTTTGTTAAAGGAGATGCGATTGCAGGGATCATTATTGTTTTGATCAATATAATCTTCGGCTTGATTATCGGTATGGTTCAGATGGATTTGAGCTTTACAGAAGCAATCAATACATTTATGAGACTTACCGTTGGCGATGGTTTGGTGAGTCAAATTCCAGCATTACTTATTTCAACTGCAACTGGAATAGTGGTTACTCGCATATCAACATCTGAAGGCGGAAACTTAGGAAGTGATGTCACAGACCAGTTGCTGCAATATCCAAAATTATTATTTATTGCTGCAGGCACTATATTTTTATTAGGTTTAACACCGATTAATTTCTTCTTAACAACGTCTATCGCCTTATTATTAGCGTTGAGTGCTTATTTATTGCTGAAACAACAGACAGAAGAGGCTGTTACGTCTGATCCTGAAGTTGTCGAAGAAGAAGCAGAGGCATCAGCAATGAAAACTCCAGAGAATGTCGTGAATCTATTGAATCTTGATCCAATTGAATTTGAATTTGGCTATGCTTTAATTCCACTTGTCGATGCAAAACAAGGTGGCGACTTACTTGACCGTGTGGTTATGATACGAAGACAACTCGCTGTAGAACTAGGAGTGGTTATTCCTGTTGTCCGGATCAGGGATAATATTCAGCTGAACCCTAATGAATACCGATTGAAAATTAAAGGAATCGAAGTGGCTAAGGACGAGCTATTATTAGATCATTATTTGGCCATGACGCCAGATTTGGATGATGACATAGAAGGTATCGAAACAAGAGAGCCTGCTTTCGGATTACCGGCAAAATGGATTAGTGAAGAAAACAAAGATAGTGCAGAGCTGTCAGGATATACAGTAGTTGATCCACCATCCGTTATATCTACTCATATTACTGAAGTCATTAAACAACATGCACACGAACTTCTAGGACGACAAGAGACGAAACAACTTATTGATCATCTACAAGAGAATTACCCGATTTTAGTCGAAGAAGTTACACCTGAGCCGCTGGCTGTCGGCGAAATTCAGAAGGTGTTAAGCAAATTATTAAGAGAGAATGTTTCGATACGAAATTTGCCAGTTATATTTGAAACTTTAGCTGATTTTTCTAAACTGACAAATGACACAGAACTTTTGGGAGAATATGTAAGACAGGCCCTATCCTCACAGATTACAGAGCAATATGTTAAACAAGATATGTCTTTGAATGTTATTACGGTTACCGGAAAAGTTGAGAAATTGATCGCGGAAGGTATCCAACAAACAGAACATGGTAACTATCTTTCTTTAGATCCTAGCGTACAGCAAGAGATAGTGAAAGTAATCCACCAGGAAGTGGAGAAAGTGAGTCTTCAAGAAGAAGTGATTGTCTTATTATGTTCACCAGCGATACGGATGTATTTGAAACAGTTATTGGATCGATTTTTGCCACAAGTTGTTGTCTTATCATATAACGAACTTGAACCAAGTGTTCAAGTTCAAAGTGTTGGGGTGGTGAATGTAGCATGAAGGTGAAAAAATATGTCGCAGGAACAATGCCTGAAGCTATGAATTTAATAAGAAAAGAACTTGGCTCTGAAGCTGTCATTTTAAATTCAAAGGAAATTCAGCAAGGGGGGATATTGGGATTCTTTAAAAAGAAGAAAATTGAAGTTTATGCTGGCTTAGATGAAGATGCAACCGAGAAAAAAGAATTGAATATTAACAAGACATCACAATTAAGCAAACTATCGAAATTAGCTTCTTCAAATGAAAAAGATTCCAATCAAACAGTCCTAAATGAGATTAATTATTTGAAAAAATTAATTGAAAAGCAATCACAGGATAAAGAAACGACTTCTTTTCCGGCTGCTTATCAATTCATGTATGACCATTTAATTTATCAAGAAGTGATGGAACCTTTAGCAAGAGATGTCATGACCAACGTCATCTCCTATCATGAGGAAAATAATATTGACCCAACTACTGAAAATATCAAACTGCAAGTAAGTGACGAACTATCTATGAGATTAGAGCATTATCCTTTTCAAGGAGTCACCTATGATAAGAAAATCATTCAGTTTGTCGGCCCTACAGGAGTTGGAAAAACGACGACCTTAGCAAAAGTAGCAGCAAAGAGCGTGTTGGAGGATTGCAAACAAGTAGCCTTTATCACAACTGACACATATCGTATTGCAGCAATTGAGCAGTTAAAAACGTACGCTAAAATATTGGATGTTCCAGTGGAAGTTGCCTATACACCTATAGATGTACAAAAAGCAATCGATAAATATTCTTCCTATGATCTTATATTAGTTGATACAGCAGGAAGAAACTTTCGTGAAGACCAATACATCAAAAAACTTCAAGATGAGACACTTATAGAAAAAGAGACCGAAATATATCTAGTTTTATCATTAACAGCCAAGCAAAAGGATTTGCTAGATATACAAAAACAATTCCAATCTCTTCCTATTAAAGCGTTGATTTTTACAAAACTGGATGAAACAACACAATATGGTAGTTTATTATCGTTAGTTTCAGAAATGAATAAAGGAATCGCATATGTAACAAACGGCCAAGATGTCCCTGATGATTTATCTGAACCTAGACCTGGGGAAATAGCTGAATTAATTACTGGAGACTATTTCAATGACTGATCAAGCTGAGAATTTACGTCAAAAGTTAACCATTAAACAAAGACAAAAATCGGCCAAGACTTTATGTTTTATCAGTGGTAAAGGCGGAGTCGGAAAATCTAATGTAGCATTAAACTTTGCGATTGAATTACAACAGCAAAGAAAAAAGGTCTTACTAATAGATTTAGATATCGGGATGGGAAATATTGATGTTTTATTAGGTATCTCGTCTAAAAAGACCATTGCTGATTTATTTAAAAAAGGTGTTTCAGTAAGCGAAGTTACCAATACTAGTCCTAAAGGTGTTGACTTTATCTCAGGCGGTAGTGGTTTGAAGACTATCTTTAATTTGGATAAGCAGAAACTAGAAACTTTTTTCATACAATATAACAAACTAGTCGGCGAATATGACTATATAATCTTTGATATCGGAGCAGGGGTTACCAAAGATAGTATGCACTTTATATTAGCAGCAGATGAGTGTATTGTCGTGATTACCCCTGAGCCAACATCAATTACAGATGGATATGGAATGATTAAGCATGTTGTAACTAATCAACCAGACATGCCAATATATGTAGTGATGAACCGTAGCCGTACGGAAGTTTCAGGGCGAAAGGCTAGCCGTAAATTCAAACAAGTCATTTGGAACTTTTTGAAAAAGGATATTAAGACAATTGCTATTTTACCCGATGATAAATTTGTTTCTATGGCGGTGATGAAACAAGTCCCTTTTGTCCTATTAAATAAACGAGCTCCTATAACAATAGCAATGAGGAACATGGTGAAAAACTTTTTGGCAACTCATAGCCCCGATACAAATCCAGAAATATCGTTGTCTTTTATTCAAAAATTAAAAGCACTAATTAAAGAGAGGTAAATGGTATGCATAAAGTGTGTGTCCTAGTCATTGATGATTCGGCTTTTATGAGAAAAATGATTACTGATATTTTATCAAGCGATGATCGAATACATGTTATTGACACGGCCCGTAACGGAGAAATGGGCTTAAAAAAAATAAAACAATATAATCCAGATGTTGTTACTTTAGATGTTGAAATGCCAGTGATGGATGGCATAACAACTTTAAAAAAAATAATGGAAACCCATCCTTTACCTGTTATTATGCTTGCAAGTGTGACAGGATTTGGAGCTAATAAAACTGTGGAAGCGATAACCAATGGAGCAGTAGATTTTATTACAAAGCCATCTGGTTCTATCTCTTTAGATATTAAAAAGATTAAGAATGAACTTATTACCAAAGTACTTGCTGCCACCGAGATAAAACATAAACATATGAAACCAAAAGAATTGGATAAGTCTACGCCAGTTTCCAAACACATATTAAATCATCAAAGGACAATCATTGCGATTGGCACATCTACAGGGGGACCAAAGGCTTTACAAAGTGTGTTGACTAAGATTCCAAAAGAAAATGTTCCCCCTATTTTGATAGTCCAGCATATGCCTGAAAAATTCACTAAGTCATTAGCTAATCGTTTAAATGCCCTCGCAAGCATCCGGGTTAAAGAAGCCGTTCATGGTGAAGTGATTCAGAGCGGGACGGCATATATCGCACCAGGAAATCAACATTTAAAGATTCGCTCTATGGGAACGTCTAATACCATTGATTTAACACAGGACCCTCCGGTCGATGGACACCGCCCTTCAGTCAATGTTTTGTTTGAGTCTATTGCACATATAGAAAAGATAAATAAAATTGCAATCGTGTTAACTGGCATGGGAAGTGATGGTTCTCAGGGGATAGAATATGTAATGAAGAAGGACCCTAAAGCGATTATTGTTGCTGAATCGGCAGAATCGGCAGTTATTAATGGAATGCCAAAAGCAGCCATTAACACCGGTTATGTCACCTCAATTGTACACTTGCACGAAATAGGCTCTTTTATTGAAAATATTATTAGTAAACCGGGAGAGATGTAAATGGATACCGCAGACTATTTAGACGTTTTCATCGATGAAAGTAGGGAACATTTGGATGTTTTATATAAACAATTACTAGAGTTAGAGAATCATCCCACTGAAATGTCTATTATAGAAGAAATCTTTCGGGCAGCTCACACGTTAAAAGGCATGGCTGCGACGATGGGGTACGAAAACTTAGCTAATTTAACACATAAACTTGAAAATATTTTCGATGGGATACGTGATGAAAAAATCCAAGTTAGTACTGAAATGATGGATGTATTATTCGAATCAGTAGATGATTTAAACGAAATGGTTGAGGATATCTCAGGTGGAGGGAATGGTTCTAAGGAGATAAGTAAGATTGTAGAGTCGTTAGATGAAATTGAACAAGGTAAGAATAGTACGGAATCTAATGCGCATCTGACGAAAGATGCTCATACTATGGCCAAATCAGAAAACACCTTACGTTCAATCAAAGAGCTAGATGAGTTTGAACTATCTATTTTAAAAGAATCCGAAAATCGTGAATTTATCAATTATGAAATCACCGTTCAGTTGAATGAAGATTGTTTACTTAAAGGTGCCCGAACCTTAATGGTTTTTAATGTACTTGAAAGAATGGGTGAAGTGATAAAAGCAGAACCTCCTGTACATGAATTAGAGGAGGAAAATTTTGATTCAACATTTACTGTTATTTTTGTATCAAAACTCGATGAAAACGAAATGAGAGATATGGTTTTAACAGTATCTGAGATTGACAAAGTTACTATCCAACCATTCTCAATCCAAAACTGTGAGAAAGAAAATGAACAAGAAGGTAGCAACAACTCGAACTTGTCTCGAAATGATAATAATAAAGAGAAAGAAATCATGAAACGAACAAATCGCGCAGCTTCTAAGACTATTAGAGTAAGAATTGATCGACTCAATACTTTAATGAATTTATTTGAAGAGCTTGTCATCGATCGAGGACGTTTGGAGCAAATATCGCAAGAATTTGAACATCAAGATTTACAAGAAACTGTAGATCGCATGTCTAGGATTTCAGGTGACTTGCAAAATGTCATATTAACCATGCGTATGGTGCCGATTGATCAAGTGTTTAGTCGTTTTCCGAGTATGATACGTAGTTTATCAAGGGAGTTACATAAAAAGATTAACATAAATATTGTCGGAGCAGATACTGAGTTAGATCGGACAGTTATAGATGAAATTGGCGATCCGCTCATCCATTTATTAAGAAATGCGGTAGACCACGGAGTAGAAACTCCTGACTTCCGCCAGACTCGCGGTAAACCGGAAGAAGGTACTATTAGACTGGAAGCTTATCATAGCGGAAATCATGTCATCATAGAAATTGCGGATGATGGAGGTGGCATAAATAAAGAGGCTGTACTCAACAAAGCGCTACAAAATGAAATCATCACTGAACAGGAAGTCAGAAATTTATCTGATCAAGAAGTCAATGAACTCATCTTAGCTAGCGGCTTTTCCACCGCTGAAACAGTGTCAGACATCTCTGGTAGGGGAGTTGGTTTAGACGTTGTGAAAAACACGATTGAGTCATTAGGTGGAAGTATAGCAATTGAATCAGAATTTGGAAAGGGAACGATATTTACCGTTCAATTACCACTTACATTATCGATTATTTCAGTGATGCTAGTGGACGTAGAAAAAGAAAAATACGCTATTCCCTTATCTTCAATCATTGAAACAGCGATTATGAAAAAAAGTGATGTATTCTCCGCTCGAAATAAACAGGTCATTGATTTTAGAGGTAAGATAGTTCCTCTGGTTTTCTTGAAAGATTTATTTTCGGTTCCCTTAGAGAATGACAAAGCCGATGCGGAGTATCTATCAATTGTCGTTGTTAAAAAAGGTGAAAGACTTGCCGGTTTGGTTGTAGATTCATTTATAGGCCAGCAAGAAATTGTCTTAAAATCTCTTGGTGACTATTTATCAAATGTGTTTGCCATCTCAGGGGCTACCATACTTGGCGATGGTCAAGTAGCATTAATCGTTGATAGTGATGTCTTAATAAAGTGAAACTTCAATCAGTGGGATTTTCATACTTCCCCCACTGATTGTTAGTTGAACGAATCGGGCTTTTACTGGCTGTTGATCCCCCACTTATAATTCTTGATCCTCCTCGAATCCTTCTCGTTAAGGGTCTTACAGCCAGTTAACCTGCGATAAAATAGAAAATTATATTTATAAGGAGGCTTTAACATGGAAAATAGCTCAGCTTTAGATGAAAAAGTTATTGTTTTTCAATTGAAAGATGAAGAATTCGCCGTTTCCGTACAACAAGTTGGTGGAATTGAACGAATGCTCCCGATTACAAGGGTGCCTCAAACGGCTGAATTTGTTAAAGGGGTTATCAATCTTAGAGGAGTGGTGACGCCTGTCATAGATTTACGAAAAAGATTTGATATTGAAGAAATTCCTTATGATGAGTCCACAAGAATAATTCTTGTTCATCTTGATGATATGGAAGTTGGTTTGATTGTAGATGCAGCAAATGATGTGATTGACATTCCGGAGGATGCGATTGAGCCGGCACCTGATGTTATCGGGGCAGTAAATGTGGATTATATTGATGGTGTCGCTAAACTTGATAATCGCTTATTAATCTTACTTAATTTAAATTGTGTTCTTTCAAACGATGAAGTTGACGATTTAAAAAGTGTGAAAGGTTAATAGAATGAGTCATACCGAATTAACAAATTTAGAATTAGACGTTTTAAAAGAAGTTGGAAATATTGGTGCAGGTAATGCAGCAACCTCAATGTCGCAATTAATTAATAAGAAAGTGGACATGCAAGTCCCATCTGTAAAAGTCGTTGCATTTGATGAAGTGATGAACATTATTGGAGGTCCAGAAGAACTTATAGTTGCAATCATGTTCCATATAGAAGGAGATACACCTGGAACGGTTTATTTTATTCTTTCAAAGGAAGAAGCAGAGCAATTGGTTTGCAAGATGATGCCTGAGCAAGCTGTAACTAACTTTAACGGTACGGAAGCGAATCCATTAGCCATTTCCATTTTACAAGAATCCGGAAATATATTGACAGGGTCATATTTAACAGCATTATCTGATTTCTTAAATTTAGATATGCAACCGTCAATTCCTTACTTTGGTTGTGATATGGCAGGAGCGATTTTATCAGTGGGCCTTGTTGAAATATCTGAAGTTACAGATTATGCCATTATCATCGATACTAAGATAAATGACCATGATATGGTGAGTGGAATAAATGGTCAATTCTTTTTTATGCTAGAACCAGAATCTCTGTCAAAAATATTTAATTCACTAGGGATCAATGATTATGATTAAGACCCATGACGTAGTAAAAGTTGGTATCGCTGATTTGAATATTGTTAAAGCACCTAACATGATTCGAACATCAGGTCTTGGGTCATGTGTCGGTGTTGTCATTTACGACCTGCCAAATAAAATAGCTGGTTTAGCCCATGTTATGTTGCCTGATTCTGCATTAGCAAAGGAACCCAAGAAAAATATTTATAAATATGCTGATACCGCTGTTGTATATTTAATTGAATTACTTCTCAAAAATGGTGCGTCAAAATATTCATTAAAAGCGAAACTAGCGGGTGGAGCACAGATGTTCCAATTCACGGCAAACTCAAGCACAATGCGGATTGGACCGAGAAATATTGAAGCTGTAGAAAAAGTATTAAATACTTATAAAATTCCTGTGGTAGGGTCTGATCTTGGAGGGAATAGTGGCAGAACAATAGAATTCAATCCCGCCACTGGTTATTTGAATATCCGGACCATTAATAAAGGGGAAAAGGATATTTAAAATAGTAATTTTTATAACAGCGAATGTTTTATATTACCTTCCGAATACCCTTTAAAATTAGTGTGACAGACTGGTTTTTAAATTATTATTTACTCGTTCATGAAAAGAATCTTATTTAAGGAGAGAGGAGCGGTAAAGAATGACTTCTAATCATAAACAGTCTCCTTTAGAAGATGTGTTATGGGACAGGTGGTCGAAAAATGATGAAGAAGCGGCAAACGACCTTATTAAACATTATATGTATCTTGTTGCTTTTCACGTGGACCGTGTAGCAAGCCATGTTCCTAGTACTGTAAATCGAGAAGATCTTAAAAGTTTCGGCCTTCATGGATTATATGATGCGTTAAACAAGTTTGATATAAAGCGTAATTTAAAGTTCGATACGTATGCCTCTTTTAGAATTCGTGGTGCTATTATTGATGGACTAAGAAAAGAAGACTGGCTTTCACGAGCAACAAGAGATAAAGCGAAGAGAGTATCAGAGGTTTCTCAAATTTTAGAGCAGGAGTTGCAAAGAAGCCCAACGGCAGAAGAAATTGCTGAAAAAGTTGGTTTTACTGTTGAAGAGGTTGAAACCTCAGTTCAGGACACCATTTTTTCAAATGTATTGTCAATTGATGAAAAACCACGAACACATGGAATGGATTACCAGGAAGGGATAGGTTATTCGATCCCTGATGAAAAAACTGTATCACCGGATGAGCATATAGAGAGTAATGAAATAAGCAGTGAGCTTGCCAATTCATTAAAAGCATTAAATGATAACGAGCAATTGGTTATAAGCTTATTTTATTATGAAGAATTAACATTAACCGAAATAGGACGCGTCATGGAACTTACAACTTCTAGAATTTCACAAATTCATAAAACTGCTATCTTTAAATTGAGAAAAACACTTAAAAAGATAGTATAAATAATTATTCTAGATTTGGGGTGAGATGGGTGGAACAGCTAAAAAAATATTTTTATGTAAGCGTAGCAAATGATGATATGCATGCAGAACTACATTGCACGGGTCAATACAGTGACAAATTAGAATCGGATCTCAATTCAATTAAAACATTTTTAGAAGAATTTAATGTCAAAACTGGCATTAAAGAAGAAACAATTAAATTACTTTTAAATAACAGTTTTACTAAAGATGATTTTCCTGTAATGATAGCAAAAGGAAATTATCCCGAACATGGACAAGATGGTTATGTTGAATATAACTTGAACCTTGAAACCCAAGTTGATCATAAAGAAAATATAGATTTCAGGGAAGTTATGCGAATACCTGCAGTCACTAAGGGAGAAAAATTAGCTACAATCGTCCTTCCAACTGAAGGTGTCGATGGGCAGGATGTAAGTGGGAGAACTGTAAGAGCACGTCCAGGTAAAACGGCTCCGGAAAAAGCGGGGAAAAATGTAGTATATAAAGAAAGCAATTCTTCTTTTTATGCAGCATCTGATGGCCAAATCAATGTAACAAAACATCGTATTAATATCCATTCCGTTTTCGAAGTTAAGGAAGCACTTTCAATGAAAACTGGCAACCTGGACTTTATTGGCTCTGTCATAATTCATGGTGATATCCCTTCAGGCTTCACAGTCAAAGCAGAAGGGGATATAAAGGTTTTTGGTATAGTTGAAGCGGCAACAGTCATTGCTGGTGGCTCAGTTTATATTTCCGAAGGGATAGCTGGTTTACTTAAGGGGTCGATTACAGCTTCAGAAAATATCCACGTTGGTTATATTAATCAGGGAATAGTCTATACAGGCGAAAGTCTTTACGTAGAGAACTCCATCATCCATAGTGAATGCACAGCTAAAAAAAGGGTATTGTGTAAACAAGGCAATATTATTGGAGGATCAACCTCTGCAGGGGAATCTATCGAAGCTAAAGACATAGGCAACAGATTAAGTACTAAAACAGAGCTTTCATTTGGGTACGACAAATCTACTTTTGAACAGGAGCAGCAATTAATTGCTAAAAAGAAAGAATTAGAACAAACGTTAAATAAGCTTAAGATTTTAGGGGGAAAACTAAATCAAAATGCTCAATTGAAAGAAAATCCTAAACATCGAATTACCATACTCAGGCAAAAAAATTCATATCAAAAGACAGAAGAAAGTTTATTACAGGTGAAGGAAGACTTATTTATGATTAATGCTTTTCTAGGAAGTGAAGAAGAAGCAAAGTTAAAAGTAAATAATAAAATTTATCCTAATACATTTGTAACTTTCGGTAAATACAAACAAGAAATTAAAGAAATAAGAAAAAATATAGAATTAACATTTGATAAAAATGAAGTCATTATAAAAAATACCTAAAATTTTATTTGCCCTTAATTTTTTCAACTAAGAATATCCTCATAAATTCTTATAATATTGCTGTGAGGTGAAGTTTATGAGTTGGAAATCGGTAGAAATGCAAGTTGCGCTTCCTAGAACTCAAGACGCGGGAAGAATTCAAGATCAAATGGCCAAACAAAACCAACAATTTCAACAGACACTTTCAGAACAACAATTAAAGGAAGAGAAAATAAAGCAACATATAGTAAACGAGTACGAAGATGTAGAAAGTATTAATAAAGATAAAGAACGAGAAGGATCAAATTCACAAGACGAAGAAAGCAATAACAATAAAAATGAAGAGAAAGAGAGTAAAGAACAGATGAAGCACCCATATTTAGGTGCTAATATAGACTATAGTAGATAGAAGGGATAATATGTTATCAATCATTCTATTCTTCAGTTTACTTTTACATATTGTCGCTTTTTGGATGATCTATTCCTTACATAATAAGCTGAAGCAAAATCATTCAACAGATTTGGAAGAAATTAGTGAACTATTGGAATTATACTTAGATGAATTGAAAGAAGAAAACAAACAGCTTATGGATGACCTTAACAATAATACGTCTTTTTCATCACAAGAAAAAGAATTTGAGGTAATTAAGGATGAACAAAACAATCATCCGGTTCAAAACGACGAACTTCCTTTAGAAAAAGTAGATTTAATGGAGACCTCACTAGAAGCTGAAGTTTTACATCTTCATCAAAAGATGTATACGCCTAATGATATAGCTCGAAAATTGAATTGTGGAA
>Ga0209487_1003042_pt1 | contig 13352 bp, 10 predicted proteins | sample Poulit2012_FD_187524 | JGI IMG/M metagenome (GOLD analysis project Ga0209487, IMG submission 187524) | Agricultural soil microbial communities from Georgia to study Nitrogen management - Poultry litter 2012 (SPAdes) (version 2) | ecosystem: Environmental > Terrestrial > Soil > Agricultural land... | reverse complement strand
TAGCTGGCCCGTTGGCTCTCGATCAGGTTCGGCTGTCCCCATTGAGTCAATACCTCACCAATGTTTCGGGTGTGAAACAGCCCTGAAAAATCACTTCGCTCAACACCATCATCGCCAAAATGCCAGTTCAAAACGGCACCCGGTTCGCCCTCTAAACCGGTCAGGTGCAATCCGCGTAACTCGCCTTCAATCTGTGTCAACTGCAGGCCATCGGTGGTGGGCTTTACCTGAAATGACCAATGACCGTAATCCTCATCGCTCACGCTCAGCTGCTCAATTACGACGTCGGCCTCGGGCAGCTGGCGCGGATCAAACGCTTGCTCGCTCTCACTGGGCAACTGCTGCAAAACCTCGGGCTGCAGGTGCAGATACTCCAGCCCCACAGATAGCGGGCGCTCACCCCCCAAGCGATCCACCTGACCTTTCACTATGTCGTTAGCAAACCGCAGGGACCAGCCGTCAGGGCCTGACGACACCCCCAGCAGAATATTCTCCAGTAAGAGGTTGCCAAATTGATGCTGATCCAAATGCACCCGGGCGCTCAGCTGTAAATCATCGTCGAGCAGTGCCTGCAAACGCTCAGTTTGTTGCTCGGAGCCCTTACCGAGCGCTTGCGCGCGAGCTTGGTAACGCTCCCAAACATCCTGCCACAAAGGCCAGTCGAAACGGTCCAGTCGTCCGCTAAGATGCAACCGCCGACCGCCCGGCAGCTCAGCCGCTTGCCCCAAGGCCAAATTAGCCCTACGAATTTCGTAACCGTCATTGTTCAGCTGCACCAGAGCGTTGGCCAAGTCGCCGTAATGGAGGTCAATTAATGAGGTCTCAGTGCCGAAAATAAGATTCAGGTGGGTGCTGCGGGCGCTGGCCGGGCCCTTGCCGTACGGAGCCGGCAAATCGATGGCGACGCCCTCCAAATCACTGCTAAACGCCAGGGCGACTCGCCGGTCATCGTCTTGGCTGTCCGCGGGCCTATGGGTCAATTCCACGCGGGCCTGATAGTCGATGTCGCCTTTGAGGAAGGCAACCGCTGGCTGTTGGCTCCACTCCAGTAACCGATCCGTGTGCGCGCGACCTTCAAAGGAGACAACGGTTTGTGGCAGGTCTTCGTCCCGCGAGCGCCCGCTGGTAATGGCGAGGCGCAAAGGCTCGCCGAACAATGTGGTGTGCAGGGCTTCCGCGCTCAGGCCCTGCTCGTCGGTGTATCGAATGCGACCGTGCAGGTTATACATTTGCAGGTTATAACGATCCATCGCCCAGCGTGGCACATCCAAATCCACCGTGACCTCTTGACGCCCACCGGGCTGATCCGCCTGCAAGGGAATGGCCAGGGCGATATCTCCCTTCAGCTGGCCGTGCATATACCAGCCCTCCATGGCTTCACCCACGTAACGTTGCAGGGCGGACTCGCGCAGTAAACGCAACCCATCGCTGGCAATGCCATCTATGCGACCATCAACACTCAACAAAAACCCCTCACCGTGGGGGTTGGGCGCAAGCGCTATGCGGCCATCATAGATATCACTGTTGTAGGTTTGCGCGCTGATCAGCTGTACATCCAGACGATTGTCATCCAACCATAAGCGCCCTTTGCCCCGGTTGAGCTCGGGCCATTGGGGATCGTATTTGAGGCGCGCCTGCTCAAAAGCCAGATACAGTTGATGACTACGCGCCATCTCGCTGGATGAGTTGATGGTGCCCCGGAAGATGAAATCCCCCGCCGTTGCCCGGCCTGGATTGGTCCGGCCGAGGCTCTTATGTAACCAAGTGGTCAAGGTTTCCGGCAGCACGGCGGGCAGGTATTTCGCGTACAGCGGTGCGGCCATTTGCTCGGTGGCGACTTGGATATAAAGATCGATATCGCCCGTGTTGCGCTCCCAGGGCAGCGATAGCCAGAAGGCGCCGCGAGCGGACTCGCCCTCTCCGATCAGGTTTAAAGGCCCGCTGTTAACGTAAATTTGGTTATCGTCCGGACGCAGATGCCATGCGACTTGGCCGTTGGCCTGCTGGTAGCGCATCGGTTCGTTGTAGGTGCCGGCATAATACATCCCGAAGCCATCTCGACTGTCCAGATCGATACGTCCTCCAGCGCGGCTGGCGGTCACGAATCCGGAAACGTCGGTGAAGCCCGGCACCTGATTCCAGGGCTCGACGCTGACTTGGTGCAGTTGCGCCGCCAGTTCCCAGTCTTTCAGATCACCCAGAGGCAGGGTCAACTGAACGTTATGCAGCTCGCCCCGCGGCTGCAGGGTGTGGATCACCTCATACAGTACGCCATCACCCAACAACCCCAGCTGATCCACTAAATCCGCCCAGTAGCGCAGTTCCAGACGATCCACCATCACCTGTGCCGGTGCTCCTGGGGCCGCCAGAGTCGCGCCCAAATTCACGGGCGGGAGGGTCTGTTCCCCCAACAAAGCGCTGAGTTCCTGTAGAGCGAGCTGCCACTGATCTTCCCGTGTCCACTGCCCGGTAACATCGGTGGTCAACGAACGCAGCTCGGTGCCCTGAATGGGAAGGGTCAAATCGTCCAGGGCTAAGTGCCCCCGCAGGCGATAGCCGTCCTCATCCGCCAATTTGTCAAACCACAGGCGCGCATTGGCCCGCCCGTGCCGAAACCATTCGCTTCGCTCGTTCTCGCCCCACAGAGTCTCTTCCAGAGCGGCCATGGATTCCAGCAGGGGAACATTACGCAACTCGAGGTGGCCCTTAGCGCGAAAACGTCGCGCGTCCGACGGATCACCGTGTCCCTCCACCACCAAACGCAACGCATCGCTGTGCTCGGCCATGTTCACGTGCAACGACAGGCGGTGGAAATCACCGCTGCTTTCCAGCAGCAGACGCGGTGCCACAACTTCCAGATTTTCACTTTTGGCCAAGTCCAGATGCAGACGGGTATCCTGAAATTCAACCCGTGTGCCGCGCTGCACCAAACTCCAAACGCCGCCCAGTGCTGTGCCTTCCGGCTGGGCCTCCCGATCCAGGACCCTCCAGGCACCCGTCTCATTTTGGGTGAGCGATAGGTACGCCGAGTGCACGCCAATTTCGCCCCACACCAATTGACGGCGCAAGAGGCTGGCCACCAAGCTCAGCTCCAGACTCGTCCGCTCGGCCTTCAGTAAAGGGTTACCATCGCGGTCATAAACACGCAGGTCGTGCAGCGACAAACGGGGTTTTAAACCTTCCCAGTGCGCATTAATAGCGCCCAGCGTAACGTCCAGATCCAGTTGCTGGCCCAGGTAATGGGCCACTTGGTCCGGGTAGTGCTGGATCAAGGGCGCCAGGCTACGGCCGCCTTGCACCAGCACGGCGGCTCCAATGAGCACCACCGCGCACAGGAGGTAAAACTTTCTCACCAGGTAACGAAGAATCTTTACCATGGGGCGAATACACCTGTGCCCAGCGGGTTGAACAGACTACACCAAGACAATGTCGTACTGCTCCTGAGTAAACAAGCTCTCGACCTGGAACTCGACCGTGCGTCCGATAAACGCTTCTAGGTCTGCCACGTAACCGGCATCTTCATCCAAAAGCCGGTCGACCACCACTTGCGAGGCCAGCACCAGAAAACGAGCGCTTTCATAAGCCCGCGCCTCGCGCAGAATCTCTCGAAAAATTTCATAGCACACGGTCTGGGCGGATTTAAGCTGACCCCGACCCTGACATAGAGAGCAGGGTTCACAGAGCATTTGCCCCAGGGATTCCCGGGTGCGCTTGCGGGTCATCTCTACCAGGCCCAACTCCGACACCCCAGTGATGCTGGTTTTGGCGTGGTCTTTCTCCAGCGCTTTTTCCAAAGTCCGTAGCACTTGCCGCTCGTGCTCGGGGTCCTCCATGTCGATAAAATCCAGAATAATGATCCCGCCCAGGTTGCGCAAACGCAGCTGACGCGCAATGGCGGTTGCGGCTTCCATGTTCGTTTTAAAGATCGTCTCTTCTAAGTTGCGCCGCCCTACAAACGCCCCGGTATTCACATCCACGGTTGTCATGGCTTCGGTTTGCTCGATGACCAAATAACCGTTGGACTTCAAAGGCACTCTGGTATCTAGAGCCCGGTTGATTTCATCTTCCACGCCGTACAGATCCAGCAGCGGGCGCTCACCTTGATAGAGTTGGATCAAATCGGTCAGCTGCGGATAATAGCTCTCGGCGAATCGGCGCATCTGCTGCCAACTTTGCTCACTGTCTACACGTATTCTTTCCAGCGACCCGCGGGCCAGATCACGCAATGTGCGCATCGGCAGGGATAAGTCGGTATGAATCACAGAGGGTACTTTGGCGCCTTGGCAAGCCACTTTGAAGTCCGCCCACAGCTTGTGCAAGAACGTGATATCCGCAGCCAGCGCCTCCGCCTCAGCGCCTTCGGCCACGGTGCGCAGGATAAACCCCCCGCGGATATTCTGTTCCGCCGCCTCGGCCGCAACCAAAGCGCGCAAGCGTTCACGCTCGCTCTCATCCTCGATGCGGATCGACACACCGATGTGAGTGCTGTGGGGGAGATACACCAAATATCGGGAAGAAAGGGTCAGATTCGCGGTCAAGCGAGCGCCTTTGCTACCGATTGGGTCTTTGCTCACCTGCACCAGAAACGTTTGCCCTTCCCGCAGCAATGTCCGTATATCCGGTACTTCGGCCCGCCCGTTCTCATTCTCCAGGGAGGGCTCGGCAATGTCCGTTGCGTGGATAAATGCTGTGCGAGCCAAACCGATATCCACAAACGCCGCCTGCATACCCGGCAGCACACGCACCACCTTGCCCTTGTAGATGTTACCCACGTAGCCTTTATTGTGGTTACGCTCGATGTGCAGTTCCTGGACTATGCCATTATCCACCACCGCCACACGGGTCTCGACTGGCGAGACGTTGACCAGGATTTCTTCACTCACTCCCGGCTCCCGTCTGCCACCAGGGGACTTGAAAATCCCGCAATAACTCCACGGTTTCCTCAAGAGGCAGCCCCACCACGCCGGAGTAGCTGCCCTGCAGTGACTGAACAAATACCGCACCCAGCCCCTGGATGGCATAGCCGCCCGCTTTATCGGCCGGCTCCCCGCTGTGCCAGTAAGCGCGGATTTCGGTCTCGTCCAAAGGCCGGAAATGCACGTCGGTAATCGACAGCCGGACTTGCTCGCTTACCCCATCGCATATGGCGACGGCCGACAGAACCTGGTGGACCCGGCCCGAGAGACGGCGCAACATCGCGATCCCGTGTTCGGAATCCAGAGGCTTTTCCAGAATTTTTCCTTCTAACACGCCTACGGTGTCGGCCCCGAGCACGGGGCGCTCGGGTAACTGTTCGCTCTGGACGTGCTGGTAGCCAGCGCGGGCCTTTTCCAAAGCCAGGCGCTGAACATAATCGGCGGCACTTTCGTGGGAATCAGGGCGCTCCGGCACCGATACCGCCAGGGCCGTGAAACGTACGCCGATTTGCTGAAGCAATTCGCGGCGCCGGGGGGACTGGGAAGCGAGATATAAATCGGACATGGCTCAGAATATCTATAGGTTCAATGAGGGCATCGACCGCCAATATCCCAAGACTCTGGCAGGCGCTTGCACAGCGATCGCCTAGCTTACCGCAAAGCGGTGACGCAGGCCCTCCAACAGCCGGTAACACAGTGGCCATAACAAAGCGCTGGTCACGGCGGGGAGCAAGAAATACAGCCCGGGCGCCTTAGTGCCAGACATAGTGTACACCCAGTTCGCCGTGAGTTGACTAATTCCCACCAAGACGAAAATCCAACCGGTCTGCTGCCACACGCCGTAATTGCGGACCCGCTGATACGTTTGCAAACAAATAAAAGTCACGATAACCATCCCCAGGGCGTGTTGGCCCAGGGGCGCGCCGGTGATCAAATCCTCGAGTAAACCCAAGCACCACACCAGCGTCAGGCTCGTGCGCCCGGGCAGCGTCACACTCCAATAAATCACCAGCAATAGCAGCACGGAAGGCCTCGCCCAGCGCCACTCAAGCGGTAGGGGGTAAACCGCCAGCAGCAGGGCCACCAGAACCGCACACGCCATCACCCACCGATAGGCCCCGCCAAACACCTCAGGACTCCTCGTCTTCGGTGCCAAATACCAACAACACGTGGCGGCTGCGATCCAGGCGCGCTTTGGGCGTGACCAACACCGTGGCAAACGATTGGCCAGGATCCCGTATCACCTCTTCGACCAGCGCCACCGGGTAGCCCACCGGATAACGCCCGCCCAGCCCGGAGCTCACCAACACATCGCCCGCGCGGATGTCCGTGGTATTGGATACGTGGCGTAAACGCAGCTGGTTGAGGTTGCCCGTTCCCTCGGCGATGGCGCGTACCCCATTGCGATTCACCTGGACCGGCAGAGCATGGCTGCTATCCGTGATCAGAAGTACACGGCTGCTGTGGGCATGGACTTCAACCACCTGCCCCATCAGCCCAAACGCATCCAAAACCGCCTGCCCCCGATAAACGCCATCGCGGCGGCCTCGGTCGATTATCACCGTGTGAGTTAAAGGATCAGGGGATAAGCCAATCAGCTCGGCGATCAGCACTTTGTCTTGCAGCATGTCGCTGGAATTGAGCAACCGGCGCAGCCGCACGTTTTCGGCGGCCAGCGCGGCCATCTGTTGCAAGCGACGCTGGTGAATCAACAGCTCGGTGCGCAGTGCCTCATTTTCGGCCTGTAACGTGGCGCGGGATTTGAACGTCTCCTGGCTCCAGTCATCCAGGCGCTGGGGCACATTCGTGATCCAGTAAAATGGCGTGGCGACCGCACCCAAATGGGCACGCACTGGCGCCAGCCAGTCGGTGTACAGGCTGATAACAATGAGAGCGGCCGCCGCCAAGCTAAAAATTGCGGCGCGTGAGGCAACGGCGGGGCCTTTGGTAAACAGCGTCTTAATAGCATGCTCCCCCGTTTCGTGTTACTGCACCGGGCTCAGGAGGACAGCATGTCAATGTTGCGTTTGTCCATCATCTCCATGGCCATGCCACCGCCGCGTGCGACACAGGTAAGCGGATCTTCCGCCACAATAAAGGGCAGACCCGTTTCATTGGACAGGAGCCGATCGATGTCGCGTAACAACGCCCCACCGCCGGTGAGAACGACGCCACTTTCGGCGATATCGGACGCCAGTTCCGGTGGCGACTGCTCCAGCGCGCTTTTCACTGACTGGACGATTCCCGCCAAGGGCTCTTGCAAGGCTTCGAGGATTTCATCGCTATTGAGGGTAAAGCTGCGGGGCACACCTTCGGCCAAATTGCGACCGCGCACGTCGATCTCCCGTACTTCGCTGCCCGCATAAGCGCAACCGACTTCCTGTTTAATACGTTCGGCTGTGGCGTCACCAATAATGCTGCCGTAGTGCCGGCGCACATAATTGACGATCGCCTCATCAAAACGGTCGCCGCCAACGCGTACGGAATCTGAATACACCACGCCATTGAGCGAAATCACGGCGATTTCAGTGGTTCCGCCACCGATATCCACCACCATGGAACCACTGGCTTCGGACACTTTCAGGCCCGCGCCAATGGCCGCCGCCATCGGCTCTTCAATCAGACGCACCTCCCGTGCCCCGGCGCCCATGGCGGATTCGCGGATAGCGCGTTTTTCCACCTCAGTGGACAGACAGGGGACGCTGATCAGCACCCGGGGGCTGGGTTGAAACCAGCTGCTCTCGTGGACCTTTTTAATAAAATGCTGCAGCATTTTTTCGGTCACCTGAAAGTCCGCAATCACGCCGTCTTTCAGCGGACGTATGGCGGTGATATTGCCCGGCGTTCGCCCCAGCATGCGTTTGGCAGAGGTACCCACTGCCTCGACAATCTTGTGCCCCTGGTGATGGCGAATGGCCACCACGGAAGGCTCGTTCAAGACAATGCCCCGTCCCCGTACGTAGATGAGTGTGTTAGCGGTGCCTAGGTCTATAGAAAGGTCGTTGGAGAAAGCTCCACGAAGGTGTTTTAGCATGTTGGTAACGAAGCCCTGTATTGTTCTAATGTAATCACAGCAAGGTGGTCAAAAAGCCGCAGTTGCTGCCTCACACGTATGGTACGATCTGGCCCGCAGCCAGATTGCTCGAAAAACTGCCCGGCGTGGAGCTCTGCGCCCTCATTCGCCAAACATCCCCCAGACATTGACCAGAATCAAGCATTGCCCAGATTCATGATTCACACATGACCCAGAATTCGGACGCAACAAGCTAATGGCTGGTGGCGCATGCCTTGATTGCCGGATACAGAAAATCAAATTTCGGCAGTCGACAACTAACTCGCTAACAAAAAGTATAGCGGCAAAACTCCCTGAGCGTTAGAACGCCCCTCAGCCTGCCGGGTGGAGTCCAAGGTGCCCCTTGGACCGGCAATGGCTCAGTAAATTCGCTCGATTTTTACGCAATTCACATCCTGCGCGCAAATGGGGCGAAATCGGGGTCAGCCCAGCCACCAGGAGGGCGGCGCCATATAGATGATGGCACTCTATCAATGGCGGGGATTTAGGGCAAGGCGCAAATGTGGTAACTTTACCGCTTTTAATAATCCCGCGCCTAGTCAGCGCTGGCCGAGCTTTGTCCCCAATTTGAACCAATTTGAATTTGGAGCCCTCATTGATGGCCACTGTAAAACCCACCGATATCGCCAAATTGGCCCATTTGGCGCGCATCGCCGTTTCTGAAGAGCAGGCCGCCGACGTCGCCGACCGCATTACCGAGGTGTTGAATTTGGTCGACCAGCTGCAGGAGGCCGATACCGACGGGGTCGAACCCATGGCGCACCCATTGGATACCGCCCAGCGGCTGCGCGCCGACCAAGTCACCGAGACCGACCAGCGCGAAGCGTTTCAAGCCATTGCCCCGGCCGTGGAAGACGGCTTGTATTTGGTCCCCCGAGTCATCGACGAATAGGCGTCAACGGTGATTTTCAGCCCCGCCCGCTATTTTCATTTTAAGGACACCACTTTCCATGCATGACCAAACCATGGCCCAGCTCGCCCAAGCGTTGCAGCGCGGCGACTTTTCCAGCGTCGAATTGACCCGCCACTATCTGGATCGAATTCAGCGCCTCGATAGCACCTATAACAGCTTCATCACCGTGACGGAAACACAAGCGTTACAGCAGGCGGCCGAAGCCGATCGCCGGCTCGCCCAGGGCGACGCGCCGGCCTTGTGCGGCATACCCCTTGCTCACAAAGATTTGTTTTGCACCGACGGCGTGCGTACCAGCTGTGGCTCCAAAATGCTCGACAACTTTGTGCCGCCGTACAGCGCTACCCTGGTGAACAATCTGCAAACCGCGGGCGCGGTTATGCTGGGTAAGACCAACATGGACGAATTCGCCATGGGCTCGTCCAACGAGACCAGCTATTACGGGCCAGTAAAGAACCCATGGGCCGTTGACTGTGTACCGGGCGGCTCATCCGGCGGGTCCGCCGCGGCGGTAGCCGCTCGACTGACGCCTGGCGCGACCGCGAGCGACACCGGCGGCTCCATTCGTCAGCCCGCCGCCCTGTGTGGCCTGACCGGCCTCAAGCCCACCTACGGGCGAGTATCGCGCTGGGGGATGATTGCGTTTGCTTCCAGCCTCGATCAGGCCGGCACCCTGACCCGTACCGCTGAGGATTCCGCGTTACTGCTCAATACCATGGCCAGTTTCGACCCCCAGGATTCCACGTCGGTTGACCAACCTGTGGAAGACTACACAGCGCAACTGAGCCAACCGTTGCGCGGTTTGAAAATCGGTTTGCCAAAGGAATACTTTGGCCCCGGCTTACACCCCGAGACCGCGGCCGCCGTCGATGCGGCCGTTAAGGTATACACCGACCTGGGTGCCAGCGTGCAGGAAATCAGCCTGCCCCATTCACACCTGGCGGTGCCGGTGTACTACGTGATCGGTCCCGCTGAGTGTTCTGCCAACCTGTCACGTTTTGACGGTGTGCGTTACGGTTATCGGTGCGACGATCCAGCGGACCTGATGGATCTGTATCAGCGCTCGCGCAGCGAAGGTTTTGGCGAAGAGGTTAAGCGGCGCATACTGGTCGGCACCTACGCCCTGTCGGCCGGTTTTTACGACGCCTATTACAGCAAGGCTCAGAAGGTCCGCCGCTTGATCCAGCAGGATTTTATCGACGCCTTTAAGCAGGTGGATGTGATCATGGGACCCACCTCACCCTCGCCCGCCTTTGCCTTAGGTGCCAAAAGCCAGGATCCGGTGGCCATGTACCTGGAAGATATTTACACCATCGCCACCAACCTGGCGGGCCTTCCAGCCCTGTCCGTGCCCTGCGGACTGGTGGACAACAAGCCGGTAGGTTTGCAGATCATCGGCAACTATTTTGCCGAGGCACGCTTGCTCAATGTAGCGCACCAATTCCAACAGGAAACCGATTTCCACGCGCGCACCGCACCAGGTATTGACTGAGCCCCGACATCGGGCCACTGAAACCATTATGCAAGGTTTATAAAAGATGGAATGGGAAACAGTAATCGGGCTGGAAGTGCACGTACAACTGGCCACTGACACCAAACTTTTTTCGGGCTCCAGCACCGCCTATGGGGCCGAGCCAAACACCCAGGCCAGCGCCAATGACTTGGCCATGCCGGGCACACTGCCGGTGCCCAACGAGGCAGCGTTTCGTTATGCGGTTATGTTTGGCCTGGCGGTAAACGCCGAGATTGCGAAACGCTCGGTCTTCGAGCGCAAAAACTATTTTTACCCGGATCTGCCCAAAGGCTACCAAACCACACAGCTGGCCGAGCCCATTGTCGGGCCGGGCTATGTGGATATCGAACTGGAAAACGGGCAAGCAAAACGCATACGCATTCACCATGCGCACTTGGAAGAGGATGCGGGTAAGTCCTTGCATGAAGATTTCCACGGCATGACCGGCATTGATCTGAACCGCGCCGGTACGCCCCTGATCGAAGTGGTGACTGAGCCCGACATGCGCAATGCCGAAGAGGCGGTAGCGTTCGCCAAAAAATTGCACAACATCGTCACCTCGTTAGAAATTTGCGACGGCGATATGTCCCAAGGCTCCATGCGTTTTGATGTCAACGTGTCCGTGCGCCCCAAAGGGCAAGCCGAGCTTGGCACCCGCACGGAAACGAAAAACCTGAACTCGTTCCGTTTTATGGAAGAAGCCATTGAGCTGGAGGTGGAGCGGCAGATTGACGTTCTGGAAAGCGGCGGCACCATCGTCCAGGAAACCCGCCTGTACAACGGTGAAACCAAAGTGGCCCGCTCCATGCGCACGAAGGAAGACTCCGACGATTATCGCTACTTCCCCTGCCCGGATCTGTTGCCCGTGATTCTCGATGATGAATACATCGACACCGTGCGCCTACAAATGCCCGAGCTTCCGGAAGCGCGCCGGGCACGTTTTATTGCCGACTACGGCCTAACCGAATACGACGCCACTCAGCTGACCGGCGAGCGTGCCATGGCGGATTATTTTGAAGCCACCGTTAAAGCCTGCGGAGAAGCGAAGCTGGCGGCCAACTGGATTATGGCGGATCTGTCGGCCTACCTGAATAAAGCGGAACTGACGATTGCCCAATCCCAGATTACCCCCGTACAGCTGGGGGGGCTGATTACGCGCCTGGCGGACGGCACCCTATCCAGCAAAATTGCCAAACAAGTTTTTGAAGCCATGACTCTGGGCGAAGGCGATGCCGACACCATCATCGAAGCACGCGGGCTCAAGCAGGTATCCGACACTGGCGCCCTGGAAAAAATGGTCGATGAGGTAATCGCCAATAATAGCCAGCAAGTGGAAAATTACCGTGCCGCCGACGACAGCAAACGGCCCAAGATGTTGGGTTTCTTCGTCGGTCAGATTATGAAAGCCAGCAAGGGGCAAGCCAACCCCCAAGCGGTCAACGATATCTTAAAGAAAAAACTGGAAGGCTAAACCCAAGGCCCTCCCTCGTATTCAACTGTAGTAACCGGTTTTAAGAGCACACGATATGAGCCAGCGCAAAGACAAAGAAAAAGTCATTGGTGAACACTTTGATGACGAACGCATTAAAAGCTTTTTGGACTTTCCCCCACCCGAGGGTGTCAACCGGGATTACCACGTCCTGGTAAAAGCCTATCGTGGTATGGGGGAAGAAAACTTCAACACCTTCGTTCAGTTTTTCCTAGAAGCGGGCTACGACATCAACGCCACTGGTCCCGACGGAAAAACATTCCTTCAAACCATTAAAGACCACCACAGCGGGGGCAGCTACCTCCAGGCGCTGGAAAAAGCCGGCGCACGCTAAAATCCATGCCCACGCAGCCGCCGCCAAGCGCGAGCCTGAAAATCACACTCGGGTTGGCGGCGCTGATTCTGATTTTGGGCCTTGTGCCCTCATGGAGCGTTCCCGCGCTCGAATTCAATCGCTCATTGATTACTGATGGCCAATGGTGGCGACTGATCACCGGTCACTGGGTCCACTACGGCCTGTATCATCTGGCGATGAATGCCAGCGCATTCGTACTTTGCGGCTACATTTTGTTACGTGGCCTACCCGCGCATCATTACGTACTTCTGCTTTGCACATGCCTACTGGGCGTGGGCGGTGGTCTCTATTGGTTGAGTCCACAGCCTCACACCTACGCCGGGCTCTCGGGCGCACTGCACGGGTTAATCACCGCCGGGCTCATCCTTCGCTATCCACAGGCGCCCTGGTTGAGCAGCGCCGCTTTGGTGCTACTGGTTGGCAAACTGGCCCATGAGCAGAGTGCTCACTTCGATCCATACCATCCTCTTCTACTGGCACCCGTGGCGGTAAATGCCCATTGTTATGGCGCGGTAATCGGTACCATTTTTGGTCTGATCGCCCTTGCCCAACGGCAACGGAAAAACGGTTCGCACGCCTAAGGTCCATCGGGAATTTTTGATACCCGCGTTGTCAACAATGTATAGATACAGCGCAAATTTTTGACAGTTTAGGAAGCCTTCGCGTCCCAAGCTTTTTGGGCCATTAACTGTCCGCATAAGAGGAGACTCGACATGACCCAGCGCGACCGTGATTACGACGATTTCTACGACGACCTGAACGACAATGAGTACCTGGACGAATACGACGAGCTGTTTTTCGACGACGACGAGCCGCCAGAGGTCGGAGAGCAACTACCCGATTTTGAAATCGAACGACACCAGTCGCCCGAACGTACTCAACACGCGGGGTTGACCGGTGCCAGCCTCAACGCCGACACCTCAACGTTAGATGATGCTTCCCCCGAAACTCTGCTTCCGGATGACGGCGCCCGCAGCCCCGATGAAGCCGGAGGAGAAGGCACCGCCACCGATCAGCGACTATCGAAAACCCGGGTCGATAATATCGGTGCGGGATCTGGGCTGGATGAGGCGGAGCTGGCCCGCGCTCAGCC
>Ga0209487_1003041_pt1 | contig 13353 bp, 10 predicted proteins | sample Poulit2012_FD_187524 | JGI IMG/M metagenome (GOLD analysis project Ga0209487, IMG submission 187524) | Agricultural soil microbial communities from Georgia to study Nitrogen management - Poultry litter 2012 (SPAdes) (version 2) | ecosystem: Environmental > Terrestrial > Soil > Agricultural land... | reverse complement strand
AAGGGCACGGGGGCACGGTCGAGTTGGCGGCCGCCGTGGTTGGAGAGGACGATCCCGTCCACACCGAGGTCGGTGAGCGTGCGGGCGTCCTCGACCGTCTGGACTCCCTTGATCGCGATCTTGCCGGGCCACAGCTCCCGGATCTCCTTGAGATCGTCGTAGTTGATCGTCGGGTCCATCGCGGCGTCGAGGAGTTCGCCGACGGTCCCGCCGGTGCTCGAGAGCGACGCGAACTCGAGTTTCGGCGTGGTGAGGAAGTCGAACCACCACCACGGGCGGGGGATCGCGTTCGCGACCGTCCGCAACGAGATCTGCGGCGGGATGGAGAAGCCGTTGCGGGCGTCGCGCAAGCGCGCCCCGGCCACCGGGGTGTCGACGGTGAAAAAGAGGGTGTCGAAGCCGGCCGCGGCCGCGCGTTCCACGAGCCCGTAGGAGATCTCGCGCTGGCGCATCACGTACAGCTGGAACCAATTCCGCCCGGCGGGGTTGGCCCCGCGAACACCTTCGATCGAGGTGGTTCCGAGCGTGGATAAGGTGAACGGGATACCGGCGGCGCCCGCAGCCCCGGCACCCGCGAACTCGCCCTCGGTCTGCATGAGGCGGGTGAATCCCGTGGGTGCGATACCGAACGGAAGGGCGCTCTTTCCCCCAAGGACCGCCGTCGAGGTGTCCACCTGGGAGACGTCGTTGAGGATCGCCGGGTGGAAGGTGACGTCCTGGAAGGCTTGGCGGGCGCGGTTCAGCGACAATTCGCCCTCGGCGGCGCCATCGGTGTAGTCGAACGCAGCGGCCGGGGTACGCCGCTTCGCGATCCGGCGCAGATCGTGAATGGTCAGGGCGCCATCCAGCCTGCGCTTCTTGCCGTTCCACTCGGGCTTCTTGAACTTCAGCAGTTCGAAGATCTCGGCGGGTTTGGGAAGTTGCCGTTGTACCACTGTGGCCTCGCTAGGTCGGGTCGGGAAAAGTGTGGGCACCGATCAGTGGTCCGATCGGTGCCCACGGCGTCGGCGTGAGCGCCGTTTTAGCGGCGGATCACGTCATCGCTGAGCGTTTGGAGCGGCTCGGCGCCGTCTGCACCGATGACGTAGCCGCTCTCGTACCGCAGCCCGCCCCAGGGGGCGAAGAACAGCGGGATGTCGATGGAGAACACCATGTTCTCCACCAGCGGCTCGGTGTAGGTGGAGGCGAGTGAGGGGGGCTCGAACTCCGATACGCCGATGCTGTGGGCACCGGTGTACACGAAGTTCTCCGCGAGCCCGTGCTCGCCGGCGACGGCGCGGGCCGCCGCGTCGACCTCGTTGCCCGCCACGCCCGGGCGCAGCTGCTCCCGGCCGGCCTTCTGGGCCTTGATCGCGGCAGCGACAGCGTTCTCGACGTCCTCGGAAACCTCGCCCATGATGATCGGCCGGGCGATCGCGGCATGGTAACCCTCGTACCGCGGGGCGAAGGTGAGGGTGACGAGTTCGTTGCCCTCGAGCGCCTTGTGGGTCGTGCGCGCGATGATCGGGCGGGTGAGCCGCGCTCCGGAGGCGACCATCGTGTCGATGCCCATGCCTTCAGAACCGAGCGAGCGCATCACCTGCTCCGCCTCGGCAGCGACCTCACGTTCGGTCTTGCCGACCTCGAGCGCCGCGACGGCCGCCTCGATCCCCTTCTCGGCGATGTAGTACGCGTAGCGGATGACCTCGATCTCCGCGGCGGATTTCACCTTGCGCAGATCCACGAACAGATCATCGGCGGAGGCGAATTCGTCCACGGAGAACACCTGCTGCAGCTGGTGGTACACCGTGTAGGGGATCCGGTTGATCCCCGCGATCGCAACCTTGGTGCCGGTGAGGTCCTGCTTGCCGAGCACCTCGACGAGCTGGGAGCCGAGGGAGTGGGAGGTGGAGAACGGGAACTCGTGGGCCTCGTACACGAACGCGTCCACGACCTTGACGTTCTGGCATTCGGAGGAGGTGTACACGTACTCCTCGGACTCCACGCCGGTGAAGATCCAGGGTTCGCCTTCGGCGGGGATGATCGTCAGCGCGGGTTCGAAGTGGGGTTGGTAGTTGAAGAGCCAGCGAGTGTACTCCTGGCCAAAAACGGCGCCATCGTCGGAATAGCAGACGATAAGGTCGTAGCCCGCCTCTTTCATGGCGGATTGGACAGCCTGTTGGCGGGTTCGGAACTCCTGAGTTGGAATAACCGGTTTCGTCAACGGATTCCCTTTCTTTGTGATGGGTGGTGAACGCGAGATGGATTAGTGTGTTCGCGGTTGGTATCGCGTAGGTTCGAATGAGTCGGCGACGACTTGGCGTAGGTCCTTGAGATCTGGGCCGATCCATCGGTGGTGGCGTGCTTGTACGAGGAGGTTGCCGATCGCGGTTGCTTCGATGGGGCCGGCGAGCACGGGCAGGCCGCTGATGTCGGCGGTGCGTTGGCACAGTAGTTCGTTGAGGGCGCCTCCGCCGACGATGTGGATGACCTCGGGGTGGATCCCGGAGAGCTCTGCGGCGGTGCGCACGGCGCCGGCGAACGCGTGGGCGAGGCTCTCGATGATGGAGCGGACCACCTCTACTGGGGTGGTGGGGGCGGGTAGGCCCCGCTGGTTGAGCCAGGTTTGGATCCGGGTGGGCATGTCGCCGGGTGGGAGGAACACGGGGTCGTTGGCGTCGAAGACCCATCGGTGCTCGGGTGGGGTGAGCGCCCCGGCTTGGTTGAGGAGATCGGTGAGCTGCCACTGCTTATCGGCTGGTAGGGACTGGTTCCACGTGCGCAGTGATTCGCTCAGGAGCCACAGTCCCATGACGTTGTGCAGGAACCGGTTGCGCCGGTCCACCCCGCCTTCGTTGGTGAAGTTCGCTTCCCGGGCGGCGTCGGTGGTGATCGGGGCGGGGGTTTCTACTCCTACCAGGCCCCAGGTGCCGCAGGAGATGTAGGCGGCCTTGTCGGGGTTCATCGGTATGGCGGCGATGGCGGAGGCGGTGTCGTGGGAGCCGACGGCGAGGACGGGCAGTCCTGCCGCGGTGGGGAGTTCGGGGTGGTTGATGGTGCCGATCACTTCGCCGGGGTCGATGAGTTCGGCGAACAGGTGGGTGGGGATCGACAGGTGTTCCATGAGGTCGGTGTCCCATTCCCCGCCGGTTCCCAGCAGCCCGGTGGTGGAGGCGTTGGTGCGTTCGGTGCGCACCGCGCCGGTGAGCAGGTGGGCAACGAGGTCGGGGATGAGCAGCAGGTGCTCGGCCTGGGTCAGGTCGGGTTCGACGGCGAGTTGGTACACGGTGTTGAAGGGGAGGAACTGCAGCCCGTTGCGGCGGTAGAGCTCCTTGAAGGGCACAACCTGGTGGGTGTTCTTCACTCCCGCCTGGGTGCGCTCATCGCGGTAGTGGAAGGGCAGTGAATGTTCCCCGCCGACCAGCAGGGAGTAGTCCACCGCCCAGGAGTCGATGCCAAGGGAGGCGGGTTGGTGGGTGTGCACCGCTTGTTGGATCCCGGCGGTGATGTGGCCCCAGAGGGCGGGGAAGTCCCAGTGCAGGCCCGCCTCAGTGTGCAGGGGGGTGTTGGGGAAGCGCGCGGTCTGCTCGAGCCGGAGGCGGGGGGTGGGGGCACTTGAGAGTGCCCCCACCATGACCCGCCCGGAGGTGGCGCCGAGATCTACTGCGGCTACACAGCGATTCGACATGGATGGGCCCTAGCGCAGGAATGCGGCGGCGACTCCGGCGTCCACGGGGATGTGGAGGCCGGTGGTGTGGGTCATGTCCGGGCCGGTGATGACGTAGACGGCGTTGGCGATGTGTTCGGGGAGCACTTCTCGTCCCAGGAGGGTGCGCTGGGCGTAGAAGGCGCCCAGGTCTTTTTCCTCGATGCCGTAGGTCGCGGCGCGGTTGGCGCCCCACCCGGAGGCGAAGATACCCGAGCCTTGCACCACGCCGTCGGGGTTGATGCCGTTGACCTTGATTCCGTATTCACCCAGTTCGACGGCCAGCAGGCGCACCTGGTGGGCCTGGTCGGCCTTGGTGGCGGAGTAGGCGATGTTGTTGGGCCCGGCGAACACCGCGTTCTTGGAGGAGATGTAGACGATGTCTCCGCCCATGTCCTGTTCGATGAGGACCTTCGCGGCGGCCTTGGAGACCAGGAAGGAGCCCTTGGCCATCACATCGTGTTGGCGGTCCCAGTCCGCTTCGGTGGTCTCCAGCAGCGGGCGTGAGAGGGACAGGCCGGCGTTGTTGACCACCAGGTCGACCCCACCAAAGGCGAGGATCGCCTCCTGCAGGGCGGTGGCGACGGCCTCGCTGTTGGAAACATCCACGCCCACCCCGATCGCGACGTCGGTGTTACCGATGCCTTCGGCGACCTCACGGGATTTGTCTGCATCCAGGTCGGCGACGATGACGCAGGCACCTTCGGCGGCGAGGCGCTCGGCGATCGCTTTACCGATCCCGGAGGCCGCGCCGGTGACGAACGCCACCCGGGTCGCGTGCGATTTGGGTTTGGGCATCCGCTGGAGTTTGGCTTCTTCCAGGGCCCAGTACTCGATCCGGAACTTCTCCGCATCAGAGATGGGGCAGTAGGTGGACAGTGCCTCGGCCCCGCGCATGACGTTGATCGCGTTGATGTAGAACTCCCCGGCCACCCGAGCGGTCTGCTTGTTGCGCCCGAAGGAGAACATCCCCACCCCGGGCACGAGCACGATCGCCGGGTCGGCCCCCCGCATCGCCGGGTCAGATTCACTGGCGTGGGCTTGATAGTAGGCCGCGTAGTCTTTGCGGTACTGCGCGTGCAGTTCCTTCAACCGCGCGATGGAATCCTCGATCGAGGCGTTCGCGGGCAGGTCGAGCACCATCGGCTTGACCTTGGTGCGCAGGAAGTGATCGGGGCAGGAGGTCCCCAGCGCCGCCAGATCATGGAGTTTTTCGTGGGCCATGAACTCCAGCACCACCTCCGCATCGGTGAAGTGCCCCACCTGGCGCAGATCCGCCGAGGCCAGCCCACGGATCGTGGGGAACAACGCGGCCGCCTTAGCTCTGCGCTCTTCCTTTGCCAGCGGGCCATACCCCGCCACCGGGGCGCCGAACGGGTCGGGCCTGCCGTGTTCGATGATGTACTTCTCCGCGGTGTCGATGATCCACAGCGAGTTGTTCTCCGCTGCCTCACTGGTCTCTCCCCAGGCGGTGATCCCATGTCCACCCAGGATGCACCCCACGGCCTGCGGGTTCTGCTCCTTGATCGCGGCGATGTCGAGCCCGAGTTGAAAACCGGGGCGGCGCCAGGGCACCCACACGACCTTGTCGCCGTAGATCTTCTTGGTGAGCTCCTCACCATCCACCGCGGTGGCGATCGCGATCCCGGCATCGGGGTGCAGGTGATCAACGTGCGGGGCATCAACCAGTCCGTGCATCGCGGTATCGATGCTCGGGGCCGCCCCGCCCTTGCCGTGCAGGGTGTAATCGAAGACGGCGACCATCTCATCCTCACGCTCCACCCCGGGGTAGACCCGCTCCATCTGACGCAGGCGGTCCATGCGCAACACGCACAGCCCCTCTTCCCTCAAGGTCCCCAGGTCCCCACCTGAGCCCTTCACCCACATGAGCTCCACATCATCCCCGGTAACCGGGTCGACCTCGCTACCCTTGGCCGAAGTGTTCCCCCCGGCATAATTCGTATTCTTCGGATCCGCACCCAACCGATTCGACCGGGCAAGCAGATCAGCTACAACTGGATTCGTCATGATGTTCCTTTGAACTTGTAATACAGAGTCTTTAGGCGCCCCAGCTCGCCTGCACGCCGCCGACGCGGTCGTCGGCGATGCGGGCGAGGTATCCGGAGTCGAGGAATGCTTTCATCGGGTCGGCGGGCAGGCCACGCTCCTCACGCCAGGCGGCGAGGCCGGGGCGGACGTCGGTGTAGAAGGCGTCCATGAACACCTCGTTCCCGGCGAGCACGTCGTTCGCTTCTTGCGCCGCGGTGAGGGCCTCCCGGTCGACCAGCAGCGCCCGGGCGGTCATTTCCTGCACGTTGAGTACAGAGCGGATCTGGCCGGGAATCTTCTCCTCGATGTTATGGCACTGGTCGAGCATGAAGTTGACATCCGGGCTGTTGAGGCCGCCCCCACGCACCACCTCGAAGATGATCCGGAACAGCTGGAAAGGATCGGCTGCGCCCACGATGAGGTCGTCATCGGCGTAGAAGCGGGAGTTGAAGTCGAAGGCACCGAGTTTCCCGACCCGCAGCAGTTGCATGACGATGAATTCGATGTTTGTACCGGGCGCGTGGTGGCCGGTGTCGAGGCAGACGGTCGCGTTCTCTCCGAGCGCGGCGGTTTGGGCGAAGGCGGTGCCCCAGTCGGGAACGTCAGTGTGGTAGAAGGCCGGTTCGAAGAACTTGTATTCCAGAACCAGGCGCTGGTCGCCGCTGAGCTGCGCGTAGATCGTCTGCAGCGATTCGAACAGCCGGTCTTGCCGCCCACGCAGGTCGGCCTGGCCGGGGTAGTTGGAGCCGTCGGCGAGCCAGATCTTCAGATCGCGGCTGCCCGTCTCGTTCATGATCTCGATGCAGCGCAGGTGGTGATCGATCGCTTTTTGGCGAGTGGCGGCGTCATGGTGGGTGAGGGAGCCGAACTTGTACTCTTCGGCCTGGAAGGTGTTGGAGTTGATCGTTCCCAGCCGCATCCCGTTGTCCTCGGCGTGTTCGCGGAGCTGGGAGTAGCTGTCCACCTCGTCCCAGGGGATGTGCAGCGCGACTTGGGGGGCGAGGCCGGTGTACTTATGTACTTGGGCGGCGTCGGAGATCTTTTCGAAGGGGTCGCGCGGTGTTCCCGGCGTTCCGAATACTCGAAACCGGGTACCGGAGTTGCCGAATGCCCAGCTCGGAAGCTCAATTTCTTGGGCGGCAAGCTCATCGCTGATTGCGGGGGTGAAAGATGACATGGGAACTCCTTATTGCTGGCGCGAGCGGGCAGTGGTGAGCTGGTCTTCGAGGTTGAACACTTCCTCGAGGACCGCGGCGTTTTGATCCGGACGGTCGCCTGCACCGATGAAGAATGGGGACATGCGCTCCTCCCACTTCGCGGTGCGCGGATCGCGCGCGAGGGCGGCCTGGGAGGCAGTGTCGTCGTCGGTTTCGTAATAGCCGATGAGCAATCCGTCGCCGCGTAGGAACAGCGAGTAGTTGCGCCGGCCGCTATCTCGGATCGCGTCAAGCATTTCGGGCCAGACGGCGGCGTGGGCCGTGCGATACTCCTCAATCCGGGCGGGATCGACCTGAAGTTGGAAGCATACGCGTTGCACAGATCCTCCTTGCGAGCTGCGGGTGCGGCGCGTGCCGCACCCGCAGAGGTGCGACTTAGAAGTCGAACTCGTCGATGTTGTCGGCGTCGAAGACGTACGGGTCGCCAAGGACGACCACGGAGTCCTCTTCCACGGTGTATTCACCGAGGTCACCGGCGCTGAAGGTGTCGCCTTCCTCGCCCGTGATCTCCCCGTTGATCAGGGCTGCCGATGCGTAGGCGGTGAGGTAGCCGAGCTCCTCGGGGTTCCACAGCGCGAACGCCTCGACCGTGCCGTCTTCGATGTATTCACGAAGCTGGTTCGGGGTGCCCAGACCGGTGAGGTACACCTCGCCCTTGTATTCGGAGGTGGACAGGTAGCGTGCTGCTGCCGCCATTCCCACCGTGGTGGGGGAGACGATGCCCTTGAGATCGCTGTGGGACTGCAGCAGAGCTGCGGTCTTGTCGAAGCTCATCTGGTCCTCGTCGTCACCGTAGGCGATCTCCACGATCTCCAGGTCCGGATACTCGTCCGCAGCGTACTCTTCCATCTTCTCGATCCAGGCGTTCTGGTTCGTCGCGTTCGCTGCCGCGGACAGGATGGCGATCTCGCCGGAGCCACCGATCTGGTCGGCGATGAGGTCGATCTGCGCGCGGGCGATGCCGTCGGCGTCCGCCTGGTTGATGAACAGGTCGCGGCATTCGGAGTCGGTGTCGGAGTCGAAGGTGACGACCTTGACTCCGGCGTCCTTCGCCTCGACGAGCGCGTCGCAGATCGCCGTCGGGTCGTTCGCAGAGACGGCGATGGCGCCGACCTGCTGCTGGGTGAGGGTGTTGATGTAGCTCACCTGTGCGTCGGGGGTGGCCTCGGAGGGGCCGACCTCGGCGAACGTCCCACCGATTTCCTCGAGCGCCGCTTCGCCACCTTCGGAGGAGGCATCGAAGTACGGGTTACCGAGGTTCTTCGGCAGGAAGGTTACCGAGACGTCCCCGCCATCGCCGGCGCCGGCGTCTGCGTCCCCTCCTTCGTTCCCGTTGTCCGAGCCGCCCGAGCAGGCCGCTAGCGCAAGAGCTGTGGCGGCGGTGATGGCAGCGAGGCTACTCACGCGATTCTTGATACGCATGGTTGTTTCCTTCCGTTATGTCGTGGTCTTCTGTGACCGGCTGCTGGTGAGTTTGGCTGCACGGGCTTTCACCCACACGGCCAGACTTGTTGACACCACGGACGCCACCAGTAACAGACCCGTGATGATGTTGATGACATCGGAGGTGACGTTCGCCAGGCGCAGGGCACTGGCGAGGACTCCGATGAGGAGGACACCGGGGATCACGCCGTGAAGCGCGCCCCGGCCACCGAAGATCGATACTCCGCCCAGGAGTACCGCGGCGACGACTTGCAGCTCGAGCCCAGTGGCGTTGTCCCCTCGGGCGGAGCCGTACCGCAGTGTGTAGTAGATGCCTGCGAGGGCCGAGACAGTCCCGCACAGGGCGAACAGGATGAACTTGGTGCGTTCGACGTTCACCCCAGAGAAGTGGGCCGCGGACTTCGACAGTCCGATGGAGTACACCCCGCGGCCGAATGGGGTGAAGTGGAGCAGGATCGCAAAGACGACGAGCAGCGCGAGGAACAGCAGGGTGACCACGGGGATCGGGGTCTCCCCGATCCTCGCTTTGGCCAGGTCGGTCCAGAACTCCGGGAAGTCCGTTACGGCCGTCGTCCCGAGCAGTCCCACGGCTAGTCCGCGGAACAGGGCGAGGGAACCGATCGTCACCGCGAGTGAGGGCAGCCCGACCACGGTGACGAGGAAACCGTTGAGGGCCCCGCCGACCGCGCCGGCGAGGAGGGCGATCCCCGCTGCGGCCGCGAAGGGGAGTCCGGCCTGGGTGAGGACCCCGGTGAGGACGCTCGCGAGCCCCATCATCGAGGCGACCGAGAGGTCGATCTCCCCGGTGATGATCACCATCGTCATCGGCAGCGCGATGAGCAGGATCGGCATGACATCGAGGATCAGGTAGCTCAGCGTGATCGGCTGGCTGAATCCTTGGATCTGCGCCGCGGCGAAGACGACGACGATCGCGAGCAGGGCGATGACGGCTACCTCACGGGTGAGGAAGAGACGGCGCCACAGCGGTTTGTCGTAGTCGGCGTATTCGCGCAGGTCTGTGGACGATTGCATGGTGGTGGTCATGACTCAACCTCTCGTTGTTCCACCAAGCGGCGGGTTTGACGTAGCGAGAGCACCCGGTCGAGCACGATCGCACCGATGATGAGGATGCCGACGACTGCTCGCTGCCAGAAGTCGGGAATCCCGAGGATCGGCAGTGCTCGATTGATGGTCTTCAGAAGGATGGCTCCGATCGCGGCGCCGAGGATGGTCCCCGAACCACCGAAGATCGCGACCCCACCGATGACGACGGCGCCGACGGCCTCCAATTCCCAGCCGGAGCCGGCTTGGGAGGACACGGTGCCGTAGCGGGCGGCGTACAGCACCCCGGCGAGGCCAGCGAGCGCGCCGGAGACGGTCATCGCCGTCAAGAGCCGGCGGGAGACCTTCAACCCGTACAGGTGGGCGGCATCGGGATCGGAGCCGATGGCGTAATACTCGCGCCCGCCGCGAGTGTTGTGCATGTACCAGGCGGCGATGATGAGGACGAATACCGCGATGATCGTCAGGAGCGGTATGCCGAGGAGTTTGCCGGTGCCCAGGTGCAGGAACGGGCGGGGCATGTCGGAGGCGTTGATCCGGCTGGAACCGGCCCACATCACCGTCACGCCGCGGTAGACGTACATCGTGCCCAGGGTGAGCACGAGGGAGGGTACCTTCGCGTAGGCGACGAGCACCCCATTGAGGAGCCCGAGCACGGCCCCGAGCGCGGTGACGATGAGAAATACCGCGATGATCGGGATCCCGGGGTAGTCGATGAACAGGCGTCCGGTGAGGAACGCGCACAACCCGAGCACCGAACCGACCGAGAGGTCCACGTTTCGGGTGATGATGACGATCGCCTGCCCGACCGCAACGAGAATGAGGAGCGAGGGGGTGAGCAGGAGGTCACGCAGCCCGTCGCCGGAGCCGAGGAAGTTCGGGTTCTTAACTGTCGCTGCGGCGATGACGAGCACGAGCGCGAGTGCGATCCCCAGTTCCCGGGACCGGGAGAGGTGGGTGAGTCGATGCCACCACGGGGTGGAGGTCGACGGGGTTGCCGTTGAGGTCATCAGGCCACCTCCTCCCGTTGATACTTCGTCGCCGCGCGCATGACGGATTCGGAATCCGCTTCACTGCGGGGGATGTCAGCGGTGAGGTGCCCCTCACACATAACGAGGACACGGTCGGCCATGCCCAGTACCTCCGGAAGTTCAGAAGAAATCATGATGACGGCGAGGCCCTCATCCGCGAGTTCGGATAGGAGTCGGTGCACCTCGGCTTTGGTGCCGACGTCGATCCCCCGAGTGGGTTCGTCCACGATGAGAAGTTTCGGGTTGGTCGCGAGCCATTTCGCGAGGACCACTTTTTGTTGGTTACCGCCCGAAAGCGTCCCGGCGATCGTCGATAGGGCGCTGGTTTTCACCTCGAGCCGGCTTGCCCACACCCGGGTCGCTTCGTTCTCCGCGGAAGCAAATAGCAGGCCGAGCTTGGTGAGGCGCCGGCGGATCGCCTCAGTGACGTTGTGCCGCACCGTGGCGTCGATGACGAGCCCCTGGTTCCGACGATCCTCCGGCACCAGCGCCACTCCGGCCGCCATGGCCGCCCGCGGCTGTTGTTTGGGGAGTTTGCGGCCGAACAGCTTGATCGTCCCCGATTCGTAGGGGTCGACGCCGAAGATCGCCCGGGCAACTTCGCTGCGCCCCGCGCCGACCAGGCCGGCAAGGGCAACGATTTCGCCGCCCCGGACGTTGAAACTGATGTCGTTGAACATTCCGGTCTGGGTGAGGTTCTCGACTTCCAGGACGACGTCGCGCGGGGTCGTTTCGATCTTGGGGAAGAGTTCGTTCACCTCGCGCCCGACCATCTGGGTGACCAACGCGTCGGAACTGGTGTCCTTGATCGGTGTGGTGTCGATATAGCTCCCGTCCCGCAGTACGGTGACGGTGTCACAGAGTTCGAAGATCTCCTCGAACCGGTGGGAAATGAATACCAGGCCCCGGTTCTCATCGCGCAGCGCACGAGCGATCGTGAACAGGCGTTCAACCTCGACCCCCGACAACGCGGCGGTGGGCTCGTCCATGATGAGCAGTTTCGCGTCGAGGGATACAGCTTTCGCGATCTCGATGACCTGCTGGTCGGCGATCGAGAGGCCCTCGGCGGGGCGATCGGGATCGATATCCACGCCGAGACGGTTGAACAGTTCAGTTGCTTCTTTCCGCATGGCGCCTCGGTCGATCCGACCGAACTTGGCTACGGGTTGGCGCCCCATGAAGATGTTCTCGGTGACCGACAGGTCGGGAAAGAGCGTCGGCTCCTGATAGATGACCGCGATTCCCGCGCTCTTCGATTCGGCTGTCGAGGTGAAATCCACCGGTTCGCCGTCGAAGATGAAATCCCCGGAATCGCGCTGATACAGCCCCGCGACGATCTTCACCAGTGTGGATTTGCCAGCGCCGTTCTCGCCGATGAGCGCGTGGATCGAACCGCGGTCGACAGAGAGTGACCCGGACCGTAGGGCTACGACGGAGCCAAAAGTCTTACGTATGTCACGCAACTGCAAGATCGGAGCGGGCTCGTCGCTCAAATCTGGAGACTTCCTCATTGACATCAGTTCCTCTTTTGCTTCGCTGCATCGAGCGTTGTGCTGAATCGTTTCAAGCTTGCTGGTAGCCTGACATGCGGTTTGTATTAGTGTCAAGTCGAAGAAATAATCAGGAACACGTCTGGTGAAGGCTTCGAGTATGCCGGCAGTGCTGCATGGACGTTGGTAAAGGAAAGTAGGGAAACACGCGTGTCTGCGAGTGTGCGGGATGTTGCGAAACGAGCGGGAGTGTCGGTCGGCACTGTTTCGAACGTGCTCAATCATCCTGAGAAAGTCTCTGCGGCGACCGTTAAACGTGTCAAAACCGCCATCCGGGATCTCGGCTTCGTACGCAACGACGCCGCGCGGCAGCTGCGCGCCGGCAAATCGCGCAGTATCGGGCTGGTCGTGCTCGACCTCGCCAACCCCTTCTTTACCGACCTGGGGCGCGGCGTCGAAGCCCGCGCGGACTTGGCGGGGCTCACCGTGCTCGTGGGAAATAGCGCGGAGGACGCCCAGCGCGAGCGGCGCTACTTGGAGCAATTCGAGCAACAGCGGCTGCAAGGCATCCTGCTCACGCCTCGGGGCGAGGCAGTGGAGAGGCTTGTGGACCTGCGCGAGCAGGGCATCGCCGTCGTCCTCGTCGACCGGGAGGCGGGGGAGTCCGGGTTTTCCTCGGTGGCGGTCGATGACGAAGCGGGTGGGGTGCTGGCGGCCAAGCATCTGTTAGAGATCGGCCGCCGCCGGATCGCCTATGTCGCGGGTCCGACGGCGATTCGCCAGGTTTCCGATCGTCTTCGAGGTTTGAATTCGGCGACGGCGAACAGCGGAGCGAGCGTGGAGGTTATCGAAGTCCCGGCTCTTTCGCTCGCGTGCGGGCGCCGGGCCGGGGACGAGATCGCAGCCCGCCCCGAACGCGAACGTCCGGATGCCATTTTCGCGGCGAACGATCTGCTCGCCATCGGGCTCCTGCAGGGCTTGATGAGTGGGCATGTCGCCGTACCGGAAGACATTGCGATTATCGGCTACGACGACATCGAATTCGCCTCCGCCGCAGTCATTCCGCTCTCCTCGATCCGGCAACCGGCCTACGCGATGGGGGAGTCCGCTTTCGATCTTCTTATCGACGAAGCGAACGCTCTCTCCCGTGGGGAAGTGCCGGTCCCGCGTCGCGTGGTGTTCGAGCCCGAGCTCGTGGTCCGCAACTCGACCCGGCCGTGAACCGCGTCGCGGCGTGGGCGGTCCCTACCCGGATGCCTACCGGCCAGCGTTTCCCCTCGCCAATATCGTGGCCCCTCGCGCCTTGAAACGTATCACGGGCACCAGTAAACGTGCGCCCGCCGAACATGACACTATTTGCGCAACTCTTTACGGAA
>Ga0209487_1003039_pt1 | contig 13354 bp, 10 predicted proteins | sample Poulit2012_FD_187524 | JGI IMG/M metagenome (GOLD analysis project Ga0209487, IMG submission 187524) | Agricultural soil microbial communities from Georgia to study Nitrogen management - Poultry litter 2012 (SPAdes) (version 2) | ecosystem: Environmental > Terrestrial > Soil > Agricultural land... | reverse complement strand
ATCAAATTGTAAATTCAGATCAACAAAACACTTATTTCATCGTTATTGCTCATCAGACAGAAAGTGAACGAGTAAATGAAATTTTATTAAATACGGGTGTATCTGAACATTCTATAAAATACGAAGATATGCCGAAAGATATCATTACGCAGTTACAGGAAAGAAAGAAAACTTTAGAAAAACAATTAAATACGGAAAGGAAAAAATTAATCGCTTTAGCAAACAGTCGATTAGATGAAACTAAACTTATATATGATTACATAATGATGGAGAAAAATCGACTCTTAGCTACAAATAACTTTTTAAAGACCAAGTCAATTATGATTATGGAAGGATATATTCCAACAGAACTACATAAAGAATTTAAAAAGACTTTAAAAGACACTTTAGGCAATGAATATTATTTACAAGTAAAAGCTGCGAGTGTAGATGATTCTGAAGTACCTATATTACTTAAAAATTCGGAGTTTTTCGAGGCCTTTGAATCGGTCACTGAAATGTATGCATTACCAAAATATAGTGAGATTGATCCAACCCCTTGGTTCTCAATATTTTATGCAATATTTTTCGGCATGATGATAGGTGATGCAGGTTATGGGTTGTTAATGTTTATCTTAACCTTTGCAATCTTGAACATTTTTTCTTTAAGACAGCGCCAAAAGAATTTCTTTAAGTTCTTTTATTATTTAAGCTTTTCCACTATTTTGTGGGGAGCTATCTTTGGCTCCTTTTTCGGGAATGTTTTTGAATTACCTGCTCTAATTGATACAAATGAACAATACAATCTTTTACTAATTTTATCGATTGTTCTTGGTGTTATACACGTGTTTTTTGCACTGGGTGTCCAAGCTTATGTAGAAATTAAAAGAGGAAAACCTTTAAATGCTTTATTTGATGTTGGCTTTTGGTACATGTTGTTAAGTGGAGCTATTATATTTTTATTAAGTTTATTTTTGTCGATCTTTGAACCTTTCAAAACTCTTGGATTAATTGTCATGGTTATCGGTATAGTTGGCATTTTAGTAACCGGTGGAAGACAGCAAAAAAGTATTGGAGGAAAAATTGCCGGTGGTTTATATAGCTTATATGGAATAACAAGTTATATTGGCGATTTTGTATCTTATTCTCGATTAATGGCGTTAGCTTTAGCAAGTGGATTTATCGCCTATGCGATAAATTTAATGGTCGGTATGTTATTTAATCTAGGATTTTTAGGGATAATTGTTGGAATTGTTATTTTTATTATCGGTCAAGGTTTTAATTTGTTTTTAAGTATTTTAAGTAGTTATGTCCATACATTACGTTTAACTTATGTTGAGTTTTTTGGGAAATTTTACGAAGGCGGTGGAAGACCTTTTCAAATCTTTCGTAATGCTTCTAAATATATCGATGTAAAATAAATCACAGTGGAGGAGAAAGTAATGAATATTGCAGAAATTTTATTTGAATATAGTGGAATCGTTTTTGGAGGATTAGGAGTAGCTTTAGCAGTTATTATGTCTGGAATTGGTTCTGCAAGAGGAGTTGGTTTAGTCGGTGAAGCCGCTTCTGGTTTAATGATTGATGAACCAGAAAAATTCGGTCGTTCCCTCGTTATGCAACTGCTCCCGGGTACCCAAGGACTTTATGGCTTTGTTATTGGACTTCTTGCGATACAACAATTGTCAGTTTCTATGTCTTTAGCTCATGGTTTATATATTTTAATGGCTAGCTTACCGATTGCTTTCGTTGGTTGGAAGTCAGCTATCTTTCAAGGAAAAGTGTCAGCAGCAGGTATAACAATTTTAGCTAAAAATGAAGCAGAAACAACAAAGGGTATTATTTACTCTGTAATGGTAGAAACCTATGCTCTCCTTGCCTTTGTTATTTCATTAATATTATTAACTACTGTAAGCTTTTAAACTTTAACAGGACGTGATGATATGACGAATTTAGATGCTATCATTAACAAAATTATGGCAGATGCTGAAGAAAAGGCAAAAAAAATAATAAAGGAAGCGGAAGATGAAGGAGAGAAATTAATAGAACGATCTGAAACAGATGCTAAAGAGAAGGTAGATAGACGGATTCAGCGAGCTAAACTCGAGAGTGAACAATATATTGATCGAACAGTTTCCAGTGCAAGAATTAAAGCGCGGGATGCACAATTAAAGGCTAAAGGAGAAGTAATCGATCGAGTTTTAAAAGAGGCAGAGAAAGAACTTATTTCATTAACAGATGAACAGTACATACAATTTTTAAAAAGTTATTTACATAATATCTCCTTAAAAGGAAATGAAAAGTTACTAGTTCCTGAAAATCGCCAAAAAGCTGTAGAAGCTTTATCCCTTGATATCCCTATTGAGGTATCTAAGGTAATTGAATCTGGTTTTCAACTAGTAGATGATCGCATGATTCACAATTACTCATGTTCATCCATAATCAAATTTTATGAAGATGGATTCCGAAAAGTTGTAGCAAACTATTTGTTCAACGAGAAGGAGTGATAAAATGAAACGTATGGATTACACTCAAGCAGTTGTTCGCATTCGGGTTTTAGAAAAAGAACTCCTTACTCGAGAGAAGTTTGAACAAATGTTAGAAGCTAACGATTTACAAGAAGTTTACCAAATTTTACAAACAACAAAATATGCAAAATATATCCAAGATGATTTACTTGCAACAAATTACGAGCAAATTTTAACAAATTCTTTACTGGATGAATATCGTTTTATTCAAGAAATAGCAATTGATCCAGAGATAGTCTCTCTTTTATTACTAAAATATGACTTTCATAATTTAAAAGTGTTATGTAAGGAATTATTAAATCAAGAAAATTTATCCCATTTATATTCCTCCTTAAGTACGTTAAATATAGAAGATATAAAAGAAAAAATAAAATTAACAGATGAGACAGAAGGGGACTTTGCGATATCAGCCCTTCATGCCGTAAAACAAGACTATTCAAGTTTTAAAGATCCACAAAGAATTGAAATACTTTTAGATCGCTTTTATATGGAAACCTTATATGAACGTATTCATTTTTTAGAAATTCCTCTTTTAAAGCAATATTTAACCGGAAAAGTTGATTTTAATAACGTTATTACTGTTTTACGAGCAAGGAATCAAAAGAAGGATTTAAATTTTTTAGAAGAAGTTTTGCTAGACTATGGAAGTATTGAAAAGGAAAAGTTACTTTTTTCTCTTCATGATTCGATTCGCAACATGATTCAACAGATTAAAAATGAATCTATTGGTAATTACGTCGTTGAAGGCTTAAAAGCATATAAGGCTTCTGGACAACTTGTAACGATAGAGAAAGAAAGAGATAACTATTTACTAGAAGTAATTGATGAGGCTAGAAATATCCATTTTGGGCCCGAACCTCTCATTGCCTATTTATTTAAGAAAGAAAATGAAGTTAAAATTTTGCGAATGATTTTTATTGCTAAATTGAACAATATTTCAAAGGAAAAGATTCAAAAAAGGATGCGAAATATTTATGTCTAACTCTAAAATAGCTGTTATTGGTGACAGAGATTCTGTTTTGGGCTTTAAAGCCTTAGGCATAGAAGTTTATACCCCAGAAAAAGAAATAGACATTCGAAAAACGATCCATCGTTTAGCTGCTAATAATTATGGTGTTTTATTTATTACCGAGGAATTAGCAAATAAAAGTAAAGATACAATCGCGAGATTTGATGAACAATTTATCCCAGCAATTATTCCCATTCCAAGTAATCAAGGCACTTTAAATATCGGTATGGATCGAATTGATGAAAATGTTGAAAAAGCAGTTGGTGTCAATTTATTTTAGAAAGGAAGGCTTAACTTGAAAGTAGGCACAATCGTAAAGGTTTCCGGTCCCTTAGTTGAGGCTAAAGGGATGGAAGAAGCAAACGTATATGATGTAGTTCAAGTTTCTGAAGATAAACTAATTGGTGAAATTATCGAAATGCGAGAAGACATCGCATCGATTCAAGTATATGAGGAAACTACTGGAATTGGTCCCGGTGAACCGGTTTATACAACGGGAGAACCATTATCCGTTGAATTAGGTCCAGGTATTTTAGAAAAAATGTTTGATGGGATTCAAAGACCCCTTGAATCTGTACAAGATCTAACGGGAGATTTTTTAACAAAAGGAGTCGATATTCCAAGTTTAGATCGAAAAAAGAAGTGGTATTTTACGCCGACAGTTTCAGTGGGAGACTTTGTTTCTGAGGGAGATATTATTGGAACCGTTCAGGAAACTTCAGTCATTGAGCATCGAATTCTCATCCCACAAAACATATCTGGAAAAGTTACAGAAATATATGAGGGAGAATTTACGATCACTGAAGATATATGTATTTTAGATAATAAAACAGCTATACAAATGATGCAAAAATGGCCGGTTAGAAAAAGTAGAGGATATCAAAGAAAGTTAGATCCTACAGAGCCACTATTAACTGGACAACGAGTCATCGACACATTCTTCCCTGTAACAAAGGGAGGGACTGCTGCTATCCCAGGGCCTTTTGGATCTGGAAAAACAATTGTTCAACATCAGCTTGCTAAATGGGCAGATGCGCAAATTGTCGTTTATATTGGATGTGGTGAACGCGGAAATGAAATGGCCGATGTTTTAATGGAGTTTCCAGAAATTGAGGATCCTCATACAGGAGAATCCCTAATGAAAAAAATCGTTCTTATTGCGAACACATCTAATATGCCTGTTGCTGCAAGGGAAGCATCTATTTATACCGGGATAACAATTGCTGAGTATTATCGGGATATGGGTTATTCTGTTGCTCTTATGGCGGATTCCACCTCTAGATGGGCTGAAGCTTTAAGAGAGATGTCTGGTCGATTAGAGGAAATGCCAGGAGATGAGGGGTTTCCCGCATATTTGGCATCACGAATTGCAGAATTTTATGAAAGAGCAGGAAAAGTAATCTGTCATGGAAAGGATGAGCGGGAAGGTGCCCTGACAGTTATTGGTGCAGTTTCACCACCCGGCGGGGATATTTCTGAACCGGTAACCCAATCAACCTTACGTATTACAAAGGTTTTTTGGGGTTTAGACTATGCTCTATCCCATGCTAGACATTTTCCAGCAATTAACTGGTTAAATTCCTATTCTTTATATCAATCAAAAGTCGATGAATGGATGGACGAACAGATCCACTCTCAGTTTTCAATCTACCGAAAAAATGCGATAGACTTGCTCCAAGAAGAGTCTGAATTACAAGAAATAGCTCGATTAGTCGGTCGAGATACTCTTTCGGCGGAAAATCAATTTAAACTAGAGGCTGCCCGTTCAATCCGCGAAGACTTCTTACAACAAAATGCTTTTCATGATGTAGATACATTTTGTTCACGAAGAAAACAGTATGAGCTACTAAAACTAGTTGTTGAGTTTTATATACAAGGGAAAAAAGCCTTAGCTAAAGGTGTATATTTAGAGGAAATTGAAAACTTGCCGATAAGAGAAAAAATCGCCCGAGCGAAGTTTATCGATGAAAACAACATAACTGATATTGAACAAATTTATGACAATATGAAAAATGATCTTAAAGCTTTAATTGACAAGGTAGGTGTATAAATTGCCTAAGGAATATAAAACTGTTACAGAAGCTGTTGGACCTTTACTTATTGTCGATCAAGTAGATGATGTAAAATATGACGAATTAGTTGAAATTGAACTCCAAACAGGAGAAATTCGCCGAGGAAAAGTGTTAGAAATTGATCGAGATAAAGCAATGGTTCAACTTTTTGAAGGTTCTAGTGGCATCAACTTACAAAATACGCGTGTGCGATTTTTAGGTAGACCCCTTGAACTTGGTGTTTCTCCTGATATGATCGGTAGAGTTTTTAATGGTTTAGGTGAACCAATCGATGGTGGTCCAGCTATTATTCCGGAAAAAAATTTAGATATTAACGGGATCCCTATTAATCCAGTTGCTCGAGATTATCCGAATGAATTTATCCAAACAGGAGTATCATGTATTGATGGCTTAAACACTTTAGTAAGGGGACAAAAGTTACCTATCTTTTCCGCTTCCGGTTTACCCCATAATGAACTAGCCGCTCAAATTGCTCGTCAAGCTACAGTTTTAGGCTCTGATGAACAATTTGCTGTTGTATTTGCTGCAATGGGAATTACTTTTGAAGAAGCACAATTTTTCATCGATGATTTAACAGAAACAAACGCAATTAATCGTGCAGTTTTATTTATGAATTTAGCAAATGAACCGACAATTGAAAGAATAGCAACCCCTAGAATGGCCCTTACGGCAGCTGAATATTTAGCTTTTGAACAAGATATGCAAGTTCTCGTTATTCTAACTGATATGACAAATTATGCAGAAGCTTTACGAGAAACCTCTGCAGCAAGAAGAGAAATTCCAGGGAGACGGGGATATCCAGGGTATATGTATACGGACTTATCGACAATTTATGAGCGAGCAGGACGTTTAAAGGGTAAAAGGGGATCCATCACTCAAATTCCAATTTTAACAATGCCGGAGGATGATATTACTCATCCAATTCCAGATTTAACTGGATATATTACTGAGGGGCAAATTATTTTATCTAGAGATTTATATAAAAGTGGGGTCACACCACCTATTAATATCGTTCCAAGTTTATCACGATTAAAAGATAAAGGTATTGGAGAAGGCAAAACTAGGGAAGATCATGCAGACACAATGAACCAAATTTATGCTTCCTATACAGCAGGCATTCAAGCTAGAGAGCTAGCGACAATTTTAGGAGAAAATGCCCTATCTGAATCGGACAAATCTTTTAGTCAATTTGCTGAAGAGTTTGATGAAAAATATGTGAATCAAGGCTTTCAGCGAAATCGAACGATTAAAGAAACCTTAGATCTAGGATGGGAACTGTTACATATTATTCCAAGGCGTGAGCTGAAGCGTATCCGTTTCGAGTTTTTAGAGAAGTATTTGGCGAAGGACAAAAAGGATCAGGGCGAAAGGGTTAGATAACTAATGGCACGTTTAAATGTGAATGCTACACGAATGGAATTATCTAATTTAAAAAAGCGGCTAGAAATAGCTGAAAGAGGACATAAACTTTTAAAGGATAAACAAGATGAACTTATGAGACAGTTTATCGATTTAAGCAAGGAAAACAAATGGCTTAGGGAAGAGGTAGAACAACAGCTTGAACAATCCTTTCGAAATTTTGCTCTAGCTAGCAGTTTAAACTCGGAAAAAATGTTAGAATCTGCTTTAAGCTTTCCAAAGGAAGAAATATCTTTAACACTTGAAAAGAAAAATATTATGAGTGTTCTCGTACCTGTACTTGATTTAAAAAGGAAAAGAAAAGAAGATCCTAGCAGTATATACCCGTATGGATATTTACAAACAACTGCAGAATTAGATGATGCACTTCAGAAACAATATGAGATTATTCCTGAGCTTTTAAAGTTAGCAGAGGTAGAAAAGTCTTGTCAATTGATGGCTGATGAAATTGAAAAAACCCGTCGTCGAGTAAATGCTCTCGAATATAAAACAATTCCAGAATTAGAAGAAACAATTTATTACATTGAAATGAAGCTTGATGAAAATGAAAGAAGTACAATAACTCGGCTCATTAAAGTAAAAGATTTAATTGATGAATAAGCAATGTTAAAGCACAAATCGCAAAATAGCGATTTGTGCTTTTTTTATGTGTGCCAGGCATGGCATTTATCTAGGTGGTGAAAGTCCACTGTGGGGGAACACATCATCCAACCACTAGGGAAGCGCAAGGTGCTTATTGTGAGATAAGAGCTGAAGGAAGCGTGTACCAAAATCTTGGTCCGACGAACAGAAATCTGATACCAAGGCTTTACAGACGGGTCAGGCTACATAACAAGTCGAAGCCCAAAAGATGTGCGTAACTCTGTGAAGTAAATCAGACGGATAAAAGAGGAAAGATAAATGTCTTACCCTGGGAGGTCTCACGGACAGTTGAGGAGTCCCCTATTAAGAAAACTGGTCGAAAAAGGTTAATCGTGAGAAGTCAGCAGAAACCATAGTAATGGCATCAGCCATGAAGGGTGGAACAATTTATAGTGTTTCTAACACCATTAATGCGTGAGGGATAAATTTCAGAATGTGTTAATGAGGAAAGTATGGACGTATTCCAAAGGATACTCAAAAGTAGAAATGTCTCTCATTACAAAAAGGGAAGGAAGAAACGAGTATGGAGCTTTTAGAAGAAATTTTAAGCAACGATAACATGAATACAGCTTATAAACAGGTATATCAAAATAAAGGGGCAAGTGGCGTAGATGGCATATCAACTGAGGATTTAGCGTATCATCTTCGGAAACACAAAGATGAAATACGTAACCAAATTAGGAAACGAAAATACCAACCAATGCCTGCACTTAGAGTAGAAATACCGAAAGACAACGGAAAGATGAGGAAACTAGGTATTCCAACAGTCGTTGACCGTGTCATCCAACAAGCTATCAGCCAAAAGTTAAGCCCGATCTTCGAACAACAATTTAGCGAAAACAGCTTTGGGTTTCGCCCAAGAAGAAGCTGCGAACAAGCGGTTATCAAAGCATTGGAATTTATGAACGATGGATATACGTGGCTAATAGATATCGATTTAGAACGCTTCTTCGACACTGTACATCACGATAAACTGATGAGGATAATCTCTCACACAATTAAAGATGGTGATGTGATATCGCTCATAAGGAAGTATCTAACAAGTGGGGTAATGGTAAACGGGAAGCACGAAGATACACTCGTAGGTACACCACAAGGTGGTAATCTCAGTCCATTATTAAGTAATATCATGCTTAACGAACTAGATAAAGAACTAGAAGCAAGAAACCTTCACTTCGTCAGATATGCAGATGACAGCATCATTTTCGTCAAAAGTCAAAAGGCTACAAATCGAGTAATGACATCTATCACGAACTTTATAGAAAAGAAACTAGGCTTAATCGTGAATGTCGAAAAGAGCAGAATATCTCGACCAAGAAACACAAAGTTTCTGGGGTTTGGTTTCTACTACGATGTAAATAAGAAAAAGTACCAACCACGACCACATTCAGAGTCGATACAGAAGTTCCAAAGGAAATTAAAGCAACTAACTAAACGAAATCAAAGTATCTCGCTAAATAACAGGATAACAAAACTAAAACAAGTTATCTATGGTTGGGTTAACTATTTCAAAATTGCGAATATGAAAGCATCACTCGCAACTATTGACGCAAAGCTACGTTCGAGGATATGAGTAATTATCTGGAAACAATGGAGGAACAATAAAAAGAGAATAAAATCTTTAGTCCAACTCGGCATTCCAGAGGAAGAAGCAAAAGGACTGACTTACTGTCGTAAAGGATACCGATTCATTGGATTATCAAAAGTTGTCCATAGAGCACTATCAAATAAACGCCTAAAGCAAAGGGGCATCCCCTTCGCTTTAGACTACTACTTAGAAGTACATACTGAAATATAAGTTGAACCGCCGTATACGGAACCGTACGTACGGTGGTGTGAGAGGGATGGAAAGTTAATTAACTTTCCTCTCTACTCGATTACTTACATAAAAAGTTCATAAGGATTTCAAACATTAATGATGAACTTAATATATAATTATGAATTAATATGTTATACTATTATCAATAATAACACATACTATTTAGGTGTTATAAATAAATTATGATAGGTGGTGAGCATATTTGAATAATAATATTTATGTGATATCAGATTCCATTGGAGAAACGGCAAGACTTGTAACAGAAGCCGTTCGTAAACAATTTAATAATGGTAAGGTACGTATCAAACAAAAATCTTATATCAATCATAAAGAAGATGTTAATCAAATTATAAAAGAAGCAAAAATGAGTAATAGTATTGTTGTATACACTATTGTTATTAGACAATTACGAGAGTATTTACAGAAAAAAGCACATAAAAATAATATAGTTATCATTGATATTCTTGGACCTGTCATCCATGCCTTTGAAAAAACCTTTAATAAACAACCTACCTATGAACCAGGTTTACTTCGAGCGATGGATGCGGAATACTTCAACAAAATGGAAGCTATTGAATTTGCTGTAAAATATGATGACGGAAAAGATCCCTATGGAGCTTTAATTGCAGATATTGTTCTAATTGGAGTTTCCCGCACGTCAAAAACTCCTTTATCTATGTATTTAGCTCATAAGGGTTTTAAAGTTGCTAATTTTCCCCTCGTACCTGAAACTCCTTTACCGGAGGAATTACATAACGTTTCTAGAAATAAATGTGTCGGTTTAATCATTGAACCAAGAAGATTAGTTGAATTTCGAAAAGAGCGGTTAATGGCCTTAGGATTAAAGGATCAAACAAATTATACAAGTTTAGAAAGAATTTTAGCAGAAATAGATTATGCTGAGAAAGTAATGAAAAACTTCGGTTGTCCTAAAATTGATGTTTCAAATCGTGCAATTGAAGAAACCGCTAATTTAATTATAAATTTATTACAAATAGAAAGAGGAATATAAGATGGCAAAATATGTCTATTTATTCAATGAAGGTAATAGTAAAATGAGAAGTATTTTGGGTGGTAAGGGTGCTAATTTGGCAGAAATGACAAATCTTGGCTTACCAGTTCCCTATGGTTTTACAATTACGACAAAGGCTTGCAATGACTATTATGATCATGACAAAGTCCTCTCAAAAGAAATGAAAATTCAAATAGATGAAGCATTAGAAGATGTTGAAGCAGAGTCAGGGAAAACCTTTGGTGACAGTAAAAATCCTTTGCTTGTCTCCGTCCGTTCTGGTGCTGTTTATTCCATGCCTGGAATGATGGATACGGTATTAAATTTAGGTTTAAATGATGAAACAGTTAAAGGTTTAGCCAAGCTGACAAATAACAGTCGTTTTGCCTATGACTCTTACCGAAGATTTATCCAAATGTTTAGTGATGTTGTCTTAGGTGTAGATCTGTTCTTTTTTGAGAACTATTTGGAAAAATTAAAGGAAGAAAAGGATTATGAAGCTGATACAGATTTAACAGCCGAAGATTGGCTACTTGTTACAGAACAATTTAAACAGATCTTAACTAAACATACGAGAAAAAATTTCCCACAAGATCCTAAACAACAGTTGTATTTAGCTATACAAGCGGTTTTTAATTCATGGAACAATGAACGAGCAATCATTTATAGAGAGCTACATAATATACCTGATCATTTAGGGACAGCTGTTACGATTCAATCTATGGTCTTTGGAAATATTGGAGAGGATTCAGGAACAGGCGTTGCTTTTACAAGAAACCCATCGACGGGTGAAAAGGAGTTATATGGAGAATACTTAAATAATGCCCAAGGGGAGGATGTCGTCGCTGGTATTCGAACACCAAAAAGCATTCATTCTTTACAAGAAATGCATCCAGATATTTACAATCAATTTTTAGATATATCCCGAAAACTAGAACTTCATTATACAGATATGCAAGATATTGAATTTACGATTGAAAAAAATCAATTATATATTTTACAAACACGAACAGGTAAACGAACAGCAGAATCCGCCATTCGTATTGCTGTTGAAATGAAAAAGGAAAATATTATTAATAAAAAAACAGCACTATTAAGAGTTGAACCGAAGCAGCTTGATCAATTGTTACATCGGAGAATTGATGAAAAACATAATAAAGAGCCTATAGCAAAAGGTCTACCGGCTTCCCCCGGGGCTGCTACAGGTAAAGTTATTTTTACTGCTGATGATGCTGAAATCTTTAACAATAAAGGTGAGAAAGTAATTTTAGTTAGACCAGAAACAACTCCTGACGATATTCATGGGATGATTGCATCTGAAGCAATTGTTACAAGTCGTGGGGGAATGACAAGTCATGCTGCTGTAGTGGCAAGAGGGATGGGGAAAGCTTGTATTGCTGGTTGTGAAGCGATAAAGATTAATCTGTCAGAAAAATACTTTAATGTTGGTGATATAACCGTTAAAGAAGGAGAGATGATAACGGTTGATGGCTCTACTGGTGAGATATTACTTGGAGAAGTTCCGATGATTGAACCTGAATTATCTGAAGAATTTCAATTACTTTTATCCTGGGCAGATGATGAAAGAAAATTAGCTGTACGGGCGAATGCCGATAAAAAAACTGATGCTAATAAAGCGTTACAATTTGGAGCAGAAGGTATTGGCTTATGTCGAACAGAACATATGTTTATGGAAGGAAAACGAAATGAAATTGTTCAAAAAATGATCCTTTCCGATAATTATAATGAGCGAAAAGAAGCTTTAGATGAGTTACTACCTTTACAACAAGAAGATTTTGAAGAGCTGTTTACGACTATGGATGGCTTACCAGTAACTATTCGATTACTTGATCCACCACTTCATGAGTTTTTGCCAAATAAAGAAGATTTATTAAAAAGGATAATTAAAATGGAGGCAAGCAATCAAAATAATGAGGAACTCGATGAACTTAAACAACTAATAAATCAGGTTGAACAATTAGAAGAATTTAATCCAATGCTCGGTCATCGTGGTTGCCGTCTAGGCATAACTTATCCGGAAATATATGAAATGCAAGCAAAGGCAATCTTTTATGCAACTGCAAAGGTTAAAGGGGAGGGGATAGAAGTGATACCAGAAATAATGGTCCCCCTCGTAATTCATAAAAAGGAATTACAAATATTAAGAAAAAGAATCGAGGAAGTTGCACGTATGGTTCAGGAAGAAACAAATAAGGACATCAAGTACATGATTGGAACAATGATTGAACTTCCAAGAGCAGCTTTAACAGCTGATGAAATTGCCGAACAAGCTGATTTCTTTTCCTTTGGTACAAATGATTTAACCCAAACGACTTTTGGCTTTAGCCGCGATGATGCGGAAGGAAAGTTTTTACAAACATATATTGAAGAAGATATTTTAACAACAAATCCTTTTGCACGAATTGATGAAAAAGGTGTAGGGAAACTTATTGAAACAGCTGTTACCTTAGGAAAATCTACAAACAAGACAATAAAGACGGGTATTTGTGGAGAACATGGTGGGGAACAACATTCCATTCAATTTTGCCATGAAGTTGGATTAGATTATGTAAGTTGCTCTCCATTTAGAGTTCCATTAGCAAGATTAGCAGCTGCACAAGCAGCTCTAAAAATTTAAAAATAAAACCCAAAGAACAGTGAGGAAATTCCTTCACTGTTCTTTAAATTATGTTACAATAGAAAGGGTTGTAAATAGTCATGAGAACGACTTTTAAAAATTAACACTCTAGTTTACATAATATATATTATAGGAAGTTGCTTATTTGAAACATATAAATATCTCAAAATGAATGTATACTTGAGTTATTGAGATATTTTCTTATTTTTTGGGGTATTATTCATATTTTATTCTTT
>Ga0209487_1003038_pt1 | contig 13355 bp, 13 predicted proteins | sample Poulit2012_FD_187524 | JGI IMG/M metagenome (GOLD analysis project Ga0209487, IMG submission 187524) | Agricultural soil microbial communities from Georgia to study Nitrogen management - Poultry litter 2012 (SPAdes) (version 2) | ecosystem: Environmental > Terrestrial > Soil > Agricultural land... | reverse complement strand
TTACGGAAAGCGGTATCCTTGGCCGTGCTGATGCCGAGTTTATGGAAAGTCACGATGTTTGGGCTTTTCTTGTAGGCGAAGCCTTTATGCGTGCTGACGATCCGGGTGCTGCGCTGAAAGAATTGTTCTTCTGATCTTCTAGCAGCGAGTTTCTGTGCGTCGTTCTATGCGCCGCTCTGCAGGATTTGTTTTTCGATATCTCGCTACGCTCGGAACTTCTTCAAAACAATTCCTTCCGAGCGCCTTGGTTCTGTAGCCTGTGCAGCAACAGGCTTTTTGTAGCCATGCCGCCTAAAGGAATATGTGTATTTCAGCCGGAGCTCCTAACGCTGCGTGCGGATGAAGCCACGTAAGAAAATGGCCCCCTGTAAGAAGGGGGCCTTTTGCGTGCTTTTTATAAAGCGGGTGGTTGCCGCAGCTTATGCGCTGACGACGCCGGCTTCTTCGGCTTGGGTGTCAGCGTGATATGAGGAGCGTACCATGGCGCCTACTGCTGCGTGTGTAAATCCAAGTTCGTATGCTATTTTTTCGAGTCGTTTAAAGTTGTCGGGGGTGACGTAGCGCAGTACTGGTAGGTGGTATTCGGTGGGTTGTAGGTACTGGCCGATGGTCAGCATGTCGACATCGTGTGCTCGTAGGTCGCGCATGACTTGGATGATTTCGTCGTCTGTTTCCCCTAGGCCGACCATTAGGCCGGATTTGGTGGGTACGTCAGGGCAGCGTTTTTTGAAGTCTGACAATAGCTTTAATGAGTGTTCGTAGTCTGCTCCGGGGCGTGCCTGGCGGTAGAGTCTAGGGACGGTTTCCAGGTTGTGGTTCATGATGTCCGGTGGACATTGTTCGAGGATGTCTAGTGCGCGTTCGAGGCGTCCTCTGAAGTCTGGTACGAGGACTTCTACTTTGGTGCCGGGGGCTTGTTTGTGGATTTCTTTGATGCATTCTACAAAGTGTCCTGCACCGCCGTCTCGCAGGTCGTCACGGTCAACTGAGGTGATGACTGCGTAGTTCAGTTTCATTTTGCCGATGGCACGTGCCAGGTTGGCTGGTTCATCCTGATCCAAGGCGTCTGGTCGGCCGTGTGCGACGTCACAAAAGGGGCAGCGTCGGGTGCATTTGTCACCCATTATCATAAAGGTAGCTGTACCTTTTCCAAAACATTCACCGATGTTGGGGCAGCTGGCCTCTTCGCATACGGTAAAGAGGTTAGTTTCACGCAGGATGCGTTTGATGTCTCTGAATTTGGAATTAGGCGCGGCGGCTTTGACGCGGATCCAGCTGGGCTTTTTAAGTGGGTTGGCTGTGCGCTCGACTTTGATCGGGATGCGCGATGTTTTTTCCTTGGCACGCTGGTGGCGTGAAGGGTCGTACTCCGTGCGTGGACGGACTGTGGGGCGATGGTTTGGCTGAGTCTGTGTCATGGTATGAATCTTTGTGTTGCACCTATTTGGTTTGATAACGCCTGCTGCATGTGTTGTAAGAACCGCTGGCCTACTTCTGATGGGGTGGTTTGTATGCCGCAGTGCGCCAAATCTGTGGTACGTAAATTAGCATAACCGCAGGGGTTAATCCCTGCAAAGGGGCTCAGGTCCATATCAATATTGATGGCAATACCGTGATAAGCACACCCTTTGTTAATTTTTACCCCTAGAGCTGCTATTTTAACCAATTCGTCATCCGGAATACTACCCCGCAGGGTGGTTTTTTTTGCCGGTACGTAGACGCCGGGGGCTCCGGGTTGCAGATAGGCATAGTGTGCCCCAAGATCCCCCAGGGTGTCGACAATAACCCTTTCTAGCAAGGCGACATACGACTTGACGTAAAGTCCATATCGACGCAGGTCTATCAGGCAGTAGGCGACTAGTTGGCCAGGGCCGTGGTAGGTGACTTGTCCACCGCGGTCAGCTTTGATGATGGGGATTTGCCCCGGGTTGAGGATGTGTTCTGGTCGCCCGGCCAGGCCCAGTGTGTAGACAGGGTCGTGTTCGAGCAACCAGATTTGATCTGCACTATCCGCATCGCGAGCAGCCGTGTAGGCTTGCATCTGGTCCCAGGTGTCCTGGTAATCCGGGCGCCCGGGTAGCCACCGTACTTTTAGGGGTACGGTTTCCTCTTGGCTTGGGTGCGGTTCGGATAGTTTGGAGCACATGTTTAATTTAAATTCCGCGGGTGGCTTAAAGTACGTAGGAAACCATGGGGTGCGAGGTGAGTGCGCGGTATATATCGTCCAGCTGCTCTTGCGAGGTGGCGTTGACGTGTAGGGTCAAACCGACATAATTGCCAGCGCGACTAGGTCGCATTTCTACTTCGGCTGGATCCAGTTTGGGATCGTATTCGCGTACCAAATCAGTCATGGTCTGGGCAAAGTCTGCCTCTGCGCGTCCCATGACCTTGATGGGAAAACGGCACGGAAATTCAAGGATGGTTTCTCGTTCGGTAGGTCCCGAAGAGCCTGAGTTTGTGTCGTCTGTACTCATCATTATGCTTCCAGTTTGAGTATTTCTTGGTCGTAGGCGGCCCGTAATTTTTGGTAGACGGGCCCGAGCTTGCCGTTGCCCACAGGTTGAGCGTTAAAGGTCATGATGGGCAGTATTTCTTTGGTGGCCGAGCTCAGCATGAGTTCATCGGCGCTTTGCACTTCCTCTTTGGCAATGGGGCGTGCTTCAAAGTCAACACCGCATTCTGCTGCCAGCTCTTCGAGCAGGCGGTAGCGGATGCCTTCGAGGATGAGGTTGTTGCGCGGGGGTGCCAAGAGCACGCCATCACGCACTACCCAGATGTTGCATGAGGCCCCTTCGGTAAGGTAGCCGTCACGGAATTGGACCACCTCGTCGACGCCGGCTTCGACGGCTTGTTGTCGAGCCAGTACGTTGCCAAGCAGAGAGGTCGATTTGATGTGACACATCAGCCAGCGTTTGTCTTCGATGCTGACTACGCTGAGCCCCTGAGTGCGTTGTTGTTCCGTAGGACGTGTAAAGGGGGCGATCATGCAAAAAATGGTTGGCTCGCTTTGTGCTGGGAATGCATGGTCACGTTTGGCAGGGCCACGCGAGACCTGTATATAAACCAGGCAGTCAGCGCCGCGGCCGGAACGGGCAAGCATGTCGAGTACGAGTTGTTCCCAATCATTGGCACTCCAGCCTGTTTCTATTTCAATAACATCTAAATTGCGCTGTAGGCGTGCCAAATGTTCGTTGATGCGAAATGGTCGCCCTTGATAGCAGGGGACAACGTCGTAGATGCCGTCACCGAAGATAAAACCTCGGTCCAGTACGGATATCTTGGCATCCCCCAGACGGACGTATGCGCCGTCCAAATACACTATGCTATCAGGGTCAATACCTGTGATCATGGTTGCCTCTTTATGATTCAAATAATCGTTGATTGAGTGGATTGAGTGATTTAAATTTGGTTTTGGTATTTAGTGGAACATGCGTCGTACTTTATCGACCATACGACCAAAAAACCCTGCCTGAGGGACATTGGCCAATGTCTCCAGTTTAACCTCTGCGAGCTCGTGATCGTCAAGCATAAATGCAACGGTACCGACCTCGGAGGCCGCTTTGACAGGTGCGACCAATGGCTGAGCATAATGCGCGACCGGTTTGACCTGATCCCCCATACCACGCGGTACGGTGACCCAGATATCACGCCCGAGGCCTAATCCCACTGTGTTTTCCTCGCCTTCCCAGACACGTGCGTCTACAATACTTTCGCCGGCGTCATAGAGCTTGACGTCTTCAAAGTTTTGGAAACTCCAATTGAGGATTTTAAGGCTGTCTTCGGTCCGTGCAGAATCACTACTGGTACCGACAACCACACTGATGACGCGGCGACCATCACGCAATGCTGTGCTGACTAGCCCATAGCCTGCTGATTTGGTGTGCCCAGTTTTCAGGCCATCAACGGTGGAATCCAGCCACAGCAAGCGGTTGCGGTTAGATTGTCGGATGTCATTCCAAGTGTATTCTTTTTGGTTGTAATAGTGCAGGTACTGCGGAAAGTCTTCTACCAAATTAGCAGCCAACAAGACAATATCGCGCACGGTGGTGATATGGGTTTCATGAGGCAGGCCGCTGGCGTTTTGGTGATGGGTGTTCTCTAACCCCTGACGCGCGGCCTCTTCATTCATCAAAGCGACAAAGGCGTCCTCGCTACCAGCGATGGCCTCGGCTAATGCCACAGTCGCATCATTACCTGATTGCACAATCATGCCCTGCAGTAGATCGTCAACACTGACCTGAGAGTTCGGTTCAATAAACATGCGCGAACCCTCGGTACGCCAAGCATTTTCCGAGACATTGAGTTCTTGGTCGAGCTGCAGGCGATTATTTTCTAATGCCTCAAAGACCAAATAGGCAGTCATTAATTTAGTGATCGAAGCAGGCTCAATCGGGTCATCCAAATTAAAGGCCGATATAAACTGCCCGCTGTTCACGTCGTAGCTAGCCCAGGCCTTGGCCCCGATGGTTGGTGCGGGGACATTACCTAATTGGCTAACAAAAAAATCAGAGGATTGGCCTGTGCTTGTCTGAGCCCCGTGGTCTTGCTCAGATGCGGTTTGCTCGGTGGTGTCATCCGTGGACTCGGACTCAGCCCATGCTGCAGGGGCTAACAAGGCCATGCATAGGGGCAATGCAAAGAGTATGCGCATCCAATCGAGCGCGCTTATTTTGATATTGCTTTTAATATTGCTAAATAAAGGGTGGAAACGCTGTTTCATCGGTGAAAACGCCTAGTAAATAAAAAGAGCCTAGCCTAAATTATAGCGAGGCTAGAAAATCAAGACTGCCGATACAGCATCAACTGTATCTGGTCGCTCACCAACTGCCTGAGCAAAATCAATTTGCCATGGAAGAAGTGCGTGCAGTCAGGAATTACAGTGACGGCCAGCCCGTGTTCTTTGCCAAACTCCATCGCCTCGGCAAGGGGCACCACCTCGTCATCGGCCCCGTGCACCAAATAAGTATGGTTAGGGACTTGAACCTCGATATGGCGGAATCGTTGCACTGCTGTCCCAGACAGTAATAATGCATCAGGAGTGGGTGCCTGCTCTTGGGCCAAAAGGGAATATAATTGAGCGGCCACTGCAGTACCAAAAGAAAACCCAGCTAATGCCCAAGGTTTGCCATCAAATTCGGGGAATTGTGATCGAAATTGTTCGACCAAGGCGTGCATGTCTTGCAGTTCGCCCTTGGCAGCGTCAAATTCGCCTGCAGATAAGCCTACACCACGAAAGTTGGGACGCACAGCGAGCAATCCCAAATCGGCACAAGCACGGCTGATCGTGGTGACGACTTTATTGTCGCGGGTGCCCCCTTCGGTAGGCAACGGATGCAAGACCAGAGCCCAACCACGTGGTGTTTCGTTGGGCCAATCGAGGGCGCAATCAATCACCCCGGCCTGGCCTTGAAATTGTATTGTCTTTGGTTTTTGCATGCTCATTACTTTTTGATTAAACAAAGTTTTATTCTAGTGACTGCCTAGCGGCTTGTCGAGATACACACATAGCAATTTTTTATCAATGTCTTTATCAGTTAGCTTACCTGCTCCTACAGAAATGATCGCACGTCTTGTGCGTATTTTGCCGCGTTTTGCTCAAATTCACTGGGTACCCGAAACGACGTCAACAAACACTGATCTAATTAGGCAGGCGCGCGACCCCGGCGGACAGCTGCTGCGGCCTTGGTTGCTAGGTGCTCATCATCAAACCAAAGGGCAAGGACGCGGAGGCAAACAATGGGACAACACACCCGGGACACAATTGATGTTTTCTTGTGCCTTTGATGTCTTTTTACCAAGCCAGCAATTACCCACTTTGTCACCGGCGATGGGGATAGCCGCCTGCCAGGCAATACGCAGTTTATTGCCCGGTTTTCAGGCCGAGCAGCTCAGCCTCAAATGGCCCAATGATTTAATGTGGGGGCACGCCAAACTAGCTGGCATCTTGACCGAGGTCACGCGCGCCAGTGCATCACGCCTAAGCCGTGATCATTTTGTCGTCGTCGTAGGTATTGGGATCAACCTAAACCGCGGTGCCGAGCTCAGCCAAAAACTGCAGCGCCCAATCGCAGACTGGAACCAAGTGTGCAAAACCATCCCCCAGGCAGGTAGACACAGCCCCGAGCATTTAGTCGCCGTGACTGCCCATCGCTGGCAGCAACAACTAAATAAAGTTACCAACAGTGGTTTTGCTAATTTGTGTGAGGACTTTCATGCCATTGATTATCTATACGGCATGCCCATTAATATCCTCAATGAGGGTATGATTACCCAAAATGGCATTGCGGCTGGCATCAACACCTACGGGCAATTACAGGTTCGTAACGGCAAACACACCCAGGCCATTTCAGTGGGCGATGTTTCTGTGCGCCCCCAGTACCAACAGGACAACGCACATGGCGAGCACACGCACTCGCCCAGGCAGGCATGATTTATGAAGGTTTTAATTGATCTGGGGAACACCCGACTCAAAGCCGGTTTGCTGCATCCCACCCTCCAGGGCCCTGAGCTGGCCACTACCTTTGCGACCTCATACGACCAACCTCAGGCCTTTAGTCAATGGCTCGAACGCACCCTACTAAATGATCCTGACCACCAAGTACAAGCACTAGGCATTAGTGTTGTGAGCGAACGCACCCGCAGTTGGGTAGAAAACATACTCAAAGATCATCAATGCCAAGTGCAGTGGTTAGATGCATGCACCCCTAGTCCTGTTGTACATAATGCCTACGAGGCCCCTACTCAACTAGGAGCTGACCGCTGGTTTGGCGCCTTGGGCGCCTTTTATCAACTCAACCCGCACCCCGCTCAAGCACTCGTTTATTGTAGTTTTGGAACGGCAACCACCATCGACACTATCGTCCCGCAAATGGCGTATCCAACCCAAGAAAAACGCAGTCATAAAAACTCTGACGCAGGCTCTGATAATCTCAACGATCATCATTCTAGCCATCACGACAATGAGCAGTCAGCACCCTCTAGGGAAAAACCGTGGGTCTATTTGGGCGGTTTGATTTTGCCCGGCCCCTACTTGATGTACCAATCACTGGATCAGCACACGGCCCGGTTAAGTCTGGGCCAGGGCGCTTTACAGGATTTCCCTGTCAACACACGTAGCGCGATTAGCAGCGGAATTGCAGCGGCGCAAACAGGAGCGCTCAGCCAACAAATCCGTAGAGCACAACAGCGCTGTCCAGAACACCCTGTATTAGTTGTTTGTTCAGGCGGTGGTTGGCCGTTGATTGCTACTGCAGTAGATCGTTTATTTCAGCAATGGCCACAGTTACATTCAAATGGCCCACTCCCTCAATTGCATTACTACGAGCATTCCGTCCTCTTGGGCCTGGGCAGCATACTGATCCAACCCAACCTGCCCTTGGGCTAGCGACTGTGCCGATGCATAGTTGAGACCCAGTATTAGCTGCCGTGCGCTGTGTTAGTTGCTGTGCACAGTGTTAGCTGCGATACAAAGGGTTAGCGGCTAGGCAAAACCCCGTTGATCTGCTGCCCCATTCATCGGTACACTTTGACAGATTGTGTCCGCGCCAGCGATTTTCCGCATGAGCGGGCTTTTCCTAACTGCGGTCTAAGACTAAGTTCTCAATGCGTATTTTGGTTATTTTATTTATCCTTATAAATGTTTGGCTATTTGCCTTGGGGCAGGGCTTTTTCGGTTTACCGCCTAGCGAGCAAGGCCGCAGCTTGCAACCTGCTGAATCTAAAGACAATGCCAAAATACAAATACAAAGCGTGCGTCAATAACGTACGTCACTAATATCTATCAGTTTTTTAGACATTGCCATGAAACCTATTCGTAAAGCAGTATTCCCCGTCGCTGGTATGGGGACCCGTTTTTTACCCGCTACCAAAGCAATGCCCAAAGAGATGTTGCCTGTAGTGGATAAGCCTTTAATCCAATACGCAGTCGAAGAGGCGATCGCCGCCGGCGTTACCGAGCTCATCTTTGTGACGGGCCGCAACAAGCGCGCTATCGAGGACCACTTTGATCGCGCTCCCGAGCTCGAGGCCGATCTCAAGGCCAAGCACAAAATCGAATTGCTTGACCGGGTACGCAATGTCATTCCCGATCATATTCACTGCATTTACACCCGTCAGCCCGCCCCACTGGGATTGGGCCATGCCGTGTTATGTGCAGCACCCATCGTGGGCGACGAGCCTTTCCTAGTGATCTTGGCTGATGATTTGCTTGATGCCCAAACTCCGGTTTCGCGCCAATTAGTCAAGGCTGCCCATGAACACAATGGCAGCATTTTGGCCATTCAGCGTGTTGACCCCACCCAGACCGATAAATACGGCGTAATATCTGGGGACACCGTTAACGAGCGCAGCACCCGTTTAGATGGCATCGTAGAAAAGCCCCAGCCAGATGATGCCCCCAGCAACCAAGCGGTGGTCGGCCGTTATGTTCTCGAGCCCGAGATTTTCGAGCACTTGCAAAAGACTCAGGCTGGTGTCGGGGGTGAAATACAACTGACAGACGCCATTGCCAGCATGCTCACCGAGCGCCCAGTATTTGGTTATGAATACGAGGGCACCCGCTATGACTGTGGCAGCAAAGAGGGGTTATTTGCCGCTAACCTAGAATTTGGGCGTAAATACCACGACCTCAAAGCCTAACTCTAATCGAATACCCGCATTTAACGCCTCTAAGCAAAGCGTGTTATATTCGAACAAATACCAACGGCTTGTTTGTTGGGCAGAGGAAGCCAGTAACACATAGGCAAAAATGTAGTAATAATGTCAAGGGCTACATTTTTTAAGTGATTTGGTTGGTGTGCGGTTCCGACCGTGTTACTATCACACCAGATTATCAATGTCGAAGTTTGTTCACCACGGTATTTAACAATACTCGTTGCCCTAATTTAGACCTTGGCAATCTGTACACCGAGCCCTCGGGCTCATTTTTAGTTTTGGTTTTAAAGGTTAAATACCATGGAAACAGAATACGGCGTTGTTAAATGGTTTAACAACGAAAAAGGTTTTGGCTTTATTGCTCCCGATAACGGCGGTAAAGACTTGTTTGTCCACCACTCAGATATCGTCGGCACAGGATTCAAATCCCTCGAAGAGAACCAACGCGTTTCTTTCGAGCCCGCCCAAGGCCAAAAAGGCCCCCAGGCAAAATCTGTGCAAAAGCTTTAATCTTGGCGGGGTGGTAGTAATACCCCCAGGAACGGCTTAAAAAGATGGCCCACCAATAGGTGGGCCATCTTTTATGTCTTGTCGCTTAGTTTATTGTTGTCAGCTGCCATTTCATGAACATTTAAAATGCCATTACTCAGGACCAGGGTTAATTACTCCCAACATTCATTGGGTAGATTTAATATTTGGTAGATTCAAAATTCAAGGCGCAAGGCCCGAGATCAAGGCTCAAATGGCGCATCCCCCGGATCTGCGACCTCGGCATAGGCGCCACAACACTCAACATTGACCCACTGGCCGTCTTCTTGGCGTACCTCGCGGATATAAACTGTTTGAACAATATCCCGCGTCTGCTCATCGATACGTATCGGACCGCGTGGACTTTCAAACTCCATACCCAACAATGCCTGCTGTAACGCTGGGCCAGATATTTTTTCTGCTTGTGCGCTTTGTGTGTTTGCCCGCTCGGCATTTTTGCTAGCAATGGCATTATCAATCTGCTCAATAGCCTGATTTAATGCCGATAAAGCATCATACGCTGCAACCGCAAAGTAACTAGGCCTAACCTCATCACCATATACGCTTTGATAGTCAGCAACAAAACGTTGATTCAAATCAGAAGGATGCACGACAGAATAATGGTGACTGGTCATCAAACCCCGGGCATCGGCTCCGATTTGCGGCAGGTAGGTATCGTCTGTAGCTTCGCCCGTCGCAAACAAACGAATCCCGGCCTCATCCATGCCGCGCGCCTGCCAAGCCTTTAAAAATGCGGTTGGCATTTGCCCAGAGGGAAAAAAGAAAAACACTGCCTGCGGCTGAGCCTCGGCAATACGACGCAAATAAGAAGAGAAATCCATGGCATCTAGAGGCACGCGCAAACTGTCTACAATCCGCCCGCCTTGATGCTCGAATGTACGCGTGAAGGACTGCTCGGCATCATAGCCCGATGCATAATCAGCCACCACGGTCATTGCACTGTCAATGCCCTGCTCAGCCATCCAATGCGCCATGGGGGCGCTGACCTGTTGGATGGTAAATGAATAACGAAATAAATAAGGACTGGCGCTGGTCAACCCCGAAGAAGCGGCATTCATGATCAGCGTGGGTACCTGAGCTTGGTTGACCAACGGCCCGATTGCAGCGGCATTAGGACTGAAATCCAGCCCGACCAACACATCAATTTTATCGCGTGCAATCAGTTCCTGGGCATACCGCCGCGCCTGACTGGGGTTTGCTCCCCCTACATCACGCGTAAAAAACGCGACCTCACGTCCAGCTAATAAATTATCGTGCTGCTGCAAAAACACCTGCATCCCAGCATCAAACTGACGGCCATAATCCGCATAGGGCCCGCTATAGGTTGCCAATACGCCGATACGCACGGGCTCTTGGGCTAAGGCTACCGCGCTGACACACCAACTAAATAGAACCAACAACACCCAACCGCTGCGCTGTAACCCCCGCCTTAGAAGCTTAAACAAAGCATTGTTCATGACCGTTCCAATGAAAAAATTGCCGGCTAGCAAAAACCTTATTGCTGTGCCTGTCGGCGGCGCTCTTGGCGTGCCAGTATCTCGTTAATCCCAGCCAGAACTCGTTGTACAGAGCCGCTGTGCTTTTGCATCCAGTGCAAACCTGAATCTGCCAGCTGATTGCGCTCGGCCGTCTCATGCAACAAACGACCCGCCTCTTTGACGGCAGCGCCCGCATTAGCGACCTGCAATATAGCATCCTCAGCGAGAGCATCCTGCACAGCCTGCTCAAAGTTGCGGGTATGTGGACCCACAATCACTGGCACACCCAAAGCACACGCCTCGATAAAGTTTTGCCCACCCAGCGGCGCAAAACTACCGCCTACGATTGCGATACTGGCCTGCGCATAGTACCAGGGTAACTCGCCCAAGGTGTCTCCGAGGACGATTTCGACCTCGCGACAGCGTTCAATACTGCTACGGGTGCCATCCCCTAACACCAGCAATTCCGAGCGTCGCACCATCGACCAGCCCTGCTCTTTGATCCATGCGGCCACCTCATCAAATCGTTGTGGATGACGGGGCACAATGTAAAACAAGGTTCGTTGCTCGGGATTTAAATCCTGCTCGCGCTCTTCTTGGATATATCGCTGCAAAGCACGCGCAAACAGGGCCTCTTCGCCCTCGCGGGTACTGGCCAAAACGATGATTTTACGCCGCAACCGCTGAGCAAAATGGCGGCCAGCCTCGACCTGTGTGGCAGGGCTGTGCACATCGAATTTAAAATTCCCCGACACCCGCACAGCGCGCGCACCGATAATCTCTAAACGCTGGGCATCACGAAAGCTCTGTGCATACACTGCTGTAAAGCTACGGTATGCTGCACGCATCAGGCTTCCGATACGCATGGATTGACGCAGTGAACGGGCCGAAAAGCGGGCACTGGCCAATACCATGGGAATACGCTGGCGACGAGCTATCAAAAGCAGATTAGGCCATACCTCGCGCTCGATAAGCACCCCCACCTGCGGGCGATAATACTTGCAAAAGCGGCGCACAGCGCCCGGAAAATCATAAGGTAGCCACTGCTGTATCAACTGTCCTTGCAAGATGGCAGCGGCAAAAACTCGCTCGCCCTCGGCGCGCCCGGTATAAGTCAAATGAGTCAGTAAAACGGTCCTGCCCTCGTCCAGTAAAGCCTTGACCAAGGGCTGCGCGGCCCGCATTTCGCCGAGGCTGGCAGCATGCACCCATGTATGAATGGTATCTGGCGCGGGATGTCGGTAGTGACCAAAACGTGCTGCACCAAAGACCTGCCAACGCCCGCCGACACGACGTGCGCGTAGCGCCATCCAGCCCAGCAAAAACGGGGATAACAGATACAACAACAGCGTGTAGATAAAGCGATTCAAAAGCAATAAACCTTTGCACTACACGGTAGGCAGCTACGCGTCGACACGCACGACGACAGACTGCTGCGTCGCAGCTACCCAAACCGATGTATGCCTTTATTTATGTGTGGTGTGTGTTGGAACTTGAGTAAATGTTACGCCTTCACTCTTGTAAAGACAACAACGTCTGATTGTACAAAAAGCAGCATTATAACGTCCATAACCCGGAATCAGACTGACTGTCAGACGCGTAGGCTGCTTGGGTCGCGGCTAAAACAGTCTCGGCACTGGGGTCCTGCCCGCGGTCACCCAAGCTAGCAGTATAAGCGCTACCGATCAATGGCGTGCGAGTCGGCGTCGAGGCCTTGTAAATACCTACTGTAGGACGTCCCAGCGCAGCACTCAGGTGGGTCAAACCGCTATCTAAGCCCACCATCAAGCGTGCAACGGCGAGCTCTTGAGCGACCTCGGTCAACCCCATTCGTGGTAACACCTGTGCGTGCTCTGAGTAATCAGCAATTAAATTCTGCGCACGTGCGGCCTCGGAGTCATTACCAGCAAACAGCCGCAAGGTGAGGCCCTGTTCGATCAAATAATCAAAAATCACATGCCATTTCTCAGTCGCCCAGAGCTTGTCATCGCGACTGGCCGAGGGCATGATAGCGGCATAATTCTGGACAGGATTATCCACCCGAAACGCCTGCAATCCATAATTAGGTGCCCCGGCCAAAGGATATCCGAATACCTGTGAGGCCAATAGGCGCTGGCGCATCACAGCGGGTTGCCAAAACTCTACCGCGTACTTATGCTGATAGAATAATGAAGCCAACGGCTCGCGCGCTGATTTCCAATTTAACCCATGACGAGGGCCGCGTGTTTGTCGCACGATCCATACGGATTTCATCAGGGCCTGCATATCTAGCACGACATCATACTGCTCAGCGCCAATGGCCTCGCGAAACTGCCGACGCTCGGCACGCACCTGCGATTGCCACCAACGTTTGCGCCAACGCCGATGCGCCACCGTGTACACACGATTAATGTGAGGATGCCACTGTGGAATATCTGCCAACGCCTCTTCGACGACCCAGTCTATTTGGGCCTGAGGCAGGTGCGCAGCGATATCGCTGATCGCGGGCAACATATGGACCAAATCACCCAGCGAGGAGGTACGCACAATAAGAATTTTTTTAACCATAATTTTTTGCCTGAAACTCCTCTGCGTTTTATCCTTGATAAGGTGTCTTTTCAACAGTCTTGGGCTACTATCAACTAATATAATTCTGGACACGGGCAGTATTGTACGCCGCTTCCCAGCGCCTGCCCA
>Ga0209487_1003037_pt1 | contig 13357 bp, 9 predicted proteins | sample Poulit2012_FD_187524 | JGI IMG/M metagenome (GOLD analysis project Ga0209487, IMG submission 187524) | Agricultural soil microbial communities from Georgia to study Nitrogen management - Poultry litter 2012 (SPAdes) (version 2) | ecosystem: Environmental > Terrestrial > Soil > Agricultural land... | reverse complement strand
TTGCGTATGGGCTATATCGTGGCGCCGCGCGAGATCATTGATAAGCTCGTGCAAATCAAGCAGGCCACAGATTTGCATTCGAGCACGCTGTCACAGATGGCTATTTATGAGGCCATCAAGGATGATTTTATCAAACAGCATTTGCCTGCGGTGCGTGATTTATACCATCAGCAATGCCAATACATGCTAGATGCCATGGACGAGCACTTTCCCAAAGAAGCTGTTTGGACTCGTCCAGAGGGGGGGATGTTCATTTGGGTGACCCTGCCCGAGGGCATTGATTCCGAGCAATTACTGCTCAAGGCCATTGAGGAACACGTGGCGTTTGTGCCGGGCACACCTTTTTATGCGACTGATGATGGCAAACCCAATACACTGCGTTTGAGCTTTGTCACGGTTAGCGAGGAACGCATCCGCGAGGGTATCGCCATTTTGGGTCGTTTGATTCGAGAACAAGCGAAACAGGTTGCAAAGTTAAGTGCATAATTCCGTAGACTCTACTCAAGGGCGTCCCGACGGACGCCCCGATCTTTCTGATATGCGTCATGACGACTGGGTGCAGCGCTATTTGCCTGCGTCCTGGCGTCCTTATGCGCGTTTATGTCGACTAGATCGTCCCGTGGGGACGTGGCTGACTCTGTTGCCATGCATGGCTGCGTTGGTACAGGCGGCCCAGGGCTGGCCCAGTGTGTGGCGGGTCTTTATCTTTGCCCTTGGGGCTTTGCTGATGCGTGGCATTGGCTGCAGCTTTAATGATATTTTCGATCGTGATTTTGATCATCAGGTCGAGCGTACGCGTTTTAGGCCTTTGACCAGTGGGCAGCTCAGTCTAAAAAATGCGTTGTGGTTTACCTTTGCGCAGTTGCTGGTGGCAGCGTTGCTGTTGTTGGCCATTAATTCCTATAGTCGTTGGCTGGCGGTGGCGTTGTTGCCCTTTGTGGTGGTGTATCCGCTGTGCAAGCGTTTTACACATTGGCCCCAGGCAGTGTTAGGCATCGCCTTTAATTGGGGCATGCTCATGGCTTGGTCAGATACCCAAAATACAGTGCCTTTGGCTGCGGTGGCTATGTGGCTGGGGGCGGTGGCTTGGCAAATCGGCTATGACGCTATCTATGGCTACATCGATATCGAGGATGATCTACGCCTGGGACTTAAATCTGCTCCTATTCGTTTTGGTGATCGAGGTAAACAATGGATAGGCGGGTTTTATGCCGCGACAGTTGCCCTGTGGGTCTGGGCGGGGCATGCCCTGGATCTGAGCATAGGTTATTTTGTATTGATGGTCGCGATTGCTCTGCATTTTGTTTGGCAGATACATCGTTTTGATCCTAAACGTCCAGAGTTTGGTCTAGGTTTATTCCGAGCCAATATGACGGTAGGGATTTTGTTGGTGCTGGCCGCATTGGCGGGTACTTTACTGTAGGTTGTTTTGTGCTGTGTGCTTAAAAAGCAGCGTACTTTACCTGATAAGTGCTGTTTAAATATGAGCACAGGCTTATTTTTTTTGGTATCCTTTAGCACGTCTCTCTATGGCCACGTAGCCGTGAATCAAAACTAAAAAGGTTGATGCATGCCAACGACGATGGAGTTAGTTGCAACGTTACTGTTTGCAATCGCAATTGTTCATACATTTTCTGTACCGGTATTTGCGCGTTTAGCCAACCGCGGTGGGCCTCATTCTGGCCTGTGGAATATGCTATCCGAGGTCGAGGCCGTATTCGGGGTCTGGGCTTTTGTGCTGATTTGTTTCATTGCTGTATTTGTTGGCATTGGGTCAGCAGTAGAGTATATGGACACGCGCAATTTCACCGAGCCGGCATTTGTTTTTGCCATTATGGTGGTGGCCGCTAGCCGTCCCATACTCGAGCTCGTCACCGCGATAGTCAAGTTTCTAGCCCGAGCGTTACCTATCCGCACCGAATACAGCATGTATTTCATTATCATGTCGGTGGTACCGCTACTGGGGTCGTTTATTACTGAGCCCGCAGCCATGACTTTGGCCGCGCTGCTGCTGCGTGATGCATATTTCCAGCATTCGGGGCGTGCCGGGTTTAAGTACCTGACGATTGGTGTGTTGTTTGTCAATATATCGATTGGGGGTGTACTGACTTCATACGCAGCGCCACCAGTGTTGATGGTTGCCGCTACTTTTGAGTGGGACACGCTCTATATGCTGCAGCACTTTGGTTGGCGTGCAGCGATCGCCGTATTTATTAATGCGACTTTGGTCACGCTGGTTGTACGTAGTGCTCTGAAAGAGGATGCTGACAGCACACCGCCCACCACCCGACGCGAGCGTCCTCCTGTACCAGCCATTGTGATGTTCATTCACGTGGTTTTCTTGCTCGGGATTGTGCTCTCTGCGCATCACCCTGTGATGTTCCTGGGCATGTTAATGATGTTTGTGGGCTATGCACACGCTTATTCCAAGCACCAAAACCCTCTGCTGATTCGCGAAGGCCTGATGGTAGGTTTCTTTTTGGCCGGTTTGGTGATTCTGGGCGGTCTGCAAAAGTGGTGGCTGCAAAGTCTCTTAGGTGAGTTACCACCGTTCATCCTCTTCTGGGGGTCGATGGCCTTAACTGCGATTACTGACAATGCCGCACTGACGTATTTGGGTTCTCTTGTCGAGGGCACGAGCGAGCTGTGGCGTTATATGTTGGTTGCCGGTTCAGTGGCTGGGGGTGGGTTGACAGTCATTGCTAACGCACCCAACCCAGCAGGGTTTTCTATCCTCAAGGGGACATTCCCCGATGGCGCGATTTCACCATTACGTCTGTTGTTTTCGGCCGCTGTGCCGACCATGATTGCGGCAGGAATGTTCTTGTTGCCGGTTTAGGTCCTGGATGGTTGGGTTGGCCGCCATCTGGCGGCCCAGGCGTTTTTGTATAAAAATTATTAGTATTTTTTGGAGTTTACCTCAATGCGTACCTGCTATACCGGCGAGGTTAATGCCCAGAATTTGGGCCAAACGGTTACTTTATATGGTTGGGTGCACCGCCGTCGTGATCACGGGGGGGTGATTTTTGTTGACTTGCGTGATCGCACGGGCATTGCCCAGATTGTGGCTGATCCCGAGTCTAAGGAAACCTTTGCCATTGCCGAGCGTATTCGTAATGAATTTTGCCTGCGTGTGACGGGTGTGGTGCGCAAGCGCCCCGAAGGGACCATCAACCCCGAGCTCCCCTCGGGTGAGGTCGAGGTCCTATGTCAGGAAATTGAAATCCTGAACCCATCGGTTACCCCGGCCTTTCAGTTGGACGACGACAATCTTTCCGAGACCACGCGTTTAACACACCGTGTATTGGATTTGCGCCGTCCTTATATGCAGCACAATCTGATGATGCGTCACCGGGTCACACGTGCGGTGCGCAATTATCTGGATGATTTGGGCTTTATTGATATTGAAACGCCCATGTTGACCAAAAGCACGCCCGAGGGTGCACGTGATTACCTGGTGCCTTCGCGGGTGCATGCAGGACAGTTTTTTGCTTTGCCACAGTCACCGCAGCTCTTTAAGCAGATGCTTATGGTCTCTGGCTTTGACCGCTATTATCAGATCACTAAATGCTTTCGTGACGAGGATTTGCGCGCTGACCGTCAGCCCGAGTTTACTCAGATTGATTGCGAGCTTTCCTTCCTAGACGAAGATGAAATCCGCGCTATTTTTGAGGAAATGATTCGGGTTGTTTTCCGTACAGCCAAAGAGATTGAGCTTGAGGGTCCTTTCCCAACCATGAGTTGGTCCGAAGCCATGCGTCGTTTCGGTTCCGACCGTCCAGACTTGCGTGTGTCCCTTGAGTTGACCGATGTGGATGACTTGATGCGCGATGTGCAGTTCAAGGTCTTTTCCGGTCCAGCCAATGATGCCGGCAGCCGCGTAGTCGCCATGCGCGTTCCCAATGGCTGTGAGCTCACACGCGGCGAGATCGATGCGTACACCAAATTTGTAGGGGTCTACGGTGCTAAAGGGCTGGCCTACATCCGTGTGAATAAGGCCGATGATATCCCCGGTGGTTTGCAGTCACCCATTGTGAAAAACATCCATGAGCAGGCCTTGACCGAGCTCATCGCCCGTACGGGCGCCCAGGACGGGGATTTGATTTTCTTTGGTGCCGACAAAACACAAGTCGTCAACGATGCCATGGGTGCCCTGCGTATCAAGCTAGGCCAAAGCGAATTTGGACGCGAAAATGGACTCTTTACCGAGGGCTGGCGTCCCTTGTGGGTGGTTGATTTCCCCATGTTTGAATATGACGCCGAGGCCAAACGCTATGTAGCTGCGCATCACCCATTTACCAGTCCAAAAGAAGGGCACGAGGCCTACTTGGCGTCCGAGCCCGAAAAGGCACTGGCCCGCGCTTATGATATGGTCATAAATGGCTGGGAAGTCGGCGGTGGATCTATTCGTATTCACCGTGCCGATGTGCAGACTCAGGTCTTTGAGGCGCTCAACATTGACGCCGAACAGGCCGAAGAGAAATTTGGCTTCCTGCTGGATGCGTTACAATACGGGGCACCCCCACACGGTGGGATTGCTTTTGGGCTAGACCGGCTGGTGGCACTATTAGCCAATGCCGCGTCTATTCGCGATGTAATTGCGTTCCCCAAAACACAACGTGCTCAGTGTTTGCTTACCCATGCGCCTGCACCTGTGGACACCAAGCAACTACAAGAGCTGCACCTGCGGCTCCGTCCCATAGACAAGGCGCCCGACTAAACGGGAGGGGCAGTGTCGACGATACGCGTCGTTAGTTACAACATACACAAAGGACGTTCCGCTACGGGTGCTCGCGAGTCACTCGACGCGTTACGCCTCAGTTTATATAACTTGGCACCTGACCTGCTTTTTTTACAAGAGGTTCAGGGCCGTAACGAGCGCGAGGCGACACTGGATGCCCAGCACGAGTCTCTGGCGGCGGTGCTGGGGATGTATACCGCCTATGGATGCAATGCCATGCGTCAACATACCGACCATGGCAATGCCTTGCTATCACGCTATCCCATATTGCAATACGAAAACCAGGATGTTTCAGACCACCGATTAGAGCAGCGCGGTTTGCTGCACGCGGTGGTTGAGATCGACGGTCGCCCGGTGCACTGCTTGGTCGTGCACCTGGGGCTCTTTGCAGGGGGGCGTGAACGACAGGCACAGGCCCTGGTGAATCGCATCAAGAGCGTCGTGCCTGATCACGAGCCGCTAATCATTGCGGGTGATTTTAATGACTGGCAAAATCGGCTTAGCCCCGTGCTGATCCAAGAGCTCGATCTTTACGAGGTTTTTTCATTTGCTCATCAGACCCCAGTACAACAAAAATTCCGCCACCGAGCCATGCGCTGGTGGCAACCAGCGGTGACCCAAGGGCCGCAGAATAAAATTCCCGAATTAGGGGTTGGCCGTGGTGCTCGAATCACACCACCGCCTCGTACCTTTCCTAGTATCTTTCCGTGGTTTCGCCTGGATCGCATCTATCAACGCGGCTTTGCCGTGCGCACTGCACGTGTTTTGCAGGGTAATCCATGGCGCCAGATCTCTGACCACGCACCCTTATTTACCGAGCTAGAACTGCCCTAGAAACGCCTCAAAGAGCCGGTTGTAGGGTGGGTTGTCAGCTGCCATCGGGATGGTGGGCAGGCCCACATCTCAAGCGCTTAAACGGCGCTTGCGCAGGCCATCCGTATTAGTACTTAAAGGACTTGTTTTATCTTGACGGATGAAATATCGTTTACATATACTCTAGCTGTGTTTTCTAGTGTTACGAAAATAAACTAAAAACTTAATCAAATATTTAATCAAATCCGATTCACTCAGCTGGGCGGCTCTGTACACCATAGAGACTGATAAACCTGCCCTAACAACTAACTAACAATTTTCACCTAAATGTTTATTCAAACAGTTTAAACATTTAAAAAAGGAGACTGATAATGAAAGTCAAGAAGGCAAAAAAAACGTTGATGCGTTTTACCCTCGCGAGCGTTGCGTCTACATTTGCCATTTTTAGCAGCGCCGAGGCCGCGCGCATCGCCATTGGCCCTCCCGCCAGTGAGACCAACTCGGTCACCCGTGTCATCCTCGAGGCTTATGGCTTGGGTGACGGTGATTACGAGGCGTTCCAAGAAAGCTTTGGTAATGCTGCTGACTTGGTTCAGGACGGCAATATCGATATTTCCTTTGGGATTCTAGGTGTGCCTGCCGGCAGCATCGAGAGCTTGCACGCTTCGGCCGGTGATGTCGTGATGCTGGGCCTATCCGACGAGGTCATCGCCACCACCGAAGAGACCAGCGGCTACCAGCGTTACGATATCTCTAAGGATGCTTATCCTTTCCTGGACAAAGACGTGCCCACAATCGCAGCATTTGCTGTGATGGTCGGCAATACCGATACCATTGACGAAGAGTTGGGCTACCAGTTAGCCAAGGCTATGGTCGAAAACTCCAATGAGATCACGCACGCACAGGGCGCACAGCTAACACTGGAAAATGCCTTGAACGGTCTGGATGGGTTGCCCATTCACCCCGGCGCAAAGCGTTATTACGAAGAGCAGGGTCTGACTATTGATGCCCCCGTGGCCGAGCTCACCGCGACTGCAGAGGACCGCAAAGAAGAGTTCACACTGGGCACCGGTAGCCAAGGCGGTACGTATTATCCGCTGGGTGGCGAGATTGCCAACGTTTGGAATAACTACGTTGATGGCAACTTTACCAACGTCGAGACTGGCGCCTCCTTGGAAAACTTGGCCAGTATTCACCGCGGTCGCATGGACGTCGGTATGACCGTGCATGTTCCTGCACTGGATGCCGTCAATGGTAGGGGCGAATTTGAGGGCAACCAGGTAGAAAACGTCGCCTTTATTGGCCACGTCTACCCCGAGGTTGTACAGATTGTGACCCGCAAAGCAACAGGTATTAGCAGCTTGGACGAGCTCGCTGATAAGTAATCCACGCAGTTAGGCAAAAAGGGCCCACAAGGTCCTTTTTGCTTTTTCACTTTAAAACTAAAGAAATAAAGCTCGATGTAGTTCCACCATATTCACCCCAGGCGAGGACCCGTAATTATGGTTAAAGAGAACACTCTTACCCAGGCTGAGCAGGCACAACAAGCAGAACAAGACGCTAAAGCGCTATTACAAAAATACGATCGTGAGAGTAATTTCCGAGAACAAATAGGCGTTTGGGCATGGGTGGTCACTTTCCTAGGGGTATCCCTGACTGTTTTCCATATCTATACCGGTTACTACGGTACGTTGCAGTCACAAAAACAAGGGGCTATTCATTTAGGGACTGCCCTGGGACTGATTTTTTTGCTGTTCCCGATGAAAAAGGGTCAGCAGTTATTTCAAAAGACCGTACCTTGGTATGACCTGGTACTGGCCTTTGGCTCGATGTATATCACCTACTACAAGGTGATTTATTTTGACGATTTACTCCGTGGAGTGACTTGGGGCTATTCCGAGATCGACACCTGGCTGTCTGTGGCGGGCATATTGCTCTTGCTCGAGGCCACGCGCCGCACCGTCGGGGTGCCTATTGTGATCGTCGCCTTGGTCATGATGGCCTATGCCTTGTTTGGGAATCATATCCCGACACGTATGCTATCCCACCAAGGGTATGATTTTTTCGAGGTGGCCACCCGCCTGTGGTATCGCGACAGCGGTGTATTTGGAACCCCTCTGCAGATTTCCGCCAAATATATTTTCTTATTTCTGTTTTTTGGGGTGATTTTGGTGCACACCCGAATAGGGCAGTTTTTTAATGACCTGGCATTTGGCCTGACGGGGCGCTTTACCGGGGGCACAGCCAAAGCCGCTGTCGTCGCTAGTGCCCTGCAGGGTATGGTTTCGGGCAGTTCCGTGGGTAACACAGTAGCCTCGGGCTCGTTTACCATCCCCATGATGAAAAATGCTGGTTTTAAACCCGAGTTTGCCGCCGGCACCGAGGCCTCAGCCTCGACAGGCGGGCAGATTATGCCCCCCATCATGGGTGCCGCCGCATTTATCATGATGGAATATCTAGGCGTTTCCTATGCCTACATTATGGCTGCCGCAGTGATCCCTGCGATGTTGTATTTTTTAGGGGTCTTTATCGGGACACACTTCGAGGCCAAGCGTTTACGCATTATAGGTCTGCCGACTTCCGAGTTACCCAATATTAAACATCTGATGATGCAGTATGGTTACATGCTGCTGCCTCTGGTTGTCATTGTAGGTACGGTGATGATCGGCTATACCCCACAACGGGCAGCCATTCTTGGTATCGCAACTGCCTTTGTGGTTAGCCTGGTGCGTTCGGAAACACGCATGGGCCTGCGCAAAATGATTTACGTGCTCGAGCAGGGTGCACGAGTTGCATTGCCCGTGATTGCAGCAGTGGCTACCGCCGGGATCGTTGCTGGGGTGGTTAGCATGACCGGTTTAGGCTCTAAATTTGCCGCTAGCATCATTGCACTATCTGGCGGGTATTTGTTTCTGGCCCTGTTCTTTACCATGATCGCTTGTTTAATCTTGGGTATGGGGTTACCCACCACAGCCAACTACGTCGTTACGGCCACGGTTGCGGCCCCTGCTCTGATTAACGGTTTTGACCTGGCCCCGATCGCCGTACATATGTTTGTGTTTTACTTTGGCATCGTAGCTGACATCACACCACCTGTATGTCTGGCCGCTTATGCCGGTGCCGGAATCGCCGGAGCCAACCCCTTCAAGAGCGGGGTGACCGCAGTCAAACTAGCGATCGCAGCCTTTATCATCCCGTACATCTTTGTCTATAGCCCCATCCTAGTGATGGAAAATGTCACCGTCATACCGCTTATCCTGGCAGTAGTGACCTCGATATTAGGCATGATCGCAGTCAGTAGTGCGATGATAGGGTTTTACATCCGCAACTCACGCTACTACGAACGCCTGATACTGTTTGTTGCAGGGGTATGCTTGATCATTCCCGAGCTGACCATTAGCCTTGTAGGTCTTGCCCTGCTCGCAGTGATATGGTTCCTGCAAAAGCAGCGTGATGATGACAGTGGCTCTCACCGCGAAGCAGTGGGTGCCTAGCCCTCATCACTGGCAAATAGAAAAGCAGGCAGAAAGTTTCTCAGAAATTAAATTTTTTGAGGAACTTTTCTGCCTTTTTATACACTGACTATATAGTGATTAGCACTCTCGTCACGAGGCTGCTAAAATATAAATAAATAGAAAATATTAAACTCAAGGAGTTTTATTGAGCTTTTTGTCTAACAAAGGAACGTCTATGACCCAAAGTTCGCAAGGCTTGGTTGCTGCCCCTGCACAGTCTTTGGCTGTTGCGATATCTAATCCAGGTGCACTCGGCACGCTAGAAGCATACATCACAGCTGTAAACCAACAGCCCATTCTCAGCGTCGAAGAAGAGCGCGACCTAGGCGAACGTTTACAAAAAGATGGCGACTTGGATGCAGCTCGCCGTTTGATTATGTCGCATTTGCGACTGGTCGTGTCGACTGCCAGACAATACCTGGGCTACGGACTGCCCCACGCCGATCTCATCCAAGAAGGTAACATCGGCCTTATGAAAGCCGTACGACGCTTTGACCCCACACGCGGTGTGCGCCTAGTGTCATTTGCAATCCACTGGATCAAAGCAGAAATTCACGAATACATTATTCGCAACTGGCGCTTAGTTCGCATCGCTACTACCAAAGCGCAACGCAAACTATTCTTTAACCTGCGACGCCTACGGCCCGAGCACATGGAAACCCTCGAGCCCGAAGAAATAGAAAGAATTGCACGCGAACTCGACGTACGTCCCGAAGACGTCAGCGAAATGGAAGTACGCATGTCAGGGGGTGAAATAGGCTTCGAAACACCCACAAACAACGACGATGACGACAGGTTTTTTGCACCTGCGACCTACCTATCGGACGAAGGCGCGCTAGAGCCCTCAAACATGCTCGAACAAGCCGAAAACATGCTACTCCAAGGACCCGGACTGGAAAAAGCCATTAGTCACCTAGACGAACGCTCCCAGAAAATCATCCGCACCCGCTGGCTGCATGACGACCGCGCCAAAACGCTACACGAACTGGGCGACGAATTCGGCGTCTCAGCAGAGCGCATCCGGCAAATCGAAGCCGCCGCACTCAAAAAAATGCGCAGCTACCTACAAGAAGACGCACACGCATAACCGTAATTCTATATAGCCCTATAGCCCCATAGCCCCCACAGAGCACACTCCATGGGGGCTTTTCATTACCACGAAGCCCGCTCGTGAATTTGTTACAAGCCTTTGTAGCATGTCGAGCAGAGAGCTTCGAAGGAATGCTCGCTGCAGCAAAAGCTACTAGCTTAAAACGGTCGGAGAGAGCTATTTTTGAAATGTTTCCAGCGACAGCGAGACATAGAGAAAATAACTCTTGCAGACCGATCAGTAACAGTTCCGAAAGCAAGCACAGTGCAGCATAATAGACCCGTAACGAAATTTTCCCGAAACCGTTACAATGGATGTAGATTTACTCGCACTCTACAAAGTTTCCTTACGGTAATCTGGATTACAATAACACTATGGAAAAAGCACAAATTCAAGATTTTTTGCCGCAGTTAGAGCGTCACTACGACGCGCTCATTGCGCAAACCCAAGAGTTTCCCCCCGATGGTAGCCGTCCGGTCACTGTGTGTGGTCGGTTGTGCGGTTGGGTGAGTGCGGCCGCATTGCAGTGTTTGTCTGAGCTTTCTGGGGTTAAAATTACCGATGAGGCCGTGCACATTGCATGGGCTGATGAGCCTTCTCCACGGGTTGACCATTTGTTGGCTCATATTGCTCAGGTGCTCAATGAGCAGGGGTTGGTTAAATCCTGGCGTGATGAATTGCTCGAGGTGATTGGCGAGGGGCAGGTGGTCGGCGCTATTGAGCGCGGTGTCATGCGTCCTTTGGGTTTTCTGACTCAGGCCGTGCATCTAAATGCATGGGGGGCTGATGACCAATTGTGGATTGCCAAGCGCGCGGCGCATAAAAACAGTGATCCTAATTTTTGGGATACCTTGGTAGGTGGGTTGGCTGCGGCTGGCGAGGATTTAGAGACGACGCTGTTGCGTGAAACCCAAGAAGAAGCCGGTCTCGAACCTAATCAGGTGCATGATCGTGGGCCTGTGCGTACATTATTGCGTATGCATCGGCGCTTGCCCGAAGGTTATTTGGTGGAAAATGTCGTCGTTAGCCATTGTCAGCTTGCTGATGATGTGCAGCCTGTCAATCAGGATGGCGAGGTGAGCGAGATTCGGTTGGTCTCAATTCCCGAATGGTGGCAGATGGCTCAGGCGGGTAAATTTACGCTTGAGTCTCAGCTGATTATTATCGATAGCATTCGTTCGCGTTTTGCATCTCGTAATCAGGCTGCTTAGTACGCTGTTCCACCTCAGATGTTCGGGCTTGATGCACGTTTTTAAGCGTTGTTATCTATTTAACCAGGAGGTGACATGCAGCAAAATCCGTTTCAACAATTCAATATTGGTACCGATAATAATCCGCTGCTAAGCAGTATGGAGTCACTGCGCAAGGCTTGGGCCAGTATGCCTAATAACCCCTTGGCGCCGATGTCGCCGTTGCAAATGCAGTCCGTAGAGGATTTGGACAAACGAATTACAGAGTTGCAGGCGGTTGAAAACTGGCTTTCGCTCAATTTGTCCATGCTACGCAATACTATTCAGGCGTTGGAAATACAGCGTTCGACGCTAAATACCTTTCAGGCTTTTACCCAAATGCAGTGGCCTAGCGGGATGACGGGGGGAACGACGGGTGCTGGCCAAGATGCCCGCGGTGGCACCCCTCACCAAGAGAAAGCTTCTGCGTCTGCGGGTGATGCCGCACAAGCGGCGGCGGCACAGGCGGCAGCAGCCCAGCAAGCCGCTGAGCAGGCCGCGGCCGATGCCAAAGCTCAGGACCAAAAAGAGCAAGAAACAGATGGCGATGAGGCACAGGAAAAGACTGGGTACGAGGCATTTACAGGTTTGGATGATCAAGCCATCATGCAAGCAGGGCAAGCCTGGTGGGATTTAATGCAGCAGCAGTTTCAGACTTTGGTGCAGACTACTCAATCGTCTGCACAGGCGGCTCAAAGCGCTACTGAGCAATTTCAGTCTGAGCACAGTCCCAGGGCATCCGGAGACAGCACTTTCGGTAAAAAATCCGCGCAAGCAGCAGGTGACCCAGAGGCCCAAAAATCAGCCAAGACAGCAGCTAAAAAGGCCGCTAAAAAAAGCAGTAACACAAAGAACCCTAGCACTAAAACAGCCAGTAAAGCTGCCAAGGGGGCTAAAAAGTCCACACGGAAATCGGCCTCTAAGGGTGCCAAGAAAAATTCATAACTGACTCATATTTATGGGCTGGGGACAGCAGCGGCCTAAAATACTGCTAAAATGTAATCGATTAACGGGCGAATCGCTTGAACCATGCCCATGGGGTACTTTTTTATGCTTAATGTAGTTGTTTTGGCAGCAGGCAAGGGGACCCGGATGAATTCCGCGCTCCCTAAGGTGTTACATACCATTGGTGGTCAGTCCATGTTGGCTCATGTGATAGCAGCGGCCAGGCAGTTAGAACCCGCGCGCATCATCGTAGTGGTGGGACATGATGCCCAGCGTGTACAAAGTCATTTTGCTGACCAGCCTGATTTACATTTCGTGCTCCAAGAGCCCCAAGAGGGCACTGGCCATGCCGTACAACAAGCCATTCCCCAATTGCTAGATGATGGCTCTGAGCAGGCTAAAACGCTCGTGCTATATGGTGATGTGCCCTTGGTACAACCAGACACCATGCGTGGTTTATTGCAGGCCAGCCAACAAGGGATGGCCATTTTGACCGAATTATTGACTGATCCCAGTGGTTATGGGCGCATTGTTCGCGATGACCAAGGTCAGATCGAGGCCATTGTTGAGCACAAGGATGCCAGCCCCGAGCAGCTAAAAATCACCGAGGTGAATACGGGTATTTTAGTGGCGCCCACGACGGCCCTCAAAGGGTGGCTACAGCGTCTTAGTAATGACAATGCCCAGCAAGAGTATTATCTGACAGACATTGTGGGTTTTTCCCGTGCCGATGGTGTTCCTATTTATGCTGCCCACCCTGAACAGCCGTGGGAAACTCTTGGTGTGAATAGCCGTGTTCAACAAGCCGAATGCGAGCGTGCCTGGCAGCGCGCACAAGCGCAGGCATTGCTAGAAAGGGGTGTCAGCATGGCAGACCCCGATCGTTTTGACCTACGTGGCGAGCTGCACTGCGGTCAAGATGTATTTATTGATGTGGGTTGCGTATTTGAAGGCGAGGTACATCTGGGTGATGGGGTTCATGTCGGACCGCACACCTATATTCGTAATGCCACCCTCCAGGCGG
>Ga0209487_1003036_pt1 | contig 13359 bp, 12 predicted proteins | sample Poulit2012_FD_187524 | JGI IMG/M metagenome (GOLD analysis project Ga0209487, IMG submission 187524) | Agricultural soil microbial communities from Georgia to study Nitrogen management - Poultry litter 2012 (SPAdes) (version 2) | ecosystem: Environmental > Terrestrial > Soil > Agricultural land... | reverse complement strand
TATTGAATGTGGTGATAGCATTGATTATTTTGATCAATACTATGATAGTTTTCAGTAAAAATAAATTTCATAAAAGAAGGATACTTTTTTTAAGAAATGAATTACCACTATTTTATTATAATGTATTAAAATCCGATGATTCCTACAGTGTTGAAGACATTCAATTCGAGTTCAGAGATCATTTCAACAATTCATTGGAGATAGATTTTGAATGGTTAATTATTGAATTGGCTGAATTAATTAAAAATTATCCTTCATTGAAATTAAGTGAAAATTATGAAACTTTATTGAACTATATCATTCAGTCAAACTCTAAGTTAATTGAGATTTATTTGCATACAAAAGTCAATAATAAGAAATTTAAAAAGTCTATAGATGTCCTTATCTCTGATTTAGAAAACGGTAAAAATAAATTTGATTTCAAGCAATTGAAGCCAAAATATACAAAAGAAGATTTGTTGAAAGCCTTTAATTTTGATTTAAATAAAGAACTAAGTGAATGGGATTTTTTATTGATCAAAAACTTTTATTCAAACTATGACAACAGTGATTTACCTTATTTTGCTTCATGGGTAGAATCGACTTATCAACATTCTCAAAAGATTTGTTTTTTGAAGTTGATCGGCGCGTTTAAACAATTGAGTTCAGCTTATATATTGGAAGAGCAATTGAATTCCTCAAATGAAGATTTGCGTAAAACAACTTATGAAACGATTGGAAAGTTAGAATACAAAAACATTGAAGATAAACTGTTTTTAAATTTCCCGAATGAAACTGAGGCATGTAGAAAGGAGATTTTAAAATCAATATTTTTTATTTCATCAGGAAAAGCGACAAATTTTTTGAAAAAAGCTTATCACTCATCAATTTCCGAGCATGAAAAAAAGTTGATTTTAGAAATACTTTATAAGTACAACGAAGAAGGAAAATCATTTTTCGAACACGAATATTCGAAAGTTGGATTTCAGAAGAAAAATGTTTTTGAATACATATTAAATCCCATTTATCAATCTGAATTAAAGAAAGAAGTTGATTATTCAAAAAGTCTAAATATTGTAAGTTAAAATAAAATTTAATATTTGATATAAAATTAAATGATATGAAATAACCCCCTCAAACTCAAAACTATAACTTTAAAACCTAACCTATGAAAATTTTTATTAATTTTTTTGAAAATTATATTTTCTATTACGCTGTAAGCTTATTTATCTTGTACATCGTATTAGCAATTTCAGCTTTTATAGCGATTAGAAAATACAGAAAGAGAAACGCTCACAACGAAGAACAACTTCTCTTAGACGCTAGCAATGCGCCATATGTATCAGTGATTGCGCCAGCTTTTAATGAGGAAAAAACCATAGTGGTAAGTGTAAAATCATTGTTATCACTCAACTATCCAAATTTCGAAGTTATAATCGTAAATGACGGAAGCAAAGACAGTACTTTGGATTTACTTATCAAAGAATTTGACTTAGCTCCAGTTGATTATCACTATATAGAAAAGATTAAAACCAATTCTTTTAAGCGTTTATACAGATCGAAAGACAATAAGTATTCAAATTTAATTGTAATCGATAAGGACAATATCGGTGCAAAAGCCGATGCACTCAATGCAGGAATCAATGTATCGAATTACGAACATATACTTTGTGTAGATGTAGATTGTGTGATAGAAAGAAATGCATTATTGAAATTAGTAAAATCAATGATGGATTCTACGACTCCAGTGATAGGAGTAGGAGCGACGCTTCGTATGTCTAACAGCTGTGAAGTCGATATCAATAAAGGTGTTATCACTCAAGTAAAACCACCAAAAGGAATTTTACCGAGATTTCAAGAAGTTGAATATTTAAGAAGCTTTTTGATCAGTAAAATGGGTTGGAGTTCGTTCAATTCCATCCCAAATATATCCGGAGCTTTAGGTTTGTACAAGAAAAAAATCATTTTAGAATGTGGAGGATACAATACAAAAACCTTGGCTGAGGATATGGATTTAGTGATAAGAATTGCTTCTCATATGATAGAAACCAAGCAAAAATATATCATTAAATACATTCCGATTTCCGGAAGTTGGACAGAAGGTCCTGCCAATCTTAAGGTTTTGGGAAGACAAAGAAGCCGATGGGCGACTGGCTTGGCTCAAGTATTGGTCAACCATAGATCCAAACTTTTTAATTACAAATACAAAAGAATTGGTTTGGTGGTTCTACCCAATAATTTGTTTTTTGAATTTTTAGCACCGATTATCGAAGTGGTTGGAATAAGTTATTTTCTGATTTCTTTGATCTTAGGATTAGCCAATTGGCCTTTGCTATTATTTGTATTGTTGTTTTCATGTTCTTTTGGATTGGTTTTGGGAAGTTTAGCTGTTCTTTATGATAATTTAATTGAAAGTCAATACAAAAGAAAAAGAGATAATTTAAAATTATTTGTACTTCCTTTCGTTGAGCCGTTTGTTTACCATCCTTTATTGCTTTATTTTTCTTTATTAGGTTTTGTAAGATACCTTAAATTAAAAGAAGTCAATTGGGGAACTATGTCGAGAAAAGGGTACAAAGAAAGTGCAGAAGTAATAGTAACTCAAAATTAAATAATCATGCCCCTATACGTCAAAATTACTTACAGAATTTTATTGAGTCTGATTACAGTTGTATTGCCTTTTGAATTACTCTCACAAACGACTTTGGAAAAAGAAAAAGAGTATATAAATGATGAAAGATTAGCAAATATTGAGAATAGATTCAAAGCTATATTATCAAATTCCCCCTATGTAGAATTAGAAAGGTCTAATTCAAGCAAAATTGAAAAAAGCGACTCTCAAAAACTACATAGGTTAGTTGATGGAGGGCTTAATTATCAGAAAAAATCAAATTTATTTTCGAATAATGAAGCCCTTCTTTTAAAGAATGAATTGAAGGATGATACTTTGATATATAATCAATTAAATATTGTAAGTGGTAAGGAAATAGAAATTCAAACTGAAAATAGAGCTTTAAAAAATCAAATCAATATGAATTACTTGCACATTGATCATGACAAATATTTATATGCGAGTTCTATTTACACTTTGGAATATATTCGAAAAGAAGGAAACAATACTTTTGTAGGCCGAGTCAATGCGACTTCAAGAAATTCTAAAATGGGAATTCAAGGAGAATTGGATTGGTATTATGTATTTAAAAACAAAAGTTATTTTATGGTTAATGCAGGAGTTTCTGACAGATATTTTCCCAAATTCAAAGCAGGAGTCTCTTATTATCATCCATTTAAAAATGCTTGGGTAGGAGAAATTGGAAGCAGATATTTTTATGACAATATTGATGATAGAAGTCAATTTTTTGGAATCATTGGAATCGAAAAGGAAATTTCTAATTTTTGGTTAAATGCTAAATATACTTTTGGTACGGAAAACGATTTTAGAAATCACTTCTTTTTACAGGCCAGAATGATTATGAAAGATGAAAAGAGTTATGCAACGGCTATGGCTGGAATTGGAAATATGCCTGAAGTCAACGATTTAAATTATTTGGCTCAAAATTCATATACCATAAGAAACACCATGTTAGGAGCTGGTTATACTCATTTCTTTTTGAAAAATTTCTTAGGTAAATTTTTATTGAATTGGTACAATTATAAAGTAAATGAAAATGATAGAAGCGATCAATTCCATTTACTTTTTTCAGTAGGATATTTGTTTTAGCTTCTATTTAAGCTTATTCAAAAAGGGATAAAGCACCCAACACTTTATCCCTTTACTTTTTTAGATATTGAACTCCTTTCTTAGTTTATCGACATAATCGAGTTTCTCCCAAGTGAAAAATTCCAAATCTTTAATGACTAACTCATTAGATTCACCTTTGTTAAATACTTTATCAGCTATATAAGATTCTCTTCCCATGTGGCCATAAGAAGCTGTTTCTTGATAAATCGGATTTCTTAATTTCAAGTTTTGCTCAATTGCAAAAGGTCTCAAATCAAAGATTTTGTTGATTTTTTTCGCAATTTCACCATCCGTTAAACCAACTTTTGAAGTGCCATAAGTATTGATGAACAATCCACAAGGTTCAGCAACACCAATGGCGTAAGAAACTTGAACCAAAACTTCATCAGCAATACCAGCTGCAACCATATTTTTTGCAATATGACGCGTTGCGTAAGCGGCGCTTCTATCTACTTTCGAAGGATCTTTACCACTAAATGCACCACCACCATGTGCACCTTTACCACCATAAGTGTCAACGATGATTTTTCTACCAGTCAAACCAGTATCACCATGTGGACCTCCAATCACAAACTTTCCAGTTGGATTGATTTGGTATTTAATATCAGAAGTAAATAGTTTTTGAATTTCTGGTTTTAATTTAGCGATAACTCTTGGAATGAGAATTTGAACAATGTCTTTTCTTATTTTTTTCAACATTTCTTCATCGGTATCAAATTCATCATGTTGAGTAGAAATTACGATTGTATCGATTTTAACCGGTTTATGATCGTTTGAATATTCAATGGTTACTTGAGATTTCGCATCTGGTCTAAGGTATTTGATCTCATTATTTTCTCTTCTCAAAGCAGCCAATTCTTTCATTAATTCATGTGCCAAATAAATAGGAAGTGGCATATAATTTTCTGTTTCATTGGTTGCATATCCGAACATCATCCCTTGATCTCCAGCACCTTGATTATTTGCTCGGGTTTCAAAATCAGCATCTACAGCCACTCTATCTACACCTTGGTTGATATCGGGGGACTGTTCATGTATGGCAGAAAGAACTCCACAAGAATTTCCACTGAACATATATTCGTCTTTGGAATAACCAATTTTATTGATGACTTCTCTGGATATTTTTTGAACATCGAGATAAGCTTCTGATTTCACTTCACCAGCAAGTATCACTTGACCTGTGGTAACCAAAGTTTCACAAGCAACTTTTGAATTGGAATCGTATGCTAAAAAATAATCTATCAGTGCATCTGAAATCTGATCAGCTATTTTATCTGGATGCCCTTCAGAAACTGATTCTGAAGTAAATAAATATGACATAATTAAATAAATTTAAAGCTGAAAAAAGATGGATTCCAAAAGAAACTGTTTTAGCAATTTTTAACGAGGTTGCAATCAGACAAATCCATCCTCTTTCATAAGTTCGAAGGGGCAAACTTAATGACTATTTATTAATTTCAAAAGGAAAAAAGGCATTTTTATAAAATGCCTAATTTCATCATACAGTCTTTCATCATTTGATAAGTTCTTTCAATATCGTTATCTAAACCAATTGAAATACGTATCAAACCATCTGACAATCCCATTTCTTTACGTTCATCTTCTGGGATTTCACTCGAAGTGGAAGTTCCTGGTGCGCTGAACAATGTTTTATAGAATCCTAAGCTCACAGCCAGATAACCTAAATTTTCACCTTGCATCATTTCCATCAATTCGTTGGCTTTTTCCAAAGAACCAGCATCTATGGTCAACATTCCACCAAACCCATATTCTTCATTATATAATTTTTTGAAAAGTTCATGATTGGGATGACTTGCCAATCCTGGATAAACTACTTTCACACCATCTTTTTCAAAAGCTTCTGCCAAATACAACGCATTGTGACTATGTTGCTTCATTCTCAAATGAAGTGTTCGCATATTTTTCAAAATACTTGAAGCACGCAAACTATCCATAGTTGGACCTAATAACATACAAGCTCCGGTATTTACATCTCTCAACTCATTGATAAAATCTTGAGTTCCACAAATTACTCCACCTACCGTATCACTACTACCATTGATGAATTTAGTCAAACTGTGAATAACCACATCAACACCGAAATTTTTAGGTGAAATAACTAAAGGTGAAAAAGTATTATCAACCACCAATTTTAGATTGTGCTTTTTAGCCAATTCAGAAAGACCTTCTAAATCTGAAACTTCTAAAAGTGGATTGCTCAAACTTTCACAGTAAAGTACTTTTGTGTTTTCTGTAATTGCATTTTCAACTTTTTCAAGGTTTGTGATATCAACAAATGAAGTTTGAATATTGAGTTTTGGCAAGAAGTTTTTCATAAAGGCATAAGTACCTCCATAAATTGTTCTACTTGAAACGATTTCGTCTCCACTTTGGCAAAGTTGTAACAAAACTGAAGTGATTGCTCCCATACCTGAAGCTGTTACATTTGCTGCTTCTGTATTTTCCATAGCTGCCAATGCTTCTCCCAAATACAAATTACTTGGCGAAGAATGGCGTGAATACAAATAACATCCATCTGTATTTCCCTCAAAAGTATCGAACATCGTTTTGGCCGAAAGAAAAGTATAAGTTGACGAATCAGAAATGGATGGATTTACTCCACCAAACTCTCCGAAATATTGCAAATCTTGAATTTTATCTGCTGGTTTATGTTTTTTCATTATATATTTAATTTTATTTCATCAAAGTAAAGCATTGATAGAATAATAATCAACCGCTATCATTTATTATAGATTAATTATTTGCAATAATTGAATTTAATAGATAATATATCATAAATTTATTTAATTTTTGTATTTAAGCTTAATATTTATCAATATGGAATTGGACACTATCGATTTGAAGTTGTTGAATTTTTTGCAGGAAGATTGTAAAATGACCAATAAGCAATTGTCATTAAAGCTGGATTTATCGGCAACGGCAGTTTACGAGCGAGTAAGAAAACTTGAGCGAAATGGGATAATTGAGAAATATACAGTTTTACTCAATGGAAAATTATTGGGCAAAGAATTATTGGTTTTTACACATGTGAAATTGGTCAGACATTCTAAAGAAAATATTGCAAATTTTGAAAAGCAAATTTCTCAAATCAATGAAGTTCATGAGTGTCATCACATCAGCGGTGATTATGATTACATTTTGAAAATGAGTTTCAAAGGAATGGATGATTATAGAAATTTTATGTTCAATAAGTTAACAGCTATTCCAAGCATTGGAAGTACTCATAGCATTTTTGTAATCAACGAAGTGAAAAACGAAATAGGGTATAGGTTTTAATTTTTATTTAAATAATTAATTGATACTAAATAAAAAAAATGAAACCGCTAACATTTAGCAAATTAGCGGTTTCTAGAGTTTAGGTGGGGTTAGTAAGGTCTACTCTTTATTATTTTCAAATTTTATTATTTATAATCCGGCATTTGAGCATCGAACAAAATCAACTCTCTTGATTCAGGTTCATCAAATTCAATCATATAAATCGAGTGAGTTGATATGAGATCATTTGATGTATTGGTGAAAATAATTCCACTATCGTCAGGAGTGAAAGTCGGATCAATATCAATTGTTCCTGTTGGTTTTTCGCTCAATTGTGAAAAATCTTCTATGGAAGAATCGCTGAAATTATAGATTAAAACCCTGGTGTCAAGTTGTCTATATTCATTGTCTTGATATCCTGAAACATCATGAGTAAACAGTAATTTATCACCCGTAATGTTCCAGTCCAAACCGCCTACAGCTCCATTTTGATTTTCGAAAATCGTTTCGATATGAGCACCTGTAGAACTCAATATATGTATTTTGGCTTGGTAACCATAAATATCGTTTGTCACTATAGCGATTTTACTGCCATCATAGCTCCATGCGCACTTCGTAATAAAATGTCCATCTGGCGTTTGATAAATTTGATGTTGTCCAGTTCCGTCACTATTTACCATATAAAGCACGTCGAAACTTGGGAAAATGAATTTGCTTCCATCTTTATGCCATGCAAAATCTAAGTAGTTCGAACGGAAACCATTGAGTGGAACTTGGCTAATTTGTTGTTTATTTTCGCCATTTAAATCAGCGGTCATCAAATGTGTTTGTCCGGCGATAGTTTGTAAAAATGCGATTTTATTGGCCACATTATTTTTATGAGGCCTCCAGCTTGAATAAGCAGAATTAGTTATATTGATAGTTTCATCCAAGTTAGTGGATCTGATCATATAGTTTCCATTTTCGATTTGAACAAAATGATATCTATATTCTGGATTTTGTCTAACTGTAAATTGGCTTGAACTACTAAAGACTTCATCATTAATTCCATCACTTGCAACAACTTGCCAAGTGTAAGTTGCACCAAAATGTAGATTATTTAACGCTAAAGTATCATAAACCAAATCCTCAAACTCAATTTGGTTATTGCTGAGATTATCGCTGAGCAAAACTCTATAAGTTAAGCTATCTCCATCAGGATCCGTACTGCTCCATTGTAAAACCAAATCGTTGGGTTGATCTACAGATAAATTTTCAGGAGAAATTAATTCTGGAGTAGAAGGAGGTCTATTGAGAGTTTCATCGGTAATCATTTCAAAATCAATAGAAACTGTTTGATCGTATTGAGTTATACTAAAAGCTTTTACTTCAGTAACATAACCATTTAATTCTGCCATGACAGAATAATCTCCCATAGGAATTGCTTCTAAAATTTCGAAGTTTCCGTCTTCATCAGAATAGACAGTTAGGGTAGATGGGGTAGTAGTAATTTTCACATTTACCAATGGTTCATGAGTTAATTCTAAGCGAACGGTACCATATAAAGTACCTTTTTCATTCCCATCTATGAGGTCTTCACTACATCCAAGTAGTAAAATTAGGCTGAATAAATATATAAAGTGAATTGTTTTCATAATTGAATTATTTGAACTTATTACCGAAATTGTACTGAATACCTATACCAATTTGCAGGAAATGGTCATCTCTTTTACCACTGACTAAACCGTCCCAATCGTCATCCATCCCGATGTTATAAGATCCAAATCCTCTAATTCCAATGTTAGGAGTTGCCATATATTCAAATCCAGCTCCGAACTGAGTTTTGAATTTATTTTTCTTATCCTCACCTTTCATGTCATTTATCAAACCAAAACCACCGAATAGGAATGGACTAAAATCATTGAAAGGCAATGTCAAATACTCTAAATCTAAGTCATAAGTCATAAATTCAGATTTAAAGTATTCTTTAGAACCCAATTGTTGATAGCCAATTGAAAGGTTGAGATTAAAATAATCAGAAAAATTATATTTGATATTGGCTTTACCGCCAGGTCTTAAAGTATTGGTTTTATAATCACCTTTAAGGTTATTGAATGTATAAGCAACACCAAATGATATTTTTGAGCGTCTGTCTCTTTCCCAATTCCCTTTGCCAACTATTCTTTTATTGCTTTCGTTAATTTCATAATAATATTCGTCTAATAATTCATCAGCTAAAAGTACATCTTCAGGAGAAGTATCCCAGATTTTATCTTTGACACCTTCTAAAATTAGCATGTATACGGCTTTATTGATAGCTTCTGTCACTGCCATTTGCACAGGTTCATTATTGGTAACTCCCAATTCAGCTTCCATCAATCTATCCGGATCAATATATCGGAACATACTTGCACTCAATGATTGAGAGAGTATAGTTTTAGAAGTATAGACTGTTTTTAAAATTTTTCCACTATTGGTAGAAACCGCTCTTAAATAAACGGTAATTCTATCTTGTCTATATTCGGTTGAACCTCCGATTCCAAAGTAACGTGCACCCGCACCGCCAGTGAGTATATTGGTATCATAGGAAATCACACCTCCTTCCAATAAGATACCTGCAAAAAGTAGTGGTGGCAAATGACTTGATGTGTTATCGTTTGAATACTCTTGACGAGTAGTTCTGATAATTTGTCTTTCATTTAATAAGTTACCAATATTTTCTCTTTCAATTGGAATAAACCACTTGCTATCTTCCAAAGATTTGATCAAGATAGTTGTCAATCCTTGAGGAACTGCAGTACTCCAATTAGCACCTAATTCAGAAGATTTGTATTGACCAGTTTGGTCTCGAAATTTGTAAACACCAACCACCACTTGTTCTTTAGGCGTCGGTAACTTTTCGAAATCTCTTTCTGTAGCTGTAATTTCTCCTATATGTGAACGATGTTCTACACCACCAGGAGGAGTCATAAATATGCCACAACTTTGAAACAAAAGTAAAATGGCTAAAAAAACGATGTAAATAGGGGGATTCATATAATTAAGTTTAAATGGTTATATTATGATTTGTGTTGATTCTCCTGTGTCTGTATCAATAATTGTAATTATTGACCCAGAACGTGTATCATCTATAGTAATGATCAATCCACCGATATCATAGGTACCGCTTTCTAAGCCAGAACCAGATCCTGAACCAGTTTCACCTCCAAACAAACCTCTTGTCAACTGGTTCAAAACTTGTCTTTTTACAGAATCTGAAAAAGTACTGATTGGACTATTGTTATAACCATAATCAGCAGTTTGTTTGAATGGATTTTGTACTTCTGCAGATTGTAACAACCATGAATAGTTTAGGTAGTTTCCTCCAAAAGCTGGGTTTACTGGTTGATAAGATAATTGTTGAGCTTCTATTTTACTGCAGAGAGAAATAAAAATAATGCCAGCAATTATGGATAAAGTTTTCATTTTCATAGGTTTTAGTAGTTAAACTCTTGTCTTATTTTTTCTTTATTTTCAGAATATATTGCTATTCTTCTTAGAGCAATAATTGCTTGTTGTTTAGTGTATTCCTGGTCGGGGTTCGAAAAAAACTCATAAATTTTGTCGTATTCGATGGTTACACTAATTATACTTGTTTGCCCTCTATATGGGAGTTCTGAGACTGTGATTATAAAGGGAAATTTTTCAGGTAATTGATTATACATCGAAAACAATTCATCATAAAAATCAGATCCAAATTTTGTTTTTGTTTCATCGATAACTAAACCGCGAATCATAAGTTCAGTTTCATTTACTTTTGACAAGGTCATGCCTTCAATTTCAATAGAATCTTTAACTATTAATTCATTTTTTTCTTCATCGCGTATATACAGATGAGCTATAATTTTTTGTTGATCCGACAAGTTCACTTGAGTATTGGCCAATCTTTTAGATTCATGCGGTTCAAGTGTAAATCTGCCGGACTGTCTGTTAACTGACAAATTATTTTTGCTATCGGTCTTTCTTACGAGCAATAAATAATTATATTCAAAATACAAGGTCGTATGGTTTTGAATCGTTGGATGAATGTTGATCATTAAACCATTACGCTCGACATTGATCTTTGTTGTAATTTGACTTTCATCTGGACTCTCGTTCTGAGCGAAAGTTTGAATTGAAAGTAAAATCAAACAAAGCAATATGGTCGATTTTTGTATCATGGATAATTTCTTATTAACACATTTCTATTATCGCCCTGAATATTTATAGTAACATTGTCCATTATCTGATTGTTACCAACAACTTCAACATGAGTGTTATGTCCTTCAACATTAATATTTAAATTCGAAGGGAGTATAGATGTTTCTGTATAATAAAACTGTTGTGAGCTTCCGTTTTGAATCAGCGTTAGTTCTTTAGCATTAACTTCTGCAGTATTGTGATTGCCATATTGCAAGATCTGGGTTGAGTAATTGCCATTATTTTGTGTAATATAATTCAACAATTCTGCTTCATTCAATGTTTGGGCTTTCAAACCACACATGAAGAGAGTACTCACAAGGGTTATAATTAAAGTTTTCATAATATTTGAATAAAGAGTTTTAAAGTAGAACTGCCCTAAAAATTTACCTCCCCCATTTTGTGGTAAACTTTAGGACAGCTCTGTAAAAAATAATACTTAATATTTTCTAAATAGGGGGGATTAAGCTGAACTTCAAATTAGTGTTGAGCAACAGTTGCTGAGTTACCGATACCCATTTGAGTTACTACAGAACCATTAAAAGCACCAACTTGTGATACTTCAGCATAGTTAGCAATTCCAGTTTGGTCAGTCAATGATACATTCATTAAACCTGCTTGATCTACATAAGATACGTTGCTAATTCCAACTTGCTCTTGAGCAGAAATGTTAATGAATCCAACTTGAGTTGCTCCAGCTACGTTAGAGATTCCAGTTTGATCTTGCATAGCAAAGTTACCAGCACCTAATTGGATTACTGTACCACTATTGCTAATTCCAACTTGTGATTGAGAAGCAGTGTTAAATGCTCCAATTTGGAAATTATCAGCATAGTTTGAAATACCTACTTGAGTTTGATCACTTGTGTTTGAATCACCTAACTGAAGGCTGAATGCGCTATTCGCAATTCCTGTTTGATCAGATGTATGCATGTTATCATCACCAATTTGGTAAGATGTTGATGTGTTGCTAATTCCAACTGCAGATGAATAGTTTTCGTTTCCGTCACCTACTTGAATTACTTCTGAAAAGTTAGAAATCCCTAAGTGGTCAACTTCACTATAGTTGAAGTTACCTTCTTGATCAACAAAAGCACTGTTGTTAATACCCATCTGGTCAACATCGCTAAAGTTACCTACTTGTCCAAATGCTACTGCAGCTCCAAAACAAACTGCAACGCTTAAAAATAAATTTTTCATGATATATAAAATTTTAGTTAGTGATACAAATGTAGGTGCAGATGAAAAAAAATCAATCACGGAAAATAGTGATATATGCTAATTACTGCTTTTTTGCGATATATTTTTTAATGAGTTTATACCATATATTTGGATAAGAAAAATATAAATCATAATTTTATGAAATAATATATAATAGAATGCTTATGTAATATTAAATCCCCCTAAACTAACTCTACTAAAAAACCTTACACCTATGAAAAAAACTATTAAGCTCTATTTAGCTATGGAGAGCTATCTTGTAGCAAAAGGATTTGATAGCCTTATCAATTCAAGCTTAAAAGACGAAAACTACGAAATTGAATCTTTAATCGTCAATGAAAAAGAAGATTTATCCGAAATTTCATTTGCCGAAATCCCAGAAACACAAAACATTTTAATTTTTGACTGCTCGCTTATCAAAGCACAAAACAAATTGTTTATCTATAATTTGTTGAAGTCATATCAAAAACTCAAAGTCATCGTTTTGGCCAAAACTTTTGATTATTCTGAAATTAAAATGTTATTCAATATTGGTATTATGGGAGTAATTGATGAGAAAATTTCACCCAATGACTTCTTAAATGTTTTTCAAACTGTACTCAATGGCGGAAAAGCAACATCTGCCGCTATAAAAAACAATATTATAGAAAAGTACTGCCAAAAAGAAAAAATTGAAATCAATCAAAATTTCCAATACGAAGAAGTAAATTATGCTCGGGAAATTTTTTCATTAACCGAAAGAGAAAAAGAAGTCTTGAACCTGATTTGCAATGGCAAAAATACAAGGGAAATTTCTGAACAACTATTCATTAGTACCCATACCGCAGAAACTCACAGAAGACATCTATTAGGAAAATTGGACGTGAAAAATACAGCTGAAATGGTGAAAATAGCTGTGTTGAATAAATTAATACCTATCAATTAAAAAAATAAACTAAAAAAAT
>Ga0209487_1003035_pt1 | contig 13362 bp, 10 predicted proteins | sample Poulit2012_FD_187524 | JGI IMG/M metagenome (GOLD analysis project Ga0209487, IMG submission 187524) | Agricultural soil microbial communities from Georgia to study Nitrogen management - Poultry litter 2012 (SPAdes) (version 2) | ecosystem: Environmental > Terrestrial > Soil > Agricultural land... | reverse complement strand
TCGGCGCCGGAACGGTCGGGGGCGGGACCGCCGGTGTCGGAGCGATCAACACCGGGACCGTCGGCGACCCCGAACAGCCGCACCTCCGGGCCATGGGTGAAGTCCTCGAGCCGCTCGGCGTGAGCGCGGCGGTTGTCGTCGAAGGTGTTCATGCGCCGGCGCTCGGCCACGATCCGGTCCAGGTCGATGTCGGCGATGGTGGCGCGCGGGCCCTGTGGGAAGCGCTCACTCTCCCCCAGCAGGTCGCCGCATTCGTAGATGAGGGTCTGCCCGTCCCAGGCCAGGTCGGTGGTCGATTCGCCCTCGCCGGCGGCGGCATAGAGGTAGGCCACCTGGCCGCGCGCGGAGGCGGAGGCGACCATCAGGGTGCGCTCATCTGCCCGGCCGACGGTGATCGGCGAGCCGGACAGGTTGGCGACGACGGTGGCGCCGGCGAGCGCCGCTTCGGCCGACGGCGGGATCGGCACCCACATGTCCTCGCAGATCTCCACGAACAGGTTCAGGCCGGGCACGTCCGGCACCGGGACGATCTGTCGCGAGGAGATCCACGCATCACGGTCACCGACGCGCACGTGCTCGTGGACGCAGTCGTCGGCCGCGGCGAACCAGCGGTGCTCCTGGAACTCGCGGTACGTGGCGAGGTTCTGCTTGGCGGTGATGGCGACGATCTCGCCGCGGTGGATGGTGATCGCACAGTTGTACAGGCGGTTGCGGTGAGTGGCGCGCAGCGGGGCGCCGAGCACGATGATCGGCAGCAGCTCACGGCTGGCCTCGACCACCGTGGCGATCGCCTGCTCGGCATCCTCCAGCAGCGGCTCCTGCATCACCAGGTCCTCCAGCGAGTACCCGGTCAGCGACAGCTCGGGGAAGACCGCCAGCCCGACCTGCTGGTCGTGGAGCTCTCGCAGCACCTCGAGGTGGCGCTGAGCATTGGTGGCGGGATCGGCGAGCGCGACCGGGAGGGTGATGGCCGCCGCGCGCAGGAAGCCGTGGTCGTAGATCGAGGCATGGGGGTCGGCCGGGTCGTCGTGGGAGACGGTGGGCAGGGCGGGGTCCGTTCGGCTCAGCCCCTGTGGGGTGGTGGGGACGCTGCCCGCGGGCACCGGCGCCGACGCCGCGGAATCCGCAGGGTGCGCGGGTGCGGAGGCCGGCGGCTCGTTCTGCCCCGGCGGCAGCGAGCCGTCCTGGCCGGAGGGGCGCACACCACCGTGGCCGGCGGACTGCGAACCGTCCGGGCCGGAAGGCTGCGGGGCTGCGGGCTGCGACGCGGAGCTCATGCCTTGAGAGTAATGGAGCCCGCAGCGCTCACGGGCGCCCCCGACCGGACGGCAGACGCGCCACCCAGGATGTGCTCGTCACCGGGTCCGTGCGGGCCCCCGACCGGACGGCAGAAAACCCCGTGCGAGCGAGGCATCCGGCACACCGGCCGCGAGGCCGCTGGCTCCGCGGCCGACGTATGGGGCAATGGACGGCACCTGCGGCCGTCGGCCGTACTAACGTTGGGCCAATGACCGACCCAAGGAATGCTTCGCTCGAGGGGGCCCGATGAAACCCCGTCGGCCCCTGGTGGGGTGGCTGCTGATCGCGCCCAGCCTGATCGGCGTGACCGCCTTCCTGATCCTGCCGGTGATCCTGGCCTTCGTGGTCTCCCTGTTCCGCTGGGACCTGCTGGGCACGCGCGAGTTCACCGGCCTGGACAACTACACCACCCTGATCACTGGTGGCGCGCTCACGAACTCACTGCTGGTCACAGCGATCTTCACGCTGATCTCGGTGCCGGTGTCGCTGGCGCTCGGACTGGGACTCGCCACCCAGCTGGTGCGCGCGGTGCCCGGCTCGGCCCTCGTGCGCGTGGTGGTGGTGATCCCCTGGGTGAGCGCACCTCTGGCGCTGGGTGTGGTGTGGAAGTGGATCTTCCAGCCCTCGGCAGGCGCGTTGAACCAGGTGCTGGGCGTGAGGATCGAGTGGCTGACCGACCCGTCGCTGGCCCTGCCGGCGGTGGCCTTCGTCGCGATCTGGCAGAACATCGGCTACACCTCCCTGTTCTTCCAGGCCGGCCTGAGCAAGATCCCCACGTCGATCTACGAGGCGGCCACGCTGGACGGCGCGAACGCGGCCCAGTCGCTGTGGCACATGACAGTCCCGCTGCTGCGCCCGACCACCTTCTTCCTGGCGGTCACCCAGGTGGTCGCCAGCTTCCAGGTGTTCGACATGGTCTACGCCCTGACCGGCGGCGGCCCGCAGCACCGCACCGAGGTCATCGCGACCCTGGTCTACAACGAGGGCTTCGGCGCCTCCCGTCTGGGCCGGGCGAGCGCGGTCGCGGTGATCCTGTTCCTGATCCTGGTGGTGATCACGCTGATCCAGCAGCGCTACTTCTCCCGCCGCATCACCTACGACATGAGCTGAGAGGAGGAGACCATGACACCCACCGACGCCCACCCCGCGACCAGCGGTGGCTCCCGCACCGGGGCCGACAACGGCTCTCGCCCCGGGGTCGGCTCTTCAACCGGCACCGGTACCGGTCGGAGACCCGTGACCTCCCGGTCTGGTCGGGGGTCCGCCCCGTCCCGGCCGGCAGGCCGACGCTCGTCCTCGCTGCACTCGCGCCGTCTGCTCGGCTACGCGGGCACCTACCTGGTCCTCGCCCTCGCCGCGCTGATCACGCTCGCCCCGTTCCTGGTCTCGGTGCTGACGGCCTTCACCTCCACCCGGCAGTTCGCGCAGCAAGGCCCGCTGTCCCTCCCGGACCCGCCGACGCTGGACAACTTCCTGCACCTGTTCACTTCCCCCGACGGCTTCGTCACCCCGGTCGCGGTCACGGTGCAGATGGTGGCGCTGATCCTGGCCGGGCAGATGGTCTTCTCCGTGCTGGCCGCCTACGCCTTCTCCCACCTGCGCTTCCCCGGCCGCGACATGCTGTTCTGGGTGTACGTGGCCACACTGATGGTGCCGCAGGTGGTCGTGGTGGTGCCGCTGTACCTGATGATGAGCGAGGTGGGTCTGCGCAACACCTTCTGGGCGCTGGTGCTGCCGTTCGTGCTGGGCTCGCCGTACGCGATCTTCCTGCTGCGCGAGAACTTCCGCAGCGTGCCCGCCGAGCTGATGGACGCGATGCGCATCGACGGCGCCGGCACCCTGCGTCTGCTGTGGCACCTGGTGGTGCCGCTGAACCGCCCCATCATCGTCACTCTGGTGCTGATCACGGTGGTCACCCACTGGAACAACTTCATGTGGCCGATGGTCATCACCTCCGGGCCCGAGTGGCGGGTGATCACCGTGGCCACCTCCGCCCTGCAGTCGCAGTACAACAACAACTGGACCCTGGTGATGGCCGGGACCACCCTGGCGATGTTGCCCCTAGTGCTCCTGATGATCGCCTTCCAGAAGCAGATCATCCGCTCCGTCGGCGAGACCACCCTGCGCTGACCCGTGGCCCAGGGGCCGAGCGCGGGCCCCAATCCCGCAGGCGAGCTCTGCAATGCTGTTGTTATCGACCCGCTTACCCGCAACTTCGCAGAGCTCGGTGCTGGTCATGCGCGAGCGATGGGCACCGGGGGCATCGACCTCTGCGAAGTCGGGGTTTCAAGCGGGCATAACCACCACATTGCAGAGCTCGCCAGCGACACGCCCCGGACCTCGGCATGGGGCTCCCCCGCGCCTCCCGCTCCCCCCGCTCCGCGCTCCCACTCCCCACTCCACGCTCCCCCCGCTCCGCGCTCCCACTCCCCACTCCACGCTCTCCCCGCTCCGCGCTCCCACTCCCCACTCCACGCTCCCCACTTCCCACACCCCGCCTCCCGCTCGCCCGCAGTTCACGATCCGACATCGCTCCTGCCCCTTCCCGGCCCCGGCGGGCAGAATGGGGTTGCAACCAACCCAGCCTCCGCATCTGTGCCTGGGCACTCTCGCGGACGCGGCCTGCCTCAAGGAGATCGTCCATGCTGAACCGTCGTTCCATCCTCACCTCCATGACCGCCGCGGGCGTCGTCGGCGCGGTCGCGGCCTGCTCGCCGTCGAGCGACGACGGTGGTTCCGGTGGGGCCGGGGACTCGGATGGAGGCGGCGAGGGCACGCTGACCTTCCGCCTGTGGGACGAGAACGCAGTCCCGGCCTACGAGGAGTCTTTCCAGGCCTTCACCGAGCAACACGGCTGGGAGGTCGAGATCGACCTGGTCCCCTGGGGCGACTACTGGACGCGCCTGCCCCTGGATGTGGCCAGCGGTGACGCGGCCGACGTGTACTGGATGAACTCCGCCAACTACATCCTGTACAAGGACTCCGAGGACCTGCTGGACATCAACGAGGTCATCCCCGACGGCGCCTCCCAGTGGGAGCAGTCCGTGGTCGATCTGTACACGCGCGACGGCGGCCTGTGGGGCGTCCCCCAGGTCTGGGACTCGATCGCCCTGTTCTACAACAAGACCCTCACCGATGAGGCCGGGGTGGATCCCACCGCCCTGTCCTTCGATGCGTCGGCCGACAGCGATGCCCTGCGCGAGGCGGCGGCCGCGCTCACGGTCGACGGCGAGGGCCGCGGCCCCGACGAGGAGGGTTTCGACCCTGACTCCCGTGAGCAGTTCGGGTTCAACTCGCAGGCCGACCGGCAGGCGATCCTGGGCCCGTTCCTGGCCTCCAACGGGGCGCAGTGGCAGCAGGACGACGCCTACACCTTCGCCTCCGACGAGGGCATCGAGGTGATCCAGTACCTCTCGGATCTGATCAACGTCGATCATGTCGCCCCGAGCGCGGCGGACACCAACGAGAACGGCGACTTCACCCGGGACCTGTTCACGCAGGGCAAGCTGGGCCTGTTCCAGTCCGGTCCCTACAACCTGGCCGCGATCGCCGAGGGCGTCGACGACTCCTTCGAGTGGGCCATCGCTCCGCCGGTGGAGGGCCCCGAGGGCGCGAAGTCCCTGGTCCACGGTGTGGTCGCGGTCGGGAACGCCAAGGCCGACGAGGATCGTCAGGAGGGCATCGCCGCATTGCTGACCTGGCTGGGCAGCGCGGAGGGACAGCTGCCGCTGGCCGAGCAGGGCATCGCCTTCCCCGGCCACGTCGACGCCCAGGACGCGTTCCTGTCCTACTGGGAGGAGCAGGGCGTGGACGTCTCCCCCTTCGTCGACGCCGCGCAGAACCCGGCCGAGGCCGACACCGGCTCGCGCGCCAACGCCGGCCTGACCGCGGCGATGCCGATCTTCCAGGAGATTTTCATCGGCCGCCTCACCGCCGAAGAAGGACTGCCCCAGGCCCAGGAGGAGGGCAACGACGCGATGGAGGAGTGAGCACCGCCGTGGCTGTGACCAGGCGGTGGGATGTCTGCTGCCTGGTCACATGCCCCGCTCGGCGGGTGACAGGGCCTCCGGAGCGATGCGGCCTCAGAAGTAGTCATCCTCCTCGTCGTCCTCCATCTCCTGCTTGAGAGCGACCCGCCTGACGCCGTCGAGCTCCATCACCGGTGGGATCAGCTCACGCAGAGGCGGCTTGCCCTCGAAGCGGATGTCCATGACCACGCGCTTCTCGCCGTCGTCCGTGATGCGACGGCTGTTCTGGATCGAGCTGGTGAAGCCCATGGAGGTGGCTGCGGCGAGCACGTCGCGCAGCACTCCGGCTCCATCGGTGTAGATGATCCGCAGCATCCGCTTGCGATCCGGATCGGGCAGGCGGCGCACGAGCGGCGCGATCACGAACAACGTGAGCAGGTGCAGCCCGGTCAACCCGATCCCCAGCGACAGCATCCCGGCACCGCAGGCCATGCCGACTGCAGCGGCGACCCACACCGTTGCAGCCGTGGTGAGGCCGCGCACCACATTGTGGCCCTTGAAGATCACTCCGGCACCGAGGAAGCCGATGCCCGAGACGATCTGAGCGGCGATGCGCGAAGGATCGAGGTTGACCTCGTCGGCGAGGACCGTGGAGAAGCCATAGGCGGAGACGAGCGTGAAGGCACAGGATCCCAGGCCCACGAGGACATGGGTCCTGTACCCCGCGGACTTCTGGCGGATCTGACGCTCGATGCCGAGCAGGGAGCACAGGATGAACGTGGCGAGCAGGAGCTCGATCTCGACGAGGCTCGAGTCCTGGATCAGGCCGACGAGCGGTTCCACACATACCTCCAGATCATGCGCGCCTGCCGGTGACGGGCGTCAGCAGCACGGCGGCGTTGGTCGCAGCAGTCCGCATCGATGCACGGGACCGTCGACGGGGACGGTCCCGTTTCGAGACCGGTGAACGGGGCGCCCACACGGGCACGGGCCTCGGGTGGGGGCTCGACACTGTGCCGGGGCCCGCGAACGGTGACGCGGACCGGCACGAGTCGACGCGGATCGGCACACGATGGCGCGGATCCGCACACATCGGCGCGCTCCGGCACACGATGTGCACGTCCTGGCACGGTGGCGCGGATCGATGGCGGATCGCGGTGATACGGACCGCCTCGCCGTGGTGTCGATGAACGACGTTGCCGGCCGACGCACACATCGGCCCTGGCGGTCGCGGGCCACCGATGCCCGCTCCCCGGTCTCGGGTGCGGTAGGAAACGATGGTCAGACGGTTGCATGCGCTCCGTCCAGTCCCCGTGGTCTGGTTCACATTTCGAGCGGGCGCCGGAGAGAGAGCTCGGTCGTCACCAATTCGTGACCCGCTCGTCTGAGCGGTTAAGGAGTTGGACGGCAACAGGACGATCGGCCCGGTCGTAGCTTGGCGGCCATCGCTACGTGTTCACCCTGACATTGGAGTCTGGATGACCTCTTCGTCTTTTTCTTCGCCTCCACAATCGTCACCGGCCCGGGGCGAGATCGTTGATCCAGAGAGCGCGTCAGAGACAAAGGAGTCGTCGCACATCACGCGGCGCCCGATGACCCCGGCACGCCGGAAGCGCATCATTCGCGACGCATTGTTGTTCTTCGTGCTGATCGCGCCGAATCTGACCGCGATCCTGGTCTTCTCCTATTATCCCGCCGCGTACAACATCTTGCTCAGCTTCATGGACTGGGATCTGGTCGCCCCGTACCCGGAGTGGGTGGCGCTCGAGAACTACGTGGGCCTCTTCACCGATATCGAGTTCTGGCAGATCATGATGAACACGCTGATCTTCACCGGCGTCACCGTGGTCGGCTCGCTGGTCGGTGGGATCACGCTGGGCACGTTGCTGGCCTCGCGGGTGCCGCTGACCGGGTTGGTACGCACGTTCTCCTTCACTCCCCACATGATCCCGGGGGCTGCGGTCGGGATGCTCTGGCTGTTCATGTTCGACCCGAACTTCGGCCTGTCCCGTTGGCTGTTCAACCTGGTGGGGATGGACTCACCGGACTGGACGACGACCTCGGACTGGTCGATCTGGGCGATCACGATCGCCTACCTGTGGCAGCGGCTGGGATTCGTCACCGTCATCTACTACACCGCGATCCTCGACCTTCCCCAGCAGGTGCACGAGGCCGCCAGCCTCGATGGGGCCAACTCCTTCCAGCGCCTGTGGCACGTGTCATTGCCGCTGCTGAGCCCGATCACGTTCTTCCTGGCGATCACCGGGGTGCTCTCGGCGGCCCAGGCATTCGACCTGATCTCGATCATGACTGGCGGAGGGCCGGGGACCTCTTCGTCCACCCTCAGCTGGATGATCTACGACGAAGCGTTCCAGAACTTCGACATCGGGCGCGCGTCTGCAGCGGCGACGGTGCTGCTGATCCTGCTGCTGGCGCTGACTTTCCTGCAGCTGAAGTTCGGTGAGAAGAAGGTGAACTACGCATCATGAGCACTCGTGAGCATTCCGTGCAGCCCGGCCGGATCACCACGCCGGCGACCGTGGTGGGCCCTTCGACCACTGATGCGCCGACCCCGGAGCAGAGCGCAGCCGATGTCCCGGCCCGGCCGGCTCCTCGCCGCCCTCTCCGGCGCGGACGCAAGCAGCGGACCCTGGGCGAGCTGCACCGGCCCAGAGGGCAGCAGATCGCATTGACCGTCCTCGTGCTCGCAGCGGGCCTGATCTTCCTGGTACCGATCTACTGGCTGTTCAGCGGCGCAGTGAAACCCAATGAGGACATCTACTCCTGGCCGCTGGTGTGGTTCCCCACCGAGCTGCGGTGGGAGAACTTCGCGGACGCGTGGAACGCGGCACCGTTCGACCGGTTCTTGATGAACTCGGTGATCGTGACGTCGATAGGTACCGCGCTAGAGCTGACCAACGCGGTCCTGTGCGCGTATGCGGTCGCCTTCGTGCCGTTCCGGTTCAAGCGAGCGATCTTCTTGTTCTTGATCGGCTCGATGATGCTGCCCGGCCATGTCACGCTGATCGTCAACTACATCACTATCGGTAATCTCGGTTGGCTGAACACGCATATCGGGCTGTTCCTGCCCGGGATCGGTTCCGCATTCGCGATGTTCCTGCTGTATCAGCATATGCGCACGATCGATCCCGCCATGCTGCAGGCCGCGGAGGTCGACGGGGCCGGGCATATGCGAAGGCTCTTCCAGATCGTGGTCCCCCTGTCCGGCCCGATGATCCTGACCGCGACGCTGATCGTGTTGATCGGGAAATGGAACGAATACGTGTGGCCGCTCATCTCCACCACCACGGCCAATATGCGCACCCTGCCGATCGGTCTGCTGTTCCTGCGCAGCCAGGAAGGCTACACCAACTGGGGCGCGTTGCTGGCCGGCACGGTGATCGCCGCCGCTCCCATGATGATCATCTTCTTCCTAGCCCAGAAGCGCATCATCGGCGGGCTCGCCGCCGGTGCCGTCCGCTGACCTCCGTCCACCCCGTTCACAAGGAGACCAGACCATGTCGCAGCTGTCCGTTCCCCCGTTCTCCCGTCGTTCGCTCCTCACCGGCCTCGGTGCCGGAGCCGCCGGCCTCGGTCTCGCCGCCTGCGGTGCCCCCGGCGGAGGCGACGACGACGCCGACGAGCCCGTCCGGGACGGCTTCGGCCAGGCGGACGTCGATGTCCCCTCGGAATACTCGGACCGGACCCCGATCCTGTTCTGGGCCCCCTTCACCGGAAACAACTTCGAAGCCGTACAACATCAGTTCAAGCGCTTCAACGAATCCCAGGACGAGATCGTCGCCATCGCCGAATCGCAAGGAAGTTACGAGGATCTGCATCAGAAGCTCACGGCAGCGCTGCAGTCGCAGGCAGTGCCCGATATCGTCAGCTTTCCCGAGATGCAGTGGCTCCAGTACTACTTCTCCGGCGCCTTCGCCTCCCTCGACGACTACTTCGACGATGAGTGGAACCTCGACGTCTACCTGGAGCCGTTCAGCGAGGAGGGCAAGGCGGCCGGGAGCACCTACCTGGTGCCGTTCGCCCGGTCGACCCCGATCTTCTACTACAACAAGGAGCAGTACCGCCAGGCAGGACTTCCCGAGGAAGGCCCTTCGACCTGGGACGACCTCGCCGAGTTCGGTCCAGAGCTCGCCAAGATCGAGGTCGATGGGCGTCCCCTGGCAACCGTGGCGTTCGGCGGCGGCGACCACGCCTGGTACTCGCAGGGAGAGATCTGGGGCTTCGGAGGCGCCTACTCGGACGGCTTCGATGTCACGGTCAACGACGATCCCGTCGTGGAGATGCTCGAGTTCCAGCGCAAGTTCATCCACGACGACGGCTACGGCTTCCTGGGCCAATCGGCCGCCGAGTCCTTCACCACGCAGGTCGCTGCGGGCATCCGCGCATCGACTGCATCGCTGACCGGCCTGACCGCGGATTCATCCTTCGAAGTGGGGTGTGCCTTCATCCCGGGGCAGGTCCACGCGCCGACGGAGGTGCCCACGGGCGGTGCGGGTCTGGCGATCGTCCGTTCGGATTCCAAGGAGCGCCAGGACGCCTGCGCGGAGCTGTTCCGTTTCCTCGCCCAGCCCGAGATGGCCGCCGAGTGGCATCGCGACACCGGGTACATCCCGATCGTCGAGGAGTCCCTGGAGACAGACATCGTCACGGATCTCGTGGACGAGAACCCGAACTACGGGGTCGCCCTCGCCCAGCTCGAGCACGCGAAGACCGCCGACCTCACCAACTGGCTGCGCGAGAACATCAACGAGATCAAGACCCGCTTCAGCACCGTCTATGGCGACAACGCCGAGGTCAAGCCGATGCTGGACGAGCTCGCGGAGACCATGCAGGCGAATCTGGATGACAGTCGCGACGACCTCGAGGAGGTCCTGGGCTCATGAACGCGAAGATCGTCGGGCACCGCGGCGCAGCGCTGGTCGAACCGGAGAACACCCTCGCCTCGTTCCATCGCGCTGTCGCAGACGGTGCCGACATCCTCGAATGCGATGTCCATCTCAGCGCCGATGACCAGTTGGCGGTGATCCATGACAAGACCATCGACCGCACCGCCGCCGAGGACTCCCCCCGACGAACCGGTGCGATCGCCGATCTCACCCGTCGCGAGCTGGATGAGGTGCGTCTGGTCGGCGGCAGCTCGATCCCCGCCCTCGACGGGGTGCTGGACATCGCGGCCGAGGCCGGAATCCCGATCTACGTGGAGGTGAAGGCCGTGGCCGCCGCAGGTAGGACCGCTCAGCTGCTGCTCGATCGGGGCCTCGCTCACGGGGCCGACGATCCGCACCAGGCGCCGGCGTGGATCATCTCTTTCTCGCAGGAGGCGCTGCGGATCGCTCGCGCAGCCGCGCCGCGTCTCCCCCTGGCCGCGGTCACGAAGGAGCCCGACGCGGCGTTCTGGGACTTCGTCCAGGAGATCGGCGCGCAAGCGGTCAGCCTGCCGATCAGGACGCTCAGCGATCAGGACGTGGACAGGGCCTGCGAGCTGCGGCTCGACCTGAACGTCTGGACGCTGAACGAGACAGAGCTGCTGCGCCGCGCCGCCGACGTCTCGGCCCACAGCATCACCACCGACGACCCCGCCTGGGCGCGCCGTGTGCTGGAGGGTTCTGGCACCTGACCCCTCCTGTCCCGACCCTGATCATGTACCAGCAGCCGGTCCCGGCGCCGCACAGAGGCGCGGACCCGCGGCCCGGAGCCCGCGCCCCGGTCGTCCTCGACCGGTCGGGCATCCGGTGCTGCGCCGCCAAGTTCGCAGCCGCCCACAGCGGTGAGGCGACGGTGTCGCGCGACGCGGCTAGAAGGACCTTGGATGGCTGATCCGTTGCACATTCCCGGGCCGCCGACGCGGCTGTATTCGGCGTACCTGTTCGATCTGGACGGCACCGTGTATCTGGGTGACCGGCTGCTGCCGGGGGCCCGGGAGACCGTCCTCGGCCTCCGTGACGCCGGCATCCCGGTGCGCTTCCTGTCGAACAACCCCACCAAGAATCCGGCCGAGTACGCCCAGAAACTGGGGCAGATGGGCCTTCCCACCCCGGTGGAGGAGATCACCAACACGGTGGTCTCCACCACCAGGTGGCTGCGCGCCAACGCACCGGGAGCGGTCGTCTACCCGATCGCCGAGATGCCCGTCATCGATGCGCTCCGGGCGGCCGGGATCGCGATCTCGGATGACCCGCGCCGGATCGATATCGTTCTGGCCAGCTACGACCGCACCTTCACCTACGCGAAGCTGCAGATCGCCTTCGATGCGCTGTGGCGTGCCGACCGAGGTGCACGATTGATGAGCACCAACCCGGACCGGTACTGCCCGTTCCCAGCGGGGCGGGGGGAGCCCGATACGGCCGGCATCGTCGCCGCGATCGAGGCCACCACCGGGGTGCGCTGCGAGCGCACCTTCGGCAAGCCCGAGGCGCCGATCGCCCAGATGGCCCTGGAAGGCGTCGGCGTGGAACCTGCCGAGTGCGCCATGGTCGGGGACCGGCTCAGCACCGACATCGCCGTGGCCCGCGCGGCGGGTCTGGCTTCGGTGCTCGTGCTCACCGGTGATTCGAGACCGGAGGAGGTCCAGCGCCTGCCGCCCCCGCAGCGCCCAACCCATGTTGTCCCCAGCATCGCGGATCTGTATCCGGCCGGTGACGCTGCCCCCAAGGGACCGGATGTCTATGTGCCACGCAGATAGCGCTCCCAGCTGCTGGAGCAGGCGACCGAAGCCCTGCCACCAGCGGGATACTCCGATACTCTGCAGTCGGGGCGGGCCGAAGACGCAACGTCGACGATCTTTCCCGCACCTGATCCTCCCGGACCTCCGACCGTGCCCGGTCGAACGATCTGATGAGAGGAAGGTATGACGAACAGCGGCCATGCAGGCGGACGGAGCGTGGGCCCGCACCTATCTCCCGGCAGCGGTCGTGGTTCTCCGCCGCCGGCACGCACCCCTCGGGCCCCATCACTCGCTCGTCGCCGCGCCATCATGGAGGTCAGCAAAGCCCACTACATCGACGGCCGCTCCAAAGTGGAGATCGCGCGGGAGCTGGGACTGTCTCGTTTCCAGGTCGCTCGGATGCTGAACCGTGCGCGCGAGGTGGGGATCGTCTCCATCACGCTCAACAGCGGAGCACCCATGCCCGAACTGGGGAAGAAGGTCCGTGACCACCTGCAACTGCGAAACGCAGAAGTCGTGGAGGCCTACGGTGACCAGCACAATATGCGTGCGGCGGTCGGCAGGGAGACCGGCACCTACCTGGCTGGGCAGCTGACAGAGGATGATGTCCTGGGCTTGGGCTGGGGCCGCACCTTGAACGCCATGCTGGACGGGATCACCTACCTGCCGCCGGCGGAGGTGGTCCAGCTCTCGGGCTGGTTCGGCGGCGGCTTCCGCGATGGCACCGCGGAGCTGGCCAGGCGCGCCATCGCCCTGACAGGGGGAACTGCCAAAGCGATTCCCGCGCCGTTCTTCTCCGTCGACGCGCGCGCCGTGGCCCTTCTGCGCCGCCGCCCCGACGTGGCGGAGGTGGTGGATGCCTTCGACCGGCTCACCACCGCCGTGGTCTCGCTCGGCGCCGTGGGCCCGCGGCCCATCACCATCACCTACACCGATGTGCCGGAGCGGTTCAACGAGCAGGTGATGCGATCGGGGGCGGTGGCTGAGGTGTGCGGAAACCTCTTCGCGGAGGACGGTGGCGCGATCGACTCCTCGGTCTCCCGGCACACCCTGAGCGTCACCGCTGAACAGCTGCGCAAAGTGCCGCGCGTGGTGATGGCGGCCGCGCATACCGACAAGGCAGCTGCGGTGCGGGCGGTGTGCGCAGCGGGCGTGCCGACCGATGTCGTGCTCGACGTCGAGCTCGCTCATGCGTTGCTGCGCATGCCGGCCGTGACCGAGACGCAGCGCAGCACAGAGCGCGAGGACCGCACCCGACGCAGCCCCGAATGCGCGTGACGGCCGAACGGGACGTTATCTCGTTGTGACCCGCTCATATGGGCGATCACGAGCATTGCCGAGACCACGATCGCGGTATTGCCGGTAGCTTGAGCAGCGTTGCTGCAGAAGCTTCGACATCGAGCCGAACGT
>Ga0209487_1003034_pt1 | contig 13364 bp, 15 predicted proteins | sample Poulit2012_FD_187524 | JGI IMG/M metagenome (GOLD analysis project Ga0209487, IMG submission 187524) | Agricultural soil microbial communities from Georgia to study Nitrogen management - Poultry litter 2012 (SPAdes) (version 2) | ecosystem: Environmental > Terrestrial > Soil > Agricultural land... | reverse complement strand
GTTATCTTTGGTCATTACATCATCGATCGGTTTTGAATAATCCTCGATGAATCTGAGGTCGCGATTGGTGATGATACCGATCAGTTTCTTCTCTTTTGGATTATTCACGATAGGCACACCGGAAATACGGTATTTACCCATCAGATGCTCAGCTGCAAACACCTGCTCTTCCTTCGTCAGGAAGAACGGATCTTTTATGACACCATTTTCTGAACGTTTAACCTTCTCGACTTCATCACGCTGGCGCTCGATGGACATATTCTTATGGATGACACCGAGTCCGCCTGCTCTTGCGATTGCGATTGCCATGGCAGATTCAGTGACCGTATCCATGCCTGCACTCAGTACTGGTATATTCAGCTTGATGCTTTCTGAAAGCCGGACAGACAGTGAAACTTCTTTCGGCAGTACTTCTGAATGTGCCGGTACCAGCAGCACATCATCAAATGTTAAACCTTCTTTTTCAAACTTCCTTTCCCACATTCTTATTGCCTCCTATTTTTTAAATCCTGCATCCTTAAAAAAGATATATGATAGGAACAATCAAAATACAGTCAGTGACCGCATATCCAATTGTAATTTCATAGTAGCTTCATTTAAGGTAAAGCCTAGAAACTCATAATCCATATTATTATGATTATATGAAATAAAATAATTAATTATAAATGATAACAAAAAAGCGGAGCGGATACAACAAGGTTTTCGGCTTTCTTTACACTCTGTATGATAGTGCGGGAGTGTTTGGGAAGAAAGAGCCGGGGGAATAGTCCAATATACTTAACAGAAGCCTTACAGGAGGGTGCATTTATGAATTATTTCGAGCTGTACGATGATCAGGAAGCTGTACTTAACCGGATTGAGCAGCTGAAGGACGAGGATTACTATGAAGAAGACATCCACCTTCTCGGACGGGAGGATATGGAATTCAAGGCTTTGGATTATACAGAGATCAATTTCCACGCCCACGCGACCCACGAAAGGGGTCTGAGGGAGATCCTCTCCAATAATGAACCTGCCGAACGGTTCCTTAACAACTTCGAACTCGGAGAAGGAGAGATAGAAAAATACCTGTTCAAAATCAGCGAAGGAAACTATCTGATCTATTATGACGATGATGTCCTGCAGAGGGGCACAGAGGAGGCTGAAGACACTGCTGCTTCCTCAGAAGCGGATCTGACAGACAATGATGACAGATGATCCATAAAGAAAACAGGCCGTACGGGTTTTACTCCGTATCGGCCTGTTTTGGTTCCAGATGATACGTTTTATCCTCTTTGACAAGCTGAAGGGACAATGAGGAGCCCGGGTCTGTGAAATCCACAAGAATGGCTTCGGAGCCCCCTGCCTCTTCCCCTTTTCTTATGCATATGCTCCTGATTTTATCTTCATCCAATATTTCATCTGAGCCATGTTTCATATAGCTGTTCATCATCTGATTGTAATGGTGGAGCGTCAGTCCGCTTTCTCCATCGCCTTTTTGGGGCAGCTTCACTTCTTTGTATTTCTGTACAAATTCATAATATGTATAGTATGGCTGCTCGATGTCTTTACCAGCATCAAATCCGTCAAAGTATACATGGTATCCCTTTCTAATGTCCCGTTGGATTTCAGTATCCAGTTTCCGGACCGAACTCTGGATTTTGCAGAAAATTTCAAGTATCAGTTCCACATCCTCCGATACTTTAATCGGAACACCTGCCCCGCCAAAACTTATCGGCTCCAAAAGGACCGGATATTTCTTTTCAATACCGTTCACGATGATGTCCTGATAGTATCCATAAAAATCTTCTTCATCATTTCTATTTAATAAGCTCATGATTTTGTACTGATTGAACATGATTAGACGTATTGCTGAATTTTCCAGACTTTGCACTTTCATTCTCCGCCTTCATAATTTAGTTGTTAAAACCTGAAATGAGTATTTACATATCTCCTTTGTTAATGGATGATTCAGTAATGATATTTTAATAATATACCAACTAAATTATTAACACCAGTATTTATATACTCTTTTACATTTTAAAATCAATTTTGGTAAAATATTCTTTTTTACATAAAGATCTTTATTGTCACTTCTGCGGACAGGCGCATAATATCGTACGATAGTTTACATTGAGCGGTTGAGGGTAGATATTTAATATATATTAATTGAAATCCGGAGATGAACATTATGATGAAAATTGGGGGAATCAATCATGCATAATATTGAAACATATCAAAGTGAGGACGAACTTCTCGGCAGGATAGAACAATTGAAAATCGACGGCATACAGGAAGAATCCATCACTGTAATTTCCAAAAATCCTCTTGAAAAGGCTTCTTTCGGATACACGAATATCAACATCAAATCAGCAGAAGGCACTGCATGGGACAAGATCGTGTCGTTCTTTTCATCAGATAATTCGGAAGATCGCGTCATAGCCGGTCTTGATCTCGACAATACAGAGGAACAGAAATTCAAAGATGAACTCGACCGCGGCAACATCCTCCTCTATGTAAACAGGGAAAGCTCCGGAGCAATTGCCAAAGAGCCTGTGACGGATGATACTGAGGATACGGTGCAGCCCGACGAGCAGACCAGGGAGGATGCTGCGAATATGACGGCGGCCGGAACAGCCGGCGCTTCCGGCGTTGCAGGGGTCACAGCACACGATGATATTGCGGATAAGACAGGAGACGGAGAAGGACCCGGTCAGGATATTTCCCGGGAAAATGACGACAATGTCAATCAGGATGATGGCACAGCCAGTCCTGAAAATACTTCATACAAGGAAACGGCCAGCGGTGCATATGACGATCCGCATGAAGATTCTTCCGGACAGATCCATAATCCGGCAAACAAAGAAGGTGTCACATTGGACAAAACACGTGAAGCCCATGATCACAGCAGCAAATTGGTGGAAGACGATGAACAGCTTGCGTATGGCGAAGGCACCGATGAACACATCGCTGTCGATCCCTCTGTCAAGACTGACAAAGAAGAAACCGATGCAGAAAAAATCGAGCACCATAAGGAGCCGGATTACCTCAAAAACAGCCGGGATGACTTCGACTTCGGCAACAAGGACACCGTCATCAATGAGTATAAGATGGACGACCGGAGAAATCAGCACCTGGTCGACACCCATAACCATCCTGAACTGGCTGAAGAAGTTTCACCTGAAGAAAGGGAAAGTTCTGAAGAGGACAATCATGAACTGATCGATAAGAATCCTGATGGAAAAGACAGGGACTACAGCTTCAAAAAAGACATTGATGGCGAACAGGTCATCAGGATCGATGATGAGGAACAGTGATACAAAACAGGCCGGTCAAAATTGACCGGCCTGTTTTCATATTCTGTATAGCTTCCGCTACTACTCAATAATTATCTTTCCCATCTTTGGAATTGAATACCTGCCGCCGCCTGCAGCCCCTCGTCTTTCCAAAACTTTACCGACGCTTCCCGGTTGCTGCGTACAGCGTTACCCCACCAATTTTTTAATCATATTTCCATACTTCCAAATATACTTTTTATAAATCGTTTTCAATTTCATCCTATAGAAAAAGTTCAAAGTATACAAAAAATAAAAAATTACAATTATTTTTCCGGTGGATTGTAATCCGATACGTTATTTGATAAATAATTTTCCTGAAATCGGGTATATGTATAGTGTTTTGGGATAAACAATACTTCCAAATTAGCAATTCAGCAATCTGCTGAAAGGAATATATAAAATAATGAGGGGGATTCATCAATGGTAGTACCTTACAGTGCAGAACCAGCTACAGATTTTACACAGGAAGAAAATAAAAAAGCATTCCAAGTCGCTTTGGAAAATGCTAAAAATGACTTCGGCGTCAAACGTCCGCTGATCATCGGCGGTGAGCATATAGAAACGGACGACCAGATCACTTCCTATAATCCATCCGATAAGGAACAGGCCGTCGGCCATGTTTCAAAAGCGACACAGGGCCATATTGATGCAGCATTCCAGGCTGCGGAAGAAGCATTTGAAACATGGAGCGAGTGGGATCCTAAAGATCGTGCTGAACTCCTTATCAGAGTTGCGGCCATCATCCGGCGCCGCAAACATGAATTTTCCGCACTGATGGTTTATGAAGCAGGTAAACCATGGAACGAAGCAGACGGCGATACAAACGAAGGCATTGACTTCATTGAATACTATGCCAGATCGATGATGGAGCTTTCTGACGGCAAGCCGGTGCTCGACCGCGAAGGCGAACACAACAAATATTTCTATCAGCCAATGGGCGCAGGCGTTACAATCACGCCGTGGAACTTCCCGTTTGCAATCATGACAGGAACCACTGTCGCACCGATTATCGCGGGGAACACTGTCCTTTTGAAACCGGCGGAAGATACGCCTCTTATTTCCTATAAACTGATGGAAGTGTTTGAGGAGGCAGGACTGCCGAAAGGTGTCGTTAACTTTGTTACAGGGGATTCCGGAGTGATTGGAGACTATATGGTCGATCACCATAAGACCCACTTCATCACGTTCACCGGTTCCAAAGCCACTGGCCTCAGGATTAATGAACGGGCTTCAGTCGTTCAGGAAGGACAGCATTTCCTGAAACGGGTGATTACAGAGATGGGCGGCAAAGACACGATCATCGTGGACAAAACAGCCGACCTCGATCTTGCGGCCGACTCGATTGTGAATTCCGCTTTCGGTTTCGCCGGCCAAAAATGTTCAGCCGGATCCCGTGCGGTCATTCATGAAGATGTATACGATGAAGTGCTGAGGAAAGCCGTTGAACTGACCGAAGAGCTGACTGTCGGAAACCCGGTGGATGAAACGTACATGGGGCCGGTAATCAGCAAGAAACAGTTCGATATGATCAAAGGTTATATCGATATCGGCAAAGAGGAAGGTACGCTTAAGATCGGCGGAGAGACGGATGATTCAAAAGGGTACTTCATCCAGCCGACGATATTCGCAGACCTTGATCCGAAGGCACGCATCATGCAGGAAGAGATATTCGGGCCGGTCGTCGCTTTCGCAAAAGCGAAGGACTTTGACGAATTGCTTGAAATTGCCAATAACACTGTATACGGCCTGACAGGATCAGTCATCACGAATACACGTGAAAACTGGATTAAGGCACAGAAAAAATTCCATGTCGGCAACCTGTATCTGAACCGTGGATGTACAGCAGCTGTAATGGGCTACCATCCATTCGGCGGCTTCAAACTTTCCGGTACAGACCAGAAAACAGGAAGCCCTGACTATATGCTCAACTTCCTTGAACAGAAAGTCGTCTCAGAGATGTTCTAGAATCAATTTTATATTTGGACATTAAAAAACTCCAGGTCGCTGACCTGGAGTTTTTGGTATTACTGTTCTTCTTTTACATATGGGAGTAGTGCCATATGACGTGCACGCTTGATCGCTCCTGTGAGCTGGCGCTGATACTTCGCGGAAGTACCTGTAACACGTCTTGGAAGAATTTTACCACGTTCTGAAATGAACTTTTTAAGAAGGTCTACTTCTTTATAGTCAATGTGCGTGATGCCATTGGCTGTGAAGTAACAAACCTTTTTACGGCGGCGACCGCCTCTTCTTGGACCTGCCATGATTTTTCCTCCTCTGTGATTATTTTATCGCTGATCCGTCTCCGGGATCATTTCCGGACACTATACTATCAGAATGGTAGATCGTCGTCGCTGATGTCAACCGGTCCGTCTGCATTCGCAAACGGATTTTCCTCAGCCCTGTCCTGTCTGGACTGCTGCGGTGCCGGTCTTGACCCCGTCGACTGGTTGCCATATGCGCTTGTATAGCTGTCTGCGGAATTATTATTGTACTGCTGTTGTTGATTACCGCCTTGCCCTTTCGGTTCGAGGAATTGTACACTGTCACACACTACTTCAGTTACAAACACTCTCTGTCCGTCCTTATTGTCATAAGTACGGCTCTGCAGTCTCCCGTCAACACCCGCAAGACTTCCTTTTTTCAAATACTGGTTGACGTTTTCCGCCTGCTTGCGGAATACAACACAGTTTATGAAGTCGGCACCGCGTTCGCCATTCGAACTTGTGAACGGGCGGTTAACCGCCAGAGTAAAAGTTGCTACGGAAATGTTGTTTTGACTGACTTTAAGATCGGGGTCTTTTGTGAGACGACCAACCAATACAACACGGTTCAGCATGTAATCAACTCCAATGTGTTTTTAATTACTTGTTTTCTGCTTGTTCATCGCGGACAACGATGTGACGAATGATATCGTTGCTGATCTTGGCCAAACGGTCGAATTCATTCGTTGCTTCAACTTCAGAATTCAATTTGATGATCTGGTAGAAACCTTCTTTGTAATCTTCGATTTCATACGCAAGACGACGTTTGCCCCACTCTTTTGATTCGACGATTTCCGCGCCATTTGAAGTCAATAGGTTATCAAAACGCTCAACGAGTGCTTTTTTAGCATCTTCCTCAATGTCTGGACGGATTACATATAGAATTTCATATGCTCTCATCTTCTACACCTCCTTATGGTCTTTAACGGCCTGTTCCAAGGTGAAACAGGCAAGGAATAATTTTCATTACTCACAATCCGATATTATACCAGTGTTTTAGTCATTTTACAATATATATTACACATTAAATCTGAAATGAACGACGTCCCCGTCTTTCATGATGTACTCTTTTCCTTCGAGGCGGACTTTGCCCGCTTCTTTAGCTTTGGCTTCGCTTCCTGCTGCCACAAGGTCATCATAGCCCACCGTTTCTGCACGGATGAAACCTTTCTTGAAGTCAGTGTGGATGATACCCGCACACTCCGGCGCTGTCATACCTTTTCTGAACGTCCATGCGCGCACTTCCTGCACGCCTGCAGTGAAGTATGTTGCGAGTCCAAGCAGGTCATAGGACGCCTTGATCAGTTTATCCAGGCCAGACTCACTGATGCCGAGTTCTTCAAGGAACATTTCTTTCTCGTCTTCGTCAAGGACAGCAATCTCCTCTTCTACTTTTGCCGAGATGACGATGACTTCGGAGCCTTCCTTATCCGCATACTCCCGGATATTCTCCAGGTGCACGTTGCCTTCCGTACTGCCGATATCCTCTTCCGCCACGTTTGCCACATAGAGCATCGGCTTCTGTGTGAGCATATGGAAGTTCTTTACGTATTTCGCTTCCTCTTCGGAAAACTCCATTGAACGCACCGGCTGGTCGTTCTCGAGCCCTTCCCTGATCTTCTGGAGAATGGCCGCTTCCGCCATGGCATCCTTGTCTTTCTGCTTCGCCATTTTCTCCAGGCGCGGCAGTCTTTTCTCGACACTTTCAAGATCGGCAAGAATGAGTTCCATATTGATGATTTCAATATCATCCACAGGATTCACCTGGCCGGACACGTGCGTGACGTTTTCGTCGTTGAACGCACGGACGACCTGGCAGATTGCATCCACTTCACGGATGTGGGCCAGAAATTTATTGCCCAGTCCTTCACCTTTGGATGCACCTTTGACAATTCCGGCGATGTCCGTAAATTCAAATGCCGTAGGGACGGTCTTTTTCGGTTCGACCATTTCTGTGAGTTTATTGAGCCTCTCATCCGGCACTTCGACAATGCCGACGTTCGGATCGATAGTTGCAAACGGGTAGTTTGCAGCAAGCGCGCCTGCCTTTGTTATTGCGTTAAATAATGTGGATTTCCCAACGTTTGGCAATCCCACGATTCCTGCTGTCAGAGCCATTTATAATCACCTTTACAATTCATTTTTCACTTCACTGATTTCATCCGTTTTTCAAAATCGCGCCGCGGCATCATGATGACTCGTCCGCACTGTTCACACTTGATCTTGATGTCGGCGCCGAGCCGTGTGATACGGAACAGTCTGCTGCCGCATGGATGCTGCTTTTTCATCTCTACTACATCATTCATCCCGTACTCTTTTTCCATATCATTCACCTTCCGCTTTATCATTTACCTCGAAATCCTGAATGTCCATTTTAGGAACGGAAATATATATGCCTTTAGTTGCGAGATGGTTTTTGATCCTTTTTCTCATGCGCCTTGTTGCCCCGAAGTGCTCCATCGGTTCTGTTTCGAGCATCACTCTCATGATGGCCTCACCATTTTCTATGCCCTGCAGGCCAAGAACTTCAGGCATGGAGACGAGTGTTTCTTCATCCCTCCATCTTTCCTCAAAATAGCTGTTGAGGATGGCTTCCACTTCATCAAGGTCCTCATCAAGCGACAGATTGATGTCCAGCATGGAAATCGCATTATAGCGTGAGAAGTTGATCACTTCACTGATTGAACCGTTCGGTACGACGATCAGCTCGCCTTCCCAACCCTGTATCTTCGTTGATCTGAGGCTGAAGGCGATGACCTCGCCCTCCCCGATTGGTGTGCCCGTTGAGTTTATCCTGACAAAATCACCTTTGTCGAACTGGTTTTCCAGAATGATGAAGAATCCTGTAATCATGTCCCTCACCAGACTCTGTGCACCGAAACCTACAGCCAGTCCGACGACGCCGGCACCGGCAAGCAGCGTACGCACCGGAAGGTTGAACGTTTCAAGCACCATCATGATGATGACGAACCATATGATTACCATGGCAGCATTCTGCAGCACATTGATCAGTGTCTGATTGCGTTTCTCGCTGCCCCTGATCTTTGTCTTCGACTTCGATTTATAACTGAAGAAGTTGTCTATGACGCTGTTGGCGATTTTGACCAGAATCAGAGCGGCTATGATCAGTACGATTGCAGTCAGTACTTTTCCGCCCAGTTTAAGCCAGAGTTCCGGCTCTGTCAGGTCCGCCATGAGTTTCTCAACCACCGTAAGCGGTTCTTCTATCGTGTTGCCCAGTAAAGAATACAAATTTACACATCCGTTCTATGAATTTTCAAGTATTGAAATGATTCTTTTGAATTCCTCTTCGTCCTTGAATTCCAGGGAGATCGTCCCCTTTTTCTGCTGTCGGCTGATCTCTACATTCGTCCCGAATCGTTCCTTCAGCTTCGTTTCATACCGATTGATGAAAGCCGGCTTGTCCTGCACCTTCTTCCTTCTCTTCACAGAAGGTGCGGACAGGGATTTCACGTAGGCTTCGAGGGCCCTGACACTCAACTTCTCGTCCGCTGCCTTTTTTGCTGCCGCTTCCAGCAGCAGGGGATCTTTGAGCGGCAATAAAGTCCTGCCATGTGCACCGGACAGTTCCCCTGCGCTGATCATCCGCCTTACACGGGGCGGCAGGTTGAGCAATCTGAGCATATTGGCGATATACGGCCTCGATTTCCCCAATCGTTCTGCGAGGGCATTTTGTGTGATGCCGAGCTCATTCATCAGCTCATGGTAGCTTCCCGCCTCCTCCAGAGGATTCAGGTTCTCCCGCTGCAGATTTTCGATGATTGCAAATTCCATCATCTGCCTGTCCGCCAGTTCTTTGACGATGGCCGGAATGGTTTCCTTTCCTGCAAGTCTGCTGGCCCGGAAACGCCGTTCGCCGGCCACTATGTCATAGCCTTTGATGGATTTCCTCACAATGATCGGCTGGATTACACCATGTTCAGATATGGAATCGGCAAGCTCCCTGAGACTTTCTGCATCGAATTCAGTCCTTGGCTGATATGGATTGCGGCGGATTTTCGTTATGTCCAGCATGAAGACTGTTTCATCCTTTCCGGGGTTTCCATACATTCCATCAAGTTCTCCGGCCATTGCCGTCACCTCCATCGTCTGAAACGACGCTGCTGCCGTCATCTTTTTTGGAATCACATATAATATTATATCAGCCTGCCGTCGTTTGTGACACCAAAACAAAACACTCACCGGAGTCAGTGCCTGTGAGTGTTTTATTTGAATATCTTTATGTTCACTTCATGGAATTCCTTCTGCTCGGAAGTGTCATAGGATACATCCAGGCCCCTGTGCCTGAGTTTTTCAATTTCACGGTTCAAGTCATTCAGCATGAATGACACATCATCTTTAAAATCAATTTCCCCATTCACATGCTTCAGCCGGTTTTTGACGGCTGTTTCCGTATCCTTCACCGTCAGATTCCCGCCTTTGATATCTGCGAGTACTTCCGTCTGTGATTCATCATCCAGACTGAGGAGGCTTCTCGCGTGACGTTCTGAAATATCCTGGCGCTGCAGTGCTTCAATCACCTCATCGGACAGTTTCAGCAGGCGCAGCTTGTTGGCGATGAACGACTGGCTCTTGCCCAGATTCTGAGCAAGGTTCTTCTGTGTGATGCCGTCCATTTTGAGCAGTTTCTGATATGCCCTGGCCTCTTCGATGGCAGAGAGGTTCTCGCGCTGAATATTCTCGATAAGGGCGATTGCCGCCGATTCGGTGTCTGTCAAATACTTTACGATGACTTCCGCCTCCTCGCGGTTCATCATCTTCAGCGCACGGAAACGCCGCTCTCCGGCAATGATTTCATACATGTCCTCTTCGATCGGTCTGACTGTGATCGGCTGCAGCAGGCCATGCTCTCCAATGGAGTCCGCAAGCTCTTTTATATGATCGCGGTTAAAATCCGTACGGGGCTGATACCGGTTCGGGACGATATTCTCCAGCGGAAGAAGCTGCAGTGACACATCTTCTTTTTTCTCGTCGCTTTTGTCAATAAGTCCAAAAAGTCTGGAAAAAGGCTTTTTCATCTGCCTCACCTGCCTGTCATTTTAATGGCGATTTATTCGGCGTACCCGGTTTTCTGGGATACTTTTTCGGTGTCTTGTGTTTTTTTTCTATATCCATTATATACCGTTCGCTGTCCTCTTCGGGAAGCACGAAACTGTAGGTCTCCCGCACCCGACCGCCGAGCAGATTGAGCGCAAAACTGCTCTCGTCCAGCTCCTCAAGCCCTCTTTTGCCTTTCAGCACTATGAAGCTTCCACCGGTCCGGACCAGTGGAAGACAGAGTTCGGCAAGGACATTCAGCTGTGCAACCGCACGTGCTGTCACGATATCAAAATTGTGGCGCTGTGCGCCCTGTCCGAATGTCTCTGCCCGGTCGTGGATGAGATGCATCCTGTCGAGATCCAGATTGGCCGACAGTTCATTGAGGAAGCGGATGCGTTTGTTGAGCGAATCGACGATTGTGACTTTCAGATCCGGGCGGATGATTTTCATCGGTATGCTCGGAAAACCCGCTCCCGCACCTACATCGCATATGTCCGCATCCCGCTTGATATCGATTTTGAACAGCGGTGTCAGGGAGTCGTAGAAATGCTTCAGATACACTTCCTCTTCCCCTGTCACGGCGGTCAGGTTGATCTTTTCATTCCATTCCACCAGCATCTCGAAATATGTCCTGAACTGGCTGATCTGGTGCTGTGTGAGCTCGATGCCCTGTGCTCTGAGTGCCTCTATGAATTGTTGTTCTGTCATGCGTTTACCCTTTTGATGTTGCCTTGCTCGATATAGACGAGGAGGATGGAGACATCTGCCGGGTTCACGCCCGAAATCCTGGATGCCTGTGCGATGTCCAGCGGCTTGACTTTCTTCAGCTTATCAAGTGCCTCGGTCGCCAGGGAGTGCACCGCATCGTAATCGATATCCGCAGGGATCTTCTTTTTCTCCATGCGTTTCATCTTCTCGACCTGGGCGAGGGATTTGGCGATATAGCCATCATACTTCGTCTGGATTTCAACCTGTTCGCATTCTTCTTTGGAAATCACGATGTCCTCTGCCAGAATATCCATGATGGACTCATAGTCCATCTCCGGACGTTTGAGCAGATCGAATGCAAGGATGCCGTCCTTCAGCAGCGTGCCGCCTCTTGAACCGATTACAGACTGCGCTCTTTCATTCGGCTTTATGCGGACGTTCTTAAGACGGTCGATTTCCGCTTCGATATTCTGTTTCTTCACAAGGTATGCATCGTAGCGCGCGTCCCCGATCAGGCCGGTTTCATGGCCTTTTTCAGTCAGGCGGAGGTCCGCGTTGTCGTGACGGAGCAGCAGCCGGTGTTCCGCTCTGGATGTCAGCAGGCGGTAGGGTTCATTCGTCCCTTTAGTGACAAGATCATCGATCAGTACGCCGATGTAGGCGTCGGAACGGCTCAGGATGAGCGGTTCCTCGCCGAGCAGTTTGGCTGCAGCATTGATGCCGGCGATGAGGCCCTGACCAGCCGCCTCTTCATAACCGCTTGTACCGTTGATCTGGCCGGCGGTAAAGAGGTTCTCTATTTTCTTCGTCTCAAGTGAAGGCCACAGCTGCGTCGGTACCAGTGCATCGTACTCGATGGCATAGCCGGAACGCATCATGCGCGCGTTTTCAAGCCCCGGCACGGAAGCAAGCATCTCACGCTGGACATTTTCAGGCATGCTTGTGGAAAGCCCCTGTACATAAACTTCTTTCGTCCCCCTGCCCTCAGGTTCAAGGAAAATCTGATGGCGCGGCTTATCGTTGAAGCGCACAATCTTATCTTCGATTGAAGGGCAGTAGCGCGGACCGGTGCCTACGATATTCCCGGAATACATTGCTGAAAGATGCAGATTGTTATTGATGATCTGGTGTGTATTCTCTGAGGTGTACGTCAGCCAGCATGGCAGCTGGTCCATGATGTACTCTGTCGTCTCGAAGCTGAATGCCCGTGGTACATCATCTCCCGGCTGGATTTCAGTTTTCGAATAGTCGATGGAATCCGAGTTGACACGCGGCGGCGTACCCGTTTTGAAACGGACGATATCGAATCCAAGCTGCTTCAGCTGATCGGCAAGCGGCACGGAAGGCATCTGGTGGTTCGGACCACTGGAGTATTTCAGATCTCCGAGAATGATTTCCCCGCGCAGAAATGTGCCCGTCGTAACGATGACCGCTCCGGCTTCGTAGATTGTGCCGATATTCGTTTTCACACCTTTGACGACGTCATCCTCCACGATGATTTCATCAACCATGCCCTGCAGGATATCCAGGTTCGGTTCATCCTCGAGCACGCGTTTCATCTCCTGCTGATAGAGCGTCTTGTCCGCCTGTGCACGGAGTGCACGCACTGCAGGCCCTTTCCCGGTGTTCAACATTCTCATCTGTATGTGTGTCTTATCTATTACTTTAGCCATCTGTCCGCCGAGTGCGTCAACTTCCCTGACGACGATACCTTTGGCCGGACCGCCGACAGACGGATTACATGGCATGAATGCAATATTGTCCAGGTTAATGGTCAGCATCAATGTTTTAAGACCTTTGCGTGCAGAAGCGAGTCCCGCTTCGACTCCAGCATGTCCTGCGCCAATGACCACAACATCGTATTTCATATTTCCTGTCATAGTTTTCCTCCTCTTATTTTCCAAGACAGAACTGGCTGAAGAGCTGGTCGATCAGCTGTTCGCTGACATCTTCACCAATGACTTCCCCAAGCAGTTCCCATGTTTTGACAAGGTCGATCTGTATGATATCGACC
>Ga0209487_1003033_pt1 | contig 13374 bp, 12 predicted proteins | sample Poulit2012_FD_187524 | JGI IMG/M metagenome (GOLD analysis project Ga0209487, IMG submission 187524) | Agricultural soil microbial communities from Georgia to study Nitrogen management - Poultry litter 2012 (SPAdes) (version 2) | ecosystem: Environmental > Terrestrial > Soil > Agricultural land... | reverse complement strand
GCAAAAGCGCGAGCCAAATGTGTTTTAACTGTTGCCTCGGTGATAAATAGCTCCTCGGCGATTACGCGATTCGCGCGCCCCAATTCGACAAGTCGCAGTATTTCCAACTCTCGCGCCGATAATTCCGGCAGGACTGGTCGCTCCGCAAGGCGCCGAGCCACTCCGGGCGCTAACACAATTTCACCGTGCTGCGCCGACTCAATGGCCGAGATCAGCTCCTGTGATTCAACGTCTTTAAGAAGATATCCGGCAGCACCGGCCTCAACCGCTCGCAAGATGTCCGCATCTGTCTCAAAAGTCGTCAAAATCAGAACGCGCGGCGCTCCCTCCCCCAGCGCAAAAATTTGCGCGGTTGCACCCACACCGTCTACCCCGTCCCCGAGCCGCAAATCCATCAGTACGACATCCACGACCTCGCGCCGCACCACGGCAAGTGCGCCCGCGGCATCACCGGCCTCGGCCACAACGGTTACGCGATCCGACCGCTCTAATAACTGTCTAAGTCCCGCACGCACTACGGGGTGGTCGTCAACAACAAGCACACGAATCACAAAACTAATCCTCACCCACGTAGTGGCAAACTAACTGTCAATTCAGTCCCCGCGGCAGGTGCGGAGACCACCTCCAACCGCCCGCCCAGTTCTGCCACCCTCTGGCGCATTGCGCGCAAGCCATAGCCGGAGGTTTTCTCCAGGCTCGCCATCTCAAATCCCTGACCATCGTCAACAACCGTAAGTTGCACAGAATCCGAACTAAATCGCAACCCCACGTGCGCGGTGCGCGCATCCGAATGGCGGCGCACGTTGGCAAGCGCACTTTGCGCAATTCGCAATAGGGTCACCTCGTAGGTGGTAGGCAGCGCGGTCACGGCTCCGCTCACCACAAACTCTGCATCGAGATCGGCCTGCTCCCGAAGTTGGCGCACTATCCGTTCAAGTGCGGCCGGGAGCGGAGCGTCTTCGAGTTCACGGGGCTGTAATGCGTGCACGACCCGCCGCGCTGCATCTAAGTTTTCTTGCGCTACAGCGGCAATGTGTTCAATATTCTCGGACTCATTCCCCGCCCGCGTCAGCAACAAGATTGATGAGAACCCCTGCGCCAGCGTGTCGTGAATATCGCGAGCCAGCCGGGTACGCTCGGTCCATACCCCCGCCTCGCGCTGCATCCGCGCCAGTTCATCCTGCGTCGTCAAAAGGTTAGAATTGGCAACTTCCAGCTCTTTAACTAGCGCGAGCCGGCGCGCATTTTCCGCCACCAGCCGCTGATATGCCGCCGACATTCCAACCGCTGCCGCCGCCCCAAAGACGGGGCCAACAACCTGGGGCAACACCGGATCTGTCGTGTGCCCTATCTGCGCTCCAATAGAAACAATTAGTACGCCAACTACAGCGCCGTACCCCCACCAGGACGGCAATAGGTGTAGGTAAAGAAAAAAGAGCGCGAATGCAACCCAAATAAACTCCGGCGATACCGTGACGAGCGCCACCCAGCCAGCAGTCAACGCAAAGAGCCATGACAGCGCGGCTGCGCGGGAAGTCGAGCGCAACCCCAGCCAGACCCCGATTACGTACCAGGCCGCGAGCGCAATCGCGCCCCATAAAACCGGATGCAACTGCTCGGATTGCCAACTGCGAATTGTCCCGGCCCCCAGCAGCACAACAAACAGCACGTGCTGGGCAATCAAGAGCGTGCGCACGACCGTCCCACCCCCGTCTCGGGGCAGTGGCAGCGCGTGGGGCGCGCCTTGTTCGTCACGCGCCATGCGAATTACCGCTTGGGCTGACCAATAATGTCTACGATCGCTACCGCGGCATCTGCACCCTCGGCGCTCGGAATTTCTATCAGAACGCGCGATCCAATCGGAATACCCACGAGATCATCAAATTCGGAATCGCTGGCTCCCACCGGAACCGACGCGACCTGGCCCGCCTCCCACGTGGATGAGGGCTCCTGCTCGCCCCAGAAAGCGGCGGCAAAATGGAGCGCGGTCGTGCCCGACTCGAGCGGCGCGCCGTTCCCCTCGGCCAAGACCGTCGTGAGCTGTTCGGTCGGCTCAGCGGCGCCGTCCTTAATTTCAAGCGTCACCGGCTCGCCCAGTTCCCCGGTGATCTCGATCGGTAAATCATTAAGGACGCCGTCAATTACGGTCGCGTCCGCGTCGCCGGCCTGCGCTGGGCCGTAGGTATCGATGATGTCGACGACGAAGGCGATCGTGTCGCCGGGTTCGATTCCCGCGCCCGGATTGCCCTGGGCGTAACCGAGCTCGGAGGGGATCGACAGCACGACGCGCGAGCCGACGGTCTGCCCTACCAGGCCCTGATCCCAGCCCGCGATTACCGCGGAGACGCCGATCGGGAAACTGGTGGGCTCATCGCGAATGAAGGAGTTATCAAACGTCTCGCCGTCCCATACCTGCCCGATGTAATCGGCAACGAGGAGGTCACCGGCTTCCACCTCGGCGCCGTCCCCCTCGGACAGCACCTCGACTTCCAGGGCTGGGGACGGATCTTCGGCGGGGTAAATAATTTCCGGCTCCTCGCCGAAGTCCCCGCGCACCTCCGGGAGCACGCCGGTGCCCTGCCCGGTCTCGCCATCCGATTCGCCGTTTTGCCCCTGCTCCGAGTCGTTCTCGCTCTGCGCGTCAGTGTCCGGTTCGGTGTCACCACCGCAGGCCGCTAAAAACAGCACTGAGGCGAATACGGCGGGAAAGAACGCTCTACTGGTTCGACGCACAACAATCTCCAAATAAAATGGTGGGCCTTTAGGCAACAGCCAAAAGCAGTGATTATCCAGTGGTTACTGTACGTGACCGCGTGGAGCGAACGGCACCTTGACGTCAATCAACTCGCCGAGTTAGCCAACTGCGGATTGGGGCTCTATTTTTTCGCGCCGACCACGTTGAGCAGAAAATCATAAACCTCGGTCGCGTGCAATCGCTCGGTAGCAAATTCCGGGTTCGAGCACACGAGAACCGGCCCATCGAGCGGGTCATCCGGCAGGCGACCGTGACTTCCGCCCAGGGGCGATGCATCCAACGGCACAACGTCGAGCATGTACCTCATACCGAGCTTCTTTTTCGCCACCGCTTTTGCGGCGCGCAGCTTCACCCAGCGGTCTTCGGGATCCATGAAAAGCTCGACCGGGTCATAGCCGGGCTTCTTGTGAATCTCGACGAGTCGCGCGAAATCCGGGGCGTTATCGTCATCGAGCCAGTAGTAGTAGGTAAACCAGGAATCGGCGTCGGAGACGAGCACGAGTTCTCCAGCGCGCTCGTGATCGATTCCGTACTCCTTCTTGCTCTCGCCCTGCAAGATTTCCTCGATGCCGGGGACATCTTGCAGCAGTTCGCGCACGAGCGGAATATCTTCCTCATTGCGCACATAAACGTGGGCGACCTGGTGGTCAGCTACCGCAAATGCGCGTGATGTCCACGGATCGAGCAGCTCACCGGTCGCGTTGTGGTGCACGTTTAGGAGCCCGGCTTCCCGCAAAACCCTGTTTACGTGCACGGGTTTCGACACGTCGGTTATGCCGTACTCACTCAAAACCACGACCTCGACACCCTGAGCCTCGGCGTCATCGAGCAGCGGCGCGAGCGCCTCGTCTACCTCTTGAGCCGCGCGCTTGGCTTCCGGGCCCGAAGACCCGAAGCGCTGCAGATCGTAGTCAAGGTGCGGGATATAAGACAGCGTCAAATCGTGATCCGGCATGAGCCGACGCGTAGCGCCAATAATCCACTTCGAACTATCGATCGCAGCGCCGGGGCCCCAAAAGGTAAAGAGCGGGAAGGGCCCAAGCTCTTCAACGAGCGAATCTCGCAGCTCGGGTGGATATGTGTAGCAGTCCGGTTCCTTGCGCCCATCGGCGTGATACTCGGGCCGGGGAGTCACGGTCGTGTCCACATCGGCGCCCATCGCGTACCACCAGCACACGTTGGCGATTTTATAATCCGGCTTGGAGCGCTGAATCTCGTGCCAAATTTTCTCGCCCTCAACGAGTTTATTGTGCTGGCGCCACAGGAGGACGTCGCCGAGCTCGCGAAAATACCAGCCATTACCGACGATGCCGTGCTGAGTGGGCAATTTCCCCGTAAGGAACGTGGACTGGGCCGTACAGGTAACCGCGGGGAGCACCGTATCGAGTTGCGCCTGAAAGCCGTCAGTGACCACTTTGCGCAGCCGCGGCATGTACTGCAGGAGCCGCGGTGTTAGCGCAACAACGTTTAAAACAAGTACCTTCTTCATTCCCGTTTCATCCCCAGATCAGTCAACATATCGCTTGCAACTTGGAGCTCGGCGGCGATGCCGTCCATGAGTTCGCTGTTATTTTTTGGACGGCGCTCCTGCGGCAGAACGCTCCACGTGTAGGTTTCAACTTCAAGATGGTCGACGAGTGTTTGCGTACCGCCCACCATGTGCTCGAGCGTCTGACGCGTCTCGGCCACCGTGTTATTCATGGGCGCTTCGGGCGTCGCGTGCAGCGGGAGGTGGAAGTGCACTCGCCAAGCGCCATCGCCCTCCATGTCTTTACTGACCAGCGACTCGGGCAGGTCGTCGTCGCCCAGTAGCTGTGAGGACCCGTCCGGCAGGCGAACTTCTTTTCGCACCTGGTGTAAAAAGCGATCCTCAACGAAATCTTGCAGCGCGGCACGGCTCTTATCAGCGTGGGGAGCATCGACGTGCAGCGCCGATGAAATCTGGCTTTTAACGATTGGAAGATCTGCCGCCTGCAAGCGCTGCACAACCGTGTTGGGATCTTCGAAGCTGGTAGCCATATGGCAGGTGTCAACGCAGATTCCCAGCCACTGCTTATTCATCTCTGCTAGGTGCTCGATCGCCTCGGAAACCGACTCGATGATGCATCCGGGCTCCGGTTCAAAACCAACCCGGATCGTGCGCCCCGTTTCTTCGTGCAGCGCTGCTAAGCCATCAGCCAGCCGGTTCAGATTTGATATCGCCTTCGATGCTCGCTCGGCATCCCACGGATCGCGCCACGCCAACGGAAGCGTGCTGATGCTTCCGCGCGCTGCGTCGTCGGGAAGCAGATCCGCCAGCACGCGCGCCGCATCGAGGGTGAAGTCCAGCCTGGCGTCTTCGGTCCAGTCGGGGTAGTACACCTTGTGCTTCACGACCGGATCGTGAAATCCCCCGTACGGAAATGCGTTTAGCGTAACCACTTCCAGACCGCACTCATCCAAAGTTGCTTTGAGCGCCTGTCGATCATTTTGATTATTGGCCAGGCGATGGGCGGCCTCGGCCGGAAGCCACAGCCCGATTCCGAGCCGGGAAACACCGAGTCGCTCTCGAACCCCGCGCGTGATCTCGCGCAACTGTTCTTGAATTCCTTCGACATCTTCCGCTGGGTGCACGTTGCTGCAATAGGACAGGTGCACCGTATTTCCAGCGCTGTTCTTAAAACGCAACGCTAAGTCTCCTCGGCTTTGGTCGGGATGTTATCCAGACAGTTTGTGTTTCGTTTGGTACCGCTGTTTTCGCGGGCGTCGGCGCTTTAGCCGCGTCGGATCGCATTTCAACCGCGCCCCGCCGCATTTCAACCGCGCAGTACCGTATTTCCCTCAAATTCCCCGGCAGCTTCGAGGCGCTCCTCGAGCATGAGTCGGCCGCTTTGGGCATAAAAATCGTGGGGATTTTGCCACAGCACCAGATCGATATCCTCGGCGCTGAAGCCGGCCTCTTTCATGGCCGCGCCTGTTTTCGCGGTCTTGAGAGGGTCGCTTTGCCCCCAGTCGGCGGCCGAGTTCACCATCACGCGTTCGAGGCCGTGCTTTTCCATGATCGCGACCATGCGGCTTTCGTCCATCTTCGTGGTCGGATACACCGAAAAGCCCATCCACGCGCCGGTGTCCTTCACGATCTCGACCGTGGTTTCATTGAGGTGGTCTACGACCACCTTGCCGGGCTCAATCCCCACCTGCTTGATGAGTTCGAGCGTGCGCACGGTCCCAGCAGCCTTATCGCGATGCGGGGTGTGAACCATAACGGGCAGGTCGAATTCCCCGGCCATCTCAAGCTGCTTAATAAAGATCCGTTCTTCGGCATCCGACATCGAGTCGAATCCAATTTCACCCACCGCGACCACACCATCTTTGGCGAGATAGCGCGGGAGCATGTCCAGCACGGGCTCCAGGCGCGGATCATTCGCCTCCTTGGGGTTGAGCGCGATTGTCGCGTGGTGCGCGATCCCGTACTGTGCCGCGCGAAACGGCTCCCAACCCACGAGGCTGTCGAAGTAGTCGGCGAAAGAGTCAACACGGGTTCTCGGCTGTCCCATCCACAATGACGGTTCAACCAGCGCCCGCACTCCCGAGTCGTACATCGCTTGATAATCGTCGGTCGTACGAGAGGTCATGTGAATATGTGGTTCAAAAATGCGCATGTTGCTCGCTCCAATCTCGCAACCGGCCGCTACCAGTTGCCCGGGGTGCTTTATTACAGATCGCTCATTGTGAGCTCGGGGTAATCTTCCACTACGTCCGCATACGGCTCGACGAGTGCTCGAATATCCGACGGAATACTCCGGCCGGCAAGGAGCAGCTCGTGGGCATATCCAGCTGCCATCCGAGCCATCTGCCGATCATTTCGACTTTCACATCCGGGTATCGCGTCGAGCGAGACACCCACGAAGAGGCATTTCAGGATTCCTTGGCGCCACTCTTCCTCGGGGAGGTTGTGCTGGCTCCAAGTTCCCATCGCGGCAGCGATTAGTCGTCGATCATTTGTTCTCAGCGCGTCTTGAACGAGGAAGTGGGGTTCAGCGCCCGCCGGCAACTGGTCTAGCGCCCGTAGAATTGCCCGCTTTTCTTCCGTATCGCCGTACTCGTACAGCGCCCGGATTTCTTGGGCAAGATTTTCGGGAAAACTCTCGGCATACCGCACTAGAAGCGCGGCGCGCACCGCATCATCAATAGTTGGGCCAGCAATACCCGCCGGATCATTTGCATCGGCCGGTCCGCGCGCGATTTCCCGCGCCGCACTGGGGAATATTCGAATAATATTCTTGGGCGATTGTGCGACAGACTCGAGTTTGGCTTCCAAGTTTGCAAACTGTTCTTCATTCAATTTCGCGCGAAGAAAGTCCTGGTTCGAGACGTTCACGTTGCCACCTTCTCTTCTGGTTGATCTTTTTGTCGGAGAACGGCTTCAAGAGAGCGACTTAGCGTCTCTATTGATCTGCGGGCAACCTGCGGCGCATCGTGGCTGTGCCGGGCCAATTCCACCGATACCAGGCCGGAATACTCGATATCCACGAGCGCCGAAATCGCGTCGTTCAGGTTCAGTTCGCCCTCTCCGAATTCCAAATGCTCGTGCACTCCCCGCCGCATGTCTTCGATCTGCACGTGCCTCAGCACCGAAGCGGTGGAGGTTAGATATTCATAGATATCCGCGTCTTCATTGCAGATTGCGTGGCCCACGTCGATGGTTGCCTGCAGGTTTTCCGGATTACCCATCTTCGCCGCGAGTGTCTGAAAATCCCGGAATCTTTCGATAAACATTCCGGGCTCCGGCTCGAAAGCCAGGGTTACACCGCGATCAGCGGCATGGGCAACAACCGGGTCGAGATTCGACAGGATTCGATCCCAGGCACTCTCGGGTGAGATATCGTCTCGCAAAACCCCGGACCATAAGTGAACCGTCGCGAGCCCCAGATCGTGCGCTATATCGACCGCGCGCCGCAGGAAATCGACTCGCTTTTGCGTATTCGCGGCGGAGACCAGTGTCGGTTCATGCTTTTGGCGCGGGTCCAGCAGGTAGCGCGCGCCAGTCTCGATAGCGCCCTGGAGTTCGCAGGATTCCAACAGGTTCGCCACGCGCTCTGTCTGGGCTGCAATATCCGAATCAAACGGGTTCAAAAATCCGTGATCCAGGGTGATTCCAACGCCGCGGTAGTTCAAATCACGCAGGATTTGCAGGGTATCGGTAAGCGAGTGGTCGCGGAAACCGTTGGTTCCGTATGAGAAGTTGAGCGTCACGTCGGCGACACCACCCGAGTTGCGATCTGCAAAAGTTTTCGGGCGCTTAAGACTCCTACCGCGAGCGCAATCGCCCCTGTCCCAGCGATGAGGGATGCCTGCAGCGGCATCAGCCCCTTAATTCCAGCGCCGGTTGCTTTTCGAACTGGGCCCGCCGACGGATCTTCTACCGCCTCGAGCTGCTCCCGCCCGACCATCACGCCGTAAAGCGCCGCTGAGACCGCGGCCGCGATCCGGCTTTTAAGGGCCTCGCGAGACATCGCTTGGGCGGCGATAGCGGTTAGGGAAACCGCGGTTGTTGTTATTAGGGATGACGTCGCAACGGCTTTCGTACTTCCGTGCACCTCTCCGCGACTCAGCGCGGTCACTGACACTATGTGTGCACCGGTTAGCGATGCGGGGAAAAGTGCCTTTTTCAAATCCGCATGCCCGCCAAGAAGCACATTCAAGAAGCGTGCTCCTCCCATGACTACCGGACCGAAGATCGTCGATTTGGCAACCATGTCGTAGCACCAGACCGCTCCCGTGAGCGCGGCGCAGATTTTCAATGGTTGGCGGCCGGCGCTTCCGGCTAGGGCGAGCCCCGCCACAGACAAACCCGAGGCTAGGGCTAGGGCTTCTTTGGGGCTGATCCGACCGGAGGGGATGGGGCGTTCTGGGCGCTCTTCCGCATCCAGCGCGCGATCGGCGTAGTCATTTAGCGCCATGCCCGATAGATACAGGCACGCCGATGAGCCAACGAGTTTAAGAGTGTCGACGGTGCGAAGTGTTCCGGCCGCTGCCGCCCCGGCGAGCACGTCGCCGGGGGCTGTCATGACGGCGGGCAATCGAACTAGCTCCACATAATCTTGGAGTGCCATTAGTGATCCTGACCCAGATCGCTACACCAAGAAACGAGATCGCTCCACTGTTCAGAAAGTGCGTGCTCATCGGAGCCGAGCGGGTCTTTGAAGAAGAAACCGAGTTCTTTTTGCACGCCGCTGTGGCCCACCTGTTGGGCGCGAGCGATCAACCGCGCGAGGTCGAGTACGAGGGGGGCGGCGAGTGAGGAGTCGGCTCCCTGCCACGTGAACTGCATCGTCATCTTGGTGCCGAGGAAGCCTTCGAAGGATATGTGATCCCACGCGGTCTTCCAGTCGCCCATGTCTTGCACGTAGTCGATCCGAAGCGGCCCAGAAATGTGGCGGCCCATTATTGAATCGAGGCCGGCGCCCTTGGTGGTGGTCTTAGATACAGCCGCTTTTTCGTCCGATAGCGTCAGCCCGTCACCGCCGCCAAGGAGGTTGAACGATGACCACGACAACACGTTCAACGCGCGGTTCACGAACATGGGTGCGAGCGTGCTCTTCAGCAGGGTTTCACCGGTTTTCCCGTCTCGACCCGCCCAGGGGACACGCTTATTTTCCGCGAGTTGTTGCAACGCCTTTGGTGTTGGTCCGGGGCTGGGCGTAAACGATGCGTATGCGGCACCCGCCTGGTAGGCGGCGTATGGGTAGAGCGAGCTTTGTGGAAGGGGGCTCTGACCCTCATCAAGGGCGGCTTCAAGCACCTCGAGCGAGTCCAACGCCGGATTCGCATCCGCAGGAGCTTCAGTCGCCGCGACTTCTAGCACGACCACCTGATCCAGCTGGTGCTTGGTTTTGAAGTCGCTGATATCGCTTTGGAGCTGATCCAAGATGGATCTTTGCGTGCCCTGCGTCGGTGCGAGTTTAACTTCTGCGTTTGCCTGATCTAGCTTTTCTTCGAGCACTTCTACGAGTTCGGGAGGCACAACGTGTGACGCGGCCAGGGCGCGCGCTCGGCCGGTCAGCGAATTCTCAACAACATCGTGCCCACCCGTTACGATCTGCTTCAAAGGCACGAGGTTTGCCACGCGAATTTCGTCTAATTCGCTAACAAGTCCGGTAGGGGGCGCGATCCCCTGCTGCATTCCGAGCAATCCGAGCGTTGCTGTCGTTGCGACGGACCCACGAGCCCCGATAAACCAGATTCCAATTTTCGTTTCCGAGGCTTGGGAACTTGGATTGCTCGTTACTGACACCTACGTCACCTCTGCATTATCGTCGTTGATTTGGGTAACTCGCACTTTTGCGAAAAGTAGCCAAAAGTTCACACTCTCGGCACAAAAGGATCTTAGCCATTGTCACATGTAAGGTATGGAACTGGCAAAATTGCCAAGCGTGTTCCGAATAGTTCCACTAGCTGCATTACGGTGAAGGTGTATGAAGACCCATCGCGGTGACCTCAACCGGTATCTCGCTGCCGTCTTAGAGGAACTTGAAAGTTCCGCCGTACCCCACGGCGAGATGTACCAGTTGCTGTGGAAATACCTGCATCAAGCGGTACTTGGAGGTAAGTTTTTCCGCGGCTGGCTGGTCACCGAACTGCACGCCGAGTTGAATCGCGAATCCTCGCAGGACGCCGTTCGCGTCGGAGCCGCGTTTGAGCTGTTACACGAGGGATTTTTGATTCACGATGACCTCATTGACGGCGACACAATCCGCCGGGGAGCACCAAATCTCGCCGCACAAATAATGCGGGCACCGGCGCTTGCCTCTACTTCGGAATCCGCCCGGGTCCACTTCGGCAACTCAGCGGCGCTCCTGGCCGGAGATCTCGCGATCGCGCTCGCCGGGAAACTACTGAGCGATGTCGTGGCAGGCCCCGACACTAAGACGCGCTTAAACGATCTGTGGTTCGAAACCATTTTTACGACCGTGGCGGGCGAATTAAATGACGTTTTAGCCGGGCTGCTCCCAGGTCGATTTAATTCGGAAGATGTGCTGAAAACCACGGCGGCTAAAACAGCCAAATATTCTTTTCAATCACCGCTGGTTGCGGCCGCCCTATTAGCGGGATCCCCGGATTCGACCATTGAATCGTTAAAGCGCATTGGCCTATCGCTGGGAATCGCTTTTCAGCTCGCGGATGATCTGCTTGGAATGTTTGCCGCCAGTTCGGTGACTGGCAAGGATTCGATGTCGGACCTGCGCGAGGGAAAGACCACTTTGCTCGCCCTGGAGGCGAAATCGCTGCCCGTTTGGCAGCAGATTGAGCCCTATTTTGGGCGCGGCGACCTATCGGAAACACACGCGCTGAAAGTTCAGAAGTTACTGGCAAAAAGTGAAGCACCCGGCCGGGTTATTTCTCTCGCGCATCACCATGTTGAGAACGCGAAAGGAATTGCCGCGGCGCAGGGGCTTTTCGAAGCCGATTCAGCTCTGTGTGTGACATCTGAAATGATTATTGAGCGGCTGAAAACCGCCGAGCAGGCCCTTAAATCCCTAGCAAATTAAAGGGTGATCAGACCCCAGGCGCAGGTCAGTTGCCCGCATTTGGATCCGGCAATCCCACGTACTTCGTCTCCAAATACTCCTCGATGCCCTCGAAGCCGCCCTCGCGCCCAATCCCGGACTGCTTAACGCCTCCGAACGGCGCCGCCGGATTCGACACAATTCCAGTATTAATTCCCACCATGCCGACATCGAGCTTTTCCGCCAGCCGCAAAGTGCGGGCACTATCGCGGGTGTAAGCGTAAGCGACGAGCCCCATTTCGGTGTCATTTGCCAACCGGATCCCCTCCGCCTCATCACTGAACGCAATGATCGGGGCAACTGGACCAAAAATTTCCTGGTGAAAAATGGGGGAGTTTGCGGTTACGTCTGCCAAAACCGTGGGCTCATAAAACCACCCGGTTTTATTTGGGACGCCGCCGCCCGTCTTGAGTTTCGCGCCCGCCTCTTGAGCGGCACGCACCAGATCGTGGACTTTATCGCGCTCCGATTCGCTGATTAGCGGGCCGAGGTCGGCGTCCTCATCAGTGCCGGGTCCGGTGGATTTTTCCGCCATGCGATCGGTGAGTTTGCGGGTAAATTCGGCGTGGACCGATTTGTGCACCAGGAATCGGTTGGCCGCGGTGCAGGCTTCGCCAATATTGCGGAGCTTTGCAATAAGCGCCCCCTCAACCGCGGCGTCAATATCCGCGTCCTGGAACACCAGGAACGGTGCGTTTCCGCCCAGTTCCATGGATGTTCGCAATACTCGATCCGCCGCGGATTTCAACAGGTGACGCCCAACCTCAGTCGAACCGGTGAACGAGAGTTTGCGCAAGCGCTCATCGCGCAGCAGCGGATCAGTCACATCCCCCGATTTCGAGGTTGTGATCACGTTCACGACACCCTTGGGAACGCCAACCTCCTGCAGGATCTGCGCAAAGAGGAGCGTTGTTAGCGGAGTGAGCGAGGCGGGTTTGACCACCGTGGTGCAGCCGGCAGCGATGGCTGGGGCGATCTTGCGCGTTGCCATCGCGAGCGGGAAGTTCCACGGTGTGATGAGCAGGGAGGGGCCCACGGGCCGCTGAAGGGTTAGGAGCCGACTGGTTCCGGCTGGAGCCACACTGTATCTGCCGTGAATGCGCACCGCCTCTTCTGAAAACCAGCGTAAAAACTCGGCACCGTAGGTAACTTCACCGCGCGCCTCACTCAGGCTCTTACCCATTTCTAGAGTCATGAGAAGCGCGAAATCCTCAGTGCGCTCGAGCACTTTTTCGAATGCGGCTCGCAGCAACTCACCTCGATCGCGCGGCGCGGTATCCCCCCAAGTTTCTTGCGCGGTGACGGCCGCACTCAGGGCAGCGTCGCCGTCCTCAATTGACGCATCCGCCACGGTGGTGAGCTCGCTCGCGGTCGCGGGGTTTTCTACAGAGAACCGCTTATTTCCCTGGGCCGCGCGCCATTCACCGGCAATGAACAGATCCGTCGGAAGACCTGAAATTAGGTCATCTATCTTCGACTGCAAAGCTGCGTTACTCATACTTCATGATGCATCCAATGTGGCTCTTATGCGACTCAGCAGGTCAATAAGTTCGGCCCCCTCTTTTGGGTCTAGTCCGACGCGACACAGCATTTCGTATGGAATCTGCTTCGCTTCGTCACGCAGTTCCCACCCCGCGGGGGTGATCGAGATTATGAGGCGGCGCTCATCAGATGCGGCGCGCTCTCGCGTTAGCAGCCCTCGCTCGTCGAGGCGGCGAATAACGGGGGTGAGGCTGGGCGGGTTCGTGTGTAAGGCCGCGGCCAATTCAGCCAGCGACCTTCCATCGGACTCCCACAGCGCGAGCAATACCGTGTACTGGGTATAGGTCAAGCCCAGCGGCTCCAACAGCGGTTTATATGCGCGCGTAATTGCGTGCGATGTGGACTGCAGCGCAAAGCAGGCCTGCGCGTCCAGGTCTTGGGGAACAGTGACTGAATGAGCAGCCAATTTAGTCACCGCCAGTAGTTGTTTGCGGCCGCGACGGTCGCAAATTCGTAGGCGACGGTGGCGCCGGCTGCGGTGAGTGAGTCCGCGTCTTCGGCGTAGGCCGGGCGCAGGCGCTCGCGCAC
>Ga0209487_1003032_pt1 | contig 13374 bp, 5 predicted proteins | sample Poulit2012_FD_187524 | JGI IMG/M metagenome (GOLD analysis project Ga0209487, IMG submission 187524) | Agricultural soil microbial communities from Georgia to study Nitrogen management - Poultry litter 2012 (SPAdes) (version 2) | ecosystem: Environmental > Terrestrial > Soil > Agricultural land... | reverse complement strand
GGACATGTTGCAAGTTTTTCGAGTCTTCCAGATGAAACAACCATCTCTTTATTTATCCTTGGGTCATACGTGTTTACGTCAATACTGACTTTTCCATCAAACTCAGTAAAATGGTCCTCTTTTCTAGACATTTCTGCCTCTTCACCGTACATTAAGTTTTGATACGATTTGAAAAGCTCCTGTTCAAGTCGAAGATTTGTATCTTTCTCTAATAATTGATTCCAGTAATCCATCTCTTCAAAAATATAAGGTGATGTTAGTGGAGACGGAAGATTTTTTAAAGCCTTAAAATCTGCATTCGGTTGTTCGGTTACCATTCGATATCCCTGTAAAAAGATATGTGCTGGACTGACTGTTCGGTTATCGTTAATCGAATAATTACAATAACTGAAAGAAACTTCTCCATTATTTTGTGCTAAAAGTTGCACCATTGTATATACATTTTTATTTCCGTTCTCCTGAAGAACAGGTAAAAAATCATTCAATTCCTTTCGTTCTTCATCTAATAACAGCGGATCTTCATTTGTAGTACCAGGAAATGAATGATTATCTAATCCTACAATAAATACATTGTTTCGATTATTATATAATCCACTTTTATAAGAAGCCATATGCAAGTGGCCTGGCTTTGGGCCAGATTGATTAACATTTGTTATTAAAAGTAGATCCTTAATTTTTTCCAATACTTCAAATTGATTTAACATTTCATCAGCATACGGTAAAATGACATCGATTTGCTCCTGCAACTCTGTTTTGGCAAGCTCATCTAAAATTGAAGAAGTAGTAGCGTACTTTTCTAGCAAGGTAGAAATACCTTTTAACACTTTCTGATAGTTTAACTCCACATCTAACGCTGGCAGACCCTTAAATAATCGTTTAAACCACGATTCTAACCAACTAATCTCGTTTATTTGATTTTGATAGTAATCCTGTAATTTTTCATCTCTAATAACTTTCAGTTTTTGTTGAACTTCATCTTTTAATCGTTTTAACTGACTACTATATCGAGATTGACTCCAACCAACTTTCGCCTTGCGAAGATATGTTGAAATTTTACTTTTTGAAGGTGCTTCTTCCGGTAACTCCATTAGCCCTTCATTCATCAATTCAATAAATGTTGGAACACTGTAGTCTTCCTTTAGCCACTTAATAAAAGTCGAAACTAATCTACCAGGCTGACTATACAAAATGGGCAATCCTTCCCCAAAAGTAACTGGGATGTGATGTTTTTCCGCTAACTGATAAAGCGTAGTTACATATGGTTCTCGTTTCGTATAATAAATTACTGTATCATCTAATGAAGCCTGTAATTGCATAATTTGTTCAAAAACTTGCTTTATTTCTACTTCCTCCGTTTTCGCAGTAAATAATGTAAGATTGGGTTTAGTAGATAGCTCTTCGTGATCATATAAATAACTGAAGGCTGTCGGTTCACTCCATTCAATCGAACGAAAATCATTAGACTCGGGAGTAGGTACACCATACACATAAGGCAAAGGAAGTTTATATATCTTTTTTGGTAATAAGTTTTGCAAAAAGTCGTGGGATAATTGGGTTATCGACAAGTTTGATTGTAAAATAATAACTGCGTCGTTTTTCGGCTTGGCTAGATGGCTAGCTTGTCGGAATAAATCAGCTTCATCCATTAAATGTTGATTAATAAGCAGTTTTTCATAACGATTCATAATTCGGATAAAGTCGTTTGCCTTTTCTAAAGAAATAAACGCTTCTTTTTTAAGATTATTACTTATAAAACCTGCAAGACGAAGATGAGTAATGCTTTCATAAATCGTCTTACTAAAAGACGGTGTCACTTCTAAGTCTTGAAAATAGGAAAGCTCTTTATTTTCATTTAAGTCTTTTAAAATATGATAGACAAACTGTATACCAACGGCATGTTCGATTAATGGAAGCACTTGGTTGGACATCTGATTCACTACATCATTTGCCAAATCACGTACTGTTTTTGTTTTTAAATGAATGACATTCCCTTGCTCATTCACATAAGCTTGTTTTAATTGTTGCCCAATGGAATGCGAATCAACAATCAATACTTTTTCCGTATATGGATGTTTTCGACATATGTTATGTAGTCTGTTGATTAACGCCTTCATTACATCGCCTCCTCTTAAAATATTGTCTCAAACATTTCTCTTTTATATCTAGATTACCTAAATTCTATTATACTTAACTGCTGACGACAAATGAACCGTTCCTTATTTCATCTAGTGTAATAAACCCATTTTGGACAAGTACTATTTAACTATTTTCAAATGAAAATAATGTGTGGATTAATAACGATATTTTATTCGGAAACATTACCAAGTATTATTGGTGCCATTATATTTAGATGTCTGTCTGATGAGGAAATGCCTGATAAGACCAGATTGATCCTCTCATAGACTAATACTTTAGTTTGTTTTGGGAGTTTAAATACAGAACTTCATAAAAAAAATTGCTTCATATGTTTTTTGTAGTTCATTATTATAATCGAATCCGTTATCGTACAAGTGTATATAGAAACTCCTTATGATTTTCAATTAATATTTTACCACTTTATTCTCCTTACACTCGATATATTTAATAAGGTTGATAGAAAAAAATTCTGTTAATTTATAAACCATTTTGGAAGAGAGGCTTAAACGATTGAACAGTTTGTACATAGGATATTGAATACGATGATGATTTTAATTTAGATAAAGAATTTTTTAAAAAATTTGTTAATGGGCTTAATATACAAAACAATCATCATATTATTACCAAACAGTTGTCCATAATCAAAGTTCCAAGGACAATGTTTCAATTGAATAAAGTCTGGGTAGACTATGTATGAGAGGAGGCCTGCTGATGGGAACGATCACTGTAACGGGGGCAATAATAATTATTACCGGCTGGATTGCTCTTGTAGAATACGATAATTTCCCCGAGTCCGAACGCAAACAAATTATCCAAAAGATAAAAAGAAGCCCTACCCTTATCCTACTCATCGCTTTAATGCCCGTTGGTATCCTCGTCAATGTATTAGGCAGATTTTTTGGTTCTATTTGGATGGTCGTTATTGGGGCCTCTTTGATTTTTATACAAGGTATTATTGTTTCCCTCTTGTTCTGGAAACGAAAACGTTGGAAAAGTATCCTGTTGCTTGTTGTGATTGTTACACTGGGGATGTTCATCTATATTCCATTATTCATTGGATAAAAAGGGAAAAATTTTTGGACTATTGCCTTACTATACGAATCAAACATATGTAACTGTCAAAGTGAAAGTGTAAAAGCTAAGATAAATGTGAAATTTGGGCCTTTTCACTTGCAAACTATCTTGTTAATTATTGTTATATTGTTTATTATTCCGGCCTTTGCCAATTCATTGTTTACTTTTTTCGTTCATGGAACTGACCCGTTGCGAAATTGGAAGGTATATTACGAAAGACAAATTAACGATATTTTTTGGTTATTGCTATTGGAAAGAGTCCTAAAACCTAGTGTCATTTTATAACATATTTCATTCACAAATATTATGGTGCCTGTTAACGAGGGCCGACACCATAACTTTTTTCACACTTTACACCCTTGCCCTGAAAGGGCCCGGAATATAAAATTCATTCAATTAAGTAATAGACTATTTATCTTCTGCATTATACTTAATAATAAAATATTTTGCGCTGCACCACTCATGGTTATACTTTATTGAACAATGATTCGGGTATATGTAACACTGTCGAGTGTACATTCCATTTCAATTTGGAATTATGTCCTACTTATAAGGAAAAGCATATACATCTCAATCTAATTATTTACTAAATTAGAAATTACCAACTACAATACTTGTGTTTATATTACAAGATGATCATCTCTCTAATTTTCTTAAATACAGTCGATGGATTGTGTTGTAAAGTCATTATATTCATCACTTTTTGTTTATTTTCTTTAGACAAAATTAATTCTTTATTTGCGGTATTAATAGTTATACCTATATCTTTAACTCGATATTCTTTAATTTCAGAGGCTTCATCTACATTCTCAGCATTCAATTCAATCTTAATTTGATCAGATATTCTTCTTAGCATTCTCCATATAGTTGCTTCCTCTTTTGATCTCATAAACAGCTCTGGAAGCTCTTTCGAACTCTTTAATATATCAATTGTTGTTACTACATAACTTGCAATCCCATAATTGACTGGTTTAATTACTGTTTCCAAGCTAATCCAGTGGTTAACATGGAATAAAACACGGTCTTTTAAAAAATCTATCCCTCGAACTGCTCCATACATAGTAACACCATTGGCAGGACCGACACCTTTCTTTAAATATAATGCTACATACTTTGCTTCTTGCCAACCGTTTCTTAAAGAAGATATACTAATCGAATACACTTTTTCTTGAACACTTTTCTGATAATCTTCTGGTGTAGAAACTAGACCAACAATTACTTTTTCAGTATACTCCGCCTTCCATTCATCTAGAGCTCCTCTTGGCAAAATTCCTTCTTTATGAATTTCTTCGGGACTTTTATCTATAAGATTTTCAACTACTTTTTCTATAAGTGTCGTAGCATTTGGTAAAAATGGTAATCCACCAATATTTACTTTATCAATACTCTTATAAAAATGATGATTTTGGTAAATATCCTCATCAATCCATGGAAATAAGACATAGGCACCAAATGAAGTTCTTTCATAAGGACCATCATAAGTAGAAACAATCGAGTCACGGTAGCGGTGCATTGTATTAATATCTTCCTCCATTGGCCCCGGAGTATTATACAATCTTCCATAGCTACTTCCTTCTAAGGCATATTCAATCCGATACTTCGCATCAAAAATATAATTAAAAGTATAGTCCTTTCCCTTCTTTTCAATTTGTAACATCGTATCTGGAATTTGTGAGGTTGTAGGTGAAGCACGATACGAACTTTGATAAATTAATGATATTTCTTCCTTTGTAATTGGGTGACGAAATACACGCTTTGCTCGTTTGTTCGACTGCAAATTAACGAACAAACCATCTTGATTCACTTTTACGATATCTTGACTGATCATAATATATTTTCGGGATAAAATTTGACCTAATTTTAAAAATGTCCAATATTCATATAAAACAGCAATATCTTTCACTGACATTCGGTAAATACTACTTTGTAACATTAACCCTTTAGATACTATTAAATAAATTTGAAAAGCATCCCGATAACCAGGAGCCATTTGCATTACCAAACTCATAATAGACTGGTCTAGTTTATTGATTTTTTTCCAAAAAGGTTTCTTAAGTTTACTTTCCAATTGATAGCGCATTTCTCCGATTTTTTTTATTACATCAGGATCAGGTTCATTACCCCAGCCTTCTGTATCCATAACGCTCTTTTGAAGATCATTTAATTTATCGATTAATCGATAGATCATCCATTTTATATAACGATTTTCAAGTGTATCATATGTAATAACTTTTCTAATTCTAAGTCCTTTAACTGGAAGTCTCTGTGTACCATATATCTCTATACCATTAGGTACTTCTGTAAATAATTGAGGGTTTTTTCTTAAATAACTCCTTGTACTTGCATCTTGTTTTCTTAACTGGTCTCCTCTTGCTAATGTATATGTAGTTTCCAGCTTATGATGAGGTTGAAGCTCTATTCTATTTAAAGCTTGTATAAATTGCTGAAAATGATGTGTAATTAATCGGTAAAATTCCGTTCTTGATGGTTCACCATCAAGCTTTAATCGGGCATGTAAAAATGTCTTTCGAATAAAATGAAATGCAAGATTATAAATTTCATCATTTACTTCTGTTAGTAGTTGCCTATAATCTTTTTTATAATCAAGTTTTACAGGAAATATTTCGAGCTTAATTTTTAAAACTTGCTTTCTTCCGTCCAAAATTTCTAAGTATGAAAATCCTATCTCATTTTGATAATGAAGATTACCCATTAGTAATTCATGATTACCAAGTTTTACCGATCTAACAGCTTCTCTTAACCTAGGATGTTCATGGTAAAAGGAAAACTCTTTATCTACTTTTGGAACAACAACCAATTGATAAATCCCATTTTCAAAAAAGATCGGTCGTAAGAGGTGTGGCTCATCCAACTCCTCCGTATCTATATTAAATACCTTTATATCCTTTATATTTTCACCATAAACTGAGAAATCCATTACATCATGAAAATCCATTTTTCGATAAGATTTTAACCCTTCATAACGTTCATGAAACGGTTTCCCCTTTATAATAAGCGTTAACTCCGTTGTTTCAATCCGCACAAGCTCAACATCGTTATGAGATCCAGAACGAAGTAAAGCCATCCTCTAACCTCCTAAGCATCTCCAATACTTTTGCAGCACTTTTTGGATATGACGCATTGGCAATTTCCGCTTCATAATCAGCTGAATTTTCATCATATTCTATATTTGTAAAGTTTTTATATAAATCTCTTAATATGTGATTCACCCTTGAATCACTTCCCGATATTCTCGGTAATATTTTTTGCAAAATACAATAATCAAAAGCTTTTTTGAATGAAAGTAAATTTGCCTTATCGTTATAAACTAGATAAAAACAAATTTCATCTCTTACGCGGTATCCGACATGTGCATACATTAATTGTAAGATTTGATTTATTCTAACTAGTTCATCAATAGCTGGATCAATTATATCCTTGTGTTTAAAGTAAGCATCTTTCATATGTAAATATTCAGAAGCAAGTCTACCTTGTGTGACTTGAAGGGCATCTACAGTTTCATCCTCTTGTAAAAAAGCTAAGTTCCTTAAATCGATCTCATTAAATTCGATTGTATTTGCACGGTCCAATACCTTTTTGCTAAACGGATGAGTCGTTTCATCCATATTTACTGTTCCAATTATATAAAGATTTTTTGGCAATTGCATATTAAACCCAGCAATTTCATCTGTTAATAAATTTGAAGACACGATTTTTCCGTTTTCCCATCTTCTACTTTCCATCACACTCAAAATATCACTAAAATAATATTCTACACGTGCTAAATTCATCTCATCTAAAAGAACGATATGAGGTTTATTTGGATTCTTTAGTGCATGTCTGATTATCTTTGTTAATGGACCCTCTTTAAATTCTCCTTTTATATCTACATATCCTAATAAATCACTTCCATCACTCCAGTCGGGTCGAACAGGAATGAGCATAAACTGGCCATTTTTTTCTGTTGCTCCGATACTCTCCGCAAATAATTGAGCAATTTTTGTCTTACCTGTACCGGAAATCCCTGATAAAATAACAAATGGTTTTGTTTTAAGAGATAAAAATAAGTTTGTTACCTCGTCTAGAGAATAATGAAATCCTTTATTTTCTATGTACTTATGGATGTGGTTGATTAAATCAGTATCTGAAACGGTGTATTCCCCTTCTTCTTCTTCTATATTGGAATTTATCAAATTTGTTGAATAATCACGCAATCCCCAAACACCTTTTCCTTTTCCTTCAATCGAGTAAAACAGATCATTTTCATCTCCTTTTTGACCTTGAAAAATATCGGTCTCACTAGAATGAAAATAAATTTGCTGTCTTACTTTTGCTTTCCAATGTTTGTAATCTTGTAATTCATTACTGTGTTTATCCCAAATAATATTATAAATCTCTGCAAGGGTGGCTTGGCCCCCTAAATTACCCAATGCTTCAACTATTTTATCTATAAATCTATGGTCATTCCCAGAGCTATTCCTTTCAATTATATATTTCTCATAAATGTTAAGTAGCTCTTGTAAATCAGTTTGCAACTCTTCTTCAGACGGAAAGTCATCTATATTATAAGGGATGTAAATAGCGGTAGACAATGCATATTCTTTTGCACGAATACTTTCACCGAGATAAATATTGTCATCCTTTTCTACCTTACTATCTTTCTTTACTGAATTGCGAATCTCTTCATTTATTTCCAGCATTTCTTCTTTTGATGTTTCAGTTACACCTTGGGCAATTGTTAAATATACCTGGGTCATGTCTTCGCTAAATAGATACCCAGCGTAATAACCCCTTTGAGTGGATGTGGTAACTTCTTTGTTCATAATAGCAATCCAAGGTACGTACGCCCAATTACCTTGACCTACTGAAGCACTAATTTCATATTGATCTGAATCGATAAATGATAGATTTTTAAATAGTTTTGGAATATCCCTACGAACAAAATTTGCAAGTGGATGGTTTGAAAATCCTTCTGTTTTAGCAGTTAGATACTCATTCATTATTTTTAATAGACTTGACCGGATATGATTTTGCATTGAGGATGCTCCTTTCAAAATAGTAAGGAAACTATTTTACTGTAATTTTAGTCATTTATATCCAATTGTAACAAAATAATTAGGAGAAAAGTAGGGTTAATACAATTTATAGAATAATTAATAAAACGAATAAAACATGAATTTCTAGGAATTATAAAAATAATAACTCCCAATTAAAAAGGTACATAACCATTAATCGTGGGCTTATGTACCTTTTTATTAGTGAAATATGAAATTTAAAAGTTTCACACTATTCTATATAAATTATAATCTTATGCTACACCTAATGCTTTAAACACCGCATCAATCGGATCAGAATAAAATATAGCTTGAACTTTAACTAATAAATCAGATGGAACGGTTTGCAAATCCACTACAGAAGCTGCAGGAATTAGAACCTTTTTTGCTCCTGCATCCACACAGACTTGTAATATATTTGCAAATTCATCAACCTTTGCAATTGTACCACCAACAGTCATATTCCCTATGACTACCATACTCTCTTGTAATGGTTTTTCCATTGCACCTGAAAATAATCCAATTAATTGTGCTATTCCAAGTTCTTCTGTTAATCCAATCCCTTGCAAATCACTAACATGCATTAAATAATCTTTTGTTTTTGTACTAATAGAATTACTAACATTTTTGCTGTTAGCTGTAAAGTATCTAAAGGCTGTATCTAAGCTTTCACGTGCTCCGCGATGAGATCCTATTCCTGATTTATCATATTTACCGGTTCCACTTACAACTTGATTCTCAAGCTTATATATTCCAATCATTCCAGTATCATTTTGACCAGCTACATAAACATGTCCAGGTCTTCCCATTCCTTCAGGTATGAGCTTCCCACCACCTTGTTCAGGTACAGAAACAAATTCCTCATCCATCGAATCTTTGTCTATGTAGGAAAACATGACATCATAAAATTCCATGCCACCAATTTTTTTCAATTGTTCTTTCACTCGTCTACGTCCTTCGAGTGCATATTGTAAAATTTCTTCTACATCTTCTTTCGTAAACTGTCCATGAGGATATATTAATTTAATCATGCCTGATACAGTTTTTCTAACTGCTATTGCATCCCGTTGATTTAAGTGAGTTCCTAAATTAAAATACTTTTCTGCTACATCGGTAAAAGAGCGTTTACGCATTTCTCTAAAATATTCTGCTATATAATCTACAATAAATCCATATGAATTAGTGAAAAATTCTGGGCGCATTTTAGGGATTTCCCAACCTGGTAAGTAATAATGCATTCGGTCAAAAAAGGCAGAATCATTTGCCATTTCTTCTGGAAATGGTGCGAATAAATGAGACGTTTTTAAAAGTACATCAACACTTTGGTTAATATTTCCGACAAAAACCATGGATGCACTTGCATTCTTTTCTTCTTTTCCACGTGCAAAAGATCCTGAAGCCATGAAATCTTTCATAATTTGTATACCATCTTTATCTTTAAATCGGATTCCAGCCACCTCATCAAAAGCAACACAATCCCACATACCAACTAATCCAATCGTACGAGAAGCCATATTATAAAATAAATTTGCAACCGTTGTTTGTCCACCAGAAACTAGGATGGAGTTTGGTGATAATTCTTTGTAAACATGTGATTTTCCAGTTCCCCTTGGTCCTAATTCACACAAATTGAAATTGTTTTCAACTAAAGGAACTAAACGTAACAATAAATGCCATTTTACGCGTTCCTCTAATTGTGTAGGCTCCATACCTATAGAACGCATTAAAATATCAATCCATTCATCCTTGGAAAATGCTGCACGTCCTTTAAATATCTCATCCATATCCATATTTGGCATCTGGATTGGTTGTAACGTATTCACAGTAAAGGGACTATTATTTCGTTCCAACTCATCATAATAATAATCAATTTTAATCATACACCATATACCACCAACTAGTAATTTATCAAATTCTTTTACATAGTTTGCTGGTACAGGTACGCCTTTTAATCCCAAGTTTGAAAATTCTGCTTCATAGCGATCAAATTTTGGATTTAATTTCACTGTAATCTTGTCAATAATAGAATATTGACCTAGCTCCCGAATACGAGATTTAATTTTTTCCGCTTCGTCTGGTCGGACAAAATTTTCGGATAAAATTTTCTTAACACGCTCTACACCACTCTGTATACTTGCCTCATCATCTGTTGCAGCATACAATCCTAATAAATACTCAAGTACGTATACTGGGACGTTTGCCCCTTCTTTAATAAGTTTTGTTAAATCTTTCCTAACAACACGTCCTGCAAATACTTCATTTAATTTCGTGTCTAGTTGTTTTGTAAATTCTTCTGTCTTTTCCATATAGTAGTCCTCCCTTCTTTTAAAAATCAAAATCACTTACAATGCTTAAATTAATGGTAAAGGGTGCTTTTTCGATTATTACATCTGTCTCTGTATCTTTGATGATCAGATAATATGTTTTATTTCTATCATACATCATGTTTTTCAAAGCAAACTGAATCTTAAATACACGTTCTTTCGGATTGTCATTCTTTAAATCACCGATAATTATCTCTTCGTTCGATAACGTGTTATCTTCGTCATCTACCATAGATACTGCAACCGTTCGTGGTATCACTTTATCCGCTATCTTTTCAGTTTGGAAAAATTCCAAAGTAAATATACTGTTTGTAATCCGATTTGTTGTACTAGTAAGCGTAATATCTACCTTTTCAGCTGCTTGTGCTCCTCGTTGATCTGCTCGCTTATTTCGAATGGTGAGCAATGGTACGACTATTTCTTGTAAACTTGCACCACCGTGAACAAAGTTTGCCCCTGCACCTTGAACCCTATAACGTATCGTTGCATTAGGTACATATGCATAAAGTTTCTCTTCATTTTTCAGAATGCTTGATAAGTCGATTCTTAACTGGCCCTGTAGATCTCTTTGCTCATTGGATAACAAATAGCGCCGCTTCATTTCTATTGCACTCATTTTTTCTTTATCCATTAAATCTGTAACTTCTAGTTTGTCTCTTTGATAAATAAAACCATGATCAGCCGTTATATATATATGGGTACCACTTAAGTCATTGCGTATGACTCGGACGATATCCGATAACTGATTCAATGTCTGTTCTACTGCATGAAATGTATCTATTTCAGTACTTGCTTTATCACCTATAGCATCAATAGCATCATGATAAATATAAATAAGTTTCTTTCCTTTAACTGTCTCCCGACGCTCTCCTTTATTCATATTTAATACATCTTCATAATGTAATGCAACACTTTCTTCCACACGTGATTCCAAAATCTTTCTCCGATTTTCGATTCCTGAGGAATTCATATCGTTCACCAAAACATTCGCACCACTATCCATTTCAAGTCTTTGTTGTGGTAATAAAGCAGCCATTCCTAGCTTTGTCATGGAGGGAGCTACCCCTAACATCGTATCGATACTACATTCACCCATAATCTCAGCATTGATCCGTTCTTGTAATTCTACTCCTACTTCATAACGCATGGCATCAGAAATAATAATAAATGCTCGTTCGTTTTTATCAATGTGTTTTCTTACATGTGTTGTATAAAAATCTTGTTGATTTGTTATACCTGGAAGTGTCCAATTATCGGTCATTTCATGATGAACTGCGGTGGACCAATGGGCACTTAATTCACCCATAAACCAGTTTGTATATAGGTTCTCAACGAGTTCTTTTAATTTTAACAATAAATCATTACTACCTTCTGCATCAAATGCAACATAGAATTTGCGATAATAAGTGTCCATCTTATAATAATCTGTAACATATGCATCATATATATCTACTGCTTGCCCTTGTGGTATGCCGTATGAAAATTTCTTTTGAAAGTCATACATTTTTACAGTGTAGTAAAGAGCATCGTACATATAATAAAACTCTTCATAAAAGTGTTTTGTTCTACGAGCGCTTATTACATGTAAATAATTTTCATAATCTTCTTTTTGCTCCAATAAACTAGTTGCGATATATGTAATAACTGCTCGATCAATATAAGGAAATACATCTGCCTCTTTAAAGTCATCAACAGACAATCCATTAATTGTCGTTGCTAATTTAGTTTCTTGTTCGATATCCTTAATATACTTATTAAATATCTCGTAATCTGTTTTATGGTTCATCCAGTCGTCGATAAACACAAATGCATTTGTTTTATTTTCAATTGCAATAAACTGGGATAAATTATTTAAATATTTCTCATCCATTGTTTGACTTAAGGCTGTAACCGCTAAATGAATAAATAGTGTTTTAAGCGATTTTTTTTCGCGGTGATAACCATATAGTCTTTCGACATATTCCCAAAATGTAGCAAGATCAAAATATCGGTCAAAATCTTTTAAATAACGGTTTTCACCATCTTCTAGCGTATCCATTAAAACGGTTCGTAAAACACTATCGAAATCTAAAGATCTTGTCTTACAAATGACGTTCATCATTGCTAGTTCAATCGTTTCTTTTGTATATGTATGAATGTTAAATGACTTAAACCTATTAAAACGCTCTTTGTTATTAAAGAATTTTTGGTATTGTTGAATCGTCGGGCGAAGGATAGCATCAATTTGCAACTCATTCATAATTAATGAAACCCGGTCTGCATAAAATTTTTGGGAATATATGACAGTATCATATAACCAATTATGCTTGGAATCTAACTCTTCATTTGTATATATCAAATATGAAGAAATTGTATCTTCTTCCTCTAATAAATGTTTTATAAAAAATTGATTATTTTCGTGTAAATGTACGACCTTAACATTATCAATTTGCACTTTCTCATAATCATTAACAAATTCTTTATCATAATCCGTCCAAAAGACAAGCTTCCGTTCTTCCTCATCTTTCAATGGTTCGTTAAATGCCTTTTGTAATGCTGAAACAATTTGATCCATATTCATTATAATCACCTGCCCATATAGATTAGTATAGTATAAAGTAGGGGAAAATGCTTTAACAAATTGACATAACGACATCTATAGGTTTCATAACGCTACATGAAAAAACTTATTACATGCTGTTTATCATCGCCTTAGAAAAACTGATTCCAAAATTAAATTCCTTCCTACTACTGGTATTAAGGTTACATAACAAAATAATAATGTTAAGTTTATTTTGATTTTAAAG
>Ga0209487_1003031_pt1 | contig 13377 bp, 19 predicted proteins | sample Poulit2012_FD_187524 | JGI IMG/M metagenome (GOLD analysis project Ga0209487, IMG submission 187524) | Agricultural soil microbial communities from Georgia to study Nitrogen management - Poultry litter 2012 (SPAdes) (version 2) | ecosystem: Environmental > Terrestrial > Soil > Agricultural land... | reverse complement strand
AGAATTGATACATCGAATCAAATCAGAATACAAATCTTCTTTGAAACAAGTAGAATCCATTGAAAAAAACTTAAAATTCTAAGATGAAAACTTGTAAAGAATTAATCGATCACATTGAATTAAAGCAAATCGATAAAACCACATTTGAAGGCTTTTCAATTTCAGTAGGTAGCGAAGCTGTATTTGGTGGACAAGCCTTGGCTCAAGCCCTAAATGCTGCTTATAGAACTGTACCCGAAAATAGAACTTGTCATTCGTTGCATTCCTATTTTTTATTGAGAGGCGATTTGACCCAACCGATTTTATACAAAGTGCAATTAATAAGAGATGGTGGAAGTTTTACGACTCGATATGTAACGGCTGAACAAGAAGGCAAAATAATATTTGTGATGGCTGCTTCTTTCCAAACGAAAGAAGAAGGTTATGACTTTCAATCTATAATGCCAACAGTTACGTCACCTGACGAATTGATGAGTTGGGAAGATATTTATGAACAAACAAAAAATATTTTGCCAAAGGCTATGACGAGGTTTTTGGGATTGGAACGACCTATCATTTTCAAGCCCACAAAGATCATCAATCCATTGGCACCAGAAGATTTAGAACCTAATGACAACATTTGGTTCAAAATAAAAGATGTAGAAAAAGGCGTTAGTTTGGCACATTTACAACAAATGTTGGCTTATGTATCGGATTATAATATATTATTCGCAGCACTCAGACCACATGCATCGACTGCGCATTTTACGAATATGCAATTGGCGAGTTTGGATCATGCGATGTGGTTCCACAGGGAGCCTGAAGATTATAGCGGGTGGTTTTTGTATAATTTAGAAGTTATGAGCAATTCTAATGCACGTGGATTGGTGACAGGTAAGATTTACAGTGAGAAGGGAGAATTGATCGCAACGACCACTCAAGAAGGATTGATGCGAAATCTAAGGAAGTAAATCAAAATTCATAGAAACAAAAAACCGCTACATCTGTTGATATAGCGGTTTTGTTATGTATAAAACCAATTTATTTTTCTTCTTTAGTTTCATCATCAGCTTTGTTCTCTTGAACTTCAGCTTTTGCTTCTTCAGTTTCAACTGTGTCTTCAGTTTTAGTTTCCACTTCAACATTAGTTTCCTCAGTTTTCTTTGCTCCACCACCTCTACGACTTCTTCTCGTTTTCTTTTCAGGTTTAGCAGCAGTATAAAGATCGTTGAAATCAACCAATTCGATCATAGCTGTATCAGCACCGTCTCCTTTACGGAAACCAGTTTTAATGATACGAGTATAACCTCCTGGTCTATCAGCTACTTTAGGCGAAACTTCTCTAAAAAGTTCTGCTACTGCTTCTTTATTGTTCAAATATTTAAAAACAATACGACGATTGTGAGTGTCGTCTGTCTTAGATTTGGTGATCAAAGGTTCAATATACACTCTCAAAGCTTTAGCTTTAGCTTCGGTAGTATTGATTCTTTTGTGCAATATCAAAGAGGAAGCCATGTTAGACAACATCGCGTTACGATGTGAAGCTGTTCTTCCTATATGTTTTATTTTCTTACCGTGTCTCATTTTTCTTAAATTATTCTACGTCTAACTTATATTTAGATATATCCATACCGAAGTCAAGTCCTTTACCTTCGACCATTTCTTCTAACTCAGATAAAGATTTTTTACCAAAGTTTCTGAATTTCATCAAGTCCGACTTATTATATGTAACTAAGTCACCTAAAGTTTCAACTTCTGCAGCCTTCAAACAGTTCAAAGCACGAACTGAAAGATCTAAATCAACCAATTTGGTCTTTAATAATTGTCTCATATGAAGTGCTTCTTCGTCATAAGTTTCGCCATAAGCTACTTCTTCTGATTCCAAAGTAATTCTTTCGTCAGAGAACAACATAAAGTGGTGGATAAGAATCTTTGCAGTTTCTGTCAATGCATCTTGCGGAGTAATTGAGCCATCGGTTGAAATTTCAATGATTAACTTTTCGTAATCTGTTTTTTGTTCAACACGATAATTTTCAACGCTATACTTCACATTTTTGATAGGAGTATAGATTGAGTCAATTGCAATTGTACCGATAGGAGCGTTACTTTTTTTGTTTTCTTCGGCAGGAACATATCCACGACCTTTTTCAATGGTGAAAGTAAAGTCAAGCTTTACGTTTTCATCCATATTAGCAATTACAAAGTCTGGGTTTAAAATTTGGAAACCTGAAATAAATTTCCCTAAATCACCAGCTGTAAGTTGCTCCTTTCCTGTAATAGAAACATTAACAGTTTCAGAATCAAGTTCGCTAATTTGTCTTTTGAATCTAACTTTCTTTAGGTTAAGGATAATTTCAGTCATATCCTCAACTACACCTGGTATAGTAGAAAACTCATGCTCAACACCTTCAATTTTGATCGAAGTGATTGCATAACCTTCTAAAGAAGAAAGCAATACTCTACGAAGAGCGTTTCCTATGGTTAAACCGTAACCTGGTTCTAAAGGGCGGAATTCAAATTGTCCAAAAAAATCGTCTGATTCGATTAAAACTACTTTGTCCGGTTTTATAAAGTTTAAAATTGTCATCTTAAAATAAGGTTTTAATTTTTTTTGAAACCTTTCGGTTTACTTTCTTAATCAATTCTCTCAAAATAATATTATTTCGAGTATAATTCGACAATCAATTGTTCTTTGATGTCTTCCGGAATCTGGATTCTTTCTGGGACTGAGTTAAATGTACCTGACATTTGCTCATCGTTCCAAATCAACCAGTCATAAGTAGATCTAGATCTTAGAGATTCAGTGATAGCGTCCAATGATTTTGATTTTTCACGAACAGCTACTACATCTCCTGGTTTTAGTTGATAAGATGGAATGTTTACCACCTCACCGTTTACAACGATATGCTTGTGTGTAACTAATTGTCTTGCAGCTCTACGACTTGGAGCAATACCAAATCTATAAACCACATTATCCAAACGAGATTCACACAATTGCAACAAAATCTCACCTGTAATACCAGGTACAGAGTTTGCTCTTTTATACATATTCAAGAACTGACGCTCAAGAATTCCGTATGTATATTTTGCTTTTTGTTTTTCTTCCAGCTGAATTGCATATTCAGACTTTTTACCTCTTCTTCTGTTTGGACCGTGTTGTCCTGGAGGGTATTTTTTCTTTTCGAAGCTTTTATCGTCACCAAAGATTGGTTGTCCAAATCTTCTTGCAATTTTTGTTTTTGGTCCTGTATATCTTGCCATTTTCTTTTAAATTTTGAAATTTAGAATTAATAATTAGATAGCTAATTACACTCTTCTTCTTTTAGGAGGACGACAACCGTTGTGTGGCAATGGTGTTACGTCGATAATCTCGCTTACCTCAATACCTCCGTTATGAATTGTACGGATTGCTGATTCACGACCTTGTCCAGGTCCTTTTACATAAACCTTAACTCTTCTAAGACCAGCTTCCAATGCTTGAGCTGTGGCGTCTTGTGCAGCAACTTGTGCAGCATAAGGTGTATTCTTTTTAGATCCTCTGAAGCCCATTTTCCCAGCCGATGACCAAGAAATAACTTCTCCATTTTTATTAGTCAAAGTTACGATAACGTTATTGAAAGAAGCTTGAATGTGCGCTTGCCCAGTAGCTTCAACAACAACCTTTCTTTTCTTTGCTGCTTTTTTTGATTTTGCCATAACTACTTATTTTTACCTAGTGGCTTTTTTCTTGTTAGCGATTGTTTTCTTCTTACCCTTTCTCGTACGAGAGTTATTCTTAGTCTTTTGACCTCTCAAAGGCAATCCAAGACGGTGACGAATCCCTCTTCTACATCCAATGTCCATCATACGTTTGATGTTCAATTGAACCTCCGAACGAAGCTCACCTTCCACTTTGTAATTTTCAGTAATGCCTAAACGGATTGCGTTGATTTCATCATCGTTCCATTCGCCTACTTTCTTGTCTCTGTCGATATTGGCATTGTCCAATATCTTTTGTGCTGTGCTCTTACCAATTCCATAGATATAGGTCAAACCTATCTCTCCTCTTTTGTTCTTTGGTAAATCTACTCCTGAAATACGTGCCATATATTAACCTTGTCTTTGTTTAAACCTTGGATTCTTTTTATTAATCACGTACAATACACCCTTGCGGCGTACAATTTTACAATCAGCACTTCTCTTTTTAATTGATGCTCTTACTTTCATTTTAAAATTGAATTTAAATTAATCCGGCTTTATGCCTCCTGTCGTATTCTTTTAATTATATAAACAATTATGTAGTCAAATCATCAGACTTGACTACATAACGTATTCTGCTTAATATCGGTAGGTAATTCTACCTTTGGTCAGATCGTAAGGTGACATTTCTAATTTCACCTTATCGCCTGGTAATAATCTAATATAATGCATACGCATTTTTCCTGAAATATGTGCGGTCAATACATGACCATTCTCCAATTCAACTCTAAACATCGCATTGGATAACGCTTCTACTATTGTTCCGTCTTGTTCTATATGTTTTTGTTTTGCCATAATCTTATTTAAATTACCCTCCAAGGATAAAGTTTGCAAATATACAAAATTTATATCAATTATGCAACGTTCCTTGTTCGACCCGTTGACATCAACCCATCATAGTGATGGTTCAATAAATAAGTATTGATTTGCTGAACTGTATCTAAAATTACTGCAACCATAATTAACAATGAAGTTCCTCCGTAGAACATAGATAGGCTTTGGTCAACACCAAACAAGTGTACAATCGCTGGCAAAACTGCAATCAACACCAAAAACAATGAACCAGGCAAAGTAATTTTAGACAATACATCATCCAAATACTCTGCAGTATCTTTTCCTGGTTTGATACCCGGAATGATACCTCCATTTCGTTTTAGGTCGTCTGCCATTTGGTTCACAGGAATGGTGATGGCTGTATAGAAAAATGTAAATACAATGATCAATACTGCGAAAATCACACTATGCTGCCAAGTAAATGGATCTGATATCTTCTGAACAAACAACATAAATGATGAGTTCTGATCAGAAGCAAAACCGATTAAAGTTGCTGGCAAGAACATAATTGCTTGAGCAAAGATAATAGGCATAACTCCAGATGCATTAACTTTCAAAGGGATGTACGAACGAACAGAGTCAGTCACAGAACGCATATAGCTACTACTTCCAACTTGAGCCCTTCTTACATATTGCACAGGAACTTTTCTAACTGCTTGTACCAACAATACACAAAGGAAAATAACAAATAACAATCCTAATATTTGCATTGTGAATGCGATTCCACCGGTGTTATCGATTTCAAAAGCATTGATTAAAGCTTGTGGGAAATCGGCTAAAATTCCAACCATAATCAATATTGAAATACCATTACCCACTCCTCTATCGGTGATTTTCTCACCCATCCACATGGTAAATACTGTACCTGTCACCAAGATAATAGTCGAAGGAAATATGAACCAAAAAGAAGCTGGGTTGATCAAATAAGCTGATTGGAAACCTCCGCTATAAGGCAATAATTGTGTTTGCAATAAAGTCAAATACGCTGGCGCTTGAACCAAACAAATCGCGATGGTCAACCAACGCGTAATTTGAGTGATCTTCTTACGTCCACTATCACCATCTTTTTGCAATTTTTGTAAATAAGGAACTGCTAACTGCATCAACTGAATTACAATCGAAGCAGAAATATATGGCATAATCCCTAAGGCTAAAATCGAGGCACGATTAAATGATCCACCAGTGAAAGAGTTTAGTAAACCTAAAAGCCCTTGTTGAGAATCTGCTTGTGCTGCCAATAATCTAGTCACTTCATTTACATCGATACCTGGTAGCGGAATATAAGAACCGAATCGATAAACTATCAAGAAGAAAAAAGTAATCATCAACTTCTCCTTTAGTTCTTTTATGCTCCAAATATTTTTAATCGTTTGTATAAACCCTTTCATGTGATACTTATTGTTTAAACTCAACAAATGGAACTAAAGAGTTCCATTTGTAGAATCAATTACTTAAAATTATTTTGCGTTTGTCAATTCAGCTTTTCCACCCGCTTTTTCAATCGCTTCTTGCGCTGATTTAGTGTACTTATCGGCTACAATATTCAATTTTGCCGTCAACTCACCACGACCTAAGATTTTGATTAAATCGTTTTTGTGAGCCAAACCAAATTTAATTAAATCCTCTTTTGTCAAAGAGTCTGTAATTCTTTTGTCATCAACTAATTTTTGAATAACGTCTAAATTAATTCCGTTGTATTCTTTTCTGTTGATGTTATTGAAACCGAATTTAGGTACTCTTCTTTGAAGTGGCATCTGTCCACCTTCAAATCCGATTTTCTTTGAGTATCCTGAACGAGATTTAGCTCCTTTGTGTCCACGGCCAGCAGTACCCCCGTTTCCACTCGCTTGTCCCCTTCCTTTGCGGAAATTATTTTTAACTGAACCTGCTGCAGGTTTTAAATTATTTAATTTCATAATTTTTGTTTTTGTACAAAGTACAATGTCAAAACTAAAAGTGGTGTTTGATTACCACCTTTGATGCATTGTACGATAAAATTTATCGTTCAACTTCTACTAAATGCTGAATTTTTCTGATCATGCCCTCGATAGCAGGAGTAGATTCGTGTTCTACCACCTGATTCATCTTCTTTAAACCCAAAGCAATCAAAGTTGCTTTTTGAGATTTCTCACGATTGATTGCGCTACGTACTTGTTTAACTCTTACTTTACTCATCTTTTCGCCTTTTAACCATTAAACACTTTACTGATAGAAATCCCTCTATCTCTTGCAACTTGATCAACGTTTCTCATTCCCAATAAAGTTTTGAAAGTAGCTTTCACTACGTTGTGTGGGTTTGAAGAACCTTTTGATTTTGACAATACATCTTGTACTCCAGCAGATTCTAAAACTGCACGCACAGAACCACCAGCAATTACTCCAGTACCTTCTGATGCAGGTCTCAAAAATACTTGAGCTCCACCATATCTTGTTTCATTGGTGTGTGGAATTGTACTTCCATTCAAAGGTATTCTCACTAAGTTTTTCTTTGCTTCTTCAACTGCTTTAGCAATTGCACTTGCAACTTCCTTAGATTTACCTAATCCGTAACCAGCAACTCCTTTTCCGTCGCCCACAACTACGATAGCTGTGAAACCAAAAGTACGACCTCCTTTAGTTACTTTAGTTACACGTTGAACGCCTACCAAACGGTCAGTTAATTCTAATCCCGCTGGTTTTACTCTTTCTATGTTTTTATATCCTAACATGTTATTTTTTCTTAGAATTTTAGACCACCTTCTCTAGCTCCGTCAGCCAAAGCTTTGATTCTACCATGATATACAAAACCGTTACGGTCAAATACAATAGTTTCAACTCCTTTTGCTTTCGCTTTTTCTGCGATTAATTTACCTACTGAATTTGCCTTTTCAGTTTTAGTAGCCCCTTCTACTTTCTCTCTTGATGATGCTGAAGCTATAGTTACACCTGCATTGTCATCAACCAATTGAGCGTAAATTTCTTTATTGGAACGATATACTGACAAACGTGGTCTTTCAGCTGTTCCAAAGATATTACGACGAACACGTCTTTTTATCTTTTGTCTTTTTTCTATTTTTGATAGTGCCATTGTTCGATTATATATTATTATGCAGACTTACCTGCTTTTCTTCTTAATTCTTCTCCTACAAACTTAATTCCTTTTCCTTTGTAAGGTTCAGGCTTACGGAATGAACGGATTTTCGCTGCAACCATTCCTAATAACTGATTGTCATGCGAAGTCAAAGTGATGATAGGATTCTTTCCTTTGTCCGATACAGTCTCGATTTTGATTGCTTCTGGTAATTCCATCACGATATTGTGAGCGAAACCTAAGGACAAATCCAATCTTTGACCTTGGTGAGATGCTCTAAATCCAACACCTACCAATTCAAGTTTTTTGGTAAATCCTTCCGATACACCAATTACCATATTATTGATCAAACTTCTATAAAGCCCATGAAGCTCTCTGTCTTGCTTCGCATCTGATGGCCTTACTATTGTCAATTCATTTCCTTCAAAATTTAACTCAAATCCTTCTTTGATCGTTTGAGTCATTTCTGCATTTTTCCCTTTTACAGTTACAACACCGTCTTTATACTCGACTGTTACACCTGCTGGAATTGTTATAATTGCGTTACCTATTCTAGACATTTTCTTTCTTTTAAATCAATTAATAAACAAAGCATAACACCTCACCTCCAACATTCTCTTTACGAGCTTGTTTATCAGTCATTACTCCTTTCGATGTTGAAATAATAGCAATCCCCATTCCGTTCAAAACTCTCGGAAGGCTCTTAGCACCACTGTACTTTCTCAATCCAGGACTCGAATACCTTTGCATCTTTCTAATCACAGGCTCTTTGGTCACTTTATCATATTTTAAAGCGATTTTAATCGTACCCTGATAAGAGTTGTCCTCAAATTTGTAGTTCAAAATATAACCTTGTTCGAAAAGGATTTTAGTGATTTCCTTTTTAAGGTTAGAAGCAGGAATTTCCACAACTTTGTGTCCCGCCATCATCGCATTCCTAATGCGCGTCAGATAATCTGAAATTGGATCTGTTACCATAATTTATTGTTTATTTTACAGTATAGAGTCAATTCAACTCTACTTTTAAACTTAAACTGCTAAATGAATACAACTTGGAATCGTAAACATTTAAGCGTGCAAATTTAAAGATATTTTTTGATTAGTCAAATAATGAGTCAAGTATTTTTATGCTTATATTTTTAGAACTCAAACATTTTACATTCAAAGAAAAATATATTTGCTCCAAACCTTCCAAACAAAGCCTGAAATTTCTCTTCTATCTGTAAAATCATTCCTTTATGGTAAAGCCAACCAATGCCCTCAATTCCCCATAATCATACATATTGATATAAATCGAAACTGTGTCTTTTGCTCCTTCCCAAGTCAAAAGATAATTATCCAACATCACAACTCCAGCTCCAAATGGATCATTTTTACTTTTAATTGGACAACAACTTCCTAATCTATAATAATAAACATCTTCTCCATTCGGACCTGCCAAAGCGTTCAAATACCTGATTTCATTCAAAGGCCCTTCCATCTTATCGACTCCACCTACTTGAACTGGATTCTTTTCTGAAAAGCCATAAGTCGGATCAGTTGAAATTTCTGTTAACTCGAAAGTACGATCATCCTTCAAAATAACTGTGACATCTTGAGTAGTTGAACATGAAAGTATCAAGCCCAAAACTCCGAAGCAAAATAAATTTCTCATGTTTATTAATTTAATGCAAAGTGTTTTTTTATCGAGCAATATAATAATTAGATTCTTACACTTAATGGTGAGTTTTAAAGAATTTTATGGATTATTGATTTTAATTTCGATTTATGAGTTTAATTCTCTTTTTGGTTTATTGGAATTTCTTTTCATGGCACACCATACCATTTGATTTTTCAGATCCACCACCAAAAAAGAAAGAGAAAACAAAAACTGCACTCTCTCCTATTTTTGTAAATGTATATTTGTTACTGTAAGAATAAATTTATTCAGCAATGATTGAATTCAAATACTCTATCTGATCATTATTGAGATTGAATTCAATTCCTTCAAAAGCTTTGTCAATTATTTCTTCAAGAATCTTTATTAATTCGAAACTCTTAAACCTATCTCCAGTTCTAAAAGTTCCACTCTTAGAAGAGTTGCCTAAAATATACCTAACACCATCTACGGCAAAGTTTGGTGAATCTGTATATTTAGTTTTCAACAATACTTTATCAGAAGATTTAATTAGCAATTGAGCATCATTACTTTTGATTGGAAGCAAAAATGATATAAGTTTTAAATTATCATAATCTTCAGAATACCATATATTCTCATTTGTTGTAGTTACAACTCCAAAATAATTTTCATTTTTTTGAATGATGCGTAATGCATATTCCGGGTCGAATGAAGGTAAAACCACAAGTGTCAAATGAGTGTTGTAAAAATTCTCATTCAATATTTTTTGACGTAATTTGATATGATAAATATATTGACTTTCAGACATTGTCAACAAACTTTCATTCGGTCTAAGATTCTGTCCGAATGAAAATATATGAAAAATTAAAAATATTGAAACGAAAAAACGGATTGTAATAAAATTCATATTTATTAAATTTCACAATCCGTAATTTACAAATAAAACGTGTATTTACTTTAAATTTTTGTATCAAGTGCTTTCACTGCTTTATCGACTGCATCTTGAATAGCATCGACCAATTTTTCATAATCATCGCCCTCTTTCCAATTCCCTTTGATTCTTGAGTATGTGCTATATTTTTCTTTTTGAATTATCGAATTATCTTCCAAATCAAAAGTATCTATCCAAACATACGCAAAACCATCTTTACCTATTTCAATCATACCATAATAGCTGACTATCATTCCAAAGGACACAGAAATTATCATGAGTTCATCGATTTGATGAGTGGATTTAAATTTTCTATAATCTTTGTTCGCATAGACTTTGCCAGGTTGCTTTTCATCGAAAGGTTCTAAATTTTCAAAGTTTAGATTTTCACTAATCAATTGATAAGGTTTCTTATAAAATTTCAATATTGCTTCAATTTCGGCTTCCATTTTTTCAATCACCTTAATTCTTGGTTCGACTTTTTTCAATGGTTCTTTAAATCTATTGCCCGGCGTCAAAACAATATCCAAAATTCCTTGACCTCCTGCTTTTGCCACAGTTATACTATCGACAACTACAACTACACCGACTTTTTTATCGTTGATAAAACTTTGGTGGTCCAATGAAACTCGGGTCACACAACTCATTACAAGAGCTATAAATAAAAAGCCTAATAAAAGTTTAATTATTTTCATTTTAATTAAAATTATGCAGAATGATTTTATTATTGATTGATAAAGATTATTATTGAAAATTCAACTCATCAGTATTTCTATCTAAAATCAAAGGCTAAAGAAACCTGAAATCAGTTTAGTTTAGCCTTGATTGTTATTTATATAAATTTATTTATTCAGTAACCGCAAAAGTAGAAATTACAATTTGTTTTTCATCTATATTATTAGGGTTACTTATAGTGATTCCGTATTCGCCTGGCTCAAGGTCTGAGAATTCTAACAAATAGGAACTTGTTCCGAATTTTGTCCCTGTAAACCTTACATAATCCAAATTATTGTTTTTGTACGAACCAAAAATATGAGCAGAAGACAATTCAGCTCTTCTAAACTTTCTTCTCGAATCGAATTTAAATACTTTTATAATCGATATAGGATCTGTCATATTATCTACACCTCTAATGACTATTTTGATATCTTCATCTTTTGAGACTTTAACTCCTGCACAACATCCATTGATTTGAATTTGACTTCTAACTTTACCAATTCCTGTAATTACCAAACCCGTAGAAGCGACTGTTCTTCCTTGGGTCAATTCTTTTTCTAATAAAACAGTGGTGTTGTCACTTCTAAGTAATAAGCTTTCACCGATAAATTCAGGTTCATCGACTTCTTGAGCATTTAGATTTAGTGCAAAAAAAGAAATTGCCAAAGAAGTAAGTAAAATTTTTCTCATAATTTTAACGTTAAATGTTTTGTGTTAATAGATTTCAGACTCTGTCTTTTTCGAGAAAAGGTGAGAAATGAAGGAAATCCAATTAAATGTTCGACAAATACTTAGGATCTGTTAACATCAATAAAAATGGAGTTAACTTTACAAAGTCTTCGAAATATTCAAATGAATACAGTTGAGCTTTCATATTAGCAACAATCAATTCGCAATTGATCATAGCTGAAACATCAATTTCAAACCAAAACTTTAGTCAAGGTAGAATCTTGGGGCAAATCTAATAAAATTTTCTTGTACCTTACTGAATCGATAGGTTTTGTTTGCTTTTCGTTGTGTCTAATCCAATTTTATAATAAAATTATTTTTTCAAAATAAAAAAATAAACTTAATTGAATGAAAATGTTTTGTTATTCTCGAACAATATAAAATCAGAAAAACTATTAAAGACAATTCAGATCATCCTAATGGATGGCATTTCAAATTTTTGTTTTTTTTTTGATAAATCTCTTGTAAATCATCATAAGTGAGTTGCTAAAGGTTCGTTTCCATTAAGGTTTCTATTTATAGGTGGACGGCGTTTGTGTTAGGAAGGAATTGTAACCGCAAACGGTTTGAAAATTGGCGAGGGTGGGATTTCGGAGCACAAAACTGTCAACCAAGCACAAACTTTGATAGAAGCAAAAATGCTCAATTTTAGCCGTTCAGCCCGCATTACGCTTAAACAATGTTGTGCAATCGTACTTTTTAAAATAGTATTTAGATACGACTTTCTTGTAAATTCTGTTTTAAAAAGCTCTAATTCAAAATCGACTCAATATACGTTGATGCATTCTCTTTTTGAAAATAAACGTTCTCAGCGTTAAAATCCTTTATTTCAAAACTATCCTTCCAATTCACTTCTAAATAGGAAGTATTGGATACAATATAGGAGTCTAAAATAATTCCTTGTTCTTCGACTTGTGGTTGAATTTTTTCTTTGATGACTTTATGAAATTGAATTTTAGGATCATTCATACCTCTTGAATTCCTGATGCCTTTTGGATCAATAAACTTTATATATTGTTTTTCTTTTTCAACCACCCAAAGTATAAAGTCCGGATAAAAATTATTTCCTTCCGTAAAGAAACCAATACCTTTTCTACTTTGATTTCTAAGTACATGGACTTCTTTATCTTTTAAATTTTCTGAATTTTTTGTGACATAAGAAAACAAATCATCTAAAAATTGTTTTTCAGATTGATCTAAAGCTATCGGACTTACCTTAATTAGGTTTTCATACGATTTTCCGATATAAACTAAAGGTTTATATAAATGGAGCGCATTATCAAATGCAATGGCTTCAGAGGCTATTTGAATTTGTGAAAAAGTAGGATTTAAAACTTGCTCTTTCAATTCTTCCACTTTATTTTGATATTGTTCTATATCTTCCGCGCTATTTAAACGAAAATCATACTCTAATACGAAATTGTCATTCGTTTCGTTTAAAACAACTGCTTCTATATGCTCAGAATTGAATTGATTTTTATAGAATAAATAAAATTGATCTATATATTTTTTAAGCAAAGTTTCAGCTATTTCTTGCCATAAAAACACATTTTCAAAACTATTAAAGCCCATTTTATAGGATGGCACTAATAAATTGTACCAAGAAACATTGTTGAGTATTTCTTTTAAAGCTTCTATTGTGATTGAAAGGTTTGAATAGGATTTGTCTGACTTGTAGTTTTGCATATCCAAATACAACTTATTCCAATCCAATAAAGCTAAGTGGTTATTTTGTAATACTGCTTTCTCCTTCTGAAGTTC
>Ga0209487_1003029_pt1 | contig 13380 bp, 13 predicted proteins | sample Poulit2012_FD_187524 | JGI IMG/M metagenome (GOLD analysis project Ga0209487, IMG submission 187524) | Agricultural soil microbial communities from Georgia to study Nitrogen management - Poultry litter 2012 (SPAdes) (version 2) | ecosystem: Environmental > Terrestrial > Soil > Agricultural land... | reverse complement strand
AGGATGCGGAGCGGCCGTAACGATGCGCGAACCGTTTGATGAGATTCCGAGGAAGGACGCATCAGCGAGCACCGAGGCTTGCGGCCACGTTCTTCGCGTAACGCTTCTCACCGGAGGTAACGGATAGCGGCAGATAGTTCTGTTCCGGCGGGAATGGGCACGTAGCGTATGGAGTAAAGGCGCACGGCGGGTTGTACGACTTATTAAAATCGAGTAACACGCGCCCGTCGGCATCCTCATGATCGATGTACAGGTAACGGCCGGCCTCGTAGGTATCGACCCGGTTTGTCGAATCCGCGAACATCACGAAATACGTGTCGGCGCCGCCTTCCAGCACATCAAGCCGGAGTTCGCCGCCATCGACGTTAAACTCGACATAGCCCGGCGTCCTCATCTCCTCGATGGTTCCGAGAACGGTCGGGACCGGGATTGTCATATCCGCCGGATATGCTGTAAACCGGCCATCCAGGCGCCAGTCGGCTGAAGTGGGATAGTACGACAGATCGGCCGGCGAGAACGCATCGCCGGCGCGCTGATCATGCAGGCGAAGAGCGATCCGCCCCTGCCGCTCGATCAAGTACCAGCGCCACGGTCCGACGGTGACCTCCGTTGGATCTCCCACTCGATCCGTGGCTAACTCCACCTGCTGAGCCGCACTGCCGTTGACCAGGGCTTCCACATCATCCGCCGCCGTAAAGAGAGCTCCCTCGCCACTTCGGGTCATCGTGCCGACGTGTAGCGGGGCGTCCTCAGGAAATCGGACATCATTATCAGGTCCGCTCCCGATCGAGAGTTGATCTCCATCAATCCAGTACAATCCCGCAAGCGATACCCAGGCTTCGGCGAGTCGGTTAGCACGGTTCTGCTTCCATCGATCGAGCTCAGCATCCGGATCATCAGCATCACCACATCCGAGCGTCGTAATGACCGGAAGCAGGATGAGTATGGGGAGGAGCCGTTTAAGTGAAGTCGGAGGCTTCAATTGAGAATGATGGTGTGATGATGGATTAGTGCGGCGAGCAGGCATCTCTCGTTTCGCCCGTGAACGATTCAGTTGATGAGGTTCCTATCTCGACAGATATAAGTTCCTCATTTACTCGCTTCGCTCGTGAATGCGTTCGTTGGCGTCGCGCTCACTTGGATAAGTACAGATTCCTCATTTACTCGCTTCGCTCGTGAATGCGTTCGTTGGCGTCGCGCTCACTTGGATAAGTACAGATTCCTCATTTACTCGCTTCGCTCGTTGATTCGTCTGTTGACGTGTCGCCTATCTCGACAGATATAAGTTCCTCATCTCAAACGGGCGTTGGAAGTGCTTATCGGTCAGGCGGTCGACGAAGACAATGGCCTCGCCCGTCGACTTCATTTCGGGTCCGAGCTCCTTCGCTACCTCCGGGAATTTATCCCACGAAAAGACCGGCTCCTTGATCGCGTAGCCCTCGAGAGACGACTCGAGCGATCCGTCTTCACGGTACTTCGCCAGCTTCTCGCCGAGCATTACCTTGCACGCAATCTTGGCCACCGCGACACCTGTCGCTTTCGCAACGAATGGCACGGTGCGAGATGCACGCGGGTTCGCCTCGATCACAAATACGTTCTCGCCTTGTACGGCCAACTGAACGTTGATGAGTCCGACGACCCCCAGTCGCTGAGCGATCCGGGTCACGTAGTCGCGGATCGTTGCGATAACGTGGTCGGACAGCGAGTACGGCGGAAGCACGGCCGTAGAGTCGCCGGAGTGCACACCCGCGGGCTCGATATGCTGCATCAGCCCGGCGATCCAGACTTCGTCGCCGTCAGAAATGGCGTCGACATCGACCTCAATCGCATTCTCGAGGTACCGATCGAGCAGAATCTGGTTATCCGGAAGCAGTTTCAGGATATCGCTGACATATTCCTCGACCTCTTCCTTGTTGATCGCGATACGCATCCCCTGTCCGCCAAGCACATAGCTCGGCCGCACCAGCACGGGATAGCCAATGCGCTCGGCGGTTTGCACGGCCTGGTAGACCGTGTTCGCCATGCCGTACGTGGGGAACGGAACCTCCAACTCACGAAGGATCTCAGAGAACTTGCCACGGTCCTCCGCAAGGTCCATCATCTCGTACGGCGTTCCGAATATATGGATGCCGTTGCGCTGGCAGTGCTCGGCCAGTTTAAGCGCCGTCTGCCCTCCGAGCTGCAAGAGCACGCCAACCGGCTTCTCAAGCTCGATGATATCCAGCACCCGTTCCCAGTAAACGGGTTCAAAGTAGAGCTTATCCGCAACGTCGAAGTCCGTTGAGACCGTCTCCGGATTGCAGTTGATCATGATGGCTTCATAGCCGAGCTCCTGCGCGGCGAACACGCCGTGCACGCAGGAATAATCAAACTCGATGCCCTGCCCGATGCGGTTCGGGCCGGAGCCGAGGATGATGATCTTCTCGCGGTCCGAGACAATGCTCTCGCTCGACGTTTCGTACGACGAGTAGAAGTACGGCGTTTGTGCGGGGAACTCACCTGCGCACGTATCGACAAGCTGGAACGAAGGCCTGATGTCGAAGCTGAGCCGACGACGTCGGACATCCTTCTCGTCCACGCGCCGATCACCTGAACTCCCGCCGTCGCGCACCAGGTACGCGATCTGCGTGTCAGAGAAACCGTGCTGCTTCAGCATCAGCATGAGTTCGTGGTCGATCTCGTCGAGCCTGACCTCGCGAACCGCCCGTTCGAGGTTGACAATGTCTTCGATATGCATCAGGAACCACGGGTCGACTTTCGTGATGTCGGCCACTTCGTCGATCGAGGCCCCGAGCTTAAATGCGTTCCTGATCTGGAGCGTGCGATCCCAATAGGGCCGCTTCAGGCGGGCGCGAACTTCTTCCCGAGGAGCATCCTCGCGGTCACCGCCGAGTCCGGCATAGCCGATCTCCAGACTCTGCCATGCCTTCTGCAGGCTCTCGGCGAACGTACGGCCGATTGCCATGACCTCGCCCACTGCTTTCATCTGGGTGGTGAGCTCTTCATCCACACCTTCGAATTTCTCGAAGTTGAAGCGCGGAATCTTAGTCACAACATAGTCGATGGTCGGCTCGAAGCACGCGCTCGATACGCCGGTGACCTCGTTCGGCAGTTCGTCGAGCGTGTAGCCAACGGCGAGCCGCGCGGCGACTTTTGCGATCGGATAGCCCGTGGCCTTCGATGCCAGCGCCGATGAACGAGAGACCCGCGGGTTGATTTCGATCACGATCATGCGCTCCGTAACCGGGTCGACGGCGAACTGGATGTTGCATCCGCCGGCGAATGTGCCGATCGAGCGCATCGCCTGGATCGCCGCGTTGCGCATCCGCTGGAACTGCTTGTCGGTAAGTGTCTGTACAGGCGCGACCGTCACCGAATCGCCGGTGTGAACGCCCATCGGGTCGAGGTTCTCGATAGAGCAAACAATGATGACATTGTCGTTCGAGTCACGCAGAAGCTCGAGCTCGAATTCCTTCCACCCGAATAAACACTCCTCGATAAGCACCTCGTGAACGGGCGAAAGCTCGAGGCCCCGCGTCACCTTCCGCTCAAACTCGTCCTGACTCCACACAATACCTCCGCCCGATCCACCAAGCGTGTACGACGGACGAATCACGACAGGAAAACCGCCCAGCTCCTGTGTGATTTCCTTGGCCTCAAGCAAGCTGTTGGCCACGCGGCTGTTCGCCTGGTCGAGCCCGATGCTCTCCATCAGGTCCCGAAATTTCTGCCGGTCTTCCGTGATCTGGATTGCGTCGATGTCGACGCCAATCACGTGGATCCCCTGCTCCTCCCAATAATTCTCCTCGTGCAGGCGCTCGGCGAGGTTGAGTGCCGTCTGGCCACCCATCGTGGGCAATACGGCGTCCGGACGCTCCTTTTCAACGATCTCCTTGATGGATTCCGGCGTGAGTTCCTGCAGGTATATCGCATCGGCCATGATCGGATCGGTCATGATCGTGGCCGGATTCGAGTTCACGAGTACAACCTTGTACCCCTCGGCTCGGAGCGCACGGGCGGCCTGGCTTCCTGAATAGTCGAACTCGCAGGCTTGGCCGATGACAATCGGGCCTGAGCCAATCAGCAGAATCTTGTGGATGTCGGTACGCTTCGGCATGTATAGAAGTCAGGCTGAGGTGACAATAATGAGCGCGGCTTTTCGCCGCGATGAAGGATCACCCGAAGCGTCACTCACCGAGCGAATCCTTCGGCTGACCGATCCTTCATCAAAACAAAGGGGATAGATGACTCTGGTAGCGTGCAGCTGCCGCAAAACGTCATGTCCGGGAGAGCACCGGCTCCGAGCGTTCACGCCCTGCCTTTCGCACTCTCCCCGGCCCCGCATGCATTTCAAGTTGCGGCAACGTGTCGTGGCACCGATCCACTGACCATGTTCAGAAACTCGTTAAACAGGTAGCGGCTATCGTGCGGCCCGGGTGAGGCCTCCGGGTGATACTGCACCGACAATCCGGCGAACTGTTTGAAACGGAGGCCCTCCACCGTGCCGTCGTTCAGGTTTATGTGGGAGACCTCAGCTACGTCTTTATTGACGTCATCCTTAACACCGAAGCCGTGATTCTGCGTGGTAACCTCGACCTCACCGGTGACGAGGTTCTTCACGGGATGGTTGGCCCCGCGATGGCCGACAAACATTTTATAGACCTCGAGCCCCGCCGCAAGGCTCATGAGCTGATGCCCGAGGCAGATCCCCAGAAGCGGCAGCTTTGTCTCGATCGCACGACGAACGGTCTCTATCGCGCCGGGCATAGCACGTGGATCCCCCGGGCCGTTGGAAAAGAAAATTCCATCCGGATTCCATGCCATCACTTCTCGCAGCGGCGCCGTTGCAGGAAAAACTCGAACGGCACAATCGAGAGCTTCAAAAACACGCAGGATGTTCAGCTTGACCCCGTAATCGTAGACTGCAATTCGACGCGTTCCTTCGGCGGAAAAATCATATGCGGCGTCGGTCGTGACTCGTGACGCCAGCTCCAGCCCTTCCATCGACGGCCACTGCCGCGCCTTCGCGATCAGGCTTTCATCGTCGAGGTCGACCGAGCTTATGACCGCATTCATCACGCCCTCGGCGCGGATGTGCCTGACCAGCGTCCGTGTATCAATACCGGAGATGCCCACCACTTTGTGCTGCTTCAGAAACGAGTCGAGCGAGCCGGCTGCGTGCTGGTTCGAGTACCGCCGCGCAACAGATCGGACGACAAGGCCCGAGATCATCGGACGCGCCGACTCCATGTCGTCATTGCTGACGCCCGTGTTGCCGATATGCGGGTAGGTCATCATCATGATCTGCCCGTGGTAGGACGGATCCGACGAAATCTCCTGATAGCCCGTCATGCTGGTGTTGAAGCAAAGCTCGCCTCCTGTCTCGCCGGTATGACCAAAGCCTTGGCCGGTCACAACCGTGCCGTCTTCAAGAGCCATTTTGGCGGGTGGGAATGCGGGGTCGCCGTTACGAACGAGGTACATACGCTGCCGAGAGTACACGCGTTAATGGTTTTGACGAAAGGACACAAAAAAACCCTCCCGATACCTCCGGGAAGGTGCATAAAAAGCTGCTCTTATGGCGGGAGCCGGTTATCGGCTTGAAGTTGTGCTGCACGTGCTCCGTGCCAGGTTCTGGATTCCGCTGCAGAACGCATCCTATAAAGACGCGTTCCCGAAAAAATAAAGTCGGCTCATCTTTACGGTGAGCAGCGACACTAATCCGGCGATCTGGGTGCTCCCTTGACAAGGAATAACATTCACCGGCGCAACTCAAGGTACACCACGCGGATGATGGTGTGTACCGCGTGCGTGCTCGGGCTTGCACTCGCTGTCGTCCACGGATGGCCGCGCACCGAAGTCGAAATCGAGACACCACCCCCTTCGGAGCGGGAGATGATCGCTTTCGTTGCCGATGCCGTAATGCCGACAGTTCGTCCTGGAGGCGCTCCTCCTCCCCTTGCACCCCGGATTCCGGTAGAGGTCCCAAACGACACGCCACTCGATTTTCCCTACCTCGATTTCAACGTCGAGCTTCCGTCCGTCGTGGCCGGGGTTGAGAACGGGCTTTTAGATACTGGGGATGATGAGTCGGGCGGTGGATCCTCCGTTTATGCCCCACCGCGTCCACTGCGATTCGTCGAGCCGGAGATCACCCCTGAAGCCCGACGACGAGGCATCCGCGCCCGTATCGTTGTGCGCGTAAATGTTGATGCGGACGGGAAGGTGACGTCGGCTGAAATAACGCTACGCCACATCGCTGTGGATAGAGCTGGGACCCAGCTCCAGGCCGTTGATCGTGTCTCGTACGGCTTGGAAGAAGCCGCATTGACTGCTGCCCGGCAGTGGCTCTTCCGCCCGGTGCGAGACGGCGGTCAAGCCGTCCCGGCCCATTACGATTTAACGTTTAGCTTCGGCGTCTGATCATCACTTTCAACGGTTGCAGCGCAAGCACGAGGCCCAACACCTATGCGAGTCCCAAATTCTACGCCTCTCTGTGCGACGCCCTATTTAAACGTCGCGCCATCTCGCATCTTCTATGTCCGCTTTTCGCCGGCCATTTTGCCGCGGCTGCCCCACCGACCACTCTTGCTGATAGGTCTTGCCGGTAACGGTTCGTTTGACTTCCCAGTCTCTGTCGATCCCGTTTCGAGACGCCGAGGTTCGCGACGACGGCGGGTTCGACCCGGGAATTCCATAGCGTGCCGCACGCAGTAAGGATACGGCTGCCCTGATGATCAGGTACAGGATGATAAGTGTAAGGACGAATTTCGCCATTCTCAGCGCACTACACCTGCCTCTTGCGGCTTCTTCTCCGGATTGAAATAAGTCGTTCCGTGATGCCTTGTAGCCGCAACCTGGTGTAGCAGTTCGTCCAACTCCTGCTCATTCTTGACGAAATCAATTTCGGAGGCGTTAATAATGAGCAGGGGGCTCTTCGTGTAGCGGAAGAAATAGTAGTTATAGGCTTCGTTGAGCGCTTCGATATAGGTGCGGTCCATATCCCTCTCATAGCTCCGGCCACGCTGCTCAATATTCTGCATCAGGCGGTCGGTAGAGGACTGCAGATAGATCACGAGGTCCGGAATGGGCGTAGACGGCTGCATGAGCGTGAACATTGACTCATACAGCTGTAACTCATCGCCGTCCAGATTGAGATGTGCGAAGATGCGGTCCTTGTCGAAAGAATAGTCGCTCACCACCACGCGTTGGAACAGGTCGCGATCGAGTAACCGCTTCTGCTGACGGAAGCGGCTCGCCAGGAAGCTGAGCTGAGTCTGGAATGCCCACCGTTTCGAGTCCTGATAAAACCGTTCGAGAAAAGGATTCTGCTCGAACTCCTCGACGACGAGTTTCCCCTCGAACCGCTCTGCGAAATAATGCGCGAGCGTCGTCTTGCCGGCTCCAATCACGCCCTCGATGACGATGTAGCGCAATTCCTCCGGCAACAGCAAGGCTTCTGAGTGCGTGTCGTCGGTCATGAATGATGAGGATACGGGAGAAGCGCCTCGGGTGGATGAACCTTGCGTAACGTATGGGGGTCCCGGCATGCAGCAAGTAAACGTTCCACCGTGTCATTAATCGGCGAAGGCAGCACCTCATCCGGCGCGATCTCTGCCAGCGGTTGTAACACAAAGCGCCGGTCGGCGATGCGCGGATGCGGAATTACGAGGCGATCGGTAGTAACGGACCGCGTACCGAACGCGATGATGTCAATGTCGAGTGTCCTCGGCTCCCAGCGCTCGTTCTCAGTCCGCGAGCGGCCACGCTTCGCCTCCACGTCCAGCACCACCTCGAGCAGATCATTCGGGCTCAAACACGTTCCAACCTCAACGACGGCGTTGAAAAAATCCGGTGCCGCAGCCTGTCCTTCCCTCACGTGGGCAGTTCCCTCATAAACACTTGACGGTCGAATAACGCGAACCGCTTTTGACTTGAGATCGCTAATTGCCCCCTGCAGGTTCTGAAGTCGATCTCCGAGATTCGAGCCGAGCGCCAAAAATATCCGTTCCGATTCTGTTCTGCCGGTGGTCAAATGGACTCGGATGTAATCATCACTGAGCATGTACGAAGCCACGCGGCGTCGGACTTAGGAAGGAACGCCGGTTGATCAATGACCGGCCACGATGAACGCTCAAAGGCAGGCATTATCACGCGCAACAGAGAGAATGAGGCCGGCGATATTGACGCCCTACCGTTCCGACGGCGCGCTTATTGCCTCAAGAATGGCCACGCACCGCAAGTGCCCCGAGGAGGACTCGAACCTCCGACACCAGGTTTAGGAAACCTGTGCTCTATCCACCTGAGCTACCGGGGCAGGCGCAACATGATAACCAAGCGTACGAAAACTATCACCTGGGACGGTCAGGTGGCCGGCCCTCTCAACGCCGTATTAAAAATTCGGATGTGTGCAGTGGACAAGAGCGTCTCGCGGGGAAATCCCGAATTCATATAACACAGGGGTTACGCAGCCCACAACTTTGTGTCTTATCCGGATACCGCCCACGTCTTATACATATGTAGGTGCCTTCTTACCCCAATGGGGATAGCCCGATGTCAGCGTTTAAATCAAGGTTTCGCATTCTATCAACAGGATTCCGGTATCCCGAGAGCCGCCTGTTCTATGGCCGCGCCAGTCTCTTTTTCGATCGTATTGAGCTGACAGGTCTGGGTCTGGGCGGGCGACACCTGATGGTGATTGCGCTCGATGATATCCGAGAATTTGAGCCGGCCCAAACCAAGAACAACCTGTTGTCGCTGAGACTCAAGAACGATGAAACGATTGAGCTCGTCCTGAACCAGCATACCCTGTGGGAGCAGTATCTAAGTAGTCGTCTCGCCTGGCGTAACCGGCTTGAGAACCCACCCATTTCGTCGCACGAACAGACCTTCGTAATTGGAGAGACGGCGGGCGTCTCTCAGGCAATGTCTTGACCGCGGACGACCGTCGTTTATTATCTTGGCCGGCCGAGCGCCACATTTAGTAAACATTTCGCTTCTCCGTGCCAACAATTCGAGACGTAGCGGACGTTCTTGAGGCCTGGGCTCCCAGGGGGTCCGCCCAATCGTACGACAATGTCGGACTTCAGGTTGGGGATGCCGGCAAGAGCATCAGCCGGGGTTTGATTGCACTCGACCTGACGCCTCAGGTCATCGAAGAGGCCAAGGACCGCGCGGCCGATCTCATCATCACGCATCACCCTGTCATCTTTAATCCGCTCAGTCGCGTCGTCGAAACCGACTCGTTCGAAGCGCTGCCCTATCGCCTGATTCGCTCCGGCATCGCGCATTATGCGATCCACACAAATGCAGATGCCGCACCAGACGGCGTCTCGTTTGCACTGGCAGAGAAGCTCGGCCTAACGAAGATCCGCTTTCTGGACCGATTCACCGGCGTGCTTCGCAAGGTAGTTGTCTTCGTGCCGGCCGACCATGCCGATCAGGTGCGTGAGGCCATGGCCGATGCCGGTGCAGGCTGGATCGGCGAGTATACCGCGTGTGGATTCGGCTCCGAAGGTACAGGCTATTTCAAACCCGGCGAGGGTGCCAACCCGTTCATCGGCGATGCGGGAGGCGGCACCGAGCGTGTCGAGGAGGTAAGGCTTGAGATGGAGGTCCCCGAATGGTCGATGCGGGAAGTCGTAAGCGCGATGATCGAGGCGCATCCGTATGAGGAAGTCGCCTACGATGTGTATGAGGTCAAGCAACAGCATTCGCGTTCCGGATTCGGCGCCGTCGGCGAGCTCACGCAGCCTGTAGACCTACGAGACTTCCTCAAGAATCTCTGCGCTGCGCTCGAGTGCGATGCTCCGCGATACGTGGGCGATCTCGGCCGGACGGTCGAGCGGGTCGCTGTGTGCGGCGGCTCGGGTAGTAGCCTTATTTCCGCCGCTCGGCGCGCCGGCGCCGACGTTTACGTCACAGCCGACGTCACGTATCACAAGTTTTTCGATGTACTGGACGGCCGTGGTGAGCCTCGCATGGCGCTCGTCGATGCCGGCCATTACGAGACCGAGTGGGTAACCGAAGAACTACTCCTCGGTGTACTTCGAAAGAACCTTCCAGAGATCGAGTGGGCGCGTACGTCTCTACGCACTTCGCCGGTTAACACGTTCATTCCTTGAGTCTTCGCGCTAAATCAGCATTGATGAGTGCGGCCGAATGAACATCGTAACATTCGGTGGGTTGGAGATGCTTGCCCGATTGAGAAAATGACCTATTAACAGACGCCGAGATATGGCTACGGTCCAAGAATCAACCATCAGCGCGCAGCTTCGCGCGTTAATACGCCTTCAGCACGTTGACAGCCGCATCGATCAGTTGGAGAAACTGCGCGGCGATCTGCCCGACGAGATCCGCGACCTTGAAGATGAGAAGCTTGGGCTGGAGACGCGTATCGAAAAATTCGATCAGGAGGCGGCCGAACACGAAGTTGCCGTCCGCCGCGCTCAAATCGACACGCAGGAGAGCGAGCAGCTCATCAAGAAATACGAGGAGCAGCAGCTTCAGGTACGTAATAACCGCGAGTACGATGCGCTGACGAAAGAGATAGAAGCGCAGCGTCAGCGGACAGCCGAGGCGCGCGTCCGTATCGAAGAGTTTGAGAGCACGAAAGACGAGCGAGCTGCAGAAGTTGAGGAGGCACGGGCACGCCTGGCGGACCTTGAAGAGGTGCTGAAGCAGAAGCAAGGCGAGCTCAATAATGTCATGAAGGACACCGAGGTCGAACAGAAAGAGCTCGAGGCCTTACGTGACAAAGCTGCCGAGGAGGTCGACGAACGTTATCGGCTGGCGTACAACCGGCTTCGTGAACGCCATCGCGATGGGCGTGCCGTCGTGCCGCTGGAACGCGGCGCAGCCGCCGGTTTTGCGGTACCTCCCCAGCGTCAGATGGAGATCCGCCAGCGCGATCGCATCATCCCCTGCGAGCACACCGGCCGCATCATCGTAGACAGCGACCTCTACGCAGAAACCGTTCAGGAAATGGATGCTGAGTAGTCATTGTCTGCACGTCTGCAGAGCGTGATTTCCCGCATCAATAGATTTAACGCACCGGACGGATCATCGCCTCGCCCTCGCGGGGAGGAAAGTCCGAACACCATAGGGCACCGTGCCCCGAGAACACCGGGGGTTCCGCTTCGGCGGAGACAGCAAGTGCAACAGAGAGTAGACCAGCCGATGATCCTGCAGCGCAGGAAACAGGTGATGGGTGAAAGGGTGGGGTAAGAGCCCACCGGCGCAGCGGGCAACCGCTGCGGCCAGGCAAACCTCATGGGGTGCAAGGTCATGCAGCACGCGCCACCCTACGGGTGGCACTGCCGGCCCGGCAGTTATCGTGCGGGTAGACCGCTAGAGCCCGGCGGCAACGGCGGGCCCAGATAGATGATGATCTCATCGACTCGGTCATGGCAGCCGGCCGGTCGATCAGACAGAATTCGGCTTATAGGCCGGTGCGAGTTGCCACTATTTGCTGCACAGGATTGGGATTGGTTTTCCTCCCCTTCCACCGGTAAAATAAAAAAGGGTGACGGCACAAACGCCGCCACCCTTTCTATTAGCCGGAAGTCCGTGCTGTTACTCTTCAACGCCGTCGGGGCTCTGCGGAAGAACCGGAACGTTCGGCGCATCTTGAGGCATGGGCGCGGCCTGCTGCGGCGTAGCTTCACGTGCCCGCTGCTGGATGACACTCTCCTGCTGGGTGCCGCGGTCGATCGTAAAGGGGGTCAGGATGCAGAGGACGATGAACAGCGTCGCTAACGTCCACGTTGCTTTTTCCAGGATATCCGGTGCCTGTCGTGCTCCAAGTATCTGACGCGTGGCACCGCCCGCTGCAATACCCGCAAGGCCTCCGCCCTTCCCGCTCTGAAGCAGGACGGTCAGGATCATCAAAAAGGCCAGAACGGTGATGACGACGATCAGGAAAATAAACATGGGCGCAGAAAATGGAATTGGCGAATCACCCAAGATACGAACGGGACTCCTCTGGTTCTTTAACCATTTTTGAATTAAATCGCCGACTCATTCCGCTCCAGGTGTCGCCTCACCATCTGAAGTCCCGTCGTCGTCTTCATGTCGTACAGCTCGCCGTTGTCCATCATGCGGAACGCCTCTTCTAACGGCATCCGAACCACGTCCAGAAACTCAGCGGTGCCGAGCTCCTGCCGGCCTTCGGTCAGATCCGTCGCCAGGAAAAAGTGGATCACCTCATTGGAGTAACCGATGCACGGAAACGATTCGCCGAGATGGACCAACGTCTCCGCCTTCCACCCGGTCTCTTCCTCGAGTTCTCGCCCGGCGACGGATTCGGCAGCCTCCCCATTCTCATCGAACTTTCCGGCGGGTAGTTCCAGGAATGATCGCCGAGGTGGATAGCGAAACTGCCGCACGAGAATTGTTGTGCCGTCATCGAACAATGGTACAACGGCAGCAGCCCCGGGATGGTTAACCCATTCACGATGGGACGAGCCGCCATCGGGTAGCCGTACGTCGTCGCGGAAGACTTTGAGCAAATCGCCGTCGTAGACCTGCTCGGACTGTATCGTCTCTTCTGTCAGACTCATGTTGTATTGAATTCGGAATCGTAGAACATACAGGCGGTCACGGCTGCGATTGCTGCGGTCTCAGCACGTAGCCGTCGTGGGCCCAGGCGCACCTGAGCGAATCCGGCTGCCTCGCACGCTCCAATCTCTCCTTCGCTGAAGCCGCCCTCGGGCCCGACCAACATTGTTACTCGACGAGGTTTCTCTCGACGCAACACGCTGAGTAACTCCGGCGAGCCGTCGGCCGATTCATGACACACAACGCGCAGTTCTCCTTCTCCATCAGTCAAGCCCGTTGCCAACAGCTCTGCAATCGAGAGCGGCTCGTGGATATTTGGGAGCCTACTGCGGCCGCTCTGTTTCATTGCCGAGAGCAGGAGATTCTCGGCGCGTTCGATCCGGATGCTTCCCTTCTCCGTGCGGTCGGTGATGAGCGGTATTACCTCTGCTGCGCCCAGCTCAACCGCCTTCTCGAGAAACATCTCATACCGGGATCGCTGCTTTAGGAGCGCCGCTGCGATCGTGACGTGGATGGCGGGCTCACCATCGCCCGGATGACGTTCAACAACGCGGCCTACCGCACGGTCTTTCCCGACATCCCTCAACTCAACTATGTAAGCGCATCCCTGACCGTCTACCACTCGGACGAAGTCTCCGTTTTGATGCCGCAATACCCGCGTCAGGTGGTGCGCCTCTTCGGGAGGGAAACTGCAGATATCCCCGCTAAAACGATCCGGCGGGACGAAGAATGAAGTGGTCATCAAACAGACTAAATCCCAAATGCGATACCTGCGTGTATACGCGGCGAAGTCAACCCATCCTGTGGGTTAAAGGCTACGGC
>Ga0209487_1003028_pt1 | contig 13384 bp, 14 predicted proteins | sample Poulit2012_FD_187524 | JGI IMG/M metagenome (GOLD analysis project Ga0209487, IMG submission 187524) | Agricultural soil microbial communities from Georgia to study Nitrogen management - Poultry litter 2012 (SPAdes) (version 2) | ecosystem: Environmental > Terrestrial > Soil > Agricultural land... | reverse complement strand
GTAGACGTTGGCGCCCTCGCCCCGGTAGGCGTGGCCGCGCTCGACGAGCTGGTCGATGAGGGCGGTCATCTCGGTGACGTGGCCGGTGGCCCGCGGCTCGTAGGTGGGGCGCAGCACGCCGACGGCATCGTAGGCGGCGTTGAACTGCTGCTCGTAGCGGTAGGCCCAGGCCCACCACGGCACCCCGGCCTCGCCGGACTTGGCCAGGATCTTGTCGTCGATGTCGGTGACGTTGCGCACGAGGGTCACCTCGAAGCCGCGCCGGCGCAGCCAGCGGACCAGGACGTCGAAGGCGATGCCCGAGCGCAGGTGGCCCACGTGCGGCGCGCCCTGGACGGTGGCGCCGCACAGGTAGATGCCCACCCGTCCGGGGACGAGGGGCACCAGCTCGCGGTCCGACCGGGTCGCGGAGTCATGTAGTCGCAGGCTCACGTCCCCCAGGCTACCGGCGCGAACCGGCCCGGCATGGTCACCCGCACGTCACCTCGGGGCGCTACGGTGCCCGGGTGAGCACATCGCCTGTGACCCCCACCACCCGGAGCCCCGGACGACGCCGTCGCTTCGGCTGGCCCGTGTACGCCTGGAGCCTGTGGGACTGGGGGTCGGCGGCCTTCAACGCGGTCATCACGACCTTCGTCTTCACCGTCTACATCACCTCCGACGCCTTCGGCCCCGGTGCCTCCCAGCAGCTCGGGTGGGCCCTGGCGGGCGCGGGCGCGCTCATCGCGCTGTGCGCACCCGTCGCCGGCCTGCGCTCGGACCGGTCCGGCCGCCGGACGTTCTGGCTCGGGGTCAACACGCTCGCGGTGGTCGTGGTCTCGGCGTCGCTGTTCTTCGTCCAGCCGGACCCGAGCTACCTGTGGCTCGGCCTCATCCTCCTGGGCGCCGGGAACATCTTCTTCGAGTTCGCCTCGGTGAACTACTACGCGATGCTCAACGACATCTCGACGCCGTCGACGGTCGGCCGGGTCTCCGGCCTCGGCTGGGGGCTGGGCTACATCGGGGGCATCGTCCTCCTCCTCGCCGTCTACTTCGGCCTCATCCAGCCGGACGTCGGAGTCCTCGGGATCACCTCGGAGAACGGTATGGACGTGCGCGTGACGATGCTCGTCTGCGCCGTGTGGACACTGGTCTTCTCCCTGCCCGTGCTCCTCACCATGCGTGACGACAAGTCCGCGCGCGGCCGACTGCCCCGCCTCGGCGTCATCGGCTCCTACCGGCTGCTGTTCACGTCGGTGCGGGACGTCTGGCGCCAGGACCACCACACCGTGTACTTCCTGCTCGCCAGCGCCGTCTTCCGCGACGGCCTCGCCGGGGTGTTCACCTTCGGCGGTGTCATCGCGGCCACCGTGTTCGGCTTCTCCGCGGGGGACGTCATCATCTTCGGCGTGGCGGCCAACCTCGTCGCCGGGGTCGCGACCATCGCCTTCGGCGCGCTCGACGACCTCCTCGGCCCCAAGCGGGTGATCATCGGCTCGCTCGTGGCGATGATCCTCGCCGGCCTCGGGGTCTTCTTCCTCCACGAGCGCGGCGCGAGCATCTTCTGGGCGCTCGGCCTGGTGCTGTGCGTGTTCGTCGGCCCGGCGCAGTCCGCGTCGCGGACCTTCCTCGCCCGGCTCATCCCCAAGGGCAAGGAGGGCGAGCTCTTCGGGCTGTACGCCACCACGGGCCGCGCGGTGAGCTTCATGGCACCGGCCGCGTTCTCCCTGGCGATCGCGCTCGGTGTGCTCGTCACCGGCCAGACCGCGCGCGAGGCCGAGTACTGGGGCATCGTCGGGATCGTCGCGGTGCTCGCCGTCGGCCTCCTCCTGCTGCTGCCCGTGCGGGTCAAGGTGCGCAGCGAGAGCGCGCTGCGGGAGCCGCCGCCCGCCTGAGCGCGGCTACCCTGGCGGCATGCTGCCGCGCACCGGGATCGGGACCGACGTCCACGCCTTCGCACCGCCCGGCAGCGGCCGGCCGATGTTCCTCGGCTGCCTCGAGTGGCCCGGCGAGGTGGGCCTGGAGGGACACTCCGACGGCGACGTCGCCGCCCACGCCGCGTGCGACGCCCTGCTCTCGGCCGCGGACCTCGGTGACCTCGGCTCGCGCTTCGGCACCTCCGACCCGCGCTGGGCGGGCGCCTCGGGCGCCGAGTTCCTCGCGGCGACTGCCGCGCTCGTGCGCGAGGCCGGCTTCGAGATCGGGAACGTCGCCGTCCAGGTCATCGGCCCGCGCCCGCGCATCGGAGGCCGCCGGGCCGAGGCGTCCGCCGCGATGAGCGCGGCCCTCGGCGCACCCGTGAGCCTGTCGGCGACGACGACGGACGGCCTCGGCTTCGCCGGGCGCGGGGAGGGACTGCTCGCCGTCGCCACCGCCCTCGTCGCTCCCCTCCCTCCTCCCGCGCCCACAGCAGACTTGTCCCAATAGACCCGACCGGCCGCCACCACCGACGCCGCCTGCGGGGCAACTCTGCTCTCGGCGGGGAGGGGGTGAGGTGTGAGGTGCCCTTGGACGTGGAGGGCGCGGGGAAACGGGGACCCACGGGTCCGGGACAAGTCTGCTCTCGGCGAGGGGACGGTGGTGGCCGGTCAGGGCCGGGTGAGCAGCCACTCGGCGTAGGCGAGGTCCTCGGCCGTGGTGATCTTCAGCGCCGCGGCCTCCCCCGCCACGAGGTGGACCTCCTCGCCGAGCAGCTCCACGAGGCCGGCGTCGTCCGAGACGGCACTGGACTCGTCACCGGCCCGCTCGGCGGCGGCACGGTGCGCCCGCTCGAGCAGGGCGCGGTCGAAGGCCTGCGGGGTCTGCACGGCGCGCAGCAGGGAGCGGTCCGGGGTGGCCCCCACCCGCTCGCCGTCCTCCCCCGGGACCGCCTGCTTGATCGTGTCCGTGACCGGCAGGGCGGGCACGACGGCGCGGCGGCCGTCCTCGAGGGCGCGCACCAGACGGCGCACGAGCTCGGGGGTGGCGAGGCAGCGGGCGGCGTCGTGGACGAGCACGCCACCGCAGTCGGGGACGACGGCGGCCAGGGCGGCCAGCCCGGCGGCCACCGAGGCCTGGCGGGTCGGTCCCCCGGCGACGACCTGCACGGGAACGCCGGCGGCGGTTCCCTGCGGGAACAGCGCGGCGACCTCGGCGACCCGTCCGGCGGGCGCCGTGACGACGATGCCCGCGACGACGCCGGAGCCTGCCAGCGCGGTCGCGGCCCGCTCGACGAGGCTGACCCCCGCGAGCGGGACGAGCGCCTTGGGCCGGGGGTCACCCAGCCGCGTCCCGGACCCGGCGGCCGTGAGGACGGCGCCGCAGCGCAAGGTCAGGAGGCGAGGACGTCGTCGAGCATGGCCTCGGCCTGCTCCTCCTCGGTGCGCTCGGCGAGCGCGAGCTCCGAGACGAGGATCTGGCGGGCCTTGGCGAGCATCCGCTTCTCACCGGCGGACAGGCCGCGGTCCTGGTCGCGGCGGGAGAGGTCGCGCACGACCTCGGCCACCTTGATGACGTCACCCGAGGCGATCTTCTCGACGTTGGCCTTGTAGCGGCGCGACCAGTTCGTCGGCTCCTCGGTGTACGGCGCACGCAGCACCTCGAAGACCTTCTCCAGGCCCTCCTTGCCGACGACGTCCCGCACGCCCACGAGGTCGACGTTGTCCGCCGGGACCTCGATGGTGAGGTCGCCCTGCGCCACGCGAAGCTTCAGGTAGAGCTTCTCCTCGCCGCGGATGACCTTCTTCGAGATCGCTTCGATGAGGGCGGCTCCGTGATGGGGATAGACGACGGTCTCACCGACGGTGAAGGTCATGGTGACAATGCTCCTTGGTCGTGAAGAATGCCCATTCTAGCACGGTGAAATCGCGTGATTCCGGGGGTTGCGGCCCACGTCACGCACTCCCGCGAGGTCCGCGGCGCCGCACCGCGCGGGCCGGGTGCGCGGCCCGGTAACCTGGGGGCTGAACCGTCGACGAAGGAGACCGTCTTGGCCCGCTTCCACCGCCTGCTCCGCGCCGCCGCCGTGGTCGGCGCCTCCGCGCTGGTCGCCAGCTGCAGCTTCATGACCCCGATCCAGACCCAGCAGCTGTACAACGCGGGTGACGGCGTCCGGGTCGAGATCACCGACGAGGTGCGGGCCGAGAACCTCATGATCCTCGCCTCCGCGGAGGGTGCCGAGGGCCAGGTCTTCGGGGCGCTGGTCAACGACACCGAGGAGGAGGTCGTCATGGGCCTGTCGATCGGCGACGGCGGCATCCAGCTCCCGGTCCCGGCCAACGGCTCCGTCCTCCTGGGCGTCGACGAGCTCGTCGTCCTCCCGGCCACCCCGGCCGCACCGGGCGCGATGGCCGAGGCCCTGGTGGACGCGGCCGGCTACGGCACCGTGTCCCTCGAGGTCCCCGTCCTGGACGACACGCTCCCGCAGTACGAGGACCACGTGCCCTGATCAGCCCTCCGCGGGGCCGCTGATCCGGTCCACGGCGTCCATCACCCGGGTGCGCATGTCCTCGGAGATGGGCGCCGCACCGGCGACGTCCGGTGACGCGGCCCGCCCCTGGCCCTCCTCGCTGGCGATGTAGGTGAGGAGGCTGCGGACGGCGTCGGCCCGCTCGGCGTCGTCGTAGTAGGTGCAGGCGACGGTGTAGGAGATGAGGACCACGGGGTAGGCGCCCGGTGCGTCGGTGTCACGGTCGAGCTCGATGACGAGCCGTGTGTCGCTCGCGCCCTCCGCGGGCGGGGAGGCGTCGACGACGGCCGCGGCGGCCTCCGGGGAGAAGGGCACGAACTCGTCCCCCACCCCGACGGCCACCGTGTCGAGGTCCTCGGTGACCTGGGACGCGTCGACGTACCCGATCGTGCCCTCGGCGGCCTCCATCGTCGAGACCATGCCGACGTTCTGCTGTCCCGAGTGCGTCCCGCTCAGCGGCCAGGTCCCGCTCGGCTCGTGGGGCCAGGCGCCCCCGCCGGCCTCGGCGAGGTACTCGGTGAAGTTCTCCGTGGTGCCCGAGTCGTCGGAGCGGTTGACCGGGACGACGGGCAGGTCGGGCAGCTCCACGCCCGGGTTCGTCTCGGCGATCGCCGGGTCGTCCCACCGGGTGATGTCGCCGTTGAACATCGCCGCGATGACCTCCGGCGCGAGCTGGAGGTGCTCCACGCCGAGGTCGGGCAGGTGGTAGGCCACCGCGATCGGGGAGATGTATAGGGGCAGCTCCAGGACCTCCCCCTCGCCGCAGCGCTCGGCGGCCTGCTCGAGCTCCTCGCCGTCGAGGTGGGCGTCGGTGCCGGCGAAGTCGACGGCGCCGGTGATGAACATCTCCCGGCCCGCGCCGGAGCCGGCCGGGTCGTACGAGGCGAGGATGTCCGGTCGCAGGTCGTACAGGCCGGCGAGCCAGGCCTGCATCGCGATCTCCTGCGAGGACGCGCCGGCACCGGCGACCGAGATGCTGTGGCCGCCGCAGCCCGCGAGGGCTGCTGCGAGCACCCCAGCCCCGGCCACGAGCGTCCGTCCGCGAGCCGCCTTCGTCATCCCAACTCCCTGTCGCCGAGGTTGCCGGCGGGTCGCCGGCGGGCAGACGACAGGTTACGTCGTCTACTCCTCCACCGGCGCCACGAGCTTGTACCCGAGGCCGCGGACGGTGAGGAGCATCTGGGGCCTGGAGGGCTCCGGCTCGATCTTCGCGCGGATGCGCTTGACGTGGACGTCGAGGGTCTTGGTGTCCCCCACGTAGTCGGCGCCCCAGACGCGGTCGATGAGCTGGCCGCGGGTGAGCACGTGGTCGGCGTTGCGCAGGAGGACCTCCAGCAGCTCGAACTCGCGCAGCGGCATGCGCACGGGCTCGCCGTCGACGAAGAGCTCGTGGCGGCCCACGTCCATACGCACCCGCCCGACCTCCAGCACCCCGGCCGACTCCTCCCCGCCGGCCTCCGCACCGCGGCGCAGCACGGCCCGGACCCGGGCGACCAGCTCGCGGTAGGAGTACGGCTTGGTCACGTAGTCGTCGGCGCCGAGCTCCAGGCCCAGGACCTTGTCGAACTCGTCGTCCTTGGCCGTGAGCATGATGACGGGGGTGCTGGAGTGGCGCCGCAGCTCCCGGCACACCTCGGTGCCCGACATCCCGGGCAGCATGAGGTCGAGGAGCACGATGTCCGGGCTGGACCGGTCGAAGGCGATGAGGGCGTCGGTGCCGTTGTCGACGGCCACCACCTCGAAACCGTCCCGCTCCAGCTGGTAGGTGAGCGGCTCGCGGTAGGACTCCTCGTCCTCGACCAGCAGGATCGTCGTCATGACTGTGTCGCGGCTCCTGTCTCTGTAGCGGGTGGATCGACGGCGTGCGCGGGCGGGTCGGCGCGTGGCAGGACGAGTGTGAAGGTCGAGCCGGCACCCGGCTTGGACCACAGCTCGGCCGTGCCGCCGTGGTCCGCGGCGACGTGCTTGACGATGCTCAGCCCCAGGCCGGTGCCGCCGGTGCGGCGCGCGCGGGCCGGGTCGCCCCGGTAGAAGCGTTCGAAGACGCGCTCCTGCTGCTCCCGCGGGATGCCCTCGCCCTGGTCGACGACGGCGATGCGGACCTCCTCGCCGTCGCTCGCCACCCCGACCGAGACCCGGCTGAGGGCGTCGGAGTGGCGCAGGGCGTTGTCCAGCAGGTTGCGCACGGCCGTGGTGAGCAGGTCGGCGTCCCCGAAGACGTACAGGCCCTGCTCGCCGCCCACGGTGACGGTGATGCGGCGCGACTCCGCCTCGATCCGGACGCGGTCGGCGGCCTCGGCGACCACGGCGTCGACGGCGACGAGCTCGGAGTCGACCAGCGCGTCCGGCTCCTGGAGGCGTGACAGGTCGATGATCTCCTGGACGAGCGCGGTGAGCCGGCGGGACTCGCGCTTCATCTGGGTGGTGAAGCGGCGGACCGCCTCCGGGTCGTCGGCGGCGTCGGCCAGGGTCTCGCTGAGCAGGGCGAGGGCGCCCACCGGCGTCTTGAGCTCGTGGGAGACGTTCGCGACGAAGTCGCGGCGCACCTGGTCCAGGCGGCGGGCGGCGGTCTGGTCGTCGGCGACGACGAGGATGCGGCCGCCGCTGAGGGGGACCACCCGCAGCTGGAAGATCATCTCCCCCGCGCCGGCCAGCGGCCCGCGCGGCACGATGAGCTCCCGGTCGTGCGGCTGACCGTCCCGGCGCACCTCCTCGACGACGTCGGAGACGGCGGCCGAGGCCACCTTGCCGGACCGGACCAGGCCGTAGCTGTACGCCGACGGGCTCGCCTGGACCACGGATCCGCTCGCGTCGAGCACGAGGATCGTGGAGCGCAGCGCGTGGAGCAGCTGGCGGGTGTCCTTGCTGACCCCCGGGTCGCGCATGTCGCTCGCCGGCTGGCTGCGGGCACGTCCGGCGAGGGACCCGCGCAGCAGGAAGCCCGCGCCGAACGCGAGCAGCGCGACGAGGACGAGCAGCCAGAGACCCTCCACGCCTCCGAGGGTAAGCCCCTCCGGCCACCGCCAGGGCCGGGCTCCCGCCCGCGACTCCGGGTGTTCACCGGTGCGCCATCTCTCGTTCACCCTCCGCTGGGACGCTACGGTTGGTTGACGACGAACTTTGGAGGAGTCCCGTGCGCGAGATCTTCATGCAGGAGCTGGCCCAGGTGGGGGAGGACCTCCAGCGGATGAGCCGGCTGGTCATCGACGCGATCGAGAACGCCTCCACCGCGCTGCAGACGGCCGACCTCCAGCTGGCGGAGCGGGTCATCCGCGCGGACGAGGAGATCGACGAGATCGAGCGCAGCCTCGACGAGCAGTGCATCTCCCTGCTGGCCCGCCAGGCCCCGGTGGCCACCGACCTGCGCGTCGTCATCGCGGCCCTGCGCATGTCCGCGACCATCGAGCGGATGGGCGACCTCGCCCGCCACATCGCCTACGTCGCCCGCGGGCGGTACCCCGAGGTGGCCCCGGCGCCGGCGATGCGCGAGGTGTTCACCGACATGGGCACCGCGGCGACGAAGGTCGCCCACCAGGTCAGCGACCTCCTGGCCACCCGGGACCTGGAGCTGGCCGCGGGTGTCGAGCGCGACGACGACGCGCTCGACGCGCTGCACAAGCACACCTTCACGATCCTCCTCGACCCCGAGGTCGAGATGACCAAGCAGCAGATGGTCGACGGCGTGCTGCTGGGCCGGTACTTCGAGCGCTTCGGGGACCACGGCGTCTCCGTGGCCCGGCGCACGAGCTACCTCGTCACCGGCGACCTCAGCAACTCCGTGGCCCCCTACCGGGACCACTGAGCCGCCCCTCCGACGCAGAAGTCCCGCACGCGGCCTCGGCCGGGTGCGGGACTTCTGTGTGTGTGGCTACTTGCCCTGGTTCGCCACGGCCGCGATGGCGGCCTCGGCGGCGGCGGGGTCGAGGTAGCGGCCGCCCGGGGTGACCGGCTTGAGGTCCTCGTCCAGCTCGTAGAGCAGCGGGATCCCGGTGGGCACGTTGAGACCGGAGATCGTGTCGTCGTCGATGCCGTCCAGGTGCTTGATGATCGCGCGCAGGGAGTTGCCGTGCGCGGCGACGAGGACGACCTTGCCGGCGCGCAGGTCCGGCACGACGTCGGACTCCCAGTAGGGCAGCGCACGCTCCAGGACGTCCTTGAGGCACTCGCTCGCCGGGATCGGCTCTCCCGCATAACGCGGGTCGGTGTCCTGGGAGAACTCCGAACCGGGCTCGATCGGCGGCGGCGGGACGTCGTAGGAACGGCGCCAGAGCATGAACTGCTCCTCGCCGTACTCCTCGCGGATCTCCTTCTTGTTCTTGCCCTGCAAAGCACCGTAGTGGCGCTCGTTGAGTCGCCAGTGACGCTTGACCGGAATCCAATGCAGATTGGCGCGGTCGAGGGCGAGGTTAGCCGTCGAAATGGCCCGGCGCAGGAGTGAGGTGTGGACCACGTCCGGCGCGATCCCGGCGTCGACGAGGAGATCTCCCCCGCGGACGGCCTCCTCCACACCCTTCTCCGAGAGCGGGACGTCCACCCAACCGGTGAAGAGGTTCTTGGCGTTCCAGTCGCTCTCGCCGTGGCGGAGCAGTACGAGCGTGTATGTCATGGGGTCATTCTCTCTCATAGGACGACGGCGGGCACGGGCCGTCTGTCCCGCGGGCACGCCGGGACCGCGAAGGCCCCGCGGGGCCCGCCGCTGCGTCAGTTCGCGCTGTTGTAGGCGTCGACGACCTCGGCCGGGATGCGGCCGCGGTCGGAGACGGTGTAGCCGTTGTCACGCGCCCACTGGCGAATCTTCGCGGCGTCGCCCGACCCGCCGCCCGAGCGGCCGGTGCTGCGCGCGCTGCTGCGGCGGCCGGAGGTCCGGCGCCCACCCGCACGGCGGGCGTGCCCGACCCAGGGGGCCATGGCGTCGCGCAGCTTGGCGGCATTCTCGGCCGTGAGGTCGATCTCGTAGTTCACACCGTCGAGGCTGAACAGGACCGTCTCGTCCGCGGGGGACCCGTCGACGTCATCGATAAGAGTGACCATGACCTTCTGCACCATCTGATTCTCTTCCCTGCTTGTCAGCCCCTGGGGCCCAGCGAAGTCCGCTCTCGCTACCCCCTTGGCGAAATAGCGATGCGGCACAGACTAATTCGGGGTTTCCGAATTGTCACGCTGCGCGACGGGTGATGCCGATCCGTTTGCGTTCTCGAACTCACGAAAAGCCGCTCGCTCTCGCCGGTCGGCAAGAAGAATGGCGCGCATGACAATGACGAAGATGATTCCCAGCCCGATGGAGGGAAGGAGCGCCACGACGTAGTCCATGTCCCCATGGTACGTCCGGGAGGAGGTGGAGCCGCCTGTGGGAATCGAACCCACGACCTTCTCATTACGAGTGAGACGCTCTGCCGACTGAGCTAAGGCGGCGCGGCCCGCGCGGGGCAGCGCGGACTACTGTACCGGGGCGCGGCCCCGCGACCAAAGTCAGCAGACGAGCCCGTCCTCCGGGACCGTGCCGGCGAGGAGGAAGTCGTCCACGGCCCGGGTGATGCACTCCCCGCCGCGGCCGTAGGCGGTGTGCCCCTCACCCTCGTAGGTGACCAGGACGCCGGACTCCAGCTGGTCGGCCAGCTCCTCGGACCACTCGTACGGGGTGGCCGGGTCACCGGTCGTGCCGATGACGACGATCGGCTCGGCGCCCGCCGCGCTGACCGGGGCACGCTCCACCGTGGGCTCGTGGGGCCACTCCGCGCAGGTGACGTCCCCGTAGGCGAGCGTGGGACCGAACGTGGGCGAGATCTCCGCCAGCGCCTGGGCCTCGGCACGCCAGTCCGCCACGTCGTCCGAGACCGGGTAGTCGATGCAGTTGATCGCGATGTTCGCCTCGGTCGAGTTCGTGAGGTAGGTGCCGTCCGGCTCGCGCTCGGCGGACAGGTCCGCCAGGAGCAGGAGCTGGGAGCCGTCCTGCTGGTTCATCGCGGCGTCGAGCGCGGCGGTGAGCAGCATCCAGTAGTTGTCGTCGTACAGCGGCATGATGATGCCGGAGAACATGAGCGGGGCGGTGAGCTCGCGGTCCGTCCCCGTGGGCAGCGGGGTGTGCTCGGCCAGCTTGAGGAGGTCCTGGATCTGCCCGACGGCGGTGTCGACGTCCCCGCTCAGCGGGCAGCCCGGCCCGGAGAGGCAGTCCTCGGCGTAGGCGCGGATGGCCCGCTCGAAGCCGGCCGCCTGCCCCCGGACGATCTCGGCCGTGCTCAACGAGGGGTCCAGCCCGCCGTCGAGCACCATCCGGCCGACGTTCTCGGGGAACAGCTCGGCGTACACGGCGCCGAGGTGGGTGCCGTAGGAGTAGCCGAGGTAGTCCAGCTGCGGCTCACCGAGGACGTGGCGCAGCACGTCCAGGTCGCGTGCGGCGCTCACGGTGTCGACGTGGGCGAGGAGGTCACCGGTGTTCTCGGCGCACGCCGCCGCGAGCTCCTGGGCGGACTCCCGGAGCTCGGCGAGACCCTCCTCGGTGGAGGTGTCGGCCGGCTCGGCGCGGATGACGTCGAGCTCGGCGTCGCTCACGCAGTCCAGTGGCGTGGACTGCCCGACCCCCCGCGGGTCGAAGCCCACGACGTCGTAGCCGTCGAGCAGCTCGGAGGAGAACATGAGCTGGGCGGCCTCCGCGAGCTGGATCCCCGAGCTGCCCGGGCCGCCGGGGTTGACCAGCAGCGACCCGACCGGTTCGTCGTCGCCCGCCGCGCGCCGCTTGACGGCGAGGGTGACCGTCTCGCCGTCGGGCTCGGCGTAGTCCATCGGGACGGTGACGTCGGCGCAGTCGAAGGCCGCGCCGCACTCCTCCCACTCGGGCGACTGCTCGTAGAACGCGGCCAGCTCGGCGGGGTACTCGGGCAGCGGCTCCTCGTGCCGCGGGCCGGGAGCGGGCGCAGTGCCGTCGTCACCGCTCTCGGGGCCCTCGCCGGCCGTGCAGGCGGCGAGGGCGGCGACGACGAGGAGACCGAGGCTGGCGCGAATCCGACTCACCGGCGCAACTCTACAAGTGCAGGGCACCGGCCTGCGGTCGCAGGGCGACCATCATCGCCTCGACGGCGAGCAGCGGCGCGACGTTGGCCGCCAGGCGCGTCCGGGCGGTGGCCACCGCGTCCATGCGCTGCAGCGTCTGCTCGGCGGTGGAGTCGGCGGCCAGCGCCCGCACCTCACCCTCCAGGTCCGTGTTGACCAGGGGCACGTCCGCCCCGAGCTGGAGCACGACGACGTCGCGGTACAGGGACAGCAGGTCCACCATCGCGCGGTCGAGGACGTCGCGCTGCGCGCGGGTCGCACGGCTCTTCTGGTTGTCCTCCAGGCGGCGCACCTGTGAGCGGACCGCCGGCGGGAGCCGGGTCTCGCCCTCGGCTCCGAGGGTCCGCAGCAGCTCGGCGCGCTCGGCGGCGTCGCGCTCGGCGGTGGACGCCTTGGCCTCGGCCTGGGCGAGCTCGACGAGGTCCGCGGCCGCCAGGACGGCGTCGCCCACCCCTCGGATACGGCTGGGGACGGTGAGGATGGAGCGGCGTCTCTCGCGGGCCTCGGCGTCGGTGGCCAGCCGGCGGGCCACCCCCACGTGGCTCTGGGCCGCGCGGGCGGCCATGAGGGCGACGCGCGGGTCGATCCCGTCGCGCCGCACGAGGAGCTCGGCGACGTCCTCGGGGGCCGGGACCCGCAGGGACACGGTGCGGCAGCGCGAGCGGATGGTGGCGATGAGGTCCTGCGGGCTCGGCGCGCACAGCAGCCAGACCGTCCGGGGCGGGGGCTCCTCGATCGCCTTGAGCAGGACGTTGGAGGTCCGCTCGACCATCCGGTCGGCGTCCTCCATGAGCATCACCCGCCAGCGTCCCTGGGAGGGCGACTGCTGCGCGTCGGACACGATCGGGCGCATGTCCTCGATGCGGAAGCTCACCCGCTCGGTGGCGATGACCTGGAGGTCGGCGTGGGTGCCGGCCAGCGTCGTCGTGCAGGCGTGGCACCGGCCGCAGCCGACGACGTCCGGGTCGGTGCAGGCGAGCGCGGCCGCGAAGGCACGCGCCGCGACGGACCGGCCGGACCCGGGCGGTCCGGTGATGAGCCAGGCGTGCGTCATGCCCGCGCCGCTCCCGCCGCCGTCGGCCACCTCGCGGGCGGCCTCCGCGGCGCCCTGGAGGACGGCGACGGCCTGCCGCTGGCCGACGACGTTGTCCCACACGCTCATCGCGGCGGCTCCAGCAGGGTCTCGACCCGGGCGGTGACGGCCGCGTGGACCTCCGCCGGGGGCCGGCCGGAGTCGACGACGAGGTACCGCTCCGGCGCCGCGGCGGCCAGGGCGAGGAAGGTGGCGCGGACCTCCTCGTGGAAGGCGTCGGGCTCCCGTTCGAGGCGGTCCGGCGTCCCCGAGCGGCGGGTGGCGGCGGTGGCGGCGTCGACGTCGAGGACGACGGTCAGGGTGGGGAGCAGGCCGTCCGTGGCCCAGGAGGACAGGTCCCGGATCTCCTCGCGGCCCAGGCCGCGCGCCGCGCCCTGGTAGGCGACCGAGGAGTCGATGTAGCGGTCGGTGACGACGACGGCGCCGCGGACGAGCGCCGGCCGCACGAGCGTGTGGACGTGGTGGGCGCGGTCGGCGGCGTAGAGCAGCGCCTCGGTGCGCGGGTCGAGGTCCTCCCCGTGCAGCACCTCCCGGCGCAGGGTCCGGCCCAGGGACGTCCCGCCGGGCTCGCGCGTGAGGACGACCTCCCGGCCGCGCGAGACGAGCCACTCGTGCAGGAGACGGGCCTGGGTGGTCTTGCCGGAGCCGTCCCCGCCCTCCAGGGCGATGAACAGGGGCGCGTGGGTCACCGAGCCAGCCTAACGAGCCGGCGGGGGTCCCTGGTGCGCCCGTCCACCGCCCTCCCCAGCCGCCAGACGTCGGTCACTCCCCCGGGTACACGACCCCGACCTGGCGGCGGACCTCGTCCATGGTGGTCA
>Ga0209487_1003027_pt1 | contig 13384 bp, 6 predicted proteins | sample Poulit2012_FD_187524 | JGI IMG/M metagenome (GOLD analysis project Ga0209487, IMG submission 187524) | Agricultural soil microbial communities from Georgia to study Nitrogen management - Poultry litter 2012 (SPAdes) (version 2) | ecosystem: Environmental > Terrestrial > Soil > Agricultural land... | reverse complement strand
CCCGACACCGTCGCCCCGGCGGAGAACACCAGCGTGGGCCTGGACGGCGGTCGTCTGTCCGGCTCCTTGCCGGCGATCTCCTGGTCGATGATCCGCCTGGCCCGCGCCGGAGCCTGACCATGACCGCGACCCCGACCCCCCGCTCCTTGGCGCCGCCGGTGGTGCCCGCGGCGTCCACCGCGCAGCGCCCGCTGCCCGCAGGGGCCGCCACCATCACCGGCGGCTTCTGGGGCGAGCGGCTCGAGACCAACCGCGCCCGCGCCATCCACGGCGGCTACGAGCGGCTCGAGGACTCCGGCATGCTGCGCAACCTGCACATCGCCGCCGGCACCGAGCACGGCGAGGTCACCCCGCTGATCTTCGCCGACTCCGACCTGTACAAGTGGCTCGAGGCGGCCGCCTACGAGGTCGGCCGCACCGGCGACGCGCAGCTGCTGGAGCTGCAGCGCCGCGTCACCGGATGGATCGCCGCCGCTCAGGACGAGGGCGGCTATCTCAACACCGTCCACGACCAGAAGCTGGGGAAGGGACGCCGCTGGACGAACCTCACCGACAACCACGAGCTGTACTGCGCCGGCCACCTGATCCAGGCGGCCATCGCCCAGCGCCGCTGCACCGGGGACACCGGGCTGCTCGAGGTCGCCACCCGCTTCGCCGATCTCATCGCCGACACCTTCGGTCCGCAGGGCCGCGACGGCACCCCCGGCCACCCCGAGATCGAGATGGCGCTGGTGGAGCTGTTCCGCGAGACCGGGCAGCAGCGATACCTGGAGATCGCCGAGTTCTTCCTCGACCGGCGCGGCCACGGAGTCCTGCACGCCGAACGGGGCGTGAATCCCTCCTACTACTCGGACCGGGTCCCGGTGCGGGAGGCCACCAGCGTCGAGGGGCACGCGGTGCGCGCCATCTACCTCGCCGCCGGGGCCACCGATCGGGCGATCGAGGACGGGAACGCCGAGCACCTGGCGCAGCAGGAGGCCTTGTTCGACGACATGATGCGCACCAAGGCCTACGTCTCCGGCGGGCTCGGCGCGCGCTGGGAGGGGGAGGCATTCGGGGCGCCCTACGAGCTGCCCCCCGACCGCGGCTATGCGGAGACCTGCGCGGCGATCGCCGCCGTGCAGTGGGCCTGGCGCCTGCTGCTGGCCACCGAGAGGCCGCGCTACGCGGACGCGATCGAGCACCTCCTGCTCAACGCCATGCTCCCCGGCATCTCCTTGGACGGAACCCGGTACTTCTACGTCAACCCCCTGCAGACGCGGTCCGGCGCCGTGATCGGCGACGCGCGCGATCCCGCGGGCGGCCGCCAGGGCTGGTTCGACTGCGCCTGCTGCCCGCCCAACGTCATGCGCACCCTGGCGAGCCTGGCCCAGTACGTCGCCACGGCCGACGAGCACGGCCTGCACCTGCACCAGTACGCCCAGGGCAGCTACAGCTCCGGGCCCCTCGGGTCCGGCGACGCCGCGCTCGCCGTGGAGGTGGCCACCGACTATCCCCGCGATGGCCGGATCACCGTGACGGTCATGGAAGCACCGGCGGCCGAGGCCGCTCTGACCCTGCGGATCCCTGCCTGGGCACAGTCCCCCTCCCTCGCGGCTCCCGAGCACCTCGTCCAGGCACCCGCCGAGGGCGCGGTGCAGCTGCGCGGCACCTTCACTGCCGGCGACCGGATCGTCCTGGATCTGCCGCTGGAGGCGCGGTTCGTCGTCGGCCATCTGCGCAACGACGCCGTCGCCGGCGGCGTCGCCCTGTTCCGGGGCCCGCTGCTGTACGCCCTCGAGCAGCAGGACCAGGTGCCCGGCGCCGACATCGAACAGCTCGCGGTCCTGCCCGATCAGGGCGTCGACCTCGCCGAGACGCCGGCCACGCTGGCCGCCCTGCCCTCCGGGAACCTGCCCGCGCTCAGCCTGACCGCGCGTCATCTGCGCCCGGTCTCCGCGGATCCCTACCCGGCCTGGGGACCGAGCCGCAGGTGGGGGAGCAGACCACCGCGACAGCCATCCCGTACTTCGCCTGGGCGAACCGGGAGACCGGGCCCATGCGCGTATGGATCCCGGCCCTGCACACCTCGGCCTGACCTTTCCCACCGACCCGACCGACAGCCACCGTCTGCCAGGAGAGAACTCGTGACCGATCCCGCCCGCTCGCTCGCCACCGGCCTGACCGCCGCGCTCAGCCCCACCATCACCGGCTCCCGCGCCACCGGCCCGGCCGGACCGCGCAGCAGTCGCACCGACGGCCCCGCTCGCGTGGTCATCGATCTGGACCTGCCCGGCGCCACCATCAGCCGCCACCTCTACGGCCACTTCGCCGAGCACCTGGGCCGCTGCATCTACGGCGGCTTCTACGTGGGCGAGGACTCCGAGATCCCTAACGTGCGCGGCATCCGCACCGACGTGGTCGAGGCGCTGCGAGCCCTACGGATCCCGAACCTGCGCTGGCCCGGCGGCTGCTTCGCCGACGACTACCACTGGCGCGACGGGATCGGCCCGCGCGAGGACCGCCCCCGCATGGTCAACTCCCACTGGGGCGACATCGTCGAGGACAACTCCTTCGGCACCCACGAGTTCATGGACCTCGTCGAGCTGCTCGGCACCGAGGCGTACGTCAACGGCAACGTCGGCTCCGGCACGGTGCGCGAGATGAGCGACTGGATCGAGTACCTCACCCGCGCCGACGACTCGCCGATGGCGGCGCTGCGCCGCGAGAACGGCCGGGACGAGCCGTGGACCGTGCCGTTCTTCGGCATCGGCAACGAGGCCTGGGGCTGCGGCGGGAACATGTGCGCCGAGGACTACGCCGCGCTCGCCCGCCAGTACGCCACCTACGTGCGCGACCACGGCGACAACCAGGTCACCCGCATCGCCGCCGGCGCCTCCGACGGCGACTACGCCTGGACCGAGGCGCTGATGCGCGCGATCGACGGCCTCGAGGGCCGTGACGGCCGGCCCGGCCCCTTCCAGGCGATCTCCCTGCACTACTACACGATGTCCGGGCCGTGGGCGGACAAGGGATCCGCCACCGAGTTCAGCGAGGAGGAGTGGTACCGCACCCTCTCCCGCGCGGCCTTCGCCGAGGAGCTCGTGGCCCGCCACTCGACCGTCATGGACCGCTACGACCCGCACCGCAAGGTGGGACTGGTCTTCGACGAGTGGGGCACCTGGTGGAACGTGGAGCCCGGCACCAACCCCGGCTTCCTGTACCAGCAGAACACGGTGCGCGACGCCCTCGTGGCGAGCATCCACTTCGACGGCTTCCACCGCCACGCGGACCGCCTGCTCATGGCGAACATCGCCCAGACGGTGAACGTGCTGCAGGCGATGATCCTCACCGATCCGGACTCCGGCGCGCTCGTGCTCACCCCGACCTACCACGTGTTCGCGATGAACGCGGGGCACCAGGACGCCGCGGCGCTTGACGCCCACCTGCTGCTTCCCGAGGAGGTCCAGGAGGTCGACGGCCGCCCGCTGCCGCTGCTCTCCGCTTCCGCCTCGCTGCGCGCCGAGGAGGGGACCGCGCTCGTCTCGCTCTCGAACCTCTCGGCCGACGAGCCCCGCACCCTGGTCCTGGACCTGCGCGGCCGCACGGTGACCGGGCACGAGGCGACCGTACTGACCGGCGCGAGCACAGCCGCTCACAACACTCCCGAGCAGCCGGATGCTGTCGCCCCGGTGCCGCTCACGGAGCTGCGGGAGCACGAGCTGGGGCTCGAGGTGACGTTGCCGCCGCACTCCTTCGCGACGGTGGAGCTGCGACTGGGGGAGTGAGCGGGCGAAGTCCGTTCAGCGGGCCAGCGCGGCCGGATCCACCTCGACGGGGGCGCCGCCCGGCAGCTCCACGGCCAGCTCACGCCCGCGGTGGCGCAGCACAAGAGTGCGCTGACTGTCGGGCGTGCTCCGGCCGGCGGGGCTGGCGGCCCGCAGCACGACCCGGGTCGGGGCGCCGCCGGACCAGTCCAGGTCCAGGCTCGCCGCTCCGCGCAGCCGCACCCCGCGCACCGACCCCTCGGCCCATCCCTCGGGCAGGGCCGGCAGCAGGTCGATCGCTCCGGCGTGGGACTGGACGATCATCTCCAGGATCGCGGCGGTGATGCCGAGGTTGCCATCGATCTGGAACGGCGGGTGGGCGCAGAACAGGTTGCCGTACAGGCCGGCCCGGCCGTGCGGGCCCGGGGCGTCGGGATCCTCGACGGGGGCGAGGAAGGCGAGCAGGGAGCGGTGCGCGGCCTCGGCGTCGTGCAGGCGTGCCCGCAGCCCCACCCGCCAGGCGAGGGACCAGCCGGTCGAGTCGGGGCCGCGGGCATCCAGGGACGCGGTCGCGGCGGCGGCGAGCTCGCGATCCGCCACGGTGACCGCGTCCCCGGGCAGCACCGAGTACAGGTGGGTCTGGTGGCGGTGGAGCGGATCGGCCTCCTCATGGTCCTGCCACCACTCGGCGATCCTGCCGTGTGCATCGATCCGCTCCGCAGGCAGCTGCTCGAGCGCAGTGCGCAGCCGGGGCAGCAGCGGGTCCTCGATCCCGAGTTCCGCGGCCGCCTCCAGGGTGGTGCGGAAGTGATCGCGGAGCATCGCGAGATCCGCCGTGGTGGAGACGTCCAGCCCCGTCTCGAACCCGTCGGCGGTGCGGAAGCGGTTCTCCGGGGAGGTCGACGGGGAGGTGCCGAGCACCCCGGGTTCGATCTCCACCAGCCACGCCTCGAGGAACTCGGCGGCGCCGCGCAGCACCGGCCAGAACCGCTCCAGCACCGCCGGGTCACGGGAGAAGTCCCAGTGCTCGCGCACGTGCCGGCACAGCCACGCCCCGGCGAGCGGCCACATCGACCACACCGGATCGAAGGCGCCATCGCCCACGGGGGCGGTGAACGCCCAGCGGTCCGCATTGTGGTGCGCGGTCCAGCCGGGCAGGCCGTAGAGCGCGCGGGCGGTGCGCTGCCCGGAGCGGGCGAGGTCCTCGAGCCAGTCCAGCAGCGGCTCATGGCACTCGGGCAGCCCGGCGGGCTCGGCCGGCCAGTAGTTCATCTCGACGTTGATGTTGGTGGTGTAGTCGCCGTGCCAGGGCGGCAGCAGCTCCTGGTTCCAGACCCCCTGCAGGTTCGCGGGCAGGGTGCCGGGGCGGGAGGAGGAGATCAGCAGGTAGCGGCCGTAGGCAGCGGCGAGCTGGGCGAGCAGGCGCGAGTCGCCGTCGGCAGCGGTGCGGGCCAGCAGCGGGACGACCTCGATCTCCTCCGCGTGCGAGGGCACGAGCCGCACCGCGGTCCGGTCCCACAGCTCACGGTGCGCGGCGACGTGCCGGGCGGCCAGCTCCGTGGCGGGCCGGGCGAGGGCGGCATCGAGCACGGTCCCCGCCTGCGCGGCAAGGCGGTCGCGGTCCCCGTGCGGCACCTCCTGGGCGCCGCGGGAGTCGGTCACGGCGGTCAGCACGATCTGCAGCCGTGTCGCACCGTCCACCCGCAGCGTCCCGTCCGGGCCGGTCTCGGCCGTGCCGTTGTGCTCGAGTCGGGCGAGGACCAGCGCGGTGACCGCCGCGCCCGGAGCAGGGTCGGGCACGAGCCGCTCCTGCTTGCCCTCCCGGCGCACGTCCGCCGCCATCCGAGCCGTGAGCTGCAGCGCCCCGTCGATGACCCGGGTCGAGGAGTGCTGCTGCGGGGAGGTCAGGCGGAGGCGCAGCGGCCCGAGGTCACCGTGGTCGGTGCGCCGCTCGATGACGAGCACCTGGTCGGCGGCGCTGATCCAGGAGGTCTCCGTGGTCTCGAGAGTCGCCCGGGGTCCGTGATCCTCGGCCGGCTCTCCGGTGGGCGCGGTCCAGCGGGTGCTCGCCGTGGCGGCGGCGAGGTCGAGGATCCGACGGGTGCTGACGGCCGACGGGCCCGCGGCCGCCTGCTCGATCACCAGGTCGGCGAGCGGCTGGTAGGCCTGGGTGTACCCGCGCTGCAGCATCTGCTCGAGCCGGGTCGCCTCGCGGCGGTCACCGCGGGCGAGGGCGGCGCGCAGCGGGGCGAGCACCTCGGGGCCGCCGACGGGACGGTCGTCGTGCCGGTTCCCGGCGGCGGTCGCGGGGCTGCCGGTCCAGCAGGAGTCCTCGTTGAGCTGGAAGCGGGAGGCGGCCGGGTCGCCGAAGACCATCGCGCCGAGGCGCCCGTTCCCCAGCGGCAGGGCCTCGGTCCAGCGGGCGGCGGGGTCGTGCAGCAGCATCTTCATCGCGAAGAGTCCTCCAGAGTGGTGAGCAGAGCGTCGGGGGCGTCGTGCATGACGAAGTGGGCGGCGCCGGGCACCCGCACCGAGCGGATCCCGGCGGTATCGAAGCGGTCCTGCCGGGTATAGGTGCGCTGCTGCCCGGTGACCAGCAGCACCGGCTGCGGCAGGTGTTCGAGCAGGTCATTCGTGGCGGCGGCGTGCTCGTCCAGCAGGGAGCGGGCGCTGCGCACCAGGGCATGCGGGGCGGTGAGCCGCACCTCGGCCCGGCGCCACTCGGGCTCCCGGGCGAGGATCTGCTCGAAGCCGCCGCGTTCCAGCTCCTCCTCATCCACCAGGGCGATGTCCTCCGGCCCGGGGACGGGCACGTCGAGCGCCGGTTCGACGAGCACGAGCCGGTGCACGAGCTCGGGGTGACGGGCCGCGAGGTGCACGGCGATCGTGCCGCCGAGGCTGTGCCCGAGCACCTCCCGTGGCCCGCCGCCCTCGGCCTGCAGCAGGGCGGCGATCGCCGCGGCCATCTCCGGCAGTGTGTACCCGAATCCCGGCGGGGCGTCGCTGCGGCCGTGCCCGGGCAGGTCCGGGATCAGGGCGGCCCGGCAGCGGAGCGCCGCGAAGGGCGCCCAGCTCGCCGCGCCGTGGCAGCCCAGGCCATGCAGGTGCAGCACCTCACGCCCCTGCTCGCTCCTCGGCCCGCCGCCCGGCAGGCGGAGGCCGCGCAGCTGGGCGCCGCCCGTCGAGAGCGGGACCGTGACCAGGGGCGGCGTGCTCATGGGAGCAGGCCCAGCTCCCGCAGTCCGGTGGTGACGAGCTTCGCCACGCGGGTGGCCCCGGCAGTGCTGAGGTGGGTGTCGTCGCGCTCACCGTCCGGGAAGCCGGGCCATTGGCCGGGCTCGAGCCACAGGAAGGTCTCCTTCGACCGCTCCTCCCCGTCCGCCTCCCACATCTCGAGCGTGAGGTGCGAGAGGTCGATCAGCGGCACGTCCTCCTCCGCGGCGAGGGCGCGGACCGCCTGCGGGTAGCCGCCGTGGGTGGGGACCGCATGACCGTCCTCGAAGCGGCGGCGCTCGATCGAGGTGAGCAGCACGGGGATCCCGCCGCGGGCCCGTGCCCCCACGAGCATCCGCCGCAGCGCCGCCGGATAGGCGAGGTGCACGTCCGCGAAGCGCTCGTCGTCCTTGGGATCGTTGTGCCCGAAGGCGATGAGCACGAGGTCCCCCGGCCGCAGCTCCTCGAGCGCGCGGTCCAGGTGCCCCTCGGCCAGGAAGCTCGCCGAGCTGCGGCCCGAGACGGCCCGGTTCAGCACCTCGAGGCCGCTGGCCGCGCCGAGCTGCATCCCCCACCCCTCCCGCGGAGCGTGCTCGGGCGGGTACTCGCTCGCCGTCGAGTCGGAGAGCACGATCGCTCGCGGCGTCCCGCCCGGGGCGGGGGAGGGGATGTCGAGCCAGGTCGCGGGATCGGGAGCGGCGGGCAGCTGCGGGCCGCTGCTGGAGCGGCCGTTCCAGTCGTTGCCGTGCTCGGCCAGGCGGGCGTCCTCCCAGGCGAAGCCGCCCATGGCGCTCCACGGCTCGGCCGCGACATGCGGGCCGATGGTGCAGGCGCTCACGATCCCCTGGCCGATCGCATCGGGCTTCCCGCCCGGATGCCAGGGCCGGCCCAGGCGCACGCTGCCCGCCGGGACATCGTCCGTCGCCGTCAGCTGTGCCCCGTGCACGAGGATCCCGCGCGGGTTCTCGCGGGCCGTCGAAGGGGCGAGCAGGTACCCGGGGCCGACGCTGCGGATCTCCCCGCCCTCGATCAGGGCGGTCGCGCGGCCGTAGAGGAAGTCCACGTCTCCCACGATGAGGCAGTCGCGCAGGTGGACGCGCCGCACCGAGGCCCAGCCGGGAGCATCCAGCAGCACCGTGTCCTGCTGGCCCAGCAGGTGGCAGCGCTCCACGAGGATGCGGTCGCCACGGGTGCGCAGCGCGATCGCCTGGGTGTCGGGCCAGTCGGGGTGGAGCCGCTTGTCGAAGGAGTTCGCGACGGTCAGATCGCGCAGGGTGACCTGGTCGGCGTCGACGGTGAGCGTCGCGCAGTCCTGCACGTACGGCATGCCTGTGCGGTCCCGCGCCCCCTGGTGGAGGCCGAACACGATCCGCACGTCCTCGGCACGGCCGGTCGCGGAGCGGATCAGCAGCGGCGCCGCCCGCGGCGCGATCACGACCTGCTCCACGTACTCGCCGGGCTCGATCACGACCTCGCGCACCGCCGGATCCGCGAGCGCCAGCGACAGCGAGGGCAGCGTCCCGGCCCGTCGGCCGACGCGGACCGCACCGACGGCATCAGCCGCAGAGGCGGGCGGGGTGGAATCGACGGTCATGGTGCTCCTTCGCACGAGCTGACGCGAGATGACGCGAGACTGCAGGGGTGGCGCACGGCGGGCGCCCGGGGGGACGGGGATCAGGGCAGCGGGGCGGCCGGGCCCTCCGCGGCGGTGATCGCCGCGAGCAGATCGGGCACCTCGTCGCTGATCACCGGATGGTCGAACACGGCGGTGCGCACCACCACGTCCAGATGCTCACCCCGTTCGAGGCGGCGCGGGGCGTCCCAGGCGAGGCTGGTGCCCACCCCGAGATAGTCGGAGGCACGCACGAACCAGGGGTCGATGCGTCCCTGCGCCTCCTCGTCCTGCACCATCAGCAGGCTGCTCCAGGCGTTGCCGTGGCGGCGCTGCACGATCACGAAGGGGCTGCGGGAGCCGTGGGCCACGGCCTCCCCGCGGCCGCCCTCGACGAGCACCCGCACCTCGTCAGCGCCGGGGAGCCGCCAGAACAGCCCGCCGTAGCCGGCGCCGAGTCGGCCCCGGTTCGCGGGGCTGGTGAAGGTGACCGGATCCGCGCTGGGGCGCAGCCGGCTGCGCCAGCGCAGCCCCCAGCCGTGCGGACCGGGCAGCAGGTAGGTGCCTAGGCGGCGCTCCTCGTGCAGCAGGTCGGAGCCGTCGTGGGAGCGCCATTGCACGCGCGAGGCCAGCCCGTGGCCGGAGCGGTCCGGGGTCTCCTCGAGCGACTCCTGCACGCCGTGGTTGGCCAGCAGGGTCGAGCCGCGGCCCTCGACGTAGGTGCGCCCGCCCCAGTAGGTGGTGCCGTTGACGTCGGGGACCGTGAGCGAGAGCCCGAAGTGGTGGCGGTGGTCGCTGGGGTTCGTGACCGTCATCGCCCGCCCGCCGAGGGAGCGCACGGGATGCAGGTGCGGGCGGGGACTGTGCACGGGCGGCATCGAGCTGCCCGAGGCGGCGGCGGCCAGCAGCGTCCCCCCGGCGAGCAGGGTCCAGTCGCGGCCCTCCCTCACCCAGCCGAAGGGGAGGGTGGCGAGGTCCTCCGCGGCCGGGTCCTCCGTGCCGTCGCGGCCCGGCGCCGTGGGCACGCGGGAGGGCGGCACCCGGCCGGTGCTGTCGCCGACCTGCAGCAGCGGTTCGAGCACGGTGACCCCGCTGCCGGCCTTCCCCTCGGCGTCGTCCAGCCGCTGGTGCAGCAGCGACCAGGCGACCGAGCCCGCGTCGAGCTGCTCCTGGCCCACGCTGGTCAGGCGCGGCACCGCGAAGCGGGACAGCTCGATCCCGTCGAAGCCGGCCACCGAGATGTCCCCGGGCACGTTGACCCCGAACTCGTTCAGTCGTGACTGCAGCCCGAAGGCGACCAGGTCGTTGAAGGCGAGGGCCGCGGTCGCCTGCGAGGCGAGCACCGCCTCCGCCGCCTCGTAGCCGGCGGACATCGTCGCCCCGCCGGGCAGCACCTGCAGGGTCAGCGAGGGGTCGGCGCCGGTGAGGGAGTGCAGGGCCGCGAGCCGCTCGCGGTGGGCGGCGCTGCGGGGCGGCCCTGCGACGTAGACCAGGTCGCGATGGCCGAGCTCGCGCAGATGCTCCACCAGCTGGTGCATGCCGCTGGCGTAGTCGATCGCGACCACCCCGGTGCGCGGGTTCAGCGGCCGACGGTTCAGGACCACCACGGGGCCGGCCTGGTCGAGGACCTCCTCGAGGCTGAGATCGTCCATCCGCGGGGAGACCAGCATGATCGCGTCGCACTGGTGCCGGGCATCCCGGGCCAGCCCGGCCTCGGTGTCGGGGGAGCCGGCCTCGGCGACCAGCACGCTGTAGCCATCGGCCTCGGCGGCCCGGGAGATGCCGCGCAGCAGCGACTGGAACATCGGATTGCCCATGTCGGGGATGATCAGCGCGATCGTGCGCGTGCGCCCGGTGGAGAGGTTGCGGGCGGTGGCGTTGGGCCGGTACTGGAGGCGCTGCGCGGCCTCCCGCACCCGGGCCCCGATCCCGGGATCGACCGACGGATGCTGGTTGAGCACCCGGGAGACCGTCGCACGGGAGACCCCGGCCGCCTCGGCCACCTGAGTGATCGTGGGGCCGCCACGTCCTCTCGCCATCAGATCTCCTGTTCGCCGCGATGGACGACCACCGGCGCGAAGGATGCCCGGCGGTCCTCGAGTCGATGGTGCACCATGCCGAGGGCTGTCGCGAACAGGCCCACCTCCGCTCCGATCCAGTGCCCCTTCTCGGCCTGCCAGTCCACCAGCAGCGGCAGGCGCTCGCCGTCCAGGAGTGCGGTGAGGGTCACCCGGCCGCCGGCGGTGGTGTCGAGCTGGAGGCCGAGGGTGACCTCCGCGGCGGGATCGGCGGTGAGCAGGCGGTGGACCTGCACTTCCTCGGCGGCGGCGTCGGCGGCCATGGTGCCGGAGGCGAGGGCCACGCCGTCGGCGTCGCGCAGCAGCCCGGCCCAGGCGTAGGCGTGACCGAGCACCACCAGACCGGCCCGCTCGGGGGACTGCGGCGCCGACGAGGACGCGGGCGCGGGAAGGGTGAGCCGGGTCGACCAGGTGGACGGCTGCCCCGGCAGCTGCTGGCCGAGGATCGCGCCGAGGTCCCGCAGGTCCCCGCGCGGGCTCGGGGCGAGGGCGAGATCGAGGCGCCCCTGGCCGGTGCGGTGCTGGCCGGGCCGCGGGTTCGCCTGCCAGTGCCAGCGCGGGGCGAGCTCGGCAGCGGTGAAGTCATCAGAGCGCTGCGGCTCCGACCAGGGGCGCTGGGCGTCGCCGTCAGGGTCGGAGCCGGCACCGGTGCCGGAGGGCGAGTCGTCGCCGGCGTCGCTGTCGGCGTCGGGGTCCGCGGTCGTCGCACCGAGGGCGGGGAGCACGCTGACCGGCCGGCCGCGCACCGCATCGATCGGCTCGCCCATGTGTGGCCAGCCCTCCTCGTCCACGGTGACGGGCTGGGCGTGGGTGACCCGACCGAACACGCCGCGGTCCTGGAAGTGGAGGAACCACAGGTTCCCCTCGGCGTCGTCGACGAGAGCGCCCTGGTGCGGGCCGTTGACGGGGGAGGAGTCCTGTTCGAGCACGATCCGGTGCTCATAGGGACCGTGGATGTCGCGGGCGCGGAAGACCACCTGGTAGCCGTCGGCGACCCCGCCGGCGGGGGCGTAGATCCAGTACCAGCCGTCCCGGCGGTAGGCCTTCGGCCCCTCGAGGGTGACCATGCCGGGAATCGCGTCCCCGTCGATCACGGTGCGGGTGGGGGAGAGGGCGGCGGTCAGATCGGAGGTCACCTCGAGCACGCTGAGCTGGTTCTTCACCCGGGCGCGGGACTTCGCCCAGCCGTGCACGAGATGGGCGCGGCCGTCCTCGTCCCACAGCGGGCAGGGGTCGATGAGACCGTGGCCGGCCAGCAGCAGATGCGGCGCGCTCCACGGCCCGGCCGGATGCGGGGCGGTGAGCACGAAGATGCCATGATCCGGATCGGGATAGACGATATAGAAGGTGCCCGCGTGCTCGCGCAGCGACGGCGCCCACACGCCGCTGCCGCGACGGGGCAGGGCATAGTGCTCCTGCGGCACCAGGGCCGGCAGCGCGTTGGTCACGTGCTCCCAGTCCACGAGGTTGCGCGAGCGCAGCACCGGCAGCCCCGGCGCCCGGTTGAAGCTCGAGGCGATCATCCAGAACTCCTCGCCCACGCGGATCGCGTCGGGATCGGGCCAGTCCGCGTCGAGGACGGGGTTCGAACGGTGCTCCACAGGGACTCCTGAGCTAGGGGCGGCGCCGGGAACGCGAGAAACGGTGAACCGGTTTCTGCGGGCTTGGTCGCACACCGTACCAGCGACCTCGCGGAAGGGGAAGCGGAGGGCTGCGGGATGTCGTCGCTCGTGGGCTGCGGCGCCGAGACCTGATCGTGACATGTCTGCAGCCTGCACCGATAGTGCATTCACCGAGGAGGATCGCGCACTGCTCGGAAGAGAATCGCCTCGAGGCGTTGACAGGGATTGGGTACGCGTCCAGACTGTGGCGAACGCGAGGAATCGGTTTATGAGGAAGCGGTTCCCCGCCCGACTCTCAATGAGGAGCAGAGGATCATCCATGGTGGCTGACCCCGAGATCGACACCCGCCCCGACGCCACCGTCGGGGCCGATGACGCGGCCGCGGCCCAGCGTCCCCCCGTGCAGCGGCGCCGCACGTCGCTGGCGCGGCGGATGTGGCGCTATCGCACGCTGTACCTGATGGCCCTGCCCGGCATCGTGTACTTCCTGGTGTTCAAGTACCTGCCGATGGGCGGGCTGATCATCTCGTTCCAGGAGTACCGGCCGTTCCTCGGCATCCTGGGCAGCCCGTGGGTGGGCTTCGAGCACTTCGTGCGGCTGTTCACCGAGGACACGTTCTTCATGCTCATGAGGAACACCCTCGTGCTCTCGCTGCTGCTGATGCTGATCTCGTTCCCCGTGCCCATCGTCCTGGCGCTCATGCTCAACGAGCTGCGCAACCGGATCTTCCAGCGCAGCATCCAGACCATCATCTACATCCCGCACTTCATGTCCTGGGTGATCGTGGTCTCGATCTTCTACGTCATGCTCACCACCGACGGCGGTGCGATCAACAACCTCATCGTCTCCCTCGGCGGGGAGCCGATCGGCTTCCTCACCGACCCGGACTGGCTGCGGCCGATGTACGTCTTCCAGCACGTGTGGCGCACCGCCGGCTGGGGCACGATCGTCTACCTCGCGGCACTCACCGCCGTGGACATGAGCCTCTACGAGGCCGCGGAGATCGACGGGGCGAACCGGTGGAAGCAGACCTGGCACATCACCCTGCCCGCCATCCGCGCCACCATCATCGTCCTGTTCATCCTCTCCATCGGTGACTTCCTCGAGCTCGG
>Ga0209487_1003026_pt1 | contig 13385 bp, 11 predicted proteins | sample Poulit2012_FD_187524 | JGI IMG/M metagenome (GOLD analysis project Ga0209487, IMG submission 187524) | Agricultural soil microbial communities from Georgia to study Nitrogen management - Poultry litter 2012 (SPAdes) (version 2) | ecosystem: Environmental > Terrestrial > Soil > Agricultural land... | reverse complement strand
ACCGGGCTGAAGGCAGACTTATGCGCTTGACCCACCAGACCGATCTTTCACTGCGTGTCCTGATGCAGCTGGCGCTGATTGCGCCGCAACGCACCACCATCCAGGAAATTTCCGAATCCTACCGGGTTTCGCGCAATCACCTGATGAAAGTGGCCCACCAGCTGGCACTCAAGGGCTACGTGGATTCCGCGCGCGGCAGCGGGGGCGGGCTGACCCTGGGCCGCCCCGCCGAAGAAATCGTGGTGGGCGAGGTTGTGCGCGACATGGAGCCGGACTTTGGCCTGACCGAATGTTTTCGGCCAGGCAACCAGTGCGTCATTACGCCGATCTGTGCGCTGCCGGCCATGCTTGACGAGGCCCTGCAGGCTTTTCTCAAAACGCTGGACCAGTACACGCTTGCCGATCTGGTGACGCCAAAAAACTCGCCGCAGATGGCCGACATCCTCAAGCTGAGCCTGAACTGAACACGTTGGTGACCGGTATGGGTACAATCCGGCGCCATGGAACTGATTGATATTGGCTGTAACCTGACCGACGAATCTTTCGACCACGACCGTGACGCCGTGATCGAAGCGGCCCGGGCCCAGGGTGTTGTACAAATTATTGTCACCGGCGCCAGCGAAGACGGCAGCCTGAAAGCCCTGGAGCTCGCCAAAGCGCGCCCGGGTTCACTCTATGCCACGGCCGGCATCCACCCTCATCGCGCTGTTCAGATGAGCGCTGACACGCTCAGCGTGCTGGCCGAGCTTCACCGCCATGAATACGTGGTGGCGGTGGGCGAATGCGGGCTGGACTACCATCGCGACCTGTCGCCACGGCCGATGCAGCGCAAGGCTTTTGAAAAACAGCTGGAGCTGGCGGTCGACTGCGGCAAGCCGGTGTTTTTGCACCAGCGTGAATCCCACGATGACTTTCTTGCCATATTGCGCGAGTTCAGACCGCATCTGTCGGCCGCCGTGGTCCACTGCTTTACCGACACGCACCAGGCACTGCGCGACTATCTGGCGCTGGACTGTCATATTGGCATCACCGGCTGGATATGTGACGAGCGGCGCGGTTATCACCTCAAGGATTTCATTGGCGAAATCCCGTCGAACCGGCTGATGATAGAAACCGACTCGCCCTACCTGAAACCGCGCAACCTGCGCCCCAGGGTCCGGTCACACCGCAACGAGCCGCGCTGGCTGCCCTGGATTGCCGGCACCGTGGCGGCCTGTCGCAATACAACCCCCGATCAGCTGGCGGCGCAAACCACCGCCACGGCGCGCGAGTTTTTCCGTATTGGCTCTGCGCCGCAGACTGCCTAGACAGCCACGGCCGCCTGCCTAAGAGTCACCAGGCGCCGGGCCTGCATCTTGAGCCTGTATTCCAGCTCGCGGTAGCGGGTTGAAAGCTCGGTGCGATGCCACTTGTCGTTGAGCGCCGCCTTGCCGGCCGCCACGCGCTCGGCCTGAACGGCCTGCCACTGGGCAATGGTTTCCTTGAACTGGGTGTACTCCTTTTCCAGAGTGGCCACCCAGCTCTTGCTTTCGGGCTTGCCGTCCCAGTCCTTGCGCAGCTCGCGAAACAGAACCTGCAGCTTGGCGCGGCGAATCTTGAAGGCCGGGATGCGGCGCAGATCATGTGCCTGCCCCAAAAGCGCGGCGGCTGAAATCACCCATTTGCCCGGATCGAACTGCCACCAGCGAATGCCGTTGCGATAGTCGAACTGGAAAGCGTGATGGAAATTGTGGTAGCCCTCGCCCCAGGTCAAAAGGGCAACAATGCCGCTGTCGCGGGCCGTGTTTTCAAGGCTGTAGCGGCGCCGTCCCAGCGTATGGGCCAGCGAATTGATGAAAAAGGTGCAGTGCTGGGAAAACGCCAAGCGAAAGGCGCCCGCCAGCAGAAACATGCCGATGACATCCCCAACCAGCCAGCCGAGCAGCAGCGGCAGGCCCAGATTCATGAACCAGGCCAGCGGCCAGTAAAAGCGATGCTGCCACATGACGACAGGGTCGCGCTGCAAATCACGCACCTGGTCAAAGTCTATCTTGCTGGTGGGCCAGTGCCGGGTCATCCAGCCCATGTGGGCATGCCAGAAACCGCTGGTGATGGAATAGGGGTCGCGTTCGGCATCATCGACATAGCGATGGTGAACCCGATGCCTGGCGGCCCACACCAGAATGGAGTTTTGCAGCGACTGGGCGCCAAACACGGCAAAGAACACGCGCAGCGGCCAGGCAGCCTTGTAGGTGCGGTGCGACCACAGGCGGTGGTAGCCGGCGGTAATGGACATGCCGCTGAACACCCAGAATATGCCGGCCACGGCCCAAGTCCAGCTGCTGAAGCCGAAAAACAGACCCCACAGGGGCGCGGCCACAAAGCCAAGCACGCCACTGACGATAAAGAACACCAGGTTGCTGTAAACCAGCGCCGGCTTTTGTTTTTTCACGAATTGACCTCAACCCCAAACGGGGCATGAACAAGCCGGGCCGGCATCTGCGGCCCGGCAAACAGACTGGCTGCCTATTTGAAGAACTTGATGGACAGGGGATAGGGCCAGACTTCGCCATCGGAGGCCTTGATACCGCCAATGATGGGAAAGACCAGGCTCAAAATGGCCACCAGCGGCAGCAGCAAAAAGCCGACAAGCACAATCATGAGAATCATGCTGGCAACTGCATAAATCAATACGCTGATCATCCAGTTGAAAACCACATCACCGTGCGGCTTGAGCCCCGGCAAGTCGTCCTTTTTCAGAATATAGATCACGACGGGCACAATCAGGCCCGCCATTGGAACCACCAGCCCGGACAGCACCGACAGGTGCAAGACCATGGCCCAGGTGTTGGTTTCCTTGTCCGTGTCGGACAGCTGTGGTTCAAGGCTGTTCTGTTCGCTCATGGCTTGTCGCTTCCGTTACTGGGACTCGGTGGCGACCGAGATATTGGTCATGCCGACCACGTTGGCGGAATCAAGCACCTTGACCAGCGCATTGGCTTCAGCATCGGGGTGGGCGGCCACAATCAGCGGCGACTGCGGGCTTTGCGCATACTCGCGCTCAAGGTTGGCCCGCAGCGCATCGGTTTCAACACGGCGTTTGTTGACGGTAATCAGGCTGGTGTGATCGATACGAACAACAATCGGCAGGATGTCGTCATCCTGAACCACCTTCTCTTCACTTTGTGACGGTCGGGAAATGTCCAGCCCCTCCTCGCGCACAAACGAGGTGGTCACAATAAAGAAAATGAGCATGATGAAGACGACATCAAGCATGGGGGTGATGTTGATCTCGGCTTCTTCTTCCGGGCGGTGACGTCTACGCATTTTTAAACTGGACTCACAAGTAAAATTTTTAACATGGCGAGAATACCGCAGGCGGGCGCCGGACGCCAACCCCTGCGATCAATCCTTTTTCCGGCGCTGCGGCCTTTTCCAGCCCTCAAGGCTGCGTTGCGGCGCACGCGACAGGGTCAGCTGGCCCTGCGGCGCGTTGGCGGTAATGACGCTGCCGGCACCAATCGTGGCGCCCCGGCCAATGTCCACCGGCGCAACCAGCGCCGAATTGGAGCCAATGAAAGCATCGTCACCTATGGTGGTCTGATGCTTGTTGACGCCGTCATAGTTGCAGGTAATGGTACCAGCCCCCACGTTGGCGCGACAGCCCACCTGCGCATCGCCAATATAGCTCAGATGCGATGCCTTGGCGCCCTCGCCAAGCCGGGCGTTCTTGATTTCGACAAAATTGCCCACCCTGACATCCCTTTCAAGCTCGGTGCCGGGCCGCAGGCGGGCAAACGGTCCGATTCGGCAGCTTCCGGTGGTGCGCACCCCTTCCAGCACGCTCATGGGCTCAACCTGCGTACCCGCCGCCAGATCGCAGTTGCGCAGCACGCAGCCGGCTCCGATTGAAACGCCGTCGCCCAGGCGATTTTCGCCTTCGAGCACCACGTTGATGTCTATTTGCACATCGCGCCCGGCCGCAACCGGGCCGCGCACATGCACAAGGGCCGGATCAAGAAGAGTGACGCCGGCCGTCAGCAGCGCCGTGCGCGCCCGCTGCTGCCAGATCTGTTCCAGCGCAGCCAGCTGAATGCGGTCATTGGCGCCCAGCAGCTCACCTGCGTCGTCGGCCAGCACGGCAGCCACCCGCTGCCCGTCGGCCGCCGCGGCGCCAACACAATCGGTCAGATAATACTCGCCCTGGGCGTTGTTGCAGTCGGTTTGCTTCAGCCAGCCGGAAAAATCCCCGGCCCGGGCACACATCACGCCGCTGTTGACTTCCCTGATGAGCTTCTGGGAGGCGCTTGCATCCTGTTCCTCGACGATGGCCGCCACGCGCGCGCCTTCGCGCACAAGGCGCCCGTAGCCGGTCGGGTCATCGGCCACAAAGCCCAGTACGGCCAGGTCAGCATCGAGCTGCAGCAGTGCCTCAAGTGTCCCGGCCCGAATCAGCGGCATGTCGCCCGGCAGCACCACAACGCGCGATTGTGCATCTATCGCCGGCAGCGCCCGGGCCAGCGCATCGCCGGTGCCGCGGCGCCTGGTCTGCAGCGCCCAGCGGATATCGTCATCCCCGGCGTCGTCGGCCACAACCTGCCTGACCTGTTCGGCGCCGGCACCAATCACCACGTGGATGGCATCGGGCCCCAGCTCGCGAACTGTTTCAAGCAGGCGGGAAAGCATGGGGCGACCGCCCAGGGGCTGCAGCACCTTGGGGAGGCTGGAATTCATGCGCCGGCCTTCGCCGGCGGCCAAAATAACGACTTCGAGCATATTTGCAGGCTGGCGCGTTCTGTCAATCCGGGATTATAGCGGTGCCCAAAGCAAAAGCCCGGCCCCGATACTTCACCGCCCTTGCGGGACATATCCAAACAGCTGCGCAGCCGCCACGGAAAACCAGCCCCGGCCCTTAAAAAACAGGCGGCCGGGATAACCCGGCCGCTGGCGTTTTACGATCGCTTTTATTTTATTGCTTGTTCAGGCTGTTACTGATCAGCCGTCGCGCCGGCGGCGCAGTCCGAGCAGGCCCAGCAGCCCGGCGCCAAAAGCCAGTATGCCCAGCGCCAGGGGCTGGTTGACCGGAACCGGCACAGCCCGGGGCTCGGGATCGGGGTCACCGCCGCCGTTGTCCTGCAGCTCAACGCTGCCCAGGTCGCAATCACTGCCGCCCGGCTCGGGGCGCGGATCACCGTGCTGGTCAATGTTGAAATCATCCCCGCAGCCGCTGGTGCCCGATGGAATGACGTCGACGCCGGCGCCGCTGTTACCGGGCAGGTGGGTGGGCGTGGGCCCGCCGTTGTCGGCCAAAGGCCCAAGCACGGGGTCTTCGCCCACCAGCGCCTGAGAGACGGCATCAAGAATAAATTCGGGTGCCGACGGTGCCGTGCCCAGCAGCGTGTAGTTGACGTTGATATCTACCTGGGTCGCGGACGGCCCCGAATTGGCGCCGCTCCCGAACGCGCTGGCAGGTCCGCTGGGCCCTCCCTGCAGCATGCCCAGGTCTGCATCGCCGCCGGACGAGGTGTTGCCGGCAATGATGCTGTTGCGGATCTCGAAACCGGCCGAGCCGCCCAGATAGCTGAATAAACCCAGCCCGCCGACATCGTCTCCGTCGTTATCGGTTACGGTCACGCCATCGATGAATACGGCTTCGTTGCCGGACCCAAACATTGCAATATCCAGCCCCCCCAGATCACCGCCGGAGTTGCTGCTGATGGTGGTGTTGTGAACCGTGGTTTGAGCGCTGCCATCATAGCTGGCAAAAGCCACGCGGCCCGCCCCCGCCCCGTTTGCTGCGCTGTTGCCGCTCAGAGTGGAGCCGCTAATGGTCAGCTGGGCATTGTCACCTTCGATGAAAAATTCTATCCCGCCACTGAAGTGGCCAGCCGTATTGTCCGACACGTGGCTGTTGATCAGGCTGGCCGTTTCAAAACCCCCGACCGAAAGCCCGGCTGCATTGTCGGCGTCGTTGCCGGACACTACCGTGTGCTCGATATGCGCTGACGCGCCCGTTCCATAAGCTCTGGCAAGAAGGCCGCCACCCTCATAACCTGCGCTGTTGTCGCTGATGACGGAGTTGGAAATCGTCAGATTACCGTTGGCATAAATTCCGCCGCCAACACTAGCTGCGCTGTTGTTGCTGATGGTGGAGTCGGAAATCGTCAGGTTGCTGAAATAGGCATCAACCCCGCCGCCGTAATAACCATTATTGCCGGTGATGGTCGAGTCGCTGATTTCAAGATCCGATGCATAAGCCCAGATGCCCGAGTAGCTGCATTCGGTAACGGTGATGTCGGCCACGCTCAGCGCTGCGTACACAACGCCCAGGCATTCGTGCTGATTATCGCCAGACAGGGTCACCTGGCTGCCCTGCAGCTCGACGTCCTCGCCATAAATATGGGGCAAGCCGGAAGCCAGGGTAATGGTGTCGCCGCTGATGGCCGACATTTCAATCACATGCGGCCCGGCCTGGCTGTTGGCGTCCAAAATGGCCTGGCGCAGCGTGCCGGGACCGGCGTCGTCGCTTGAGGTGACGCTGAAGGTGGCGGCGTGGGCGCCCGAGGCGGCCAGGGCCAGGCTGATGGCAGCGGCCAGGGCGCGCGGGCGCTGGCCGGGGTTGATGACTGGTGGCATGACTGTTCTCCCTTGCAGTGGTTCGGCCAGCTGGCCAAGTCCGGTTGGCTTGTTCGCGGCATCGGCCATAGCACGCCCATGCCGCACTTTTTGAAAAGAGTAGCACCTGAATGCGCTATGGGCAACACCCATCACACCACAGCGCGCAAAGGGTTAAGAGCCAACCTGCTCGCCGGCTTTGCGCGTGATGTTCTGCGTTCTAAAAAAAAGCGGCCGGGATAACCCGGCCGCTGGCGTTTTGCGATCGCTTTTATTTTATTGCTTGTTCAGGCTGTTGATGATCAGCCGTCGCGCCGTCGGCGCAGTCCGAGCAGGCCCAGCAGCCCGGCGCCAAAAGCCAGTATGCCCAGCGCCAGGGGCTGATTGACGGGCACCGGCACGGCCGCCCGGGGCTCAGGATCGGGACCACCGCCGCCATTGCCCTGCAGCTCGACGCTGCCCAGGTCGCAGTCGCTGCCGCCCGGTTCGGGGCGCGGCTCACCGCGCTGGTCGATGTCGAAATCGCCCCCGCAGCCGCTGGTGCCCGACGGAATGACGTTGACGCCCGCACCGCTGTCTCCGGGCAGATGGGTGGGCGTGGGCCCGCCGTTGTCGGCCAGGGGCCCGAGCACGGGGTCTTCGCCCACCAGCGCCTGCGAGACGGCATCCAGAATGAAGTCGGGCGCTGATGGGACCGTGCCCAAAAGCGTGTAGTTGACGTTGATATCCACCGAGCCGGAGAACATGCCCAGGTCGTCCTCGCCGCCGGACGAGGTGTTGCCGGCAATGATGCTGTTGCGAATCTCGAAGCCGGCCGAACCACCCGCGTAGCTGTAAACATCCAGCCCGCCGATGCCGTCGCCATGGTTATCGGTTACGGTCACGCCGTCAATGAGAATGGCCTCGTTGCCGATACCATGCATTGAAACAGCCAGTCCCCCCAGACCACCGCCGGAATTGCCGCTGACGGTGGTGTTGCGGATGGTGGCCTGACCGCTGCCGGTATAGCTGATGATGCCCACGGCTCCGGCGCCCGCCCCGTATGTCGCGCTGTTGCCGCTCAGGGTGGAGCCACTGAGGGTCAGCCGGGCATTGTCGCCTTCGATGAAAAATTCCACACCACCACTGTAGTAAGCCGCCGTATTGTCCGAGACCCGGCTGTCGATCAGGCTGACTGTTTCAAAACCTCCGATCAAAAGACCACCTACGAAGGCAGCATCATTGCCGGACACCACCGAGCGCTCGATATGCGCAGACGTGCCCGCTCCAGAAGTTCTGGCAAAAACCCCGCCGCCATCGTAGCCGGCACTGTTATCGATGATGATGGAGTCGGAAATCGTCAGATCACCGTCGGCATAAATTCCACCGCCGGCATAAGCTGCGCTGTTGTTGCTGATGGTGGAGCCGGTCACCGTCAGGTTGCTGTCGAGGGCATCGATCCCGCCACCGTAAATACTGTTGTTGCCGGTGATGGTCGAGTCGCTGACTTCCAGATCCGATGCATAAGCCCGGATGCCCGAGTAGCTGCATTCGGTAACGGTGATGTCGGCCACGCTCAGCGCTGCGTACTCAACGCCCAGGCATTCGTGCTGGTTATCGCCGGACAGGGTCACCTGGCTGCCCTGCAGCTCGACGTCCTCGCCATAAATATGGGGCAAGTCGGAAGCCAGGGTAATGGTGTCGCCGCTGATGGCCGACATTTCAATCACATGCGGCCCGGCCTGGCTGTTGGCGTCCAGAATGGCTTGGCGCAGCGTGCCGGGACCGGCGTCGTCGCTTGAGGTGACGCTGAAGGTGGCGGCGTGGGCGCCCGAGGCGGCCAGGGCCAGGCTGATGGCGGCGGCCAGGGCGCGCGGGCGCTGGCCGGGGTTGATGACTGGTGGCATGACTGTTCTCCCTTGCAGTGGTCCGGCCAGCTGGCCAAGTCCGGTTGGCTTGTTCGCGGCGTCGGCCAAAGCTCACCCATGCCGCACTTTTCGAAAAGAATAGCACCTGGACATGAAATGGGCAACACCCGTCACGCCACACCGAATAAAGGGTTAAGAAGTCGCATTTCCAGGCTTTTTACGCGGAAAATGATCGAGTCATGCTGGAAAAACGTCTGCAATACTGCCGGGACGTTTGACACGCCCATAAAAAAGGCCCCGGGCGAGGGAGTACCCGGGGCCTGCAGTCGGATCCGGTTTGGGGACTGTAACCGAATCCTGCCGGTTCACCTAGGGAGGGAAGTGAACCGCACCATGCGCATGGTATTGATTAGGACAGGCGATCTGCGCGAAAAGTTCCAAACCAATCCCTTTTTTTCAAAAGAATTTATTTTCTGTTTATTTTCATGCGCTTAGTGCGCCACATCCCAGTCCTCACCCGCACCAGTCTCAACAATCAGGCCGGCATCCAGGGTGGCCGCCTGCTCCATTCGGGCCGTGACGCCCTGTCTGACCTCGTCGAGCGCCTTTTTATCCACCTCCAGCACCAGCTCGTCATGCACCTGCATGACCAGCCTGGCCGGAACATCTTCGCTCTGTATCCAGTCGTCGACATCAATCATGGCGCGCTTGATGATGTCGGCCGCCGTGCCTTGCATGGGGGCGTTGATGGCGGCGCGCTCGGCCGCCATGCGTCGCTGGTGGTTGCGCGAGCGGATTTCATCGGCCCACAGGCGGCGACCGAACAGGGTTTCTACATAGCCCTGGCTGCGCGCGGTCTTGCGGATTTCATCCATAAAGGCATGTACGCCGGTGTAGCGCTCGAAATAGCGGTCTATCCACGCCTGGGCCTCGGCCCGGTTCATCTCGAGCTGGCGCGCCAGCCCCCAGGCGCTCATGCCGTACATCAGGCCGAAGTTGATGGCCTTGGCGGCGCGGCGCTGGTCTGCGCTGACTTCGTCCAGGGCCACATCAAAGACTTCGGCGGCGGTGGCGCGGTGAATGTCCTGGCCATCGTGAAAGGCCTGCAGCAGGCGCTCGTCGCGCGACAGATGCGCCATGATGCGCAGCTCGATCTGGGAATAGTCGGCGGCCAGCAGCACGCTGCCCGGCGGCGCCACAAACGCCTTGCGAATGCGCCGGCCTTCGGCGGTGCGCACCGGAATGTTCTGCAGGTTGGGATTGCTCGACGACAGCCGGCCGGTTGCAGTCACGGCCTGGTGATAATGCGTGTGGACTCTGCCGGTGCGCGGGTGGATGCGCTCGGGCAGGCGGTCGGAGTAGGTGTTTTTAAGCTTGGCCAGGCTGCGGTGTTCAAGAATCAGCTTTGGCAGCGCATGCCCCTGCGCGGCCAGCTCCTGCAGCACGTCTTCGGCGGTTGACGGTTGCCCCGATGGGGTTTTGCGCTGCGGCGGCAGCCCCAGGCGGTCGAACAGGATTTCGCGCAGCTGCTTGGGCGAGCCGGGGTTGAATTCGCCGCCGGCCTCATCGAATGCCTTTTGCGAAAGCTCGTTCAGCCGTTCTTCAAGCTGGCGGCTGTGCTCGGCCAGGCGGTCCACGTCCAGCGCCACGCCGGTGCGTTCCATGCGCGCCAGAACCGGGATCAGCGGTATTTCAAGCTCTGTGTAAACCCGCTGCGGCCCGTCCAGCTTCTGCAGGCGCGGCCACAAACTGTGGTGCAGGGCCAGCGTGACTTCAGCGTCTTCGCCGGCATACTGTGCGGCATCGGCCACCGGAATCTGGTCAAAGGTGAGCTGTTTTTTGCCCTTGCCGGCGACGGCTTCATAGGGCGTTGTCTGGCGCGCCAGGTAGCGGCTGGCCAGGGAATCCATATCGTGCCGCGTGGCGGTGGAATTGAAGCAGTATGACTCCAGCATGGTGTCATGCGCCAGCCCGCCCAGCTCAATGCCGGCCTGTTTGAGCACGCTCAAATCATACTTGCCGTTTTGCAGCACCTTGGGCGGTTGATTGGCGGCAATCAGCGGCGTCAGGGCTTCTACGGCCTCTTCAAGATCAAACTCGGTGTCCTGGTCGGCGTGCGCCAGGGGGACATACCAGGCGTGGCCGCTTTCGACGGCAAATGAAAAGCCGACCAGCTCGGCGTCCATGGCCTCCAGGCTGGTTGTTTCAACGTCAAATGCAATCAGCCCGGCCCGGCCAAGCTTTTCAACCAGACTGTCAAGCTGCTTTCTGGTGGTGACTGTTTCAACGTCCAGTTCGTTGCCGCCGCCGGGCGCGTCGCCTTCAAACTGCCTGAGCCAGGTGGCAAAGCCGAAGCGCGACAGCAGCTCGACCATGCGCTCGCGGTCGGGCGTGCGTGGCGCCAGGTCGGCCAGCTCCACGCCAAGTTCGACGTGGTCATCCAGGGCCACCAGCCGGCGCGACAGGCGCAGCTGTTCAAGGCCGGCGCGCAGGTTTTCCCCGACCTTTCCACCAATGTCGTCAGCCTGCTCGATGATTGCATCCAGATCGCCATATTTTGCGAGCCACTTGGCCGCTGTTTTGGGGCCCACGTTGTCAATGCCCGGAATATTGTCCGAGCTGTCGCCGGTCAGCGCCAGAAGGTCGCCTATCAGGGCCGGGCCCACGCCAAAACGCTCTTCAACGGCGGCCGGATCGTAGCGCCTGTCCTGCATGGTGTCTTCCAGCACAACGGCGTCATCAACCAGCTGGGTCAGGTCCTTGTCGCCCGAGGAAATCAGCACCCGCTGGCCGTCGCCGCGCGCCCTGCGAGCCAGGGTGGCGATGACATCGTCGGCCTCGACGCCCTCGACAACCAGCCGCGCAAGCCCCATGGCGTCAACCAGCTCATACAGCGGCTCGATCTGGGCAGCCAGCTCGTCGGGCATGGGCGGACGGTTGGCCTTGTAATCGGCATAGGCTTCGTGGCGAAAGGTCTTGCCCGGCGCATCAAACACCACCGCCACAAGCTCGGGCTGATATTCCTCCATCAGCCGGCGGATCATGTTGGCCACGCCAAAAATTGCGCCGGTGGGCCGGCCATCGCCGCTGGTCAGCGATGGAAGGGCATAAAAAGCGCGGTACAAATAGGAGGATCCGTCGACAAGACAAAGGCGGCTGGACATGCACAAGCACCTGGTGAAGGGTCGGTTGGCCATCAATATTACTACCCGCCTGCGGGCGGTTTTGGAGTCTGGCAACAAAAACGCACAAAAGCCGCAGGCGCTGATACACTCAAGGCATTCAAACACGTATCGGAATACAGGCCAATGCGTTACATTTTGATATGTCTTGGTTTTCTGTTTTTTGCTGCGGCCTGGGCCGGCGACAGCCAGCCCTCGGAACCCGAAGCACCTCCGCCGCCGCCCATTCCCGAACCCCTGCCGCCCAAAATCCAGGATTCCGACGAGCAGATTGAGCCCCAAGTGGTCATCCGCCGCGAAGACGACCGCATCGTCGAGGAGTATTCCTCAAACGGTCAGGTCTACATGATCAAGGTCACACCTATAAAGGGCGGGCCCTCGTGGTATCTGATCGACACCGACGGCAACGGCACGCTGGAGCCGCTGGCACCGCACATGCAGCCGGTTATTCCCGCACACTGGAAAATTGCCGAATGGTAGGGACTTAAGCTCCGTCCGGCCCCGGCTGGCGAGCCAGGCACATGAACTGTGCCAGCGACAGAACCTCGGCGCGCGCCTGCGGATCAACGCCGGCCCCATGAATGGCCGCTTCATCAAGCACGCCCCTGAGTGCATTGCGCAGGGTTTTGCGGCGCTGACCAAACGCATGTCGAACAATTGTTTCCAGCCGCGGCAGCACAGCCAGGTCAGCGGCATCCTGCGCACGCGGCCGCATTCTGACAACGGCCGAGTCCACCCTGGGCGGCGGCCGGAATGCGCCGGGCGAAACCGTAAACAGGCCCTGCATTTCGCAATGAAATGCAGCCATCACCGACAACCGGCCGTATTGCCTGCTGCCGGGTGATGCCACCAGCCGCTCAACCACTTCCTTTTGCAGCATGAAATGCATGTCAACAATGTCGGCACTGCCGGCAAACAGATGAAACAGCACGGGCGTGGAAATGTTGTAGGGCAGATTGCCAACCACGCGCACCGGCCCGCTTGCCAGCGCCGCCGGCTCCACGCGCAAGATATCTGCCTGGATGACTTCAAGATTATCGGGAGCACCCAGCCGCCTGGGCAGGGTTGAGGCCAGGTCACGGTCGAGCTCGACGGCAATGACGCGCGCGCCCGATTCAAGCAGCGGCGCGGTCAGCACACCCTCGCCCGGCCCGATTTCGATGATGACATCGTCACGGACCGGCGCTATGGCGGCCACGATGCGGTCAATCACATTGCCGTCGTGCAGAAAATGCTGCCCAAAGCGCTTGCGCGGCCGGTGCGGCTTCATGACGCTCGGCTTAAAGCCTGATTTCGACAAAGGACTCGCTGCGCAGCTCCTGGATGAACCGGTCGAGCTCTTCCTGTGATTTTTGCTCGGCGAGCATTTCGCGCGCCTCGGCGCGCAGGATCTCCTCGCTGCGGTCGCTTTGGCGCACATCGACAAGCTTGATCAGATGCCAGCCGCGCGCGCTGTTGAACGGCGTGCTGAGCTCACCGGGCGAAAGCGTATTGATCACGGCGCCGATTTCAGGGCCGTAGCCGCCGGCCGGAAACCAGTCCATCAGCCCGCCGATGTTGGCGGTTGACTGGTCGCTGGAATACTGCCTGGCAAGCTCGGCGAAATCCTCACCCTCTTCAATGCGCTGGTGCAGTTCTTCAATCTTTTTGCGGGCATCTTCCGGCCCGATCAGCTCGGAGGGGCTGATCAGGATATGGCGGGCCTTGTACTCCTGGACCATCATTTCGCCCCGCTCGCGCTTGTCGCGCACCTTGAGAATGA